>Ga0247611_10008138_pt1 | contig 12989 bp, 10 predicted proteins | sample 177DNAGHGhighgp2_FD_192422 | JGI IMG/M metagenome (GOLD analysis project Ga0247611, IMG submission 192422) | Sheep rumen microbial communities from Palmerston North, Manawatu-Wanganui, New Zealand - 1770 DNA GHGhigh gp2 | ecosystem: Host-associated > Mammals > Digestive system > Stomach > Rumen... | reverse complement strand
CAGGGCGGCGTCAAGAAAAGCGCTTTCACCGAGGAAGAGGCTCAGAAGCGTTTCGAGGCCTGGAAGGCCGAGAAGCAGGCTAAGCTCGACGCTATCCGTAACAAGGAGCGCGACGACAAGAAGGCCGATTACAAGAAAGCCATCGCCGAGGAGGCCAAGAAGAACGAGGCCAAGGCCGAAGCCGAGCCAAGAAGAAAGCCGAGATCGCTGCCGCTAAGGCTGCCGCCGAGGCTGAGGCTGCAAAGGAGGCCGCTGCTGCCGAGGCTCCCGCCGAGGACGCTGCTCCCGCCGCCGAAGAGGCTCCTGCCGCTGAGGCATAAAAAGAACCCCGTTCTTTTTACAATTCATCATAAAGGTTCTCAATGGTTGTTGAGAACCTTTATTTGTCAAAAGAATAATTGGAATCACCGGATTATAGATTAATTACCCGACAATGATAACGAGATGCACTGGTGCTGACCAAGAGCGCATTGAACAATATATCGGTAACGATTACGCTTGCTGCCTGTACTTGTATATGGATCTATTAAAATATGGTCCTGTCAGTGAATTTACCAAAACGTGGATTCAGCAAGACATTCATGGATCCATCACATGCGTCATGCTGTCCTATCACACAGCAATGCACATTTTTGCCCGCGGAGCCTTCAATATTCAGGAAGTGGTCGATGTGGTTTGCAGCAACAAACCCTCGCAGATATGTGCCTACAAGCCTGTCATCGAAGCCTTAAAATTGCCTCTTTCATCATTTGGCTATGAGGTCGAGTTGGGGTATGTAGGCCGACTGGAATATCATGGCCACGATGAACAGGACAACATCTCCAGGGCGACAATCGATGACGTTGACGAGATAGCCCAGCTCATCTATGATGACGCTGGCATCGGTAATGCCTACTCGCTCGATGACTTGAAGGCTCAGATGCGGGAACGCCTCTCGCAAGGATTTGTCCGCAGCTATGTCATCAAGGAAGACAACCACGTTGCCGCTCACCTGGGCACTGGGGCCGAAGTGGGTCATGTGAGCATTGTGTCCTATGTCATCACCGATGAGCGCTACCGCGGCCGTGGATTTGCCTCCAAGCTGTATCAAGCCGCCTGTCGCGAGTTGCAACAAGAGGGAAAAGAAGTCTATGCCGTCTATTATGTAGAAAACTCAATCCGCCTGCACCACAAGGTGGGCTTCGTTGACTGCTGCGAGTATGGAAAGCTGTTCCTCAAGACCCATTAGGGCCTATCAATCATAGAATTCCAATTTCTCCACATGATGATACACATGGTCCAAATCTTTAGGTAAAGTCATGTAGTCACCATACATGTCGGTCAACATATTATGACAGTTGGCCGGAACCGAAAACGATGTGTCCTCAAAGGCGTGCTCCGCCAGCGGGAACACATCGTTTATATTGTAGATCAAGTGGAAAGGAATCCCCAAGCCCAACATCAGCGGCTTGGCTCCTGTTATCCGGCAAATCGCCCTCAGAACAGGGCAAGAGACATGACGGTTAAACCAAGTGAGCATCCTGATCTTGCGCAACGTCTTCTCGCTGCACGCCGGATCTTTACGAATCAGGGTGTAGGCATAACTCTGCAAGGGCAATCGATGGATGCACGGCCACACGCGATCCATCGGGAAGATGTCAATAAAGATGCCACGCTCCTTGAACGGATGGTCATACAGTCCCTCGTCAAGAAATGAATTGCGGTCGCGCAATTTAGCATAGAAATAGTAATAATTCTTGTCAGTATCGTTGGTCTGCAGAACGATGTGCTCGGGCAATTCATCGGGAAGGACTTTGAGCAGCCGCTGGTAATCCTTGCGCATCAATGCGACGTCAAGATCATCATCCCAAGGGATAAATCCTCCATGACGTACAGCACCCAGCAGGGTGCCACCATACAGGATATAAGGAATCTTGTGTTTCTTACAGATGGTGTCCAGCACCTTGGCCATCTCCAGCATGACCATCTGCTGGCGACGCAAGGGAGAACCCTCGGGGTTGAAACGAGCCTTGAGCTCCTCGGCATTGAAATTGGACATTGGTATTGACGTCAATTAGAGTTTACATGGGATTACATGATGCCGCGCTCGCGCAGGCGTTTCTGCCAGTTCCAGGCACTGAGCATGGTGTCGTCGAGGGAAATCTCGGCATGCCACCCCAGGACCTCGTTGGCGCGTTTGGGATCGGCCCAGATCTGGACGATGTCGCCGGGACGGCGCGGTGCAATCTTGTGCGGTACCTTCACGCCCGTGGCGCGCTCAAACGAGTGCAGCAGCTCCAATACCGAGGCTCCGTTGCCAGTGCCGATGTTGAAGATTTCGAGTGCCTCGTCGCTCTTATCCTCTAGCATGCGCTCCAGAGCCTTGACGTGAGCCTTGGCAAGATCCACGACGTTGATAAAGTCGCGAATGCATGAGCCGTCACGCGTGGGATAGTCGTCGCCAAAGATGCTCAACTCCTTGCGCACGCCGATGGCGGTCTGGGTCAGATAAGGCACCAGGTTTTGGGGTACACCGTTGGGCAGCTCACCGATTTCGGCACTGGGATGGGCGCCGATGGGATTGAAGTAGCGCAGCAGGATAGCCTTGATGGGGCTGCCGCTGCGGATGACGTCGTGGATGATATCCTCACAGATCTGCTTGGTGGCACCATAGGGCGAGGTGGCCTTCTTGGTGGGAGCGTCCTCGGTAATGGGGTTCTTGTCGGGCTCGCCATAGACGGTGCATGACGACGAGAAGACAAATCCCTTCACGCCAAACTCGGGCATCAACTCCAGCAGATTGAGCAGGATATTGAGGTTGTTGCGGTAGTACATGATGGGCTTCTCGATGCTCTCGCCCACTGCCTTGCTGGCAGCAAAGTTGATGATGCCGCTGATGCCGGGATGGTCCTCAAATAGCTTGCGCACCACCGCACGGTCGGTGCAGTCGCCCTCGACAAATGCGGGACGCACACCAGTGATGTGCTCGATGCCGTCAAGCACATCTACATTGCTGTTGCTCAGGTTGTCAATGATAACAACCTCATAACCTGCTTGTTGCAATTCCACTGTGGTGTGAGAACCGATAAATCCGGTTCCTCCAGTAACTAAGATTTTACCTTTCATTGTATGTTGAGTATTAAGTTTTAATTATATCAGTTTTAAGAACGATTTCTAATGCCTAATGTTTTTTTCGGATAAACTCGAAGCATTCCTCCAGAATCCTCGCATGCAGTAGCTTCAATGTCACGATATACAGTGCTGTCGCAAGCAGCAAGCGGGACAACAGCAAGAAGTACATGTTGCCGATAAAGCGCGTCACCAGATAGGTCATGCCCATTACGGCCAGGGCGATGAGCATGAACGGCAACAAGTCAAGGAGCATACGCGTGAAACGGTAACCGATGAGCCTGCTAGCAAACAGCTGCCATGTCAACAGCCACAACACATTGATGCCGGCAAAGGCCACCACCATGGCCCTGAACCCTATCGAGTGGCAAGCCAGCACAGCTGCTATCACGACAATAATCTGGCCGATGTTCAGCCACATGTAGATATTGGACTTGCCCAAGCTGAGCAGCAGGTTCTGATACACCGTGTATAACGGCAGGAATGCGCCTCCAATGCACAAGATCTGCAACAGGGGGATGCTGTTTACCCACTGGTCGCCAATCGTTATCAGGATGAATTCGGGTGCCACCATGGCCAACCCAAACATGGCCGGGAAAGCAAGAAACGCTGTGAAACGCAGCATCTTGCCAAACACCCTGAGCATGCGCTCATTGTCATTCAAGACGCGCACGAGCACGGGTTGAGTGATTTGAGAGACAGAGCCCGACACGAGCGAATTGGCCATCGTGTTCCACTTGTTGGCCTGGGTGTAGTTGCCTACCGAGGTAGCAGGGAACAAGCGACCAAATATTACCGTCAGCACATTGTTACTGATGGTGCCCAGAATGGCCGTTATCAACACCTTGTAGCTGAATGAAAACATTCGCTTGACGGGAGTGAAATCGATCGTGAAAGTGGGCCACCATCGGGCATACGCATACCGTCCGATACAGATGACCACATTATAAAGCACTTGCTGGGTCGCAAGACTCCAGTATGAGAATCCATGATAGGCCATCAACACGCCCACGGTGCCCGAAACCACAAGAGCCGACAGGGAAATAATGGCCTTTTCCTTCATCTTGAGGCTGCGCACTAGCACAGCATTGGGCGAGATGCCCACTGCGGCAAATATCAATGCCAGGAACAGGAAGCGTGACAGCGACGTCAGGCAAGGCTGATGAAAGAAGGCTGCTATCAACGGGGCGCAGAAGAACAATACCAGGTATAGTACCAAACTCATTCCCACATTGAACCAGAAGACGGAATTGTAATCGTTATGCTTGATGTCCTTGACGTTGATCAATGCTACGCCAAATCCACTCTCCTGCAGATTTCCGGCAATGAGCGAGAAGATTGCCAGCATTCCCACGATACCGTATTCCTCAGGTGACAGCAGTCGAGCCAGGAAGATGCCAATCACTAGATTGAGCAACTGCATGCCACCGCTGCTGAGCACACCCCAAAAGAGGCCTTGGGCTGTCCTCTGCTTCAAGTTACGGTTATCGTTATCAGCATTCATTGCTGTGTCAGTATCATATCAATCCACTCGCGCACGCAAGCGTCCCCACCACGTCGTTTAAGGATGCGGATGCCGGGAATGCCCTTGACCTTGTCGCAAGCATCGGCCGGACAAGCTGCCCACCCCGCCGCTGCCAGCAGGTCGTAGCAGTTCACATCGTCACCAATGTAAGCCACCTGCTGCATCGTGATGCCCATCTCATCACATATTTCACGGGCCGCCGACAGTTTGCCACCATCACGAGCACCCTGCTTGAGGTAATCGAGTCCCAGTTTGCGGGCACGGTTCTCGTTGATGGCGATATTCTCGCTAGTGACAATGCCCACCTTGACGCCTGCGCGTTGCAGCAATTGCAGGCCCATACCATCGCGCGTGTTGAATTTCTTGAATTCTGTGCCATCGCTGCCATAGTACATGCCACCGTCGGTGAGCGTGCCGTCCACATCGGTCAGGAACAGACGTATATCGCTGACGCGGGGAACAGTGGGAAGGGGAAAAAGCTCTGATTCTGTCATATCACTTCAGGTATTTCTCGATGTTATAGCGTGGACGGTGCTTCTCCTCGGTATAGATGCGCCCGATATAGGCAGCAATGATGCTCAAGCAGATGAGCACACAGCCGCCAACAAACCAGATGGACAACATCAACGAGGCCCAACCCTGCACGCCTCTACCCTGACACAAGGCCACGATGACATAGGCAAGGATGGCCAAACTGATGAGCAAGAAGATGAGCCCCAAGTCCAGAATGAGCCGCAGCGGCTTGACACTGAACGAGGTGACACCATCGATAGCAAAGGACATCATCTTGCTCAACGGGTACTTGCTCTCGCCTGCCTGTCGCTCCAGACGGTCATAATAGACCGAGTCGGTCTTGTAGCCCAACAGCGGCACCAGGCCGCGCAGGAACAGGTTGCGCTCCTCATACCGGCACAAGGCAGCCACTGCCCGCTGGCTCATGAGCCTGAAGTCGGCATGGTTGTATATGGACTTGACACCCATCGAGGACATGAACTTGTAGAACAGCTGTGCCGTTGTGCGCTTGAAGAAGGTATCGGTTGTGCGCTTGCGGCGCACGCCATAGACGATATCGCAACCTCCGTCATATTTCTTCACCATTTCGGGAATCGCATGGATGTCATCTTGCAGGTCAGCATCAATCGACACCGTGACATCGGCATCCTCGAGCGACGTTTCTAGTCCAGCCATGAGTGCATTCTGGTGCCCCACGTTACCGGCAAGCTTGAGGCCGCGAACACGGGCTTTACTCTCACGGCTGCATTCTGCAATGAGTTGCCACGTGCGGTCACGCGAACCATCATCGACATAGAGAATGTAGCTCTCCTCGCTCACCAGGCGTTGATGCATCATGTCATGCAGCAACGAGGTGAGTTGCTTGTTGGTCATTGGCAAGACTTCCTCCTCGTTGAAACAAGGAACTATAATAGCTAAGGTCGAGTTTTCCATACTTCACTACTGGCTGGTTTGGGTATATCCAGACTAATCTGCAAAGTTACTTTTATTTCCCTTATCATGCAAGAGTAAAGAAGAATATTGACTTTTTTCACGTAACATTGTTGCCATTTTTACTCGTGATTAATAATTTTTTGTAATTTTGCGGCACATAGAAAAAAACATCTAATTTACTATGATACTATCAATGACCGGATTTGGCAAAGCGGTGAAAGTGTATAACAACAAGAAAATCACTGCCGAAGTCAAGTCGCTGAATAGCAAACAACTGGATTTTGGGGTGCGCACACCTCAAAACCACCGCGAGATTGAGATGGAGTTGCGCAACCACGTGTCACAGGCTTTGATGCGAGGCAAGATTGACCTGTTTGTCTATTGTGAGCCCATCGAGGGTGCCACACTGGGGAGCATCAACCTGCCACTGCTGGAACTATACAAGAAGCAGATCGAGGAGATGGCAACATGCCTGAATCTGCCGCAGCCCATCGACTGGTATTCCACCCTGCTGCGTTTACCCGATGCCTTGAAAACCGACGCCAAGGCCAGTGAGGCCGATGAGCAAGAACTGGCCGTCGTCAAGGAAGTTGTTACCCTGGCAACTGAGCGGTTGATCGAGTTCCGCCGCCAGGAAGGTGCCCGCCTTGAGGCATTCTTTGAGGAAAAAATCGCCGCCATCCAGGGACTGCTCAACGAGGTGCCCCGCTACGAGGAACCCCGCATCCAGAAGATCAAGGGTCGCATCCTGGATTCGCTAGACAAGATCAAGGAGGTGGACTATGACAAGAACCGCTTTGAGCAGGAACTCATTTATTATATTGAAAAACTAGACATCACCGAGGAGAAAATCAGACTGCAGAACCACCTGAACTACTTCCTGGAAACCATGCACGGTGACGTGCCTGGACAGGGCAAGAAGTTGGGCTTCATCAGTCAGGAAATCGGTCGTGAGGTCAACACGATGGGTTCCAAGGCCAACCAGGCCGACCTGCAGAACCTCGTCGTGCGCATGAAGGATCACCTGGAACAAATCAAGGAGCAGGTGCTGAATGTGCTTTAAGAGTTAGAAGTTAGAAGTGAGAAGTGAGGAGTTAGGTGTTAAACCCCTAAATTCTAAAGCCTAAAACAAAAAAATGGAACAAGGTAAATTGATCATTATATCGGCTCCGTCCGGGTCTGGAAAATCGACCATCATCGGGCACATCATGCAGGACGAGTCATTGAAGCTGGCTTTCTCGGTATCAGCTACCACACGCCCTCGCCGTGGCAAGGAAGAGCACGGAGTGGACTATTACTTCATCAGCACCGATGAGTTCAAGCAGATGATTGCTGACGACGAGCTCGTGGAATACCAGGAGGTGTACGAGGGGCGATTCTATGGCACCCCCAAGAGTGAGGTGGAACGCATCACCGGCATGGGGATGAATGTGGTGCTAGACCTCGACGTGCTGGGTGGCGTGAACGTCAAGAAAATGTATGGCGACCGTGCCATCAGCATCTTTATCCAGCCGCCTAGCGTGGAAGTGTTGCGCCAGCGTCTCATCAACCGTGGCACTGACAGCCTGGAGGACATCAATGCTCGAGTGGATAAAGCCGAGTTTGAAATCTCAATAGGACCGCAATTTGACCACACCGTCATCAACGATGACCTGGATAAAGCTGTTGCCCAGGTTCACGACCTCATTGCCGACTTCATCGGCAATTAATGAGGGTCCATTTCATCATTCGCAACTGGAAGCACTGATCGAGCTTCGCTTAATTTCTTGACCGTCAGGTCGACTAAAACTAGCAGTTGACACTGCCTCTCTCTAGAATGGTTTACGGTACTTGTTGTTGGGGTCCTCGTCGAGGATGCTCAGGTAACTGGTGTAACGCGTCGGGGAGATTTCGCCCGCCTCGACTGCTGCAAGGACGGCACAACCTGGCTCGTGTGTGTGCGTGCAGTTGTTGAAGCGACAATCATTGGAAATCTTGAAAATTTCGGGGAAATAATGGGCAACCTCGGCACGTTCAAAGTCGATGGTGCCGAAGGCTTTCACTCCCGGCGTGTCGATGATGGCACCGCCACCAGGCAGGTCCAGCAGTTCGCTGAAGGTGGTCGTGTGCATGCCCTTGTGGTGGGTGTGGCTCACGTCACCCACACGCACATGGGCATCAGGAACCAGCAGATTAATAATCGAAGACTTGCCCACACCACTATTGCCCGAGAGCAGTGACATCTTGCCGGCAAGAATTTCCCTTAACGATTCAGTGCCCTCACCTGTGACTGCCGACATGGAAATGACCGGGTAGCCAATGCGCTCATACATCACTTTCATCTCCTCCAAATAATCACGCGATTCCTGGGTAATCAGCAAATCGATTTTATTGAATGCGAGCACAGCAGGCACTTGATAGGCCTCGGCTGTGGCCAGGAAGCGGTCGATGAATGTCGTGCTGGTCTCGGGATGGATGATCGTGGCAACCAGCACCGCCTGGTCAAGATTGGCGGCAATGATCTGGAATTCCTTGGACAGGTTGCTGGAACGGCGGATGATGTAGTTGCGACGCGGCTCGATGGCTCCCACCACGGGAGCATCACCGCCCTTGTCCTCGACCTGGACAAGGTCACCCACGGCCACAGGATTGGTGCAGCGCAACCCTTTCAAGCGCAGCACGCCACGCATCTTGCAGTTGACCGTGCTGCCGTCATCAAGTCGCACAGTCACCCAGCTACCCGTATTTTTTATGACAAGTCCTTTCATGATTTAGTCTAGTGCTTTAGTTTTTTTAATTATTCCCAGCAATCGAGGTCATCAGCTATCTCGGGAAGGTCGCTACGGTGAAATTCCGGGTTCTTGATGCCTTGACGCTTTTGATCACGATAGTGGTTCAACAACTTGAAGGCATATTTACACAACAGCACCAGTGCAATCAGGTTGCACAGGGTGACCAGTGCCATGAACAAGTCTCCCAGGCTCCATACAAACTCAAAACTGGCAACGGCACCCAGGAAAACAAAGGCACCGCCCGAGAGGAAGCGGAAAACCGTGAGCACCCACTTCTTGTCGGTCAAGAAGCGGATGTTGGCCTCGCCATAATAATAGTTGCCGATAATGCTGCTGAAGGCGAACAAGAAGAGTGCTATGGCCACAAACACTGTGCCCCAGCTGCCCACCTGCGTCTCCAGTGAGGCCTGGGTGAGCTGGATGCCCTCTAGGCCTGGAGTCTTGTAAATTCCGCTGATGAGCACCATAAATGCGGTACAACTGCACACCAGCAAGGTGTCGGTAAACACGCCCAGGGCTTGGATGAGCCCTTGCTTAACAGGGTGAGAGACGTCGGCCGTTGCTGCCACATTGGGGGCACTACCCTCGCCCGCCTCATTACTGAACAGCCCGCGCTTGACACCCACCATGATGGTCATGCCCAAGCCGCCGCCAGCCACCTGCTCGAACCCAAAGGCGTTCTCGACAATCAATCGCAAGACGCTGGGCACCATGTGGATATTAGTAATAACGACAAACAGGGCTAGGATGAAATAGCCAAATGCCATGAAGGGCACGAGCACGCTACTCACATGAGCAATGCGCCTGATGCCGCCAAAGGCAATGAACAAGGCAATCGCAGTGATGATGCAGCCCACCACCAGCGGGTCAAACCCGAAGGCCTTGTCCAAAGCACCGCAGATGGCATTGCTCTGTATAGAATTATAGGAGAGGCCAAAGGTGAGCGTAATCAACACCGCAAACAGTCCTGCCATCCACTTGTTGTGCAGGCCACGGCTGATGTAATAGGCTGGTCCACCGATAAATGAATCACTCGACGGACGCTTGAACAATTGAGCTAGCGTAGCCTCGACAAAGGCCGTTGCCGAGCCAAAGAGCGCAATCAACCACATCCAGAAGATAGACCCCGGTCCACCCACGGCAATAGCTGTCGCAACTCCGGCCAAGTTGCCCGTTCCCACGCGTGTAGCCATCGACACGGCAAATGCTTGAAACGAGGAGATGTGCTTGCCACTACTCTTGGAAGACGAGTCGACGAGCTGGCGGAACATGTCACCTATCATCGTGAACTGTACGAAGCGTGTGCGAATCGTAAAATACAATCCGCACAAGATCAAAGCTCCTATCAGCAGATAGGCCCACAGGGCATCATTGATTGATGTGATGGCGGTATTCAGGGCATCGAGGTTCAGCTTCATAATCGCTTGCATGAATTTAGACCCTAAAGGTACTACTTTTTCGTGAATCTGGTGGTAAATAGTTTGAAATTTGCCCATATTTAAGTATATTTGCGACTTAATTGCAGGAAATCATGAAACAGATTCTTCTCATCTTTATATTGGCTGCCGTGATGTCGTCGGGTGCGACATCGCAAGTGATGAACCGCCCCATCGGGCAATATCCCGGAAATCCCGGTGAGTATTACGGGCCCACACTGGTTCAGGACGATGGCAACGCATACCGTAATGTTGCGCTCTTCCGTACGGTCTATCAATCCTCATCATGGGATTTCAACTTGACGTCACAACTGCTCACCGATGGCATCTATGACAGGGAATCTCCCGCTTGGCTCGATGTGATCACGCCCGATGGACCGCTGCCGCCACACAAGCGCGAAGCCTGCATCGACGGCAACGAGTGGACGAGCAATATTCTCATGGGAAGCGATACATGGCTGCAATATGACTGGGAAAACATGAGCATCAACATCGACGAGGTGCAGATGGTGTGCAGCATGGCTTATCGCGAGAATGCGCCAGCGGGATTCAAAATCAGACTGCTCACTTCTACCAACGGCAAGAAATGGAAAGTGGCCGATGAATGGGCAGGCGATTCACTGCCCGGCAAGCCCTCCCGGCAGCGCGTTCACAGCGACCCCAACAAGAACTCGGGCGGTGACCTGCTACCCACTCGCAACATCGACCACACATTTCACATCAAGGGGAAAGCATTCTCACACATGAAGCTGGAAATGGTAACGCCCAGTGCTGCCCACTGGACAATCACCGAACTCAATATGCGTAAGGGTGGCTCTAGAGCCAAGGGCATACTGCCGGCTGAGCACTTTGTGAGCGCTTGGCGCAGCTTGGGTTCCAGAGATGAATGGGTCACCGTGGATTTAGGTGTCAGCACTGAGTTTAACGAGATTTACTTGTGGTGGGACAACAGACCATCAAGTGGAAACATTCAAGTCAGCGATGACAATCTCCATTGGCAGACCGTCTATGAACTTTCCAAACAAAAACCGAATTGGAATAAAATACAAGACAAAATCTTGCTAGACGCCCAAGGCAGGTATGTTCGCATCAATATGATCGAGCCTAACAAAAACGGTCAACCCTTTTGCTTAAGAGAAATTTACATCGGTGGTAATAGCCCTGGCGGGTTAGTTGTTAAGGCACATGCTGAGGGCGGTTGGCAAGACGGCAAGTGGCTGCTCAATGGTGGTGACTGGCAATTGCAGCGGGCATCACACGTCTATTCATCGACAAAGCCACGATACAAATGGCCGTCTATTACTGCGACTGTTCCAGCCACAGTATTGTCCAGTTACGTCAATGCCGGGGCTTTGCCTGACATGAATTATGATGATAACCTGATGCTGGCGTCGGAGTCGTTCTTCAACGGGGATTTCATCTATACGCGATCGTTTGATATGCCCCGTGAGATGGAGGGCAAGCGTGTTTTCTTGAATTTTGACGGAATCAACTGGAAAGCCGAGGTAACACTCAATGGTACAAATTTGGGACGTATCGAGGGCGCCTTCAAGCGTGGAAAATTTGACATCACCCCCTATCTCAAGCCTTCTGGCAACGAGTTACAGGTTCTCATCATTGCTAATGCCAATCCTGGCGGCGTAAAGGTCAAGACCGAAAAGAACACCGACTTCAACGGCGGCATCCTCGGCGCCGATAATCCCACGTTCCACGCCACCATCGGTTGGGACTGGATCTCTACCATCCGCGGCCGTGACATCGGCATCTGGGACGACGTTTACCTGACCGCAGCCAGCGACGTGACCGTGAGCGATCCCATCGTGACTACCACGCTGGCCAAGGGCGACACCCTCGCCACCATGACGCCTGCCGTTATGATGACCAACCATAGCGACCACGCAGTGACTGGAACCCTGCATGGTCACATCGGAGAAATCTGCTTTGATAAGCAAGTTACCCTTGCTGCAGGAGAACGAATTGAAGAGTCATTCAATCCCAATGAATTCCCGCAACTCAAGGATCAGCGTATGCGCCTGTGGTGGCCTAACGGCTATGGCGAACCATACCTGTACGACGCCAGCTTCTCTTTCACGGTTGATGGTGTACAGAGCGATGCAGTGGATTTCAAGGCGGGTATCCGCGAGGTCAAGACGGTGGACAAGGATACCAAACTCCGTATCTACGTCAACAACAGGCGACTGGTGCCCCTGGGTGGCAACTGGGCGTTCAGCGAAAACAACCTGAACTACCGAGGTCGTGAATTTGACGCTGCCGTGCGTCACCACCGCGAGATGAACTACAACATGATCCGCAACTGGGTGGGCATGACCGGTGACAAAGAATTCTTTGAGGCGTGTGACCGCTACGGCATCATGGTATGGCAGGACTTTTGGCTGGCCAACCCGGCCGATGGTCCCGATCCCGACGATGAGACCATGTTTATGGACAACGCACGTGACTTTGTGCTGAAAATCCGCAACCACCCCTGCATCGGCATCTATTGTGGCCGAAACGAGGGCTATCCCCCCAAGACCATTGATGACGGCCTGCGCAACACTGTGTCCACGCTGCACCCCGGACTGGACTACATCTCAAGTTCGGCTGACGACGGCGTGAGCGGACACGGACCCTATTGGGCAATAAGCGCCAAGGAGTATTTCGAGAAACAGACGGGCAAACTGCACACCGAGCGCGGTATGCCCA
>Ga0247611_10008136_pt1 | contig 12993 bp, 14 predicted proteins | sample 177DNAGHGhighgp2_FD_192422 | JGI IMG/M metagenome (GOLD analysis project Ga0247611, IMG submission 192422) | Sheep rumen microbial communities from Palmerston North, Manawatu-Wanganui, New Zealand - 1770 DNA GHGhigh gp2 | ecosystem: Host-associated > Mammals > Digestive system > Stomach > Rumen... | reverse complement strand
TGAAAAGATAATTGAGCAGAGAATTTTCTAAAGAATAATAGAAAAACTGTAGAATGACTATCTGTAATTTCTGTAGTTGAAGATATTATTGAGAAGAATAAATTAGATCTTCCTATTTTTCATTCTCTTTATGAGGTTATTTATCAAAAAGCAAAACCAACCGATATGCTCAAAAAAATTATGCTTCGTAATTTGACAGATGAATGACTATTATATCAGCAACTAAAAGATGTAAATTAAAAAATACCCTCTCCCATTAGGAGAGGGCTAGGGTTAGGTTATATAAAATCAATTACTTCAATTTTTTATGTAATTTAGAAACAAATCCATAAGAAATTCCCATTAATGCTCAAACAATAACCAAAATTTCAACAATAAACAATAGAATAATTATTCACCATTTAGCAAATAAATGTGCTGTAAGTGTATAAGAGAATAATTGTGACATATAGTAATCAAATACTCACATAGAAACCAAAGTAAGTAATAATGAAATCAAGAATCATCCTATAATTGAATAGAGAATCAACGTTAAGAAAGGCATAATAATTTGAGATTTAGTTGCTCAAAGTAATTTCTTAACTTGAATATCTGGCCAAAATCTGTTGAAAATTGAACGTAGAAAGAAGATTGAGAACGACAGTACCGCAGCTGCCAAAATAATAACTAATCCCATAGAAAGAATCTGAACAAAATTTGATAGTTTAATTACATTTCTAATTCTATTTTCCTGACTTTCTAGGTTATCTAACTGTTCTACATCCTGAATATTTATAATAATTTCTTTATTTTCTAGCATTACTTCCTTCAAAGTTTCGTATTTAGAAATATCTGGAAGTGTTACATAAAGAGTGGCTGGTAATGGATTAGTCATTCAGAATTTTTCTAAACTTCAGCTTAATTCTGGTAATCTCTTCATCATAAATCCCATAGCATCTTCCTTAGTTAGGAAATTCACTTTTAATCATTCGCTTTCCAATCTATCTTTTAACTGAATAACTTGTTTATAAAGCCTAGTTTCTTCTTCCACATTATCATTTAGATAGAAATACATTCCAAGTTTATCATTTAATGATGCATTTAATGTATTTCCATACATAGATACTCAGATTAAAATATTGAGTAAGAACAAAAGAAAACCAGATAAAACGCTAATCCAAATCATCTGTCCTCTATATGAGCGAAAGATTGATTTTACATCATCGATAAATGGCTTAGATGGTTTTTCTCTCTTATTAGAAATAAGCGATTTAACGCTAGACATTTTCACTTTTGGAAGTTTAACCTTTGGTAATTTAATTTTTGAAAGATTCAATTTTTTCATTTTTTGTTGATACTATAAAGATAAAATTTTATTTTAAATATTTAAATATCTTATTTCTCCAATTTGAAGTGTTTCTTTCATCATAGATACTTTTCGAATAGTGCAATTTTTTTATCATACCATTCAATTGGTTTATCTACAATTTTTAGTCCTGCATGATTTTCATGATAGAATGCAATCATTTCTTCAGATTCTTCATAATCTTCATCCAGAATTGATAACTGAATAATATTGTAAATCACCTCAGCATCTAATGAATCTTGCTTAAATGCTTTTCTCAGGAAATCTCTTCATTTTTCACGATTTCCATATCGATATTCACTCAATCCATAGCAACGAACTATTTCATGATTTTCTCAATCAGTGAGTTGCATAGCTTTTCTTAGGTATGTACGAGCTTCTTTTCGATTATTTTTTTCCATCTCAAGTAATCATTTCACATATAATCAGAGTGGATCATCTTTCTTAGTTGAATTCAAGAAAGTCACCGCTTTATCTGCTCATTCCATATTTCATTGACGATACTGAATATCAGCGATCATCAGTAATGCTTGCTCATTTTTTGGGTCTCTCGTAAGGATTCTATTCACCATTTCAATTGCTTCATCATACTTTCACTCCTCTGTCAGTTTAGCTATCTCATCCAAGACCTCTTCAGGTATGTATTTATCCATATCATAAGCATTCAAATAAAAATATTGTACATGCAATTATATCCAACAACTATAAAAAAAGCAAAAAATCTGACCGTTTTACCATCACTTTAGCTTTACTTTTTTGTAGAAAATTATACTATATTTTTGTCCAGATTTTTATTTTTATGTAATATAAAAATGCAAGTACCTATTTGAGTTTCTAATAGACATATTCATTTATCCAAAGAAGATGCCGAAAGACTTTACTGAGAATGATTTGAATTAACTAGAAAAAATGATCTTTCTCAACCATGACAATTCGCAGCTGAAGAATGCTTAGTTTTGAAATGACCTAAGTGAGAAATAGCAAAAGTCAGAATTCTCGGACCATATAGACCTCAAACTCAAGTAGAAATCCTTATGGCCGATCAGTTCAAATTATGAGTGATGGCTCCAATCAGACTTTCTGGAGATTTGAAATGATCTGCATGAATTACTATTGTTGCGCCTAATTGAAATGAAATTACTATCGATGAATGAATGATAATTGCAAAAAGACACGTCCACATGTTACCTTCAGATGCCGAAGCATACGGAGTAAAAAATAATCAAATCGTAAAAATTAAATGCGGATGAGAGAGAGGATTAATTTTCGACGAAGTAGTAATTCGTGTAACTGATACCTCAAAACTTGATACTCACATAGATACAGAAGAATGAAATGCTGCTTATCTCAAGACATGAGATGTAGCAGAATTAATCACAGATTGAGAAGTCAGATTTTATACCAAAAATTAGTATGAGAGTCCCTGTTTATATTCAAAAAAAGCATATCCATTTAGCTCAGATAGATGCTGAAAAACTATTTGGGAAGTGATATGTTTTTTGAATTGAAAAGAAGTTTACTCAACCATGAGAATATTTCACCCAAGAAAAATTGATTATTAAATGACCAAAATGAATAATTGAAAATATAGATATCGTTATGCCATTTAGGAAATTTACTCAGGTAGAAATATCTCCTTCTGATAATGAAATACTTTGAATTAATGCGGTAGAAACTAAATCGTGAGAATTAAAAAAAGCTGAGCCAATAACTTTGATATGACCAAAATGAACAATTTATCTGAATAACTGTGTAATTATCGCTGAAAAACATATTCACATGAGTGTAGCTGATGCCAAAGATTTTGGATTTAGGAATAATCAGATGGTGAAGTTGAGAACTCCAAGAGAGAATGGAAAAATAATTGAGAATGTCAGAATTAGAACTAATGATAAATTTGAATTTGATTTACACTTGAATGAGGATGAGTGAAAAAAATGGTGATTAGAGACTAATGACCGAGCTGAGATATTAAAGTATTAATATTTTTTATAGCAGTCATCATTTTTCAATTTCGTTTAGTTTGGAAACATCCAATTCTTCTTTAATTTCAATCCTTTGCTTTCATTTTTCTTGTTTAGATTTTGCTATCATAACTTCAATAGGATCTATTTTTACGTAATTCATTTGATATCTTTTTGAAACATCTAAGAAATTGTCTTTAATTTTCTTGGCGATAAATGCTAATAAATTTAATTCTGAAACTTTAAAAAAAGCAATAAATACAAAAATTAAGAAGATAACTACAGCAAGAATTACTCAAACTCATTTAGCTCCTGAATTATTAAATGTAGAGAATGTTCATAGAGAAAATACAGCTCAAATTGATAAAATTATTAGTTGAATGAAACTAACGGAAAATCACAAAATAGAAAAAGCAACTCATGCGAAGAATCATTTTTTTATATGTTGTGGAAACATTACCTTCATTTATATTGTTAGTAGAGTAAAATCTCTACGTCAATTATATTCATTTTTCAAAATTTCGCAAATTTTTGGTCGGAATTTTATATTCATTCAGGTAATTTTGTTGCTTTTGCAGAAAGTGATATTTTGAAATTTATGTGGCTAGCTAATATTATGAAAGCGATTCAGTTTACAAACATTCGAAAAGGAATGTGGTTAATAAAACTGGTTAAAAATCAGAAAGTTTTTGAAAGTGAGGTTTCTATGTCGGCGATTGCTTGGATTCAGTCGGCCTTGAGTGCTATGTATGGGCCAATAATAAAACTTAAAACAGTGATTGGAATTAGAATAACAAAGTATAATTTTTCTGTACTAGTGCGTGTACTGAATGATACTTGAATTTTCCCACAAGAATAGATTAATCGAATTAATCCAATAAATACTAGTAAAACAAGTGTTAATTGAGCAGCAGATAAAAAGCTGGCGTATTTTGAGTAAGAAATTCATATGAATATAGAATCAGGAGAACTCATTAATCGTTTTACTCATTGGTGAATTAAATTTCAAAAGGCAAAACATGTAATTCATGCTAGATAATTTCAAATGATTACTTTAGCCATTTTATCTGTTCACATCAAAACTGCCCAAAAAATAATGGCTATATATCATACTACAATTATATATCATATCCAATCCATAATATTTTTTTGGAAATAAAATGTTGATTTATCATTTCCATTTGATACTATATTTTTTATGAGAAAATATGCAAATTATTTTATTCAATTTATGGAATAAATAATATATGAAAAAGAGAAAAATCGGATTTGTTTCATTTATAATAGCGCTTTGATTGTGTGCATTATGATATTCTGTGCTAAGAACTGATAGTAAAGATTTAATGTGAATATATAATTGATTTTTGGATATAACATTATCTATAGATGATGAAATTAGAGATAATAGTGTGCGATGTTGAGCTTTTCAGGTTGCATGGAATGATTTTGTGGAAGATATAAATGCAACTACTCAATCTAAGGTTTTTGATTGATTAAGTAAGAGGGGATTTGATTTGGATCAGATGGCTCAGGGAAATACTTATTATAATAAATTTTGATTATTTACTTTGGATTTAAAATCAGAAATTGAAAAGGAAGTTAAAGATAAGTTTGATGAGAATATAAATCTTAAATTTTTGTCGAATTGATCTATAGTTCCACAAAGTTCAGATTATTATGAATGAAAAAAAGAGAAAAAATATGGAATTTATTCAAAGTTTAATAGATTGATAAATTTAAAAAATTCATTTGAAAAATTGGATGATTGAAGCTTTGCTAATGTTTATGATGATGTAAGATATTTTGGAGTTAATTGTGATTCTAATAAAAAATATGATAATGTAAGGGTTTTATATTATAACTCAGATGTTGATTTTGCAATTTCTATAAAAACATGGGGATGAGATGAAATTATTTTATCTAGGTGAACTAGGTGAAAAACATTTATGGTGACATATAATCTTATTCTTTCAAAAGAAAGAGGGTATATTGGTGGACATGATTTTACAAAATATGATTGTTTAAAGATTCCTGAGTTTAATTTAAAATTTGAAAAAGAAATATATAAATTAAAAGATCAGAAACTTTTGGGTACTGGTGGTAAAGTATATAGGGTAGGTATTGCTGAACAGGATGTTGAAATAAAGCTGGATAGGAGTTCATGGGATAAGAAGGGTAAAAACTTAATTGATTCTTTGCAACTATGAGATAGGTATCATTACTTTGATTTTGATGAACCTTTTATGATTTTTGTTAAGGAGTACGGTAAGGATTTGCCTTACTTTGCTGCTCAAGTTTCAGATGTTAAGTTGTTCCAATAAATAATGAGTTTTTTATTTTGTTTAAATAAAAAATGTTTAGTCTAAATTGTAAGAAACATTCTTTTACATTGATGGAAGTTATTATAATATGTTCTTTGTTTGCTGTGATGGTAATATGAATTATTTTTGCTATAAATAGAGCTTTTGTATTTATGGATAATACTAGGTTGGCTGTAAGAGCTTCGAATCTTGCTAGAGAATGAGTGGAGATGGTATATAATCTCAGGGATTCTAATTGGGAAAAATATTCATGAAGTAAAGATGCTCATCGATTAGATGATTGAGCGTGATGAACTTTATGACAGTGAATATACTGCATTAAGGATGATTTAGAATCTGTGAATTGAGATTCTTATGTTTATGCGGAAAGTTTGGAAGGTATATCAGATATTGATGAGTTCTATGAAATAGAGTGATTTTTTGATGATGCGTATGCTGATCAGAGAGAAAAAAGCAAGATAATCTTTACAGGTACATATTCGTATTATAGTTGATGAACATTGATGACGGGGTGAGATATATCAGAATTGGTAGATGTAGATGGGTTGGAATTTTATAGGGTGCTTCGTGTGTATGGAATTGAAAATAAATGGGCATCATGTCCAAGTTCAGAGGGAGAGCATTGTCCTAAAGAGTTACGTTTTTGTGTAAAAATATTCTATAGAAATATTCAGTGACAGCATGCTTCAGAACTTTGTAGTATAATGACTAATTTTCAAGAATAATTAATTTAATTTTAGAAAGTGTACTTGAAATGCAGATAACGGGGATACAGCAGACCACATTAGTTGATTATCCATGAAAGGTAGCAAGTATAGTTTTTACAGCAGGATGTCAGTTTCGCTGTCCATTTTGTTATAATCCACAAGCTGTGCTTCCAGAATTAATTGCTCGTTATCGTAAGCAGCAAATCCCTGAAAATGCAATTTTTAACTTTCTGAAACAGAGAAAAGGTTTGATAGACGGAGTAAGTATTTGCTGATGAGAACCAACAGTTCAACCTGATTTATATGACTTTGCTCAGAAAATTAAGAAGATGTGATTTTGCGTGAAGTTAGATACTAACGGACGTGATGCGAAGATAGTAAAGAAAATGGTAGAAGACTGAATTTTGAATTACGTGGCAGTGGATTTAAAATGACCACTTTCAAATTATGAGAAATGGTCATGAGTATCAGAATTTTGAGATTTTTTGGAGAATTATAAGGAACTTTTAGATTTTCTAAAAAGTGGGGTAGTGGACTACGAATATCGTTCTACCTTGATTAAAGGATTCCATGAAAAAGAGGATTTAGAAGAAATGGGAATGTATTTACAGTGAATCAAGGCTCGATACCTTCAAAATTATTTACCAGAGGAGACATTGGACCCAAATTTTGTAGGGGAGCCGTTTACGTGAGTAGAACTTCAAGAATTAAAGAAAATAGCTAGTCAATATGTTGAATTTTGTTCGGTGAGATGATAGTGTGAAATTTATTGTTCTACTCGTTCTGTGAAAATTTGATAATCATGCTGAATATCCTCATCGGATTTCAGCTTTTTTTCTATATTTGAAATAGCATAAATTGCTGTGGCATGGTTTTTTCATCCAAAATACATTCAGATTTTTTCTAATGTCCGTCTGAAATGTTTCTTTGCTATAAGCATCAAAATCTGTCTGGCAGTTGTGATTTCTTTTTTTCTAGAATCGGATTTTAATTCAGCGACTGAAATAGAGTAGTAGTTCGCAACCATTTCAACGATTGTATCGAAGTTTTTTGTAGAGTTCTTATTTGGGGTGTAGATCTTTGGTTGATTAGGTGAGTATCCTAGAGTTTGAAGGCATGCATAAACATCATCTTCAGAAATCTCGTTTCAGCTGAGTTTTTTTCTAGTCAATAAAATGTTTAGTGCTCACTCGAGTTCACGTACGTTTGTAGTAATATGTTGTGCGATGATGGCCAATAAGTCTGAATCGATAGTTTCTTGTTTGATCTCTAGTTTTGATTTGAGAATTGCAATTCTAGTTTCATAATCTGGAGCGTGAATGTCTGCTACCAATCCCAAAGCAAATCTAGTTTTTAATCTTGGTTCTATATGTAATAATTCCTTTGGAGGACGGTCAGAAGAAATAATAATTTGCTTTTTCTTTGATTGAAAATCATTGAATATATTATGAAAGATTTCTTGAGTCTTATCCTTATCTGCTAAAAATTGGATATCATCGATTAATAAGGCATCCACATCATCAAATTTTCTCATTAGTGTGGACATTTTGTTGTGTTGTAGAGCTCAAACTATTTCGTCTACGAGTTTTGTAGCAGGTAGATAAATAATTACTTTATCTGGATTATTTTGAATTATTTCATTTCAAATTGCTTGCATTAGGTGAGTTTTACCTAGTCAAACATTTCAATAAATGAATAGGGGATTATATGCATTTCATGGTTTTTCTGCAACTGCTTTGGCTGCGGAATATGCAAATTGGTTATTTGCTCATGCTACAAAGTTATCAAATCTGAATGATGGATCAAAAAGGATTCAGAAATAATCATATAATTCAGATTTTAATGATTTTTCTATTGGATTAGTGTTTGCTTTTTTGGTAGCTTTGATGTTAAGTAGTTCTCAGAGATCTATCAATAAATCACTTCCATTTGAGAATGGAGGATAAACGATATATTCTACTGTATATTGTGGATTATAAACAGTTTGAATGACTTCTTTCAGATTTTTATTAAATATCTTTTTTGCATTAGATAGCATAAAATCATTTGCAAATCCGATATATACTTTTTTTTCGATGTCTTCTATATTGATAATTCAGGCTTTTGACAAAAATGTTACAATTTTTTTATGGTCTTGTTGTGTGGATAATTGCAAAATTACCTTCGTTCGAAGTTCTTTGAGATATTGTTTTTTTTCAGAATCGTATTGATCTACTATATCAATTAGCATTATATGTTTGTTACATTTTTTATAAATTATTGTCTGACTAGAACAACGTATTCTACATGATGATCTTTATTTATTTCTCATGAAACTGGATTTTTGTAGTTTCAGAAATCTTTTAGCACAAATTTTCATTTTAATCATTTGAAATCATCTAGGCAGTATTGAGTTAAGTTAGGATTGCTTGTCATAGTGTAAGAATCTGGAAGGTGGTATGTGATGAAACATAATCCATTTCTATTTAGGTGATTATACATGTCAGTCATCAATTTATCCAAGATGTATTCTTTTGAGTAATACATTACGATATGTTTAGCAACTATGAAATCATATTTCTCTTTGAATACAAAGTCTTCTACTTTTCCTTTATAATATGTGATATTCGGATGATCTTTGAGGTAATCAGGGTACTCAGCATTATCAATATCATCAAGTACATCAACTTTTGCTCCGTAACTAGCAGCTAAGATGCTGAAATATCATTTTCTAGCTTTGAGATCCAAAATACGTTCTGGTTGATGTTCTTGGATGAGTTCGCTAACAAGTTTTGCTCACTGCATTTTCACATAAATTAACCTAAATAAAAGTCAGATTTTATCCTAAGAATTGTTCTAATCTCACGATATCTAAATCAGGTCTAGATTCATTCAAATCATCAAGTGTGAAATCCTGCAATTTATCATTATAGGTTTCGCAGATATCTTCAATCAATGCTAGATTATATTCCCTATCATAAGCTTCTTCGGCAAACATTCTCACACATAAATTAGTAGGGATTCAGGCAAATACTATATTTTTGATTCATTGTAATTGTTCTTCGAGTTTAGTCTTGTAGAAACTTGAAATTTTAGTCTTTTTGATGATTGTGTCTTCTGGCTGGGGGCAAAGATCTTCAATGATTTGAGAAAGCGGATCTTTATCTGCAAAAGGTCATTCTTTCTCAGTATGTCTGATGAAAATGATTTTATAACCCATTTCTCTAGCATACTGAATTAGATAGCAAGCTCTATCTATAAGAGAATCCATATTGCGTAGACGATAGTCAGAATTTTTATCTCTCCATAATTCCTGAAGTCCAATTAGGACAAGTGCTGTATTTTGTTGGGCCATTTGGATGCGGAAAAAATAAAGCTGGTTAGTTTATATAGATTTTGTTAAAAAATACAATAAGGAAGAATTGGTAAGGATTGTAGTTTGTCTTACGGTGGATTATTTTATTCTACATTCTTTTTTATTCCCTGGATTTCTTTCCATAAAATACGATTTGCATAAATTAATGCATCTATGTCTTCAGGTTCTCGAACTTTACCAAATTGGTCAAGCTCTTCTGAGTAGTGGAATGGAACGATATATTTATTATTACTTTGTGAGTAAAGTTTATTGAAAATTTCCATGAAATGTCAGTTTTTCATAATCGAAGAAACTACGAATATATTATGATTTCAGAATTCTTTTTCATTTATTCGTTTACATAGCATACCTGAATAAAATTCCAAAGTCTGAACTACGAGATTTTTGGCAAATTGGTTATCTTCGATTTCTTCGTAATTTTTGTATCGATACTTAGAAATTCAATTGTCTTTATACATTTGCATAAGGGCATTTACTCCTAGATTTATGCTGTCGATTCTGCTGTAAAATCCATTTTCAATCAATACTCATTTACAGTGAGAATCTCTGATATATAGTAAAAGAAAATCGTCCATATGCATATTATTTCTCAGATATGTGATAGTTTGGAAACTTTCTGGATAGATTTCTATATTTTTTTGAGATTGAAAATCACCGAATCTATCGTTGAAAATTCTACAAGTTTCTCTATTGAGGAAAACCAAAATAATTCTGCATGAAATTTCTCCAGATTCTCAGATTAAGAACTGTTTTTCTTGTCAGTTTACTATGATGGAATCGATATGTGAAAAAAGAAATTTCTCCCTCGTTTGTTTTTCAGTTTTGAATAATTTTTCTTGAACTAAAGAGTTTATATCGTTCAAAGTCAGTTTTTTCTCGCTTGTGAACTGAATATCATAGCTAAAAAATGCAAATCTTTGGTCATCGAGAAGAAAAATGTGTTTATATTTAGGATATTGAGTGGTGGAATATATGATATTTGAAAGTGGTTCGTAGAGTAGGTAATTTTGGAGTCAGAATTCTGGTTGTGATTTGATTACGCGGAATTTCGGATATTTAGGATCGTAGTTTTCCTGCCGTAAATAAAACATTTTCCAAAAAGTAAAAATTTAAAAATCTGACTTTTAATCAACTAATTAATCATAATAAATGGGGCTTTTTTTTCAAGATTTTATCTATCCAATATCAACTCATTTACAGTGAATGTAGAAATAGTTACATCTCATTGTAACTGATATTTTGATTTAATTCATGCAACGGCTTGTTTCATTGAAGTGATTCATTTCGTGTTTGGCAAAATTAATCCAGTTCTGTCTCATGTGGTTTCAGCAAGTAATACTCAGTTAGTTTTTGGATCCATATTTAAGAATGCTGCAGCATCTTTTTGTTCAACTATTTCATTTACTACGTCGATTATGATATGTTTAGTTTTTGCTTCCTGTTTCTTTAATATTCAGTTGTATAACAGTTTTATCATTTCTTCCAAAGTCTTATCAGTAGTCAAAACTCCATTTGAAATTAATAACGTTCATTTTTCATCAAAAAGAGAAAAGAAAAGTCAGAGTTTGTCTTCTGGCTTGTATTTGCTGTAAATTAATTTTTTGATTTCTTCGAGCATATTTATGGTGGATATAAAGTCTATGCTAAAAATATACATAAACTTAATTATATTGCAAATCAATTAAGAATAAAAAAGAGGCAAACGCCTCTTTTTTTATAAAATATTCCAATGATAATTTTTAGTACATTCACATTCATCCTCACATTCCTGTACCAGCATCTCATCCATGACCGCAATTACATTTATCTTCAGGTTTATCTACTACTACAGCTTCAGTAGTCAATAACATTGCAGCAGTACTTACAGCGTTTTCAAGTGAAACTCTGATAACTTTAGCAGGATCGATTATTCCAGCTTTCTTTAAGTTAGTAAATTCTCCAGTCCTAGCATCGAATCCGTAGTCCATATCTTTTGATTCTTTAATTTTTTCTACAACCCAGTCTCATTTAAATCCAGCATTATCAGCAATCTGCTTTAATGGATATTGAATAGCTTGTTGAATAATCTCTACAGCTACTTGTTCTTCTTGGTCTTCTAATTTTAATTCTCAAAGTTTTTTAGAAAGTTGAACTAAAACACTTCCTCATCCAGCTACAATTCCTTCTTCGATAGCAGCTCTAGTTGCATTCAAAGCATCCTCAATCTTGAATTTCTTATTCTTCATTTCCATTTCAGTAGCAGCTCATACTTTGATTACAGCTACTCATCCGACTAATTTAGCCAATCTTTCAGCCAATTTCTCTTTATCGTAATCAGATTTTGTAATTCAGATTTGAGCTCTGATTTGATTTGCTCTATCATTAATTTCATCAGTATCTCACTTACCATCTACAATTATTGTTTCATCTTTATTTACGATAACTTTGTCAGCTTTACCAAGCATATCTATAGTTGCATCTTCGAGCTTAATTCCTAATTGATCAGTAATCAATGTAGCTCAAGTTACAGTTGCGATATCTTTCAAGATTTCCTTCTTTCTATCTCAGAATCCTGGCGCTTTAACAGCAACTACATTAAGCATTCCTCTAATCTTATTCAAGATAAGTGATGCGAGAGCTTCTCATTCTACATCTTCAGCTATCAAAAGCATATCTTTTTTACCAGTAGCAGCCATAGATTCCAAAAGCTGAATAATTTCTTTCATAGATCAGATTTTTTTGTCAGTTACCAATACATATGGTTTATCGATTACACATTCCATTCTCTGGCTATCGCTAACGAAATATGGAGAAAGATAACCTTGGTCAAATTGCATTCCGGTTTTGATTTCTTTACTCAATCCGAGAGTATTTCATTCTTCAACTGTGATAGTTCCATCTTTACCAATTTCTTCAAATACATCAGCAATCAAATCTCCAACTTCCTCGTCCTGTGCTGAAATTGTAGCTACTTGTTTAATCTGCTCTTTGCTATCTCCAATTTGTTGAGCAGTATCCTGAATATCAGCTACTAAATTGTCTACAGCTTTATGAAGTCATCTTCCAAGAGCGAAAGGATTGATTCATGAATCGATATATCTGAGACCTTCCTTAGCTATTGCATGAGCCAAAACTACTGTACTTGTAGTTCCATCTCAGGCTTCTTTATTTGTCTTTTCTGCAGCTTCTTTAACCATTTCTGCTCATACATTCTCTACTTTATCTTCTAATTCAATTTCTTTAGCTACACTTACTCCATCGTTTGTTACAGTTGGAGCTCCGAAACCTTTATCCAAAACTACATTTCTTCCTTTTGGTCACA
>Ga0247611_10008135_pt1 | contig 12993 bp, 10 predicted proteins | sample 177DNAGHGhighgp2_FD_192422 | JGI IMG/M metagenome (GOLD analysis project Ga0247611, IMG submission 192422) | Sheep rumen microbial communities from Palmerston North, Manawatu-Wanganui, New Zealand - 1770 DNA GHGhigh gp2 | ecosystem: Host-associated > Mammals > Digestive system > Stomach > Rumen... | reverse complement strand
GAATAAGCCTTCCTTCCACGTCATAGACGTTACGCACGCTGTCTTTCATTACAAGTTTGCGCTCGTTCGGGTACGTGTTGAAGTTGCCGACTAATTCACCGCCTTTGTATTCGCCATTATACACTTCCTTGAGATATGAACCGCTGTCCACAGCCCAGGTATAGACGTCTTTTCTGGGATAGATAAAGGTCATCGTGTCGTGCCACAACACCCGGAGACTGGACACTACGGTCACGGAGTTGGCATCGTACGTGTATTGCGCATACCAATCCGGCTTGACGGGCGTGCTGTCTGTCACCGCAGGGAAAACAGGCATCGAACCTACCACACTGTCCAGCCGCCATGCGTAACGATCGGATAAATCTCCCTGCGCGTAGGCGCATGTTCCTTTTAATAGCAAAAATGCTACAAAAAGCAGACAAAAATAATTTTTCTTTTTCATAATTTGCATATATTAAAAAGTTTTACTAATTTTGCGTCGTGAAACGTGTTTCAAAATCCGGTGCAAAAGTACTGCTTTTTTCTGACATACGCAAATTTTGCAGTTGTACGACCGACATTTGATACACTTTATAAGTCATTGTAAATAAGCAAGTTATATTTTTATATGAAAAATAAAGTTGTACGATGGGATTTTTTACCGCTTTTAGGTTTGATTCTTTGCTTTCAAAGTTGCAATTTTGAGTCTAAAAACGCTCAAAATTGGCTTCAAGAAGCGGAAGAATTATACCTCCAAGGGACCTCATCCAATAGTAGCAGTCAGTACGAATCTTCCACTGTTTATCTGAAACAAGCGGAAGATATTTTAGTCAGTCATCCTCAATCTGCACAGAGGGATAAGTTATTAGGACTGACATGGTTTCATTTGGGCAACACATTGGAAAGTGAGATGTTGTATGACATAGCGCAAGCGTATTACCGCAAAGCGATACCGATGTTAGATTCGGATAGTAACGCGGTCTATTTAGCATGTGCCTATCGCGACATAGCGCGTACAATAGCTATCGCAAATGGGGAACAGGATAGCGTACTTTGGTATTTCAGCCAAGCGGAGCACTATGCAAAGGTGGCGCAAAACGAGTTGCTGAAACTTGATATTGATGCCTATCGTTACCAACTCTGTTACCCAGATAGCATATCTCAACGTTTGGAAGTATGCAAACACATGGCAGAAACATATCATATTCCTACACGCTATGCAGAGATAGTAGAACTGTTCTTAGCACAACATGCTACGGACTCGGCGGCTTATTATCTGGAACAACTGCAACCCAATGACTCCGCTTACACCTATTGGTTCGAACAGACATACGCGTATCTGCATTGCCAAATCTTGCATCAGCGAGGCAAAACGTCACAAGCTTATAATGAACTACTCAATCTGTACGACCGTAAGATAGAGGAGTTGCAACGCGACGCGGGTGCGCGCACGTACGCACTATCCTTATATTATGATGTAGCAAGAGAACAGCAGTTGGTAGAAAAAGCACAAAATGAGAAACAATGGCAACGGAGGATATCGTCCGTGTTAGTATTGTTACTGGTGTTAGTCATAGCATTGTTACTGGTACTGTGGCGCTATTGGTTGCAACGTCGTCGTGAACAAGCACAGAAGTTAAAGACGCTCCGTGACAAATATGTGCAGCAGTTGAAGTTGGCACTCGAACGGTTGCAACAGAAAGTGAATCTCACCCGCGAAATCGAACTGCAGCACATGCGAGGCAATGAAGTGGAATTCCCCAAATGGCTGCAAACATACCGTGACGAGAAACTGGTTATGAACAAAGAGAGTTTGGATGAACTGATCGCTTCTATTGATAAAGCTTTGGACGGCGCTATCAGTCGCTTGCACGCAGATTATCCCCAACTGACCGAATCAGATATGCAGTTTGCCATACTCAGCATTATCGGTGCATCAGACAATGACATGTCTATCGTGTTGAATGTCCAAAAACAAACAATCTATCATCGCCGCCAGATTGTCCGCAAACACGTCAATCCGGATATCGACGATATTGATGTCTGGCTTCGGGAATACGTGCTTAGTATATAATATGGAGTGGTCACTTTTATTTTGAGCCCTTCAAGATACCATTTTCTTTATCCTCGTTGTTGATGCGCTTATTTTCGCGTGTCGAGGCTCTCGACCCGAAATCGAGGTTGCAATGGAAATTAAGAATGAGCATCTGGCGGAAGTCGCGCATCTCTGCGTGCTGCGTATTCGGAGCAAGAGCGGAGAGGTCTTTTGTCTCGATGCTGTAGCCCTTGACGGAGAAGGGATTCATCAACATTGCACGGAAACCCCATTTGTCGGCATTGTAGCCAAGACCGATATGATGGTAGAACTCGCCGTACTCCAGCGTCTCGCCCCAAAGGTTATTGTAGCGCGTGGTTACTTCGCCGAAGAAATGCCAACCCTTGTACATGCCCATGATACTTGCGCGAACGCCCGGATTGAAATGCTTGTGCGTGTAGGAATTGCCAAGGCTCACATAGTAATTGGCGAACGGCGCAACGGTGAAGATCAGGCTGTTATTGAGCAAGCGCACTTGCACACTCGGAGCCACTTGCAGCCGATGAAAACCGCGGTGGTTGGCGTATGTGCGGACGGCGTATGATTGACCGTCAATCAGCTGCTCAAAGGTCTCATCCATAATCGGTTTGTGGTCGTAAGAGTAGTTTGCCCAGAGGTTCAGATTGACGTGTTTGGACTGCCACGAAAGCTGCATCTCATTGGCAACGAACATAACGGGTTTGAGGTTCGGATTACCTTGCCGAATCTGATATTTGTCAATCTGTTGCGCCACGTCCGACATAGCAGACAGCGAGGGTTGGTAGCCGGAGACATAACCTTTGTATTTCCAGAACACACCTTTTCCGAAGTCATAACTCATGGTCAACTGCGGACGTGCAATCCAGTTCGATTGTTTCTGTCCGGCTTGCTCGATATACGTGTGCATAGCACCGATACCCACGGCGTACGAAAACTGCTTGATACGTTGCTGCACTTCCGCAAAAGCGTAGGTCTCAGCGGTCATCATATTGACCGTGGCATCGGCACTGCCGAGATACGTATTCTCGACCCATTGTTGATTGTGGCGCACGCCGACCGTCAAACCGATGTTCTCCCAGTCTTTCTCGTAGATGGCTTCACCGATGAGTGAGTATTTGTTGCCTCTGACGCGAGAGGTTACATCGGTTGTGTCGGCGACCGTTTCGCCCAGTGGTGTTTGCTCAAAACGGCGGTCGTTGCTACTGTTAATATACGTACCTACCACGTCGAAATACAAGTGGTGGTCGTTCGGCAGATTATGCTCGTAATAGATGTCCAACGAGGGCGAAATAGATTGCGTGCTCTCGTGGTCGTGAATGGCAAAACTGTCCGTGCCCTGATACAGATACGAATCGCGGTTGGTCTTGGAGTGCGGCGTAAAGTTCATGAAATCGCGCAAGGCAATCTGGAGCATGTTCTTCTCGCCGTTCGTCCAGTTATAAGTCAAACCGATATTAACAGGATTCATCTTGAAACGTGTCGGTTCACCCACTTCGCGGTTCTCAATCGTGCCCGTGCTAAAGTTGTACGTCTCCGCGTTCGTGCGCGTCCAGTAGATGTCACGCGGCGAGTAGTGCGTCATGAGGCTGAACGACGATTTGCCAAAGTTCACTTTGCCCGACAGATGGTACTCGCCCCAACCGGGCATGGTCACGCCATTGGACGCGTTGAGCATCAGATTGCCGCCCGTGTCGCGGTGCTTGACGATGTAGTTGATGACTGCCGCCGCGCCGTTATAACGCACGCCCGGCTGGTCGTGGTACTCGATACGGATGACATCTTTGGGGTTAATCGCCATGACCTCGGAATTACTTGCTTCGATGCCGTTGATACGCAACTGCACTTCTTGGTTCGCGAGGGTCTTGACCGAGTTTTCCACAGGGTTCACCACAATACGCGGAATCTGCAAGTTCTGCAGCAGCGACATACCATCCGAAGAAGCGCCCAACTGCTCTTTGTTTGGCAGAAGAATCTGGCGATCCACTTTCTGAATCACCGCGTCACCTTCTACCACCACTTCGCCCAGTTCCGTTGAAGCCTCGTTCATCTCAATCGTGCCGAGGTTAGTGTTACCGCTTACCGTCAAGCTCATGCCAATAGGCTCATAGCCGATGTACGAACATTCCAGCACAAACTCGCCCGTCTCGGCTTCCAAACTGAACTTACCGTGCGCGTCCGTGACCGTGCCGGATACTACATTGCGAGTGCTTTCGCCTTTTGACTTTTGACTTTCGACTAATGTCACATTGACACCGACGAGCGCACTCTTGTCCGCTGCGTCCTTGATAACTCCGCTAACCTTGTTGTTAGCTGCCATTGACACGGCGCATATCATCGCCGCTGCCAATACGAAATACTTTGCTTTCATTTTCTCCATTTTTTTGAGTGGTTAAATCTTTCAAATTCTGGTGCAAAGTTACGCCAAAAAACCATTTATATCCAAATTTCGTGATTTATATTTGCTTTGCGTAAGTTGCTGGTATATAGTATTTTAGCAAAACAAAAATTATATATGGGCGTGTGAGGTTTATATAAATCACCGACCATATTACTTTTTACCCATTTTGGACCGTTTTATACGTTTCTTGTCCTTGTTTAGATCCTCCCATTCTTTGCCTCTTCCCCACCGAGCGATGACAGAGAGAAGAGCAAGCAACCATTTCTGAAAAATAACTTACTCAATTCGTTGCAGAGTAAAGCGATAAACTAAATATGTAAAAAACAGCAAAAACGTAGGAAAATTACAAAAAATGCATAAAAATATTTGTATATATAAAAAATAAGTAGTAATTTTGTAGCGATTTTTCAAAATTACGATATTATGATTAGAGAATTTTGGGTAAAAAACTTTTTATCAATCAAAGATAAACAAGAACTAAATTTTGTAGCTAAGTCTGCCGAATCGGAATTAGTAACAAAAATGCCGGATGGCACATTATTGTATAAATTAGGTGTGTTCTATGGATCGAATGCCTCTGGTAAATCTAATATGCTTACAGCTTTGAATGCAGTATTTAGTATGTTAGTTAATCCTTTGTATGATGCGAGTGAGTCGATTATGGACTTTCATCCATTCAAACTCACAAAGGACGCACCAACAGAAATGTATGTATCATTCTATGCTAATGATGTGCGTTATGACTATTATCTCCGCTATAATGCAAACTATATTTTGCGTGAAGAGTTAAATTATTACCCAAAGGGGACAAAAGTATTATTCTATCAAAGGGACTTCGTAGAAAAAAATATTCAAGCGGATATAAAATTTGGTGCCAGCCTTCATCTTTTACCCAAAACACAAGAAAGTATCCGTGAGAATACACTCAATAATCATAGTGTGCTTTCTATTTGTCTAAAATACAGTTTCAAAGAGGATATTCTTCCTTTCAAAAATCTGCATGAATGGATTATGGAAATGTATCACGAAGTAGATGGTGACGAAAATGAAATACGTGGTATTGTAGATATACTAAAGGAGGCTACACTCAATCCAAAGAAACATCTTTTCTATACAAAGATGCTTCAAAAAGCAGACTTGAATATTGTTGATTTTCGAATTGTTAAAGAAAGTAGACTTATTTCGCAGGATTATAAGGAACGCATTGAAAAAGAAAATATTTCAGAATCTATTAAAAATCAACTTTTGAACCCTTTTACAGAGTCTGTTGTATTTGAAAATCAATCAAGTTCTGGAAACTTTGAAATCTCATTAAATAACCAATCGAAAGGTACTATCAAGTATATTCAAATATTAGAAACCTTGTATGACTTAATTACAGGCCCTCATGTATATTATTTGGATGAATTGGGAGAAGATTTACATTATGATTTGTTGTTCTATTATTTAAATGTATTCTTGTATAATTCCGACAAATCTCAGTTATTGATTACAAGTCAAGAAACTTCGTTATTAGCTCAAGATATAATAAACGAAAATAGAGGCGTTGTGTGGTTTGTAGAGAAAAACCGAGATACTGCATCATCAGAATATAATAGAGGAGACTCTTTCGGTTTGCATAAGAACCTCTCTCTCTACAATTCATACCGAATCGGGCGTTTGGGCGCGAAACCGGAATTAGGATCTATTTTTGTAGATATGGAGGATTGATTATGGCGAAGCAACGAAACACAATTCTTGTGTTAGGAGAAGGACCAACCGAGTTTTATTATCTCAAGTCTTTGAGTGATGTATATAAAGGTTTGACTATCAAACCTGACTACCCTAAACACACCAATCTTCAAGAATTAGATGCAAAGATAGAAGAAGGTGTAAGAATGGGCTATCGATATATCTTTTGTGTGATAGATATGGACAACAAAGGAAAAGCCCCCGCACGTAGCCAATACCTAAAACTCAAAAGAAAATATTCGAAGCCGGTTAATAAACCCAGACTCGGAATATATAGCGAGGTGTTTTTCTTTGAGACACACTTATGTACAGAACTTTTCTTCCTGTATTATTTTGCTTATACGTCACGTTCATATAATGACCAAGATAGTTTGCTTAAAGACTTGAACAGTTACTGTGAATACATAAAGACGGAGGACTTCTTTAAGAAATGTAAAGGCTTGCATTCATACTTAGAAAGACATGGCGGCCAACTGGCACAAGCAATTGAAAATTCAAATCAGTCATTAATGGAAAAGGAGAAAGACAATCGTAATTATACCTACTCGGAATTAGGAAAAATGTTTGAGCAGTTTGAAAATATAAGTAAATAAATATCATATGAAAAACGAAGAAAAAATTAAACATAGTTTTATTGAATCACCAATTGCTAAGTGGTTCTCTATAATTGTAGCATGTGTTGGGTTATTAGGTTTCATATATGACCATTTTTCGGAAAATAATCCTGATTTAACATTCACAATTATTAAAGAGACATCTTTGTTGAATAACAAAGCTAATATTCCGTCAATTCGGATCTTACTTGATTCAATAGATATTAGAGAAACCAATTCTAATATATCAATATATACTATAAAGGTAGAAAATGAAGGTAAGCAGCATATTACAAAAAGTATGTATGATGGAAATATTCAGTTGATATTAAAGCAAGGAGAATATATCAGTTTGCCGAATATCACTTATGCATCTTCTATACATATAAAGCCTCATTTTTCTGATAGCTCATTATTGTCAAATAAGAAAACACTAAATCTTCCATGCGTCCCTATGGATAAAGATAATGTGTATCTATTTGATATTATAGTGCTTCATTCCATTGATACTATTCCAACTTTTATTGCAAGAGGTAAAATTTCTGGTCAAAAAGAAATAAGTGTCAATAGAGGGATTAACGATAAGCCATCTTTCATGAAAATCACATTTGGTGGTGGGATCCTTGCTAATATCGTACGCCTTATTGTGTACTTTATTTTCGGGAATGCTATTTTTATCATAATATTAATTTCAATTGATAAAATATTAAAAGTAATAAATAAATGCAAACTTAAAATAGCTGTGCAAAAGATTATATCACGTCATGCTGTTTCAAAAGGCGTCGTGGAAGATATTAGGACTTTAAAAAGATCGGAATTACGCTCTATATACAAATGGATAAACACGACAGATGAGGAGGCAACAAGAAGATATGCTTGGTTGCAAAGAAAGCTGTCAGAAAATTCGAAAGTAATAGATAGATATACGATTGAGGAAGGAAAAATAGTAAAGATTATGATTGAGAAAGGATATTTAAAGAAGTCTCAAGAACAAATAACTATAAATAAGTCAATGCAGAATGATTTTAAATATATTTATAAACGATTGAAGAAACAAAATCTGCTAAATTTAGATAGCTTGTTGTGAATAGGGAAACATTATTAATGAAAAATTTGCATACTTCAAAGAAAAGTTGTATCTTTGCAGCGGATTTGAACAACCGTCGCTTGCACGACGTTAAATATGCAAGGACGAGCGTAAAGCGTTGCGCAGACATATTGATATTCATGCAGTAGAGAAATCGCCAAATTCAACGCAGTTTGAATATAAGAAACACAGAGAAAACCGATTAGTGGTTTGCTTGTGTGTTTCTTGGGCGTTTGGCGATGCCCTCTACTGCAACAAGTGAACCACTATTTTTAACTGAAAAAAAAAGCAAAATGGCATGGGATAAAGTAAAAATACAGCGTGATAATGGAGAATGGGTAGAGGCTCAGGCTCCGATTATTGTTTCTGCCAGCCGCAGTACGGATATACCTGCTTTTTATGCAGATTGGTTCTTTCTTCGGCTAAAAGTTGGCTATTCTGCATGGACAAATCCTTTTAATGGCGTTAAAAGTTTTGTCTCATACAAAAATACTCGTTTTATCGTATTTTGGTCAAAAAATCCGGCTCCTCTTATTCCGCATTTGGATTATCTTAAAGAACGCAATATTGATTGTTATATTCAGTTCTCGCTTAATGATTATGAAAAAGAGCATTTAGAACGAGGTGTACCACCTCTTCATTTTCGTATAGATACATTCAAACGTCTCGTTGATCAATTAGGGGCAGGGCGTGTAATATGGCGTTTTGACCCTCTCTTGCTAACAGCCGACATTACTCCGGAATTACTTCTGCAAAAGATAGAAAATATAGGCGATAAATTGCAGGGCTACACAGAGAAATTGGTTTTCAGTTTTGCAGATATTTTGACCTATCGGAAAGTTAAGAGCAATTTAGAAAAGAACCATATTCCATATATAGATTGGACTGAAGAAATGATGCAAGATTTTGCGAAGAAACTTGTTCAACTCAATAAAAAATGGAATTATGAATTGGCTACATGTGGGGAGAAACTGAGTTTTGAAGGAGTTGCACATAATCATTGTATCGATGACAATTTAATTATTCGTTTTGCATACAATGATAAGAAACTAATGGACTTTCTAAAGGTCAAAATATATCCGATTCCAGGCACTGACATTTTCGGAGAAATACCATCTTTACCCAATGACGCTATTATTCTCCCCAATGGTACTTATGCCACACATGGTAATAATCAAGATAAAGGTCAACGCCAATTCTGTGGTTGCATAAATAGCAAAGATATCGGAGAATACAATACTTGTCCACATTTATGTGAATATTGTTATGCAAACACAAGTAAAGAGATTGCATTAAATAACTATCGTCAATATTCCAAGGAAAGGACTAAAGAGTCAATTGTATGATGAATGCTCAATTGATAGTAGAAGAGTGTTATAAAAGACTTCCCTATAATCTAAAGACAAGACCATGGGAAGTCACTAATCATGGTCGAGCCATATTGCAAACGGATGATCAATTAAACGCATATTTGGCGGCATATGGAGAAACTCATATAATTAAATGTCGTGCTGCAATCCAAAATTTGCCATTGGAACATCTTCAACACTTTAATTACGAGATTCTTGATTGGGGCTGTGGTCAAGGCATAGCATCATTAGTCTTGATAGATTACTTAAGGGAAAGAAAATTACTCGGTAATTTACAACAGATCACCTTAGTCGAACCATCTATATACGCTCTGCAAAGAGCCGAAAAGTGGGTGAAAGAATCCGCAGGACCGGGTATAAAAATTAAAGTTATTAACAAACTTATACCTTCCACTCCGGTATTAGATTTGGATGATGTAATATGTTCTACGCGAGTTGCAATAAATCTTTTTTCTAATATTTTAGATGTACAAAATATCAGCCTAAAATGGCTCGCGTCTAAAACGGCATCTTTAGCTGATATTAACTATATGATATGTATAGGACCTAAGTTCTCATATAATACGCGCATAAAAGACTTTTGTGGTTATTTTAAGCCTACTGAATACTTTTCCAATATTGAAGCATATCCTTATGGATACACGACGCGCACTCACCATCCTTTTGGGTGTGAAACAAAGTGTTTCATTCACAATAAGAAGAACGAACTGAATTCACAATACCAGGAAATTGCAGAAACTACTACTCAATACGACGAATATGATTTTACTACAAATTATTATCAAGGCATATTAGATGATGAAGTAATAAAACTTTACGCGAAACTAATTCCACAAGGAGTAAATCCTTATGATGTATTTATCCGACCCACAATAGGTGTGGATAAACCAGATTTTATTGTATCTGGCATAACAAAAGGAATTATTATTTTGAACATATGCTCCAATATCAATGATTTGGATATAGTATGGCAAAGACTGGATAAGTTGAAATCATTTTTGATAGAGACACACTTAAAGAATATTAAAATTGACACAATCATTGACAAACGGGTTTACGGCAATATTAAAATAGCGGTATATTTTCCTACTGCAACTGAAAGTGATGTGAATGAATATATTAACCAAATGGGGCGTGACGATAAATACCTTATTAAATTATATTCCAACGACAATATTTATGATAAGATAAATAGGATTCAAGTTGCCTCTTTCAAAAATGAATACTACAAAGAACTCATACATTTAATAATAGGAGAATGGCATTCTTATACAGAAGGAGATACAAATTTTCATTTAAGTACTGTACAACGAGAAATTGTAAAAAACGATAGTCGACGTATAAGAGTAAAGGGAGTGGCTGGCAGTGGAAAAACGCAGGTGGTGGCAAACAAGGCCGTTGAACGGCATATAAAGACAGGTTCTAAAGTTTTGATTTTAACATATAACATTTCTCTCATTGAATATATAAAAATGAGGATAAATCAAGTGCCGGCTGATTTTTCCACATCTATGTTTGAAATCACTAACTACCATCAGTTCTTTAAATCAATGGCCAATAGATATGCTAATCATCCTCTAAATCAAGAAGATTTTGATAATCCCACTTTTTTTGAAACCTGTAAAAATAATATTGAAAAATATCACTCAATAATCATAGACGAGGCACAAGATTTTGAAGATTCATGGTTTGAATCAATTATTAAATACTTCTTGGCGGATGATGGTTGTATTGCTATATTTGGTGACGGAGAACAAAACATTTATAACAGGGAGTATGAAAAAGAAACAAAGATGCCTAAAATATATAGTTTCAATGGACCGTGGCGAGAAATGAGTGAAAGAATCTCATATAGAATGATTAATCCTCAAATAGCCAATATTGCTTCATTATTTGTCCGAACTTTTATGAATAATGAAAACATCCCTCTTCAAACATCTAATGAAATCATTTTCGATAGTTATATAACAAAATATTGGAATATTGGAGAAATATCAGATGTAAACATTATTAGTAATAAAATAAATGAAATTATTCATGACTATGACATTCCTTTAAAAGAGATTACTATTTTGTCTAATTACATACATATACTAAGAGAAATAGAATATTCCTACCGCAATCAAAGCAATACAACTAGTATGCTAACTTTTGAGACGAGGGAACAATATGAGCAATTAAGAAATGAAAACAATGACCACGCAGATGACGATATAAAAGATATTCGCAGAGTTGCTAAAGTTCACTTCACAACAATGACAGACAATGTAAAATTTGCTTCAATACAAAGTTTTAAGGGATGGGAAAGCAATACTATCATATTAATTATACCCACGATAACACAATTGCCCCATGACAATATATATTGCGTAACTCCCAAAGAGAATATAAATGCTCTTATTTACACAGCGATAACTCGCGCAAGACAAAATTTATTTGTAATCAATTTAGGGAATTCACAATATGATTCTTTCTTCAAATCAACGATCAAATAATATGTTAGAACAATGGATATTGCCGGTATTCAATCGTGCAAATCATCATACTACGTGTGGTCAATGTTTTATTGTTGGCTCATATCTTATAACTGCTGCTCATGTGATTTACAAGGACGATGAATATGTAGATGCCTATGTGGTGATTGAAAACAATCCTATTTATCTACATAGAGAACAAGTACTTCTTTATGAACTCAGTCATACAATAGATGAGAATTACCATGATTATGCTGTATTTGCTTTGCCAGAAGTGTCGAATTCTCCTTTGCATTTAAAGTCTATAACTGATAACAGAGATTGCTTAACATGCTTTTATCAAAGATACGTAAAATCAGGAAATGGTAGTATTTGGAATGTCCCCAATTTGGAACTAATGACTTCAAGAGCAAGACTTCACGAACAATATTCAGACTGTTTGTTTGACTGTGAAGTAAATCCAATGTTAATTAAAGGCGATAGTGGATGTCCTATTGTAGATAAAGAAAATAATGTCGTCGGCATGCTTGTCGCAGGAGATGACAAAAGTATTTGCGCATTCCAAAGTGCTGCATTTATCAAGAACATAATTAATAACTATATAGAACAGCATATAATATAATATGTATTTCTCCCTGCATAACGCGACACATATAATGCCTCGTTGTTTTACGAACACATATTTTTGTGTGAATCAGTGAACCAGTGAATTTTAACAACCGACCTTTTGACGTGGCACGAGAGTGGCTTGAGAGTGAAGGAGTGCGACAGAACGCACTCCGAGTGAAGTGCCCGAATAGTCCCCACTATGAGGACAAGCACGAACATAGAACAAAAGATTGACTGCTATTATATTAAGCGTTCAATACCTCATTCTTAATAATCATACACCTCTCAATATCGGTTCAAGATCGTTCCAAATAGCAGACCTTACGCTGATGTTGCGCGGAGGTTAGACGGATGTTGGTATAACGTCCAAATCTTAATAATCGGAAACTTTATATTGACCTCTCCTAAATTATTGATATAGAGCATGTTCGTAGGAAAAAAGTTTATATATAGGCGTTTTGCTTTGCATAATTCGTAAAAAAGCAGTATCTTTGCAGAAAATTTCGTGAAAGAAGATGAAAAGCAAGTTCTTAACAGGATTGATAGGAGCGATGGCTCTTTGCCTCATGGTGAGCTGCAGTGTGCGGAGGGATAGGGAACGGATTGATACTGCGGAAGAGTTATTATATAGCAGCAGGGATACCGCAGAGTTGCTGATACGACAAGTCGAGCGTCTTG
>Ga0247611_10008134_pt1 | contig 12994 bp, 19 predicted proteins | sample 177DNAGHGhighgp2_FD_192422 | JGI IMG/M metagenome (GOLD analysis project Ga0247611, IMG submission 192422) | Sheep rumen microbial communities from Palmerston North, Manawatu-Wanganui, New Zealand - 1770 DNA GHGhigh gp2 | ecosystem: Host-associated > Mammals > Digestive system > Stomach > Rumen... | reverse complement strand
GGAACTATGATCCACAATGCCGAAGAGCAGATCGCCAACGCCATTAAAGAAGGCAAAGAAATCGATTATGTTCGTCTCAAAAACGATATAATTTTAGAGACGATAAAGATTGAGCATAAGTTTCCGAAAGACTTTTGGGAGAAAGACAAAGCCGATAAATATTATAAGGATAAAATCTATGAATATCTAAATAAAGGCATTTATCGTCTTGAAACCTTTATGAAAGCGCACCCAGAAATTGAAATCGTAGGCGCCGAAGTTCCGTTTAAGTTTGAAAAGTTCGGCTATAATTTCTCTGGAAAAATCGACCGCCTTTTAAGAAACACAGCAACAGGCGAATATATCTGTCAAGATATTAAAACTTGGGCTGAATTAAAAGACGAAAAAGAATTGGCTACTCCGCTTCAATTCGTAGTCTATACCATCGCCATTAAAAGCATATATGAAATTCCAACGGAAGAAATTGCTTGCCAATATGATCTTCCATTCTGCGACGCTGTTCAAGCAGCCGGAACTAGAGGCTACATGACGCGCGGCTTAAAGAAAATGGAAAAATTAATCAACGGCATTAACAATAAAGAATATAAACCAAATCCATCGCCGCTCTGCCATTGGTGCACATATTGCGCTACAAACCCAAACCAACCGAAGGATCCAAATGCTCGCAATAGGTGCCCGTATTACTCACTCTGGACAAAAGATAAGAAGAATTTTGCGGTCATGAATGAATGGCAAGGCATGGAAAATCACCAAGCTATTTTAGAGAATTACGTAAAAAATCAAGCTAAACAAGCCGTATAATATAATAAGGTATATTTATGCAACAAAACGAATTATATGATGTAATCATACTCGGTGCATCTGTTGACGGCATTACTTTAGCTGAATATATTAAGTCAAAAGAGCCGGCAACAAAGGTAGCATTAGTCAGCAAGCACTTTAATTTTATAAAGTCTGCTGAAAAGCTTTTAGATGCAGACTTAATTACTGGTGAGTCAATTTACTCAAGCTTTAATCATGGCGTCATTGTTCTAACTTTGAAAGACAGGCGTATCGTTGCTGGAAAGAATTTAGTCATTGCAACCGGCGGCTATCCAGTTAAAGCAACCATTGATAAATTTAAAAACAAGAATATTTGCTATAATCCAAGAGAAATTACGGTAAACCCAAAAAATAAACCGGCAGTAGTCTATGGGAATGGGAATGATGCAGCTGATTTTGCATTAATTATGGCAAAAAAATTCAAATACGTTTATTTATGCAGTGATGTGTTTGATTTACAATGCGACGCGAAATTACTTAAAAAGCTAAATGATGTGCCAAATATTGTCCATTTACCAAACTGTTCTATCGCCAGCTGCAAAAATGACAAAGATGGTAATTTGCAAGAAGTTACGTTAGACACTTACGACACAATTAAATGCTCAGCATTAGTCTTAGCGCTTGGAAGAAAGCCTAATGTAAATGGTATCGACCCAAAAATGATCGAACTTGATGCTGATAAATACGTAAAAATTAATACGCAGCATCAAACAACAAAAGTAGCCAATATCTATGCTATTGGAGAATGCACAAGACATAATACAAAGAGAAGTATTACTACGGTTGGTAATTGCTTACTAGGGAGGTAAGGCATGTTAGATCAAGAAACTATTTACAATAATAAGCTTAAGTTTGTAGAGCTTTTAACAAAATTAAACGTAGATTTAACTGATTTTTCTAAATTCTTAGACTCAGTTGATTACTTCAACAAACCAGCTTCTACTACTTATTTTAGGGCCTATCAAGGCGGCTTATGCCAATATGCACTTGATTTATATACGAATTGGCGCAGCTTGTCAATGCTTATTTCCCAGGCAAATACACTGAAGAGGATGTCATTAAAGTTGCACTATTTAAAGATTTATATCGTGCGCTTCTTTATGAAGAAACTGAAAAGAACGCGATCGTTAACGGACAGTGGCAAACAGTTAAAGGATATAAATATAAAGATGTCCGTCCGACGTTTGGCGATTTAGGATTTAGCTCATACATGGTTGCTAAGCATTTCTTCGATTTTACCGATGAACAAATTGAAGCAATCACTCAAGCTGATTCTAAAGAACAATACGCAGGCGACATTCATGACATCATGAGAAGCTATCCATTAGTGACGCTTACCAAAATGGCAGACCTTGCTGCTACTTACCTTGAAGCTAATTAAAAAGAACATACGTTCTTTTTTTTATCGTATAATATAAAGTATGAAAGTTTTAATTTACACAGACACGCACTTTTGCGAAAAGTATTCTATCGTCAATAAGATGAGCGATAAATACACTCAAAGATTAGAGAACGTTATCAAGTCAATTAATTGGGCTGAAGATTTAGCGTATAAAAAAGGATGCCAATATGTTATTTGCGCAGGTGACTTTTTTGATAAACCAAATCTAACTCAACAAGAAATTACTGCTCTAAATGAAATTTTATGGGCTCCATGCTGCGCGCACTATTTTTTAGTCGGCAACCACGAGAGCGAAGAAAATGATTTACATTATAACTCCACTGAAGTTTTGCAGCAAGATAATAAAAATAACTTTATTATCGCTGAACCAAAGCTTTTAGAAGAACCTGGTTTTGAATTTGCCTTTTTGCCTTATACTACAGAAGCGAGAAGACAGTCAGTAGAAAGCTATTTTCCAGCTAAAAAAGCTAAGAGGCTGCTTATTTCTCATAATGACTTATTTGGAATTCAAATGGGCCCGGTGGTTTCTACTCTCGGTTTTAAACCAGATGAATTAGCTAAAATTTCAGACTTTGTTGTTAATGGTCATTTACATAATGGACAATGGATCATTAAAGAAAAAGTATTAAATCTTGGTAATTTAACAGGTAAAGACTTTGGCGAGGATGCAAGCAGATATTCTCATAATGTTTTAATTTTTGATACAGACACTTGGACTTATGAATTTGTTGAAAACCCATATGCTTTTAATTTCTATAAAATTGAAATTAATACAAAAGCTGATTTAGCAAAGCTTAAGGGCCTTAAAAACAATGCAGTAGTATCTTTAAAATGTAAGGATACTTTTGTTAATGAAGCAAAACAATTAATTGCCGAACTTTCAAATATTATCGAGTCAAGGGTTGTTATTGCAAGAGAATTAACAAGCGGTGAAACTGAAGTTGATATAACGGACTTAACGGTTGACCAGTATGTAAAATTTGCAGAGTGCTGCAGAGAAAAGCTTGAAGCTTCGCCTATTTTAGAAGCTGAACTAGCGGAAATCTTAAAATAGCAAAATTAAGTTTATAAAGATATTATTGTATAATATAAGGTATATGACAGCATTTAACAAACGATATAAAGCGCTCTATAATCAATATAATAAAAAATTATTAGCCGATCATAAAGCTAATTTTTCTATTTTGAACAATAACTTAGATTACTTTATTACTTACTTAAAATATCTACGCGATTATTATTTGTTAACTGACGCTACAACACAATTAAAAGACACTGTTAATATGAAGACAGCGACGTTGGTTGCAGCAGTAAGCGAGTATGAAAAATACATCAATTGTATCGGCAACTACTATAAGCTAAATGGCAATACGATTGAAAAGAGAACTGATGAGCCAGACGAAGAAGTTACAAAGAAATACAATCTCGAAAAGAAATTTCATTGAACAAACTTCTGGCAATTAGTCATGACAAATATTGAAGGATGGTCCGTAAATGGCTAATTTTTTAGATTTTGAAAAAATAACAATTCATAATTTTGGCAGTTATGGCCACACTGAACTTGACTTAAAAAGCAAAGGCTTTTGCTTAGTGTCTGGCAAGAATAACTTCAAAAAAGACAACGCGCTTTCAAATGGTTCAGGAAAGAGCTTTATTTGGAGCGCTGTTTGTTTTACTCTTACAGGTGAAACATTAACCGGCTTGCATACTAATTTAAAAAATATTAATATTGAAGACGATAATACATGCTACGTCAAATTAGAATTAAAAGTCAATGCCGACGAATATGAAATCACGAGAACGGTCGAACCAAAATCTGATTTAAAGATTATCAAAAATAATACAGATGTTTCTGGTAAGACATATCGTGAGTCTGAAAAGAAATTAAGCGATTTACTTCCGGACTTAACTCACGATTTAATCGCATCTACGATTATTATCGGTCAGGGCATGCCAAACAAATTCTCTGGTTTTAGCCCAAGCGGTCGTAAAGAATTGCTTGAAAAATTAACTAAGTCCGACTTCATGATTGAAGATATCAAGAACAGAGTTTCTGCGAGACAGGATGAATTAGTTAGAAAAATTCGTGAGTGTGAAGATAGCCTGTTATTGAACGGCAGTAAATTAACAACTGCTAAAACAGAATTAGCAAAGGCTGAAAAAGAACTTAATGAAGCAGTCAAGCCAAATTTCGACGCTGACATTGAAACAAGCAATAAATTAATCAAATCAATTAATGACGATATTGCAAAACTCACCGAGGCAAAGAAATTTAAGAACGAAGAAATTGAAACGACTAATAAAGAACTAATTGCATTATCTCAAGAAAAGGGCAAAGTTACAACTGAAGAGCTTCAAAAATACCATGAAGCTATCGACCCGGTAAAGAGAGAAAAGCTTACTGCTGAGACGACTATCAGCAATTTAAATGCCGAAGTAAGAAGATTAAAAGCAGTCAAAGACGTTTGTCCAACATGTGGTCAAAAACTTCCAGGGGCAATTAAGCCAGATACTTCAGAGCAAGAAAAACAAATCAAGACTTTAACAGAAAGCTTGATGCCACTTGCGAATAGAATTACAGAAATCGAAGGCAAGCATCAAGGATTTACAAAAGAAATCAATGAAAGCTTTAGTGGTCAAGAACAAGCCTTGAATACAAAAATCTTAAAACTTAAGAAAGAGCTAAGCGATATCGTTAATGAACTAAACGATGATACACAAAGCTTAAATACAGAAAAAGAAAGATACAACAGACTTGTTTACGAAAAGGGCAATTGGGACAAGCATCAAAAAATCTTGACTGATGCCATTGAAGATTATAACAAATCAATTGTCAGCTTAACTAATATCATTACATTAACAGATAATGCTAAAGCAGAGTTAGAGGCGCATCTGGCAGTTGTTAAAAAGATGGAAACACTGGCTAAGCGTGATTTCAGAGGTTATCTGCTTACTAATATAATTAATTACATCGACAAGAAGGCAAAAGACTATAGCGAAATCGTATTTGAGACGAGAGACCTAAATGTCTATATTGACGGAAATGCCTTAGACATCTCATATGGAGGCAAGATGTTCGACAACTTGTCTGGTGGTGAAAAACAAAGAGTAGACTTAATTCTACAATTCGCGATTAGAGACATGCTAAATGTTTACTTGAACTCAAGTGCAAACATCTTGGTTTTGGACGAAATCACGGACTTCTTAGATAAAAAGAGCTGCGCTGCCATTATGAAATTAATCGAAAAAGAGTTAACAACAATTGAGTCAGTCTTCATTGTTTCACACCATGCAGAGTCGCTTGAGCTACCGCTTGATTCAGAAATCAAAGTTGTTAAGAACGCTGATGGGATCAGCCAAATTATTTAAGAAGGAGACAACATATGCAATGAAAAAAACCAACAGACCTTAAATATACGGATCTTTGTATATGGATAGACGCTAATATTCCAAATATCGTAAACCCAGGCGAGCACCCAGATATTGAAAATACAGTTTACAATTATCTATGATTGGTCGTCAAAGCATTAGCGATTAAGAAGTGCATGTTTAATAACTTTCAAGACTATGATCCGTACGCTTTCTATTCTGCCAATAGATTATATTTTGCCCTCAGAAAAAATTATCTCAATCAAGGCAAAACCATCAAAGGCAAGCTAATTAGGCCAATTAAGTCTTGTTTAAATTATATGAAAACTCTTTTGTACCCAATGAAAATCGAGTACCAGAATGAGACGTTTAGAGAAATAATATCTGAAGAGTTCGTTTCTAAAAAATTTGATTCATTCACATTTAAGGAACAATTAAGAAATGAAGCGAGAGCAAGCCAAGGCGTCAATGAAGATTTTATATCATATATTAAAAGCTCATTTGAATATATTGGCGATATTGCAGATAAAGTATTAACAAAATCGCCATTTAGCCCGCGTTCAATTGATTACAAAAAACTTAAGATGTCATTAATGCTAAACGCGCTTAATTCATTAAAGACTAAAAAAAGACTTGATTCAGACTTACCAACGGTATTATTATGGAAGCTTCCTAAATCGATGTCGAGCTACGTACGAATTTTATTAAAGGAATTCTACTCAGAAATTAAAATCGAAATAATGGAATGCTATAAGGCGGCTAATATCGAAGATGATGTAGTAGATAAAATCTTACAAAATTCAACTGAGGATAGCGATAATTATGAAGACCAGCATCAAAACTAATTTAAATAATTTGCACCTATCTGATATTTACTCTTTAATTTTATTTATTGTCTATAAACTTCAAGACATCCCAGACTATGCAGTACTAAGCGAATTGTGTTATCTATTAGACGGGAGTAATCTAACAAGATTACTTACATATTTCGCTGGAAAAACGATTACATTTCCGACAGAAGATGAAATGGCAACGATGGCTAATGCGCTATTATTGTATCAATATATTAACATTGATGGGATGACATTAGTAGACGCCCAAGCAAAATTAGAGGAAGTCACTCCAAAGCAAATGGATAAAATAACAGATTTATACCTTAAGATCCTTCCGATTATGCGGCAATATAATATCGACAGGAGTCAAATTCAACATGGCAAGTACTAATAAGTTTCCAGAAAATGAACGCACATTTGAGACGAGATTAAAATTTATCAAAGAATTATTTACGAATAAATACGAGCCATATCAAATAATGGCTCATTGTATACAGCATAAATTAGATAGATCATATGATGCTTATCTAAAAGAAATTCACAAAAGCGTATGGCTGTTAGAAAATCAAGATCCAATGACCATACTTAAAAAGATAGACTAACAAGGAGACCCATATATGAGCGGACAACCAAATTTAATCAATGATGTCGGAACATTATTGAAGCTTCCAAGTAAGGTAACTACAGAGCTGATTCATAAAGCAAATTTATGCATTGGCAGCATTATTAACGATGCCAAACTCGCAGGCGAGCAAACCGTCATCATCAATATTGGAATTGGCACTTTAAGCGTTGATTTAATTGACATGCAATGCAAATTTGTTCCCAGCAAAGACTTAAAGCTTTCAATTAAAAATAGCTTAAATGGTGAAGCAGATCCATTAGAAGTAGCGTTAGAACAAGCATTTACAGACAAACTTTTAGCGGCTTGCGAAGAGGCGATTTAATTATGGAACAGGTGAAGTTAGAACAAGTGATAGATCCAAGTAACGCTTCACCAGAAAAAGGTGAGGATACAGCCACTGCGTTAGTGGCAGTGGATACCAGCAGCCTTAATGAAGAATCATTAGAAATCTTAAACCAAATTATCGCGGCTGAGGACGTTGAAAAGACTAAAGACTTAACTTATTTATTCAATATTAACCAAAATAAGAAAACAATGGTTAGAATTGATAAGCTAAGCGAATTACAAGACAAATTGGTCGCTCAATTCTCAAAGCGAGTCACAGAAAGACCTGATGAGATTTCTAACCAAGAATTGATGCAAGCTCTGAAAATTGTTCAAGACATTATTGAACGCGGCACAAAACAAGTTGTTGGGCAAGCGGAACAGCCATTAATTCAAATCAATCAGCAAACCAACTCAGTTAACGTTGGCGATGATGCTGCAGGATTAAACCGCGATTCAAGAGATAAAGTTAAACGTGCTATTATGAGCATCTTAGAGAATGTCAAAGATGCCACAGCTACGGAAGCAGTAGATGCGGACCCAATTGTGGTCGATGGAGACGAAGACGATGACTAATATTAAAAAGATTTTAGACAAATTAGATATTCATGAAGCTGGCACATATAAAAATCATTTCTATGTAATTCCATTAAAAGACAGCAATGATTATGCTAGAATGTATACAAAACTGGATAAAAATGCCATTAATACCGAATTTCCAGAATTTGCTAAAAATACCAATGAAACTACTACAAAAATTACAAACTATTTTGAAGTTGAAGTAGAAAACTTGACTTATGACGTCTTCTTATTCGCAGACTTTAATGAAGACGCGTACTATGTAAAAATCACCGAGAGAGACTAATGATTTACGATTATAGCGGAACTAAAACATTTACTGCATCGCTTGAAGTAGACGATCCCGGGAACTGCGCAATTCTTGCTAATGGATATTACCCAGTAGGCAAGGGCATAAAGCTTCCTGGCGATTACTATATGATTGTTAGAACAGTTGATGGCATTACTACCGTGCTTAAATGAGGTGCAGTCACAGATTTGCCAGATCTTCCTAGCGGATATAGCTTAGATGTAAAGTCATTTAAATATAAAGAAGCCTCAATTCACAGAGAAATTCAACTTTTCTTAAATGACGGTCAAAAATTTATTTATGATGCAAAAGTTATCACCAAAGATGAGGCGCTCGCTAATACGCCAAAAGATTATAACTATGTTGCAACATTAGAAAGGGCATAATATGGCAGTTAAAGACGTTAGAGAATACTATTTCAAGCTCCAAGCTCAAAAAGCAGAATTAGAAGCGGATCTGGCAGACTTTGAGGAAGCGCTTAGAAATGGTTTTATTACCGAAGAGCAGATGCAAGCTGCTAAAGACGAACTAATTCCATATCAAATAAATCTCGATCGACTTACTTATATTATGTATCTTCTTGAACTTCCAGCAAGAAAATCGAAAAAAGCTAAGTTTGCTAAGCAAAATAAGAAAATATTAGCTGAGCTGGAAAGCAGAAAAGCAGATGAAGAGTCCGTGCTTGATGAAAATAAAAGCGCGCTAGACAACTTCCGAAAAGAAGTAAAAAAGCTACTCGATAAATAGACGATAACCTCGTCTTTTTATTTTTATTTGCTAAATTTAATGATTTATTAAATTATTAAATTATTAAAAATACTGTATAATATAATAGTTTGAAAGGATTTTTATATGGGGATTATTATAGACTTAGAAAAGCTTCAAAAGCCTGCTGAACCTTTACAATTCCTTACTGAAAAAGGTGTTGAGAAAGAAGAAGGCGAAACAATAATTAAACAATTAAAAGATTATTTAGAAAAAGATAAAACAGTGGTTACTATTTCAGCGCCACAACTTGGAATTGGCAAACGTATCTTCTGCATGAGGTTCCAAGATACAATCAAGACATTTATTAACCCAATTATTACAAAAAAGGCTAAATATGTCATTCAACCAGAAACTTTTGCAAGCATGCCTGGAAAAGAAATCTTAATCACAAGACCAGAAGAAATCACAGTCGTTTATTACACTGATGAATTCAAATATGAAGAAAATAAGCTTCTTGGCATTGCCGCAAGGGTTTTTGAGCAAAGCTGCCAGCTATTAGACGGCGTTACTCCAGATCACCTAGGCTTAGTTTCTGATATCAAAGAAGACGGTACGCTCTGGGATCTTACTGATGAAGAAATGGCACAAGTCAAAGAAATCTACAAGCAGTATATCGAGGCCAAATTAAACGGCATGAAACAATTCTTAAAAGACAATCCGGAGCTTGAGAATGAATACCAACGGCTACAGTTTACAGAAAAAGTAATTAATGGCGACGCTGCTATCATAGGAAAAAGCGCGTCTGCAAAAGGACAGGCTGCCGCTGCTTTGTCACTTAAAAAAGCGGAACAAGCCAATAAAGCGTATAATAGAGCTCAGACAATTAAAGTTGCAAATAAATCACGAAAATATAAAGGCAAGAGGAAATAATTATGATTGGCGATTGCGAATATATTAGAGACTTTGATACCAGACAAATTATTGGCATGCTAGAGACGAGAACCGGCGGAGATATTTATGCCATCGAATTCAGCTCTAGAAAAATCTTAGGAATTTACAGGGCTTCAACCAATGACACGATTGAATTCAATTCTAGAAAAGTTGTCACAAAAGGAAATTCGGTAGTATCGTTTATCTATGACGCTTGGGCCAAAAACCCACAAAATCCGCGAAATAAGAGATAAGGAGAACTAATATGAAAGCAAAGGACGAAAATAAAAAAATTATTAGTTTAGAAATCCCAGATGATTTACGCAAAGCTTTGAAAATTGAAGCTTTTAACCAAGATAAAACAGTTTCTGCATTAATTAGAGACATTCTAGCAAAGGAACTTAAAGTTGAGCCTAAGAAATAAGTAGAAAATAATATAGGCATTGATGGTGGCCAAATTAAAAATTGTTGTTCAGGAAAACGTGAAACAACTGGCGGCTATCATTGAGCCTACTATATAGAAAAAGAATAAATAATTTAAAGAAAGGATAATAACTGTGGCAAAAGATAATAATTTGGGAAATACAGTTAATTTAAAAGACTCCAAGATCCTTGTGATCGTGGAGTCTCCCTAACAAATGTGCGCATATTAAAGAATATTTAAAAAAGGCGGGCTATAATGTAAATGTATTAGCTTCTGCCGGACACATTATGCACTTAGCTGATGGCGGTAAATATTACAATACTGGCATTGACCCTACAAATAATTTTGAATTAGACTTAAAGGTATCAGAAGATAAATTTAAGACCGTTCAAGCTTTAAAAGACGCGGCTAAAAACGCAGATTTAGTATATCTTATGTCTGATGGCGACCGCGAAGGGGAAGTTATCTCATGGAGCTTAATTAAGTTCTTGAAATTGCCTAAGACTAAATATAGACGTGCTATTACCCATGAAATTACGCCAAAAGCAGTTGTGCATGCTATCGAGAACCCAATTGCATTAAATGAAGATATGGCTGACGCAGGCTTAGCCAGGCTTACTTTAGATAAGCTTTTAGGTTATCGTTTAAGTCCAATTGCAAAAACTTACGTTGGCGCTAAATCAGTTGGTCGTTGTCAATCAGTCGGCTTAAAGCTAGTTGCGGATAGAGAGAAAGAAATTCAAAATTTCGTTCCAGAAACATACTTTGATATTTATTTAAATTTTGTTAAAAACTCTATCAAATTCAAAGCAAAATATGCCGGAAATAATACAATTGGCAATATTGATCACTTAAAGACACAGACAGAAGTTGACGCTGTATTGAAAAATTGTACTAAAGATTTTGTTATAGAAGACATTAAACAAAAGATAAAAGAAGAGTCACCAAAACCGCCATTCTGCACAGCTACTTTACAACAAGAAGCTGCAAGCAAGCTTGGATTGAAGGTTAAAGATGTTATGGCTGTTGCTCAAAAGCTATTTGAAGGCGGCTATATCACATATCATAGAACAGATGACCAGACATTAGCTGAAGAGTTCATTCCAGAGTTAAAATCATATATTGAAAATAATTATGGTAAATCAGCTTATACTAAGCCAAGGGCCGGTAAAAAAGGCGATAATGCGCAAGAAGGCCATGAGGCTATTCGTGTCACTAATTTATTAATGACGCCGGAAGCGTTTAATAAAATTGAGCCAAATGCTTTAAACGGCAAGCTTTATAAGCTTATCTGGCAAAGGACGGTTGCTTGTGCTTTGCCAAATGCGCAAATCTCAGAGACTTCTTACTTAATCGATAATAATGATGAAAAATTTATCTTAGTTTCTAAAGAAGTCATCAAACAAGGCTATAGAGAAGTCTATTCTTATCAAGATAAAGATGATGACGAAGGCTTGATTAAAGAGACCTTCAAAAAAGGCGAAAAGCTTAAAGACTGCACATTAGAAGACGTTAAGAAACAAACTAAAGCGCCTCCAAGATATTCTGAAGCAACTCTTATTAAAACGCTTGAAAAGAATGGTTGCGGACGTCCATCCACATACGCTACTATTGTTGAAACCGTATTAAGCCAAACGCGTGGCTATGCAGAGCTTCAAGAAAAGGTCATTGTTCCAACTGATAGGGGCATGCAGTTAGCAGACTTCTTAGACAGGAATTTCAGCAATGTTATCAACTTAGATTATACCAGTGAGATGGAAAAAGAATTAGATAAGATTGCTTCTGGCAAAATGAAAAAGAATGATTTCTTAGCTAATTTCTACAATAACTTAGAAGACACGATTAAAAACAATGCTGAAATTAATGCATCTGCAAAGCAGACTGACGAAGTTTGCCCATTATGCGGCGCACCGATGGTGGTTAGACGCAGTAGATTTGGCAGCTTATTCTTAGGTTGTTCTAAATATCCGAAATGTCATGGAATTAAAAACCTTAAATAGCTAAAAAATAGCGTCAAGAAATTGATGCTATTTTTTTATTCGCAAGTAAATAATTGCTAAATTAAATGATTCGTAAGAAAATTTTTAAGGAGATTAAGATTATATGGCAAAGATTTTATCACCTGATAAAGTAAAAGAAGCTAAAGCTTGACTTCATGATATTTTCATTTGGGGCGGATTAGCATCGACTCCAAGAAGGGCAGTTTCAATTGATAAATACAGATATATGTATGGAACTCACCCGGATAACTTTAGAGCTAATGATCCAAAATATCGTGATGCGGCAAGAGCAGTTTGTGCCTGCATTACAAGTAGAAAAGTTGAAACGCAAAGATTTTTAGCATTTGATGCTGCTATCGAACTTCTCTCTCAATGCTCATTTTTACCAGATTTAAATGCAAATAGAGGCTATGTCAGAGAAGACCCAAAAACCATTTGCAGTTTTATTGCGTGGTTTTGCGCTGAGAACAATTTAGTATATAATAATAAAAATACATCCGTTGAAGAAATGAAACAGATTAAGAATACATTAATTGGCGCTGCTTTATGAGACAATTATTTATTTGCAAAAGACCATACACCAGAAATGAACCCAAGTGCAACTGCTACCAATACAAATGTGTCAGCAAGCGTCAATAACGCTAACGCTGGCACAGCTGCGGCTAATTCTAATCCAGCTACTTCTGCTG
>Ga0247611_10008132_pt1 | contig 12997 bp, 13 predicted proteins | sample 177DNAGHGhighgp2_FD_192422 | JGI IMG/M metagenome (GOLD analysis project Ga0247611, IMG submission 192422) | Sheep rumen microbial communities from Palmerston North, Manawatu-Wanganui, New Zealand - 1770 DNA GHGhigh gp2 | ecosystem: Host-associated > Mammals > Digestive system > Stomach > Rumen... | reverse complement strand
GCCGGTTGCTGTGGCACGTCGGAGAGAAGCCACGAGATTGAGACTCTTGGCGATGAGTTCACCTGTAGCACGGGCACGCAGACGCACCCCCTGAATGTTCTTCACCACGGAGAAATCCTTCTCGTTCTCAGCACCACCGGGCGTATTCTTGATACCGAGCGAGAAGATGGCAAGGTCGGCTATCTTCACGTTCTTACCCTCCAGGAGCAGTTCCTTGATGCAGCTCACCATATCTGCCAGTACACCCTTGATGGCACCTTTTGAGAATGGCGTGTTGTGGTTGGACATGTGTTCGGCGAGACCGTCCAGGTCAATGCATTCCTCAATGACCGGATAGGCGTACCACTTACCGAAAGCAGGAGAATCCTCATTGTTGTTTTGCTTCAAAATGTAGAGAATCATAATGAATAAAGTTTAATGGTTTAATGGTTTAAAAGTTTAAGTGCTTAAGCAAACATCCGGATGTCAATGTAAAGGTACGACGGACGGGAGGTGTGCATCGTGCCCATCGTGCCTATCGGTACGCATGGTGCAATAAAACTACGGTTCACCGAGGTATTGCACAATAAGTCGCACAGCCTGCGCGGAGAAGTATTTGGAGTGGCGGCTCTGATGGCAGCGGTCCAGAGCCTCCGGCAGTCCCTTGCATCGTCGTATCCAACTGCAGAGATGGTTGCAAGCCACATGCGGCGTGCTGTCGGGAAAATACATCCGGGCAAGACAACTATTGGGATAGCTTTTGATAATCATATATTAAGACACGTTTAGTATGGCACTTAGAGGGTGTAAGTATAATAGTTTCAGGTTTCAAGTTCCATGTTTCAAGTCTCAGGTTATGGGGAGTGAAGATGTGTGGGTGTGACAGATGTGACGGATAAAAATGCAACTTTTCCTATATATATAGTAACCACCTCTATATCCAATCCTCACGCGTATACGAAAGTTTATATTTTATCTGTCACATCTGTCACACCGAACATTCAGAAAGGAAGTTCCTGCTGTGCGTTTTGTTCGTTGTGGCTGCCATTTTTATCGGTTTCATCGAGGTCCCACAGCTCCTTCTGCTGGTCTGCTTGTGACAGTTGGTAAACTTCGTAGAACCATCCCTTTCTTGTATGCACCTTCGTGAATCCGAGTTTTGACATCAAAATTCCCACCTTCCTTGAGGAGAGACCGCGCCCCACAGCACCGCCGTTGATATACTGGCAGATGGCGGCGGCATTCATCAGTACAGGTTTTTCACCGGGATACGGCGGCCGCAGGCTCACCGCCGCAATGAGAAACCTGATAGTGCGCAGGCTTGGAGAACCGTAAGCGGCTGCGACTAATTAATTGAAAATTGATATTTCAGTTGACAAGTTAACGAGTTGACGAGTTGAAAAGTTGGATGAACTTGAAACTAACAACTCGTTTACTTGTCTACTAATAAAAGCCACTTCACAAATTGCGTGAGGTGGCTTTTACTGTTCTTGCGACATTTGCGACATCGAAATCTTGTGCCAAAGAAAAATGGGAGCCGTTGCCGACTCCCATTCATCATATCTGTAATCTGTTTAAGATTTACTCCTCATCGGAGGAAGACTCCTCTTCGCGATAGCCGCCGCGCTCGGGACGGGGACGGCGCTCAGGACGGGGACGGCGCTCGGGACGGGGACGGCGCTCACGCTCCACATAGCCCTCGGGCTTCTCGATGAGCACGCGGTGGGAGAGCTTGTACTTGCCCGTCTTGGGGTCAATCTCCAGAAGTTTCACCTGTATCTTGTCGCCTTCCTTCAGGCCTGACTCCTCAACAGTCTCCAGACGCTTCCACTCAATCTCGCTGATGTGGAGCAGACCGTCCTTGCCGGGCATGAATTCGACGAAGGCACCGTAAGGCATGATGGAACGCACAATGCCCTCATAGACCTCACCGACCTCGGGAATGGCAACAATGGCACGTATCTTGGCCAGAGCAGCATCGATGCACGACTTGTCGCTGCCGCTGACCTGCACCTTGCCCACACCGTCTTCCTCGTCGATGGTGATGATGGCACCGGTCTCCTCCTGCATGCCCTGAATAATCTTACCGCCGGGGCCGATGACTGCACCGATGAACTCCTTCGGGATGATGAGCTGCTCGATGCGGGGCACATGGGGCTTGAGTTCGGGACGGGGTGCGGGCAGCACCTTCAGCATCTCACCGAGGATATGCTCACGGCCGGCCTTGGCCTGCATGAGAGCCTTCTCGAGAATCTCGTAGGAGAGACCGTCGCACTTGATATCCATCTGAGTGGCCGTGAGACCGTTGGGGGTGCCGGTGGTCTTGAAGTCCATATCGCCCAGGTGGTCCTCGTCGCCGAGGATGTCGCTGAGCACAGCGTACTTGTCCTCACCGGGGTTCTTGATGAGACCCATGGCGATGCCGCTCACGGGGTTCTTAAGGGGTACACCGGCATCCATCAGGGAGAGACAGCCTGCGCAGACGGTGGCCATGGAAGAGGAACCGTTGCTCTCAAGGATGTCGCTCACCACGCGGACGGTGTAAGGATAGTCGGCAGGAATCTGACCCTTCAGACCGCGCCATGCCAGATGGCCGTGACCGATCTCGCGACGGCCTACGCCGCGCTGAGCCTTGGCCTCACCGGTGGAGAAGGGAGGGAAGTTGTAGTGAAGGAGGAAACGCATGTAGCTCTTGTCGAGCACATCGTCCACCATCTTCTCGTCGAGCTTGGTGCCCAGAGTGGTGGTGGCAAGAGACTGTGTCTCACCGCGGGTGAAGATAGCCGAACCGTGAGGCATGGGCAGAGGACTCACCTCGCACCAGATGGGGCGGATGTCGGTGGTCTTACGGCCGTCGAGACGGATACCCTCGTCGAGGATGCAGCGACGCATGGCATCGCGCTCCACATCGTGGTAGTAGCGGTCCACAAGGGCGTTCTTCTCCTCAAGTTCCTCATCGGAGAGCTCGCTGTGGGCAGCGGCGTACTCCAGTTTGAAGTCCTCGCGAATCTTCTCGAATGCCTCGGCGCGCTGGTGCTTCTCGAGCGCCTGCTTGGTGACATCGTAAGCGGGCTGGTAGCATTTCTGCTTCACCTCCTCGCGGAGCTCCTCGTCGTTCACCTCGTGGCAGTACTCGCGCTTCACGTCGGTGCCGAGCTCCTTGGCCATCTCCTTCTGCAGGCGGCACATGGGCTTGATAGCCTCGTGGGCAGCCTTGAGGGCAGCCAGAAGGTCGCTCTCCTGCACCTCCTTCATCTCGCCCTCAACCATCATGATGTTCTCCTCAGTGGCACCTACCATGAGGTCCATGTCGGCCTGCTTGAGCTGATCGAAGGTGGGGTTGATGACATACTCTCCGTTTATGCGTGCCACACGCACCTCACTGATGGGGCCATCCCAGGGGATGTCGCTGCAGCTCAGAGCGGCGCTGGCGGCAAAACCTGCCAATGCATCGGGCATATCCACGCCATCGGCAGAGAAAAGGATAACATTGACATAAACCTCGGCATGGTAGTTGCTGGGGAAGAGGGGACGCAGGGCGCGGTCCACGAGACGACAGGTGAGAATCTCATCGTCGTTGGCCTTACCCTCGCGCTTGGTGAAACCGCCGGGGAAACGTCCGGCTGCGCTGTACTTCTCACGATACTCTACCTGCAAAGGCATGAAATCTGTGCCGGGAACTGCGTCCTTGGCACCGCAAACAGTGGCCAGGAGCACGGTGTTGTTCATACGCAACATAACGGCACCATCGGCTTGTTTGGCCAATTTACCGGTCTCAATGGTGATGGTTCTTCCATCGGGCAGTGAGACGGTCTTTGTAATTACGTTCATCTTGTTGACAATAAATAAAAAAACATCAAAATTCGTGCAAATATACGAAGAAATAAGGACTTAAAGGGGAATTTGCCCCAAAAATCTGCGTATAGGCATGTATTTTTTACGTTTCCGATTTCACTTCAGACAAAAATTCGTAACTTTGCGGTCAAAATCTAACGAAAAACAAATTCTACTATGGCTTATATGTCACAAGAGGGCTACGACAAGCTCGTGGCTGACCTTCAGCGTATGGAGAGCGTGGACCGTCCCGCTGCCAGTACTGCTATTGCGGAAGCTCGCGACAAGGGAGACCTGAGTGAGAACGCAGAATACGATGCCGCCAAGGAGTGGCAGAGCAAGTTGGAAACCAAAATTGCAATGCTCAAGCAGACAATTCACGATGCGAAAATCATTGACACGAAGAATCTCAAGAGCGATGAGGTGGGTATCCTCTGCACCGTGGAAATCAGGAACGTGGCCAACGGCATGACGGCAAAATACCGCATCGTGTCAGGTACGGAGGCTAACAACCGCGAAGGCAAAATCAGCGTGGAGTCGCCCATCGCAAAGGGGCTGCTCGGCCACAAGGTGGGCGAGAAGGTGCCCGTGAAGGTGCCCGCAGGCTTACTGACGTTTGAAATCCTCTCAATCAGTTTTGAAGAATGACGATATTCTCTAAAATCATCAAGGGAGACATCCCGTGCTACAAGGTGGCGGAAAACGATGAATTCTTCGCTTTTCTCGACATCGCACCGCTGCAGAAGGGTCACACACTGGTGGTGCCCAAACGTGAAGTGGACTACATCTTCGACCTCAGCGACGAGGAAATCGGCCGTATGCAGATATTCGCCAAGCATGTGGCTGTGGCCATCAAAAAGGCTATCCCCTGCGTGAAGGTGGGACAGGCCGTGCTGGGACTGGAAGTGCCCCACGCACACATTCACCTGGTGCCGATGCAGAGCGAGAAGGATCTTAACTTCGCAAACAAGAAGCTGGAGCTGTCGTCCGAGGAGATGACTGCCGTGGCTGCTGCAATAGCAAAGGAGTTCTGATGGAAACCACCCGTCAAAACAAAGTGGCACGGCTCATACAGAAAGAGCTCTCCGACATGTTCCAGCGCCAGACGCAGAGCATGAAGGGCACTCTGGTGAGCGTGTCGGCATGCCGCATCTCGCCCGATATGAGTGTGTGCCGTGCCTATCTCTCCGTGTTCCCGAGCGAAAGGAGCGAGGAAATCGTTGCCAACGTGAACCAGAACATGAAGACCATACGCTATGAACTGGGAAAGAGGGTGCGCATGCAGTTGCGCATCATACCCGAGCTGAAGTTTTTTGTGGACGACTCACTGGACTATGTCGAAAACATCGACCGCCTTCTTCATAGCTAAAAGATACCTGTTCTCAAAGAAGAAGCATAGCGCCATCAACATCATCAGCATCATCTCCATGCTGGGAGTGGTGGTGGGAAGTATGGCGCTGGTGTGCGTGATGAGCGTGTTCAACGGTTTTCAGGAACTGGTGGCCGACCTCTTCACGGATTTTGATCCCGAACTGCGCATAACTCTTGCGGACGGACATCCTTTCAGCGCCAAAGACCCGCATATCAAAGAATTAGAGGGGCTGGAAGATGTGGCTGTGGTGACTCCCGTGGTGGAGGACAAAGCACTTGTGGTGAGAGGCGGCAAGCAGACTGTGGTGACTCTCAAAGGTGTGGCCGACAATTTCAGTAAACAGCACAATCTCAAGAATATACTCTACGGAGAAGGAACTCCCACACTGCATATCGACGTGCTGGAATTCGGCATACTGGGCATAGGACTCTGCGGACAGCTGGGGCTGGGGGCAAGTTTTGACGAACCGCTCACCATCTATGCCCCCAAGAAGGGCGAGCAGGTGAATATGGCGAACCCGATGTCGAGTTTCAACAAGGATGAACTGCACTCTCCGGGCGTGGTGTTCATGGTGCACCAGGGACAATATGACAACCACTATATACTGTGTTCGCTGGGTTTTGCACAGCGTCTGTTTGACCGTCGCGGGCAATACACCGCGCTGGAAGTGAAGCTTGCGGAGGGAGGCAGCAGGGCTGCTGTGGAGAAAGTACTGAAGGGCACGGACTTCATTACGGAAGACCTCTACGAGCAGCAGCGCGATGTGTTCCGCATCATGAAGGTGGAGAAACTGATTGCATATATCTTCCTGTGCTTCATACTGCTGGTGGCATCTCTCAACATCATCGGGAGCCTGTCGATGCTGGTGATAGACAAGAAGGACGACTTGCAGACAATGCGAAGCCTGGGATTTCCGCTGGCCATGCGTCAGCGCATATTCCTTTACGAGGGATGGATGATTGTGGTGTCGGGATGTGTGCTGGGTATTGCGCTGGGAGGTATGCTATGCTGGCTGCAGGAGCAGTACGGACTGATAAAGATGGGAGGAGGGAACGGATACATCGTGGAAGCATACCCGGTGAGTATGCATCTGACGGATTTCATCACAATACTTGCTACGGTGGCGGTGATGGGCGGACTGGCCGTTTACAGCGTGATACGCTTCACATCCACGCCGGCACTTTCACCTAAAAAGAGCGAAGCGAGCGAGGAGAACTGACCGGGCTGCTCGGTGGTCTCCATGCAGAGGGATGCACCACGTGACAGACGCGTCTCCATCTCTGTGTGGCGACGGAGGTAGTCCTGGAGGCTTTGTGCCACATATTCTCCCTGTGGCATGAGGGCGATGTGGTCGGGACAGCATGCACGTATCTTGTCCAGAAGCAGGGGATAGTGGGTGCAACCGAGGATAATGGTGTCTATCTCGCTGTCGAGGGAGAGCAGCTGGTCCACATATTTCTTAACAAAATAGTCGGCTCCCGGGCTGGCATACTCCTCGTTCTCTACAAGCGGAACCCACATGGGGCAGGCCACTCCTGTCACTTTAATATCAGGATAGAGCTTGTGTATCTCTATGTCGTAGGTGAGGGAACGTATGGTGCCGGGCGTGCCGAAGATGCCGATATGGCGCGTGCGCGTAATATCTCCGAGACTCTCCACCGTGGGACGTATCACACCGAGCACGCGGCGAGTGGGGTCGTCCATCTTGGGGAGGTCTGTCTGCTGAATGCTGCGCAGCGCCTTTGCAGAAGCCGTGTTGCACGCCAGAATGACAAGCGGACAACCGGCATTGAAGAGGTGGCGCACGGCTTCAAGAGTGAATTCGTACACCACCTCATAGGAACGGTAGCCATAAGGTGCGCGGGCATTGTCGCCGAGATACAGGTAGTCGTACTGAGGCATCAGACGACGTATCTGCTTGAGTATCGTCAGTCCTCCGTATCCGCTGTCGAATATGCCTATTGGCGCAGTCACGATATGGCCGGTGAATAACGTGTTGATTTAGGGAACGATGCCCACTTCCTTCTTCACATCGGCTGTGATGTCGGTGGAAAGAGAAGTGTTGACGAAGGGAATCACGCCGGAGGAGATGTCCACAATGTAAACATAGTTGCCGGCCTCACCGAGTTTCTTCACGGCAGAGAGCACCTTCTCCTGAATGATGCCGAGCTTCTCCTGCTGAGCCTTCTGGAGAGCCTGCTGGTTGTCCTGATAGCTCTGCTGCAGACGCTGGTAGAGATCCTGCAGTTCCTGTTCGCGGCGTGCGCGTACGTTCTCCAGCAGGTTGGCCTGCTCTTTCTGATACTCCTCGCTCTTCTTCTGCAGCTCGTCCTGCATCATCTTGAGATCTTCGTCATACTGCTTGGACATAGTTTCCAGTTCCTGCATGGCGGTGGTGTACTCCTTCATGCTGGGAATCACGTCGGCGCTGTTGAAGTGTGCGAACTTCTGGGCGCTGGCTGTCATGGCCATCATGGCGAAAGCCATAATAAGAATCTTTTTCATACTTTTAATAATGTGTTGTTATGTTTATATATCGTTTTTGCGTTTGTTGCGTCAGTTGTATCCCAGTCGGGTCAGCACCTCGTTGGAGATGTCCACTTTGGGCGAAGCAAAGATGATGCCGGCCTCCGAGGCTCTGTCAAGCACAAGGCTGTAGCCCTTCTGCTCGGAGATTTCCTTCACGGCATTGTATATCTCGTCTTCGATGGGAGTCATGAGGCTTTCGCGTTTCTTATAGTACTCACCTTCGGGACCGAAGTATTTGCGCTTGAGTTCTGCGGCCTCTTTTTCCTTTGCCACGATGGCCTCTTCGCGCTTCACCTTCTGCTCGTTGCTCAGGAAGACGGCTTCTGCCTGATAGTTCTTGTAAAGAGTCTCTGCCTCCTGTTGGAGGGCATCCACCTCAGCCTGCCATTTGCGCGACACCTGGTTGAGCTGCTCGCCCGCGCGCTCGTAGGCGGGCACGTTTTTAAGAATGTACTCCATATCCACAAGGGCAAACTTCTGTGCTGTAGCTGTCTGGAAGCACGAAACGAGAAGCACGAGGCCTAAAAGAGTCTTTTTCATAATCGCATGTTTTATCTGTGGTTGATATTAGAATTCCTGTCCGAGAATGAAGTGGAAGTGGCTGCCGGAATATATCTTGCTGCCGAAGACCTCGTCGAAACCGTATGCCCAGTCGATACCGAGCAGACCCACCATCGGCAGGAAGATACGGGCTCCGACACCGGCCGACTTCTTGAGGTCGAAGGGGTTGAACCTTTTGATTTCAGTCCAAGCATTACCGCCCTCCACGAATACGAGACCGTAGATGTTCGTCGATGCTCCCAACATGAAGGGATAGCGCAGTTCGAGGCTGAATCGGTTGTAGGCGTAGCCGAGAGTGTTGCGGCTGGGTGTCAGCGAACCGTTGTCGTAACCTCTCAGGGCGATGGTCTCTGTGGCATAGGTGGAAGAATAGCCGGAGGTGCCGTCACCGCCCACATAGAAGGTCTCGAAGGGAGATTTCACACCGTCCTTGTAGGAACCCAGTATGCCCATATCCACGCGAGTCATAAGCACAAAGCACTTGTTGGCGGAGGAGAGGGCAGTATAGGTGCGGCTCTTGAATTTCCACTTGTGGTACTCAATCCAGCGGTATTTGTCCTGCAGCTCCTGCTGATATGTGGCACTGTTGGGGTTGGTACCGAGCTTGGAGTAGTCCTTGTTGTTGAACAGACTGTAGGGAGGTGTGAGGCTCACTTCCACGGAGAACGTCGAACCGCGGCGGGGATATATCTGGTTGTCCGTCGAGTTGCGTGAGAGTGAGAGGGTGAGGTTCAAGTTGTTGCACGAACCGTTCTGAATGATGAAGTAGCTCCAGTCTTTCAGCATGTAGCGCGTGTAGCCGAGCACAGCCTGGAAGTAGAAATAATCGTCCGGCCAGCGCAGGCGTTTACCCCATCCGAGAGTCACACCGAACATCTGCACGTACTTGTCGGGGTCGTAGTAGTTCTCGTAATAGTTGTAACCGCTCGTACCCATACCGTAGAGGTAAGACGAGTAGTAGTTGTTGTAGTATGCTGAATTGTAGTATGAATCGGAGACGTCTGTCTGCCGGCTGTAGAAGGCTGAGAAGGAGAGCGAATTGGGACGCTTGCCTCCGAACCATGGATTCATATAGGAAATGGAGTACGACTGATAGTACGTACCGTTGGTCTGACCCGAGATGGAGAATGTCTCTCCGTTACCGTTGGGCATCACACCGCGGCGCAGGCCGCCCTTCTTGAAGAGATTTGCCAGACAGAAATTGCCGAACTTCAGGCCGATCTTACCGATGACACCTGTCTGACCGTAACCCAGAGAGAACTCCACCTGGTCGTTGCTCTTCGGTGTCACGCCCCAACCCATATCCACGGTACCGTTAACGATATCGGGTTCCACCTTGTATTCGATGTGTTCAGGATCGAAGTGTCCCATAGAGGCTATTTCTCGGTAACTGCGCTCCAGAGCCTCCTTCGAGAAGAGGTCGCCGGGTTTGGTGCGCAGCTCACGTCGGATGACGTTTTCGTAAACGCGTTCGTTACCCGTAATCTTCACTCTTGAAAGATGTGCCTGCTGGCCCTCCACGATACGCATCTCCAAATCGACGCTGTCGCCCACGATGTTTATCTCTACGGGTGTGAGGTGGTAGAAGACATATCCGTTGTTGTAATAGAGGTTGCCGATGGCATCTTCGTCCGTCAGCGTGCGCTTTTCGATATGTGTCTGGTTGTAGACATCGCCTTTCTCGAGTCGGAGAAGAGCCTGCAGGAGGTCGGTGGGATAAACGGTGTTGCCCACCCAGTCAATGTTACGCACGTAGTATTTCTGTCCCTCTTCCACATGGATATATACATCCACCATGTTGTCCTTGTTGGGGGCAGGCACTACGCTGTCGGCCACAATGACGGCATCGCGGTAGCCGAGTTCGGCGTATTTCTTCTCCAGATTTTCCTTGGCCTCCTTGTATTTGCTTTCCACGAACTTATGGCTGCGGAACCAGTTGCGCCAACCTTTCTTCTCGCGTATTTTCTTGAGGACGCCCTTGCGCAGGAGACCGCCTTTGATGGTGCGATCCGGCAGATTTTTGTTGCCGAAGAGGTATATTCTGTGGATTTTCACCTTCGACTTCTTGTCCACATATACGTCGAGGGCTATCTTGTCCGGCTGACTTACGTCATCGTGCTGTTTGATGATGAGTTCGGCGTTTTTGTAACCTTTCTCGTCGAAATACCTGCGCGCCAGGATTTTCGCGCGGTCGAGCATATTGGGTGTCAGCTGATTTTCCTTTACGAGTCCGAGTTTCTCCTCCAGGTCTTCACGTTCGCTTTTCTTCACACCATGATAAGTGATTTGCGAAATGCGGGGACGCTGTGTCAGCAGGATATGCAGATAAGCGGAGTCGGGAGCCGCGCCGTCGGTGCTGTGCACAATACTGTCCACTTTCACGGAAACGTTGGCAAACAAGCCGTTGCGCCAAAAGCGGCGTATGGCTTTTGTGATGTCTTCGCCCGGGATTTTCACCGTCTGTCCGACACTCAGGCCGGAGAGTCCGACGAGCAGGCGCTGGTCGAAATTCTTCACACCCTCCACCTGTATTCCACCGATGACGCATTCGCGGGGAGTGCGGGAGTAGTCCACTGTCACAGCGGTATCGCGCGGAGCACTCTGAGCGTGAGCGAACAGAGGAAGCAGACAAAGAGCCAGTATCGTTATTATCTTACTCTTCATTGGTCACCTGTTCTCCTGTTTTCCCATATCGGCGCTGTCGCATCTGATAATCCTCTATGGCTTTTCTCAATGATGCCTCTCCGAAATCCGGCCAGTATTCATCAGTGAAATAGAACTCCGTGTAAGCGCATTGCCAAAGCAGATAATTGCTGATTCTCAATTCTCCTCCCGTGCGTATGAGCAGGTCCGGGTCGGGCATGAAATTGGTGGCGAGATGCTGGGAAATCACCTCTTCCGTGATATCCTCCGGGGCGATACCCTCACGGGCGATATTCTGCATTGCCCGTGTCAGTTCCCAACGGCTGGAGTAGGAGAGGGCGACAATCATCGTCATTCCCGTGTTCACGGAGGTGCGTTCCACGCATCCGGATATGCGCTTTTGCACGGCCTCCGGCAGTCGCTCTATTTCGCCTATCATACGGAAGCGGACGTTGTTCTTCATGAATATCTCTTCCTCGAGCTGTGTGAGTATGAGATTCATCAGAGCCTCTATTTCTTCAGCGGGACGGTTCCAGTTTTCCGTACTGAAAGTATAAAGCGTCAGATATTTGATGCCAAGTCGCGTGGCTTCTTCTGTGACGCGCTTCACGGCTGTCACGCCTTCCACATGTCCTGCTGTTCGGGGCAGACCTTTGGCTTGAGCCCAGCGCCCGTTGCCATCCATGATGATGGCCACATGTTCCGGTATATTGTTCAGTTGTTGCATTTTCTCAATTTGGGGAATATGTCGTATGTAACGAAAAACATCAGGAAACTGTAACAATCCTTGTTCTTCATGAAACCGCTCTTGATTCCGTAAGGATCATCCAGTTGTCGTTGCTCGCGGGTGATGTCGAGCCCGTCGGTCGTGGTGAAGTGATATGCCCACTCGACACCCAGATTCAGTCGGGGCTTTATCTTGTATTTCACTCCAAGGCCCACGGGGAAATTGATTCCGGCCTTGGCTGGAGCTCCTCCGCCCACTCCTACTGTGAAGCCGAAACCTATGAGAGCGTAGGGTGAGATGCGCGACAGTTTCTTGTAGCTTGCTCCTATGCCGTAAGCCAGGAAATTCAGTTCAAACTGTGCCCCGAAATCGAGCACGGTGCGTGAGAAACTGTATTCCTTGAGACGTGCTCCTCCGGCATCTCCGGCTTCATATGCGTTCTCGGGGAAGTACCATCCTTCGGTGTTTCCCTTCACCCCTCCGACTGCAATGCTCATTTTGAGCGACATGTGGGGATTGAAGTTGCGACGGCTGGTCACAGCGCCCATAACACTCGTTCCCGTGCTGGCATCGCCCCAGTAGTGACTGAGTCCCAGACCGCCGCCGATGTCCATCTTATACTCCAGATCTTCCGCTGAAAGCACAAGCGGCAGGCAAAGGGTCAATATCGTCAACAGTCGCTTCACTCTTGTCCTTCCTGTAAATAATCAAATCCGATGCCGTTCTGGCGTCCTCTCACAACATAGGTTTCTGTGTCATTGACTCGGGCTACAATCCACACGTATTCATCCTCATCGGTTGTGGAAGAGAGCCAAGCACAGTTTTTGCCCCATAGTTCGTCGGGCAGATAGTTGAGTCCGTCGGTACGCCACGTGAGTCCGTTGTCGTCGGAGACGTACAGCAGATTGAGCGGTGTGATGGCTGGTGTATTTGTTGTCGCCCCGCCAAATCCGACAAGTTGGCTGCCGCTTCGCTGCACAGCGAGAGGTTTCATATCAGGCAATCCGAGTTTGTTCACCCAAAGCGGTGTGAAGTAGTTCCACTCGCGGCGTGCTTCGTCTTCCGGTGCCGTCCACATCTTGCACCATTCGGGCGCGGTCAGTTCGTCTTCTGCGGGATGCTTCAGCGTGCCCACAAGAAGAATGCGTTTGAGATAGTTGCTCGTTTCGTAGAAAAGACACCTTACGCTGTCGACGTCAATAAAATTGCCCATGCTTAGAGGTGTATTGTCGAGCACCTCGTTCCTCCATTCTGTGTCTTCGTTCAGGGATGTGGAGCGCAGTTCACCGTCTTTAATGTCGTAGAGACGTGCTGCCGTCACGCATACCAAACGTTTTACGTCTGTAATGCCT
>Ga0247611_10008131_pt1 | contig 12999 bp, 28 predicted proteins | sample 177DNAGHGhighgp2_FD_192422 | JGI IMG/M metagenome (GOLD analysis project Ga0247611, IMG submission 192422) | Sheep rumen microbial communities from Palmerston North, Manawatu-Wanganui, New Zealand - 1770 DNA GHGhigh gp2 | ecosystem: Host-associated > Mammals > Digestive system > Stomach > Rumen... | reverse complement strand
AACAAGCAAATGTATGTGCTTTTTCCTGGTACTCATTAGGTGTCATTTTACAAAGCCTCCTTATGACTTTTTCTGATTGAATTGTTTGAGTTTTTAATATCTTCACAGATTTCTGATTCAATGAAATAAACTCGTTTTCCAAGAGTGTGATGACGTATCACTCCCTTACTTGTCCATTTCCATAGAGTGACAGAAGAAATTCCAAATAGTTTTATAACGTCATCTCTTGTAAGGAACTCAACGCCATTAATGTTGAGAGGTTCGTTTTTCATAGTTAATTTTAATTACCGATATGTATATATTATATTACAGTTGCAATACTTGTCAATATTGGTTTTACAAATTTTCTTGTAAGAAAATTTGTAATATTATTATGTAATATTAATATGTAATATTAATATGTAATATTAATATGTAATATTAATATGTATTATTCTCTTTAACTTTTTGTTGATACCCCTATCAACAAATATTGATACCCTTTTAATCTTTTATTTATACGTCAAATGTATTGTATCAACTTTTGTTACTACCTGTATGATTCTCACATTACTTTTTATTGTCATAAAGTTAATTAGAAATTAATTATTTTTATTGACAATATTATAAATGTTATATTATACTTAAATTAAGTATTACAGAAGTAATACAAACTATTGTTAATACAATAGTTATGTTGCAACTATGCTCAAATAGTAAGGGATTACCGATTAAATTTCAAGGTTTGTTGTTGGTAAGTCGTTGAACGAGACGATTCGTTTAGGTGGAAAAAGTGAAGAATTATACCAGGACAGTTTATAAAAAGACTGATAAAAAATTATGTTTCAAATACTTCGCATTCGGTCTAATTACTGGATTTGTTCTGACTGTAATTCTTGTAAATATAATTTCGGAACTGTAGCTCAGAAGGCTAGAGCGTAGGTTAGGCTGGCATGATCTTAAGGTCAGAGGTTCAAGTCCTCTCAGTTCCATTCTGCAATTTCCTCTCCACATTGCAGAACAAGGCTAAACTGCCGCTGTGATACCGTGACGGACCTGTCTAATATGTCGTTGACAGAGAGATAGGTGAAAACGGTATATCTTTTTACGAGGATGCGAATGGAATTAAAAAATGCCGTGACAGTTGCCGAACTTGCTACTGCACTTCAGACTTGGGCCCACGAAGGTCATGCAGAAGATGTTATCGGAGCACAACTTTATGACGGTGCTTACTGTATAAAAGGTATTACAAAATACGAACACACTGGTGTGTGTCTTATAAACTTGGGGCCGTTGTCAAATGAACGAAAAGGAATATGAGGCTTTAGAAAGGTTTTCGATTATGACTATTGATGGCGGTCTTGATGACATTACGGCAATTAAGAAAGTACAGAAACAATTTGGAAGACCAATTGCATTAAAAGTTTGGGAGATGACTAAGCACAATGAGCAAAGGTAAATCATACGCTTGCAGAGACAGAGCAGAGAATAATTTAAGAAAGGGAGATTTGTATCCAACTCCAAAATCGTGTGTTATCTGTGCTGCAGATTTTTTTCATAAAATTATTCCGCTTAATGAAGTAATCACAGAGCCTTGCTGTGCAGGTGGTTCTATCACAAAGGCTCTTAAAGAAATTGGATATTCAAATATCATTGAAAATGATTTATACAGTCAGAGAAAAGATATTTACCACGAAGATATCTTGATGTCTGATCTTGCCTGGTCATCATCTTACATTGTTACAAACTTTCCTTTCTCAAAATGGGATTCTTGCGTTCTTGCATTCCTTGCAAATAAAAATGTAGATGCAGTTATTACAATCGGAAGACTTAATTATCTTTCAACTCAATCTCGTCTTCAAAGTCCGTTATGGAAACACCTGCATACAGTAAATTGCTTCAGCCGTTATATAGATTATCGAACACCAGAACGTGATGACGGTCAGTTTAATGTGGGGGCAATGGCCTCCGCGTGGTTCTATTTTACAAAAGAAGAAGTTGAACATCCGATTATTGAGTTTTGCGATGTTCAAAAGTATGCAACTTTAGGAAATATAGAGGAGTAAAAATGGAATACGACAGCACAAAAGACACTGCTGAACATATAGTGAATGTAAGACGCTATATTCTTTACTGTACAAATGAACTTAACAAAAGGGCCAGAGATCACGACCACGATAAGATTGATAATCCTATTGAAAAGGCTCTTTTTGATGAGTACACTCCAAAATTAAAAAACTGTACTTATGGCTCTGAGGAGTATCAGTATTATCTCGAAAACTTGAAAGAAGGTCTTGCAATACATTACGCGAACAACAGACATCACCCAGAACATTTCGAAAATGGAATGAAGGGAATGAACCTGATTGATATCGTTGAAATGCTATGTGATTGGAAAGCTGCTTCTGAACGTCATGCTGACGGAGATATTTTTAAATCAATTGAAATTAACCAGAAACGCTTTGGATATTCAGAAGATATTAAATGGCTATTGCGTAATACAGCAACACTCCTTGTTGATAATGTCAAGAAAGAATAATTATGACTTATAAAGTTGTTTATGAATTTCATAAAAATGAGGGAAAGGCAAAGTCTGCTCTTAAAAAGATACCAAAAGACTTTTCTAAACCTCGTATTTACAAAATGAAAGACGGAACATTTGCTGTTCTTGCCGGTGAGTACGACAGATTTGATTGGGCTGAAGCAGCAATAAAGAAACTTTATGCTAGTGGTTTATGGGGTGGACTTTTAGAGGAGTAGAAAAGTGAGAATTATATTTACTTTTAACGATATTTTGGGATTAGGCATAATGGGAATATTTATTATTGTTGCAATAATCTGTTTCATTATCGCATTGATTGATGTATTCACTAAGAACTGGAGATACAAACATTTCAAATGTCCAAAATGTGGCCATATGAAATCAAATGGAGTTTGCGGTCATTGGCGAAATGATAAATGTGATTGTGATTATTATTACAGAAGGAATGCTAAATGAAAGAAGTAAGAACATTTAATATTCCAGTCTGTTGCAGTGGAATAAGACCTAGGGTTGAAGAAGAAGCTAAAAAATTATCTGAACAACTTGTACTGGCCATTTCAGAAGGGTTCACAGTCACTCACATCACTTCTTCTACTGTAAATGACGTAATGTATGTTTATCACTTTCTGGAAAAGGAGATTAAATAAAAATGAGACCAGATTTGAGTTTGGTGATTGAGAATGAAGGAATTGAAGGTGCTATTTCTTTTCTTCAGAACGTTGGCTGCAATGGTATACAGTTGAGTAAAAATGAAACAGATGCTCTTGCAGAATTATTATCAGGTTTAAGAAAGGAGTAAGTAATGAAAAAGATTGGTGTGTTACTAATCATTTGCAGTTTGTTCGTTTCTTGTGAAGTGCCACAATCACAAGATGATTTGAATAGACAGCAGACAAAGCGAGATCAAGTTAGCGTTCAATCAAGAGCGTTGGCGGCACAGCCGGTTCCAGCAGTAAATTACTTTCTGGAAAGAAAAACAGTAGCAAAATGGGTTGAAAGATGGGATAAACCATCTGTAGTTTGTTATGTGTATCTTATAAACCAAGGACAGTTTATCGGATATTATGTATCTGATGGAAAGCCTGTTTCTACTCAGTCATATTTAATTCCAGAAGATAAAATTGAATATGCAGGAAGTGCTCAAGTTCGTCAGGCACAGGATATCGACGGAACTTATGGTTCAAATAATCCCGGCATCAGATTCTTCACTGCATCTGGTATTGCTGTAGAATATGGTGGCAGTAACTATTCATACCTATATAGCGATTCTAAATTAAGTATAAACGTACCATGTTTGGGTAAGTAAGGAGTGTATATGAAAAAGATTTCAATCGGAATTATTGCATTAGCTTTTGTCATAATCGCAAGTGTGTTTCTTTTTAATGGCTGTACTAAAAATCAGGCACACGCAATAGCCACTTGGAGTAACGACTTGAAACAGGAGTATAAGGTACAGGATGTAAATAACAGACTGTATAACTACCAGTGGTTCTATGACCAGTACCAGGCTTGTAAGGCAACTGCAGCAAACGCAAAATTGCTTGAAGGTGATGAACAAAAAGGAACTCTTATGGTTTTGAATTCTATGATTGCTGAATACAATTCAAAATCAAGCCAAATCATTGATGCCGCACTTTTTAAGGCTGATGACCTTCCATATCGTTTGGATATTTCAGACTTCGGTCTGTGAAAATAAGGAGAATAAAATGAAAAAACTTTTATGTCTTATTGCAGTAATTGCAATATTTTTTTCCTCTTGTGGATACGTTGAAGCATCACCAAGTGCTTCTGTACAGCAGGAACAGGCCCAAAAACAAAATCTCACTTCTGCCGTAACTGCTTACCCTACGCCTAGTGTTCAAAATTTTGTAGAACGTAAAACCATTACAGAATGGACTAAGCGTTGGGACAAGACCAGTGTGGTAACATACTGTTATGTCTTTATCGGTTCTGCTCCAATCGGCTATTTTGTAACAAACGGAAAACCGGCTTCTACACAGTCTTATCTTATCCCTGAAACTATTTGGGAAGGTGGGCATGATCTTGGCGAAAGTTGGGGTGAAGTTCAGAAAGAAAGTCCAGACTTGGACGGATGCTACGGTGCAAATAATCCTGGTTACCGTTTCTTCTTGGCAAACGGAACTGCAGTAGAGTGTAGTGGTGCAATGGTAAGTATGATTTACTCTGACGCTCCACTCTCCCTTAAGTGTCCACTTATTGAATCAATTAAATAATAAAAAATCGGAAGTGCGGTCTGTGGCAGACGTTGGTTGTGCATATAAAACAAGTTCCAAAGAATCTGGTTCGATTCCAGACACTTTCCTTGTAGGAGTAATAAATGAACAAGCCAGTTGAGAAGATTGGAGACGACATTACAAAAGTAAGGATTACAATTGATATGGATATGAGAGAAGAAGATTTTATGGACCTTGATATCCATTTGGTAGAGGCTTATAAAAAGTTCTCTGAGATTACAAAAGGGAATATTACTGGCGGTAAAGTGGAGGAATTGTAATGAGACCAGATTTGGAACTTGTTATTGAAAACGATGGTATAGAAGGAGCAATCAGTTTCCTTCAAAGCGTAGGTGCTAATGGAATACAGTTAGCTAAAAGTGAATGTACTGCACTTGCTGAACTTTTGCAGAAACTTAAGGAGGGTAAATAATGCGATTTACTTATACAAAAGTTGAAGGATTTGAACCGGCTATCATTGGTCTTCGTCTTAATATGTCTAAGAATTATGAAGACGCAGTATCTAAAATGGACAGTTCGAATGTATATAATAATAATGATAATTCTTGGCGTTATGTTATCGGTCCAGAAGATATCCGTGTTTGTCAGAATTGTATTCGTGCTGATGAAATGAAAAATGCTGGTCAGCCAAATGGTAAATTTCTTCAGATGATTGAAGTATGGGTATGTGTAGAAGCTCCATTGGCTATGTGGAAGGAAGCAGATACCTATAGACACTCTGTAAAATCTTCTACTTCAACAATGCACCGTATTCAAAAATATGTTATTGATGAGACTTGCTTTGAACCAAAACCAACGACTGGAAAAATATCTTCTCTCATTGATATCAAAAAACTTGAAGAGACAAGACAGAAATATAACGAAACCAAAGATAAAGACCTTTGGTACGAGTTAATTTATGGACTTGGTGATTCTTGGCTGCAGACTCGTATGTGGCATTTCAATTATGCAACTCTCCGTAATATGTATAAATGGCGTTGTGAGATTCCTCATAAACAGAACTGCTGGTCTGGCATGGATAATCCAGAAATGGAAAACTTCAAGAAATGGGTAGAATCTCTTCCTTATTTCAAAGAGTTCATTGCTCTCTAGGAGATTGTAATGCCTGTAAATTGGAAAGATTATCCGCCTAATTGGAAACAAATCGCATTTGCAAAGAAAGAAAGTGTTGGTTGGAAATGTGAGAAGTGCGGAAAACAATGCCGTAGACCTGGAGAGCCTTTTGATACACACAAGAGAACTCTTACGGTATCTCACAAAGACCATAACCCTATGAACATTGCAGATGAAAATTTGCAGGCATATTGTGCACCGTGTCACCTTAGATATGATGCTAAACATCACGCAAAAACAAGAAAGAAAAAAGGAGTAGAAGAATGGTAAAAAAATGCAAAGAATGCGGAAAGAAATTTAAGGATAAGGGAGAGATATGTCCACAGTGCTTAGATGCTATGAGACATAATCTGACAATAGAAGGTGATGAACCAAATTTTGGCGTTCCGCCTGCTTCTGTTAGAACAGTCTCTATTGATGAAGTTCAAGGAAATATTATGGCTCACATGTTGAGCGAAAAAAATGAAAAACCAGAAGCTGTAAATCATCCTCTTCATTATGGCGGAGATACAACTTATGAATGTATTAAGGTTCTTAAAGCATGGATGTCAGCAGATGAATACAGAGGTTTTCTCCGCGGAAATGCAATTAAATATTTGTGCAGAACTGGTAAAAAAGATGAAACTGTACAAGAGCTTAAAAAGGCTGCATGGTACATCAATAAATTAATCGAAAGTTACGAGGCTTAATATGAACTACGAATTCCGTTGTTACAATTGTAACAAACCCATTGAAGTAGACATTCCTATGGCTAAATACAAAGACTTTAAGGATAAGCAGTTCTGTCCAGACTGTAACTCAAGACTTGAACGAGTTATTGAGTGGAACGGAATGGCTTACGGAGTTGGTGGATATTCGGAAGAAGCAGGAGCAGCAAAATGGCAGAGCAGACCAATAAAGAAGTAAAGGAAACTTGTCACCACGGTATCCCAATGAGTGATGAAGAATTGGCAGCTTACGAAGAAAGTTTCCAGGAAATTGAAGAATCAATTGGATTGGTAATGGAAAACGGAGAAGACTTATGACTTTTAGATTAAGCCTAAGACAATCCAGAGTGTTCAACTGTTTTAGAAGGATAATGGTCGTTCTTGGTGGAGTAAGAACCGGCAAAAGTTACACTGCAGAAACCTTTGCAATAGAACGACTTCTAAAAGGTGAAAATGTAATCTTTTTAATGTCTAGCTCACCTATGTGTAAGGATACATTTTCTCATATAGGAACTATATTTCGAAATATCCGGGAACTTGAAAAGCGTCTTGTAATAAACTTTATGGATCATACAATTGAATATGGAGATTACACTATGTCTTTTGCAACTCCAGATGGAGATTATGATTCTATAGTGTTATACGCTAAAGAAAAACCTTGTACACTTGTTGCTGATGCAATGTTAGATATTCCTCAGTTGTTATGTCATACATCATACCTTGAAAATCATTATGGTTTTAAGTTCAATAAGATTTTAATAACCGGCAGATATACAAACTTTGTCAAAGAGTGTATTAAATCTATTGATAGTAAAATCAAAATATTTATCTGGAAAGGAGAGTGTTAATGAAAGAAGAACGAGTCTTTTGTGATATATGCGGTGCTGAAACTAAAAGTAACAGAACTTTAAGTTTTAGCAATCTTACTGGCTCTATTCCAGAAACAAGGTATTATTCGGAAATAGACATTTGCAATAACTGCTATTCAAGATTGGTTGATAAAATCAATAGTATAAGAAAGGAGTCTAATTATGAACGAAAACCTAATGACAAATAGGCAGTTGGCACAATTAACTGCAAAAGGATTATGTGAATGGTGCTATAAAGAAGAACAGAAGGTACGGACTAACTTTGAGTATCTTGTTAACGAATCTGATTTACCTGTTTCAGACCAGATTGTTATAAGACCATTTGAAAAAGTTGCCTTTACAAATGCTGACGAAAATTCTTGGTATGCACCCACAAAAGATTCTTTTATGACTTTAATTGGCGGTGAAAGGATAAGACGTACACTTGGTTTTTAGGAGATATTATGAAACAAGAAACTAAAGAACTTGTAAATTGGATTAAAAAGCAGATAAGTCTGGCAGGTACTATTGTAACAGATGTATCTCAACCTTGTTGGCAACAAGATCGTGATAAAGCAATCGAATTTCTTGACTCTCTTCCAGTAGCAGAACATCGTTTATGTTTAGGCGGTTATATCCAGGACAAGAATGGAACACCTTGCTGTGACGGTGATAAAATTGTACAAAAAGTGATTGATGATGATGAGATTGGTATACTTTATTGGTCTAAATCTGATTCTCGCTTTTATTTTAAAAATAAACAGTATATTGGAACTTTGAGTAAGTTTTTCAAAAAAATTAATGATTGAGGAAATAAATGAAAGAAGGAAGTTTTGAATACAAGCTGTTTCAAAAAATTAAAAATAAACAAGACCTTAACCGTAACGAAATAAACTGGATCGTTCGTTTACTTGAATTAAGCGAATTAAATGAAGAAATTCTTAATCAACAAATAGGTCTTTTTGAAAAGGTGGAGGAATAGATATGGATATGGGAGTTCCACCAGAGCAAGAGGCTGAGTTCGAAGATTATTGTAGAGGAATAAGAGAGAAGGCTACTAAAGAAGAAATGGAACGTCTTCGAAAAGAAAATGAAGAACTTCACAATCTCTTAAAAGATGTTCCAACTATTCAGATAATGCAGAAACAGCTAGCAGATTTGGGAAGTGGTTTGTGCCGGGTTTTTGCTGAAATGGATGAGCTAAAACAGAAAATTTACAAACTTACATATCCTCAAGAAATCTTATCGGATGAGCCTCCTACAATTGCGAGAGCAAAGAGGAATGTTTGCATATGAAATTGTTTTGGCAAATGTATACCTGGCCCAAATTGTTTGTTCCACCAAGAAGACCAGATGTTACTAAAATTACTTCTACCGGACGAAGATTTGGAAAAAGTGGACTCACATATCATTCTATTGTTGAATCCCTGTCAGTTTCTGATGAAAAGAAAAAAGAATTACACGAATTATATGAAAAAGAATTAAGAGGTGAAGAATGATTGTAGGAATAATATTGTTAGTATCTTATATTATTTGCGGTATATTCGGGCAATTACTATTTCTTTTAAACTCTTATGATGATTTTCCAGAAATTGATAAAGACACTTTTGGGTTTTCATTATGGATGTTTTGCTGCGGATGGTTTGGTTTTGTGTGTATGCTATTAATTATCATTGGACAAAAACTGTATAAAATCATATCAAATTGGAACTGGTTTGATGACTTTTTAGAAAAGTTAGAAAGTTTTATGAAAAAGCTTTCAAGGAGTAAATAAATGCTAATAAGACAGGAAGAGACAACTCCAATCGGAGATACATTTCACGACAGTGGTATCTTAAAAATAATGGAAAAATTACAGAATGTCGTTGATGAGTTTGAAGTTGAAACTGATGATGTTCAGAATTACTGCGATAATCTTATTACATCACTAAAGAATCTTAAGGCTGTAACAAAGAAAGCAGAAACTGAATATGCCAAAGTGAAAGCCCAAAAAGAATTAAAAGCCTCTCTAAACACATATAACTAACACATAAAGTAAGTGTAATATATATTTACAACACATAAAAGATGTGTTAATATATATTAAAGAGGTTATTTTAATGAAATTTATTCACGTTTCTGACATTCACGCTTCAAGAGAGCGATTAAACAGCACTTTAAGTATACTTGAAACACTTGCAAAACGATCAAAACAAGGTGACGTAGATTTCATTATATTCGACGGTGATTTCTGGCACTCTACTATTACTGCAACTAAAGGAAGTGGATTTTCAGACATTATTGCAGCAAAACGTAAACTTGAAAATAATACACGACTTTATTTTAATTACGGAACTCCTAAGCACGAACCAGCCGGTTCTCTGGATGCTTTTGGATCGTCTAAGACTACAGTCATTGATAAGATGTGCTGTGTAAATGAAAAGAACTGCAGAATTGTTTTTATTCCAGAACCAAGAAGAACAGAGTATGTTACAAACTCCGTTCAGGCAACTACAGATTTAATCAATTCAACCATTAAAAATTGGATTGAAAGCACTAAGAAATGGCATGAAGAAACAAAAGAATATCTGCCAGTTCTTGATACTTATGAATACGACAAACCTTTAATCGTAGCTTATCACGGAGAAATTAAAGGTGCAGTTTATCAAAACGGAACATCTGCTTCTTCTCCGACTGCTATTCCTAAAGAACTTTTACAGTCTCTGAATGCTAATTATTATGCTCTTGGACATATTCATTTACCACAGGAAGTGTTTCCTAATGCCTGGTATTCTGGATCAGCGTGTCCTGAGAACTTTGGCGAAACTCACGATGGTCATTACAACCTTGTAACAATTGAAAATGGAATAACCAAGGTAGAACAAATATCTTTTGGGTTACCTACTTACGTTACTTATGACATCGCTTATTCTGACTTTGCAAGAATAGTGGGTGATTTTTCAAATAAACATATTCGTCTTAGATTTAATTGTACGAAAGAAGAACGTAAAACTCTTGATATAAAAGCACTTGTTGATGATATTAAGGAACGTACACACGCTATTACTGTAAAAATTGAACCCAATGTAATCGAGACTGAATCAGTACAGACAAGTGAAGTTGTAAAATGTAAATCTCTCGTAGAAAAGATGATGGCTTATGCTGAAGAAAAAGGTCTTAAAGTTCCTAATTATGCAAAAGAATTGCTTCAGGATATACAAGACGGAACTCTTAATAAACTTGCATTTCCACAGCATTCTTTCGAACTTCTTTCTCTTTCTCTTCGTGGCGCAGTAGGTATAAAAGACGGTCAAGGAAAAGAAGATTTTGAATTAAACTTTGAACAGTATGAAGATGGTATTATATGTCTTTGTGGTGAATGCGGAAAAGGAAAGAGTACAATTCTTGAAAACTGTCATCCGTATCCTAAAATGCTTACACGAAAAGGTGTGCTGCAAGAACATTTCTATCTTAAAGATTCTCACCGTATTCTTGTATACAAAGATGAAACTGGATTGTTTTACAGAATCTCAATACTTATAGACGGTAAAACAGTAAATGGAAAGGTGTCTTATTTTGTTGAAACATCCAAAGATAGAGAAGTCTGGCATTCAGTTCCAGATGTAGATGGTTCTTCAGAAGCCTATAAAGAATGGGTAAACAATACTTTTGGCTCTGTCGATATTTACCTCAGAACTGCTTTTTTTGCAAAAGAACCTACAAAAGATGCAACTGACATTTCTGATACGACTAAGGGCGAACGTATGGAGTTCCTTTCTAAACTAGCCGGAACTGAACAGTTAAAAGAAGTGTCTGAAATTGCAAGAAATCTTTGTTTTGGTAGTAAAACTAAAAAGATTGTTGGTATTGAAGAAAGTGCCGAAGTGTTGAAAAAAGAAATAGACGCTTATTCTAAAACAGCGGAAACTGTCAAGAAAGATGAACAGGATATAAAGACTTGGAAAAATGAACTTAAGGCTCAAAAAGAAGCTATTCTTGTTACTCAGAAAGAAATTGAAGACCTTAAGATTGCTGATACAGAATATCAGAAAAGTATTGCCCTTATAGAATCTAATAAAGCCTTACATGATCAGTACAAGAAACAAAAAGAAACTCTCGAATCAGAACTTAGAGATTTAACAAGTGCTATTGGATGTTACAACGAAGTATCTCAGATAAAGGAAAAGAAAAGACTGCTTGCTGAGAGTAATAAAAAAATACCTGTCCTTCAGAAGGATATTGCTTCTAAAAAGAAAGAATTAGAACCGATTAAAAATGAAATTACAACAATTACAAAAGAACGAGAGCAGAAGCTTAAGAAGTTTAATAAACTTGATATAGACATTAAATTGCTTAAGCAGCAGATTGTTCCTGTTTCAGATATCTGTCCTACTTGCGGCGGTGAACTTTCTGCAGAAAAATATGCAGAACTTAGTTCTGTAGTAAAAGAAAACGAGAGTAAATTGCATAAACTTGTAGCAGAACAGAATGATTATGTGGTTCCAGAAGCTGATAAAGATACTGTCTTAGTATCTCTTGTGAACAAGAAAACATCACTTGAAGATGAAATAAGTACTCTTGATTGTGATGTTATAGGACTCATTGATACTGTTACAGATTGTAACAATTTCATGGAGCAATGGGGTGACTTAGAACAATTTGCTGATAAATCTAAAGATGAACTGGAAGTTGAATCAGAAACATATAAAGCACAGATTCAAGAATTAGAAGCAAAACTTGACGATTTAGTTCATGAATCGTGCGTACAAAATGTATCTGAAAAACTGAAAGAAGCAGAAGATAAATTAAATAGAAAGATAAATAATAAAGCAGAACTTATGGCCTCAATTAAATCTGCAGAAAATGAAATTGAACGTTATAAACACGATTTAGAATCTATTGAAGACAAAAAGAAAGAGCTAAAAGTTATTCAAGATAAAATTATCGCATATAACTTTATAGAAGAAGCCTTTTCAAACAAAGGTATTCCGGCAATAGAATTAAGAGAGTCTGCACCTGAGGTTGCTGATATTGCGAATAAGATTCTTAAAGACAGTTATGGCAACAAGTTTGAAATCCGCTTCGGACCATCATCAGAATTAAAAGCAAAAAGAAAAGTTGATGAGGATTTTAATATCATTGTTACAGATACTGAGAATTTTGACGAGAAGACAATCGACCTTGTTTCTTCCGGCGAGCGCATCTGGATCAAACAAGCCTTATTCTACGCTTTTTCAATTGTTCAAATGAACAGAACCGGTTTTAATTTCCGCACACGATTAATAGACGAATCAGACGGTTCTCTTGACGGAGTATTAAGACCTAAGTATTTGAAAATGGTTGAGGCGGCTCACAAAATTAGTAATAGTCGCATTACCGTTCTTATAACTCATTCGCAAGAGATTAAAGATATTGCACAACAAATAATTGAGATATAAGGGTGTAATCTAAAAAATGAAAAAGGAAAATATAAATTAGTTATGGAAGAAACGGAAAGAGAATATTGCGAAGTTACTCACAAGATATGTTACACACAAAGAGAGGCAAGTAATATCATTGCCTCTGTAAAACATTGG
>Ga0247611_10008128_pt1 | contig 13005 bp, 8 predicted proteins | sample 177DNAGHGhighgp2_FD_192422 | JGI IMG/M metagenome (GOLD analysis project Ga0247611, IMG submission 192422) | Sheep rumen microbial communities from Palmerston North, Manawatu-Wanganui, New Zealand - 1770 DNA GHGhigh gp2 | ecosystem: Host-associated > Mammals > Digestive system > Stomach > Rumen ... | reverse complement strand
AAATGAAGCTTAATAAAAAAATAAATAGAATGAGAGTAAAGCTCTTTAGCATGGCGCTTGCAGCAGGCTTTGCATTTACAGGCTGCTCTAATGCTGATTCACTTTATCAGCAGGGTGTAAGTGAATATAAAGCTGGCAATTATGAAGAGGCGCTGTCTAAATTTGAGGCTGCTCACAAAGAAAAGCCGGACTATGCTCTTTATATTTTCAACATAGCCTATGCTAATATCGGTCTAAGCGATTATGCAAAGGCAGAAGAGACGGCAGCTTCTCTAATAAGAGAGAGCGATGTTGAAATGATAAGGGAAAATAACAGCAAGGCCTATTATATTATGGCGGTTTCAGAGTTTGCCCAGGGAAAGTACAAAGAGACACTTAAGAATATAGACAATATAGAAGAAGAACTCTTTTCAGGCTCGATGCCAGAGGAGCAGGCTAAAGGCTGCAAGGGTGCGATGGAGCGCATGATACTTATATCAAAGCTCAACACTGCGCCAAATGACTCTGAACTTGAGAGACTTTGCAATGAATATTTAGCATCAGAGGATGCTGTTTTAGGTGCTAGAGAGTATTTTGCACGCAAATTCTTTGACAAGGGAAAATATGAGAGTGCTGTAAGGATCGCTTTTTCAGGAAGAGATCCTGAGGACATAACCGGAGCCTATTTTGCCTATGTTGCCTATAAGGAAGCAGGAAATAGTGATGAGGCAAAGAGAATGGAGCAGCTTTTATTATCTCTAAATGCGGCAAATGAATATGAAAAGAGCGTAAAGCAGTACGTATCCTTCAATTCGGAAAATGGAAATGAAAAGATAGAGGGTATCCCTTTTGTGAATTATACTCAGCTCGATTCTGTTCAGACAAAGCTGGATGAAATTAATGAAAATGAGGCAAAGGGTGATTTTGAGCAGGCGCTCGAGAGCATAAACAGCTATCTTGAGCTATATCCTGAAGATGAAATGATGGTCAAGGAGCAGGAGCTGATAAAGAATATTATCAGCAACCAGAATTATTACTAAGCATCAATAGTCTAAAAATAAAAAATGAATGGTAGATTATGATAGAGACAGCAGAAAAGAAAGAAAGATTTATTCTTGCGGCAGCTTCGGATGAGGACCGTGAGGATGTTGAGAGGTCTTTGGATGAGCTCTCAGACCTTCTTGATACAGATGGAGGAGAAGAGGCAGGCAGAATTCTTCAGCTTCGTGAGAGATGGGATAAAAGAACCTATCTTGGAAAGGGCAAGATAGAAGAGCTTGCAGAGTTAGTAAAAGAGACAAAGGCGGACGGAGTTATCTGCGATGATGAAATATCGCCGTCTCAGATGAGAAATATTTCGAATGCGCTTTCTGCAGTAAATCCTGATATAAAGGTACTAGACAGGACACTTCTTATCCTGGATATATTTGCGCTCCATGCAACCTCAAGAGAGGGTAAGCTCCAGGTATTGATGGCCCAGCTAAGAGATAGAAAGACAAGGCTTTCCGGTGAAGGCGTTAATCTGTCAAGACTTGGCGGTGGTATTGGAACAAGAGGACCTGGTGAAAGTAAGCTTGAAAGTGATAGACGAGTTCTTACAGATAGAATAGCAGCAATCAGAAGAGAGCTTGATGAAGTGGCAAAGAGCCGCGGGATCCAGAGAGAAAAAAGGCAGGAGAGCCCGGTTCCGGTAGCGGCCATTGTCGGCTATACTAATGCGGGAAAATCTACCCTCTTAAATGCGCTTACGGGTGCAGATGTATTAGCACAAAATAAGCTTTTTGCCACTCTTGATGCAACAACTAGGAGCTGCGAGCTAGAGGATGGAACTTCAGTACTGCTTACAGATACAGTAGGCTTTATCAGTAAGCTTCCTCATCAGCTTGTGGAATCCTTTAAGTCGACTCTTGAAGAGGCAAAATATGCAGATTTTCTGATCCATGTTGTTGATGCCTCGAGTGAAACTGCCGAGCAGCAGATTGATATTGTGTATAAGACGCTAGATGAGCTTGGGGCAGGCGATAAGCCTGTAATTACAGTGCTCAATAAGCAGGATGCGATACCAGAGGAAGAAGTAGAGGCAAGAATAATAAAGGATCTTAAGGCAGATAAGACCGTAAAGGTTTCAATGAAGACTGGCTACGGCAAGGAAGCACTGCTTGCGGCAATAAGCGAGGTCGTAAAAAACTTAAGAAAGACTGTGGAACTAGTTATAAGCTATGCAGACGCTGGAAAGCTCAACCTTGTTCATAAGTATGGAACTGTTCTTAAGGAAGAGTATGCAGAGGATGGAATCCATGTGGAGGCTGTTCTTTCAAATGATATAGCTGGAAAGCTGATGAAATAGTGTAGTATTGAGAGAGTTTCGAGAGAACTTTGAGTGAGTTTCGAGAGCATATTGAGAGAACTTGGAGATAGCCTTGAGAGTAACTTTAAGAGTAACTTTAAGAGTAACTTTAAAAGGTGCCTTTTATGATACTACATTGATAGAAAAAAAGCACAAGTTTTTATATTTCTAAAGGAAAAAATATGTGAAAAGTGTTTTAAAAAAATACTTGAAAGCTAAATAAATGCGTTTTTGAAATATGTGTTTAATGGAATAAATTGTAAATTTAATGGAGTATAACCACAACATCTTGTGGTTATACTTTTTTAATATTCAAAATATGCCGCTTTTGATCATTGACACTAAGATTTACCTTTGATATAATTTAACCGATGCGTTAGGGAGCATTTTAGCATTCAAGTTATATGTGTAAAAATATCAACACGATTGATTTTATAATTATTATGCTAATTTTAAGGAAATGAAAGGGGTCTAACAAACATGAATGTAAGCGTTATTAAGAGAGATGGCGAAGTAAGAGATTTTAATCTGACAAAAATCTCCCAGGCCATGGCTAAAGCCTTCGATGCACAGAACAAGGTTTATACTGATGATATCATGAACCTTCTTGCACTTAGGGTTACGGCAGATTTCCAGCCAAAGATCGAAGATGGAAAAATCGAAGTAGAGGCCATTCAGGATTCGGTTGAAAAGGTTCTTGAGGATTGCGGCTATTCAGATGTTGCAAAGGCATATATCCTTTATCGTAAGAACCGCGAGAAGATCCGTGGAATGAAATCTACCATCCTTGATTATAAGGCAATAGTTGACAGTTATGTCAATGAAGCAGACTGGAGAGTAAAGGAAAATTCGACTGTTACTTATTCAGTCGGAGGTCTTATTCTTAATAATTCAGGATCAATAACAGCTAATTACTGGCTTTCAGAAATATATGATGAGGAAATAGCTAATGCGCATAGAAATGCAGATATCCATATCCATGATCTTTCTATGCTCACAGGTTATTGCGCAGGCTGGTCTCTTAAGCAGCTCATCAAGGAAGGTCTTGGCGGAATTCCAGGCAAGATCACCTCTGCACCGGCAAAGCATCTTTCAACTCTTTGCAACCAGATGGTAAATTTCCTTGGAATCATGCAGAATGAATGGGCAGGAGCTCAGGCCTTCTCATCTTTTGATACCTACCTTGCACCATTTGTAAAGATCGACAATCTTTCTTATGACGAGGTAAAGCAGTGCATTCAGTGCTTTGTTTACGGCGTAAATACTCCAAGCCGCTGGGGAACTCAGGCACCATTCTCAAATATTACTCTTGACTGGACAGTTCCTAATGATTTAGCAGAGCTTCCTGCAATTGTTGGCGGAAAGGAAATGGATTTCTGCTATAAGGATTGCAAGAAGGAAATGGATATGATAAATAAGGCCTTTATCGAGATTATGATCGAGGGCGATGCAAATGGCAGAGGTTTCCAGTATCCAATTCCGACCTACTCAATCACAAGAGATTTTGACTGGTCAGATACAGAAAATAACCGTCTTCTCTTCGAGATGACTTCAAAATATGGTACTCCATATTTCTCAAATTATATCAATTCAGACATGCAGCCATCAGATGTACGATCAATGTGCTGCAGACTCCGTCTTGATTTAAGAGAGCTCCGTAAGAAGACAGGTGGCTTCTTTGGTTCGGGTGAAAGTACAGGCTCAGTTGGCGTTGTTACTATCAACATGCCAAGAATAGCATATCTTTCAAAGACACCAGAGGAATTTTATAAGAGATTAGATAGGCTCATGGATCTTTCAGCAAGATCTTTAAAGGTAAAGAGAGGCGTTATTACAAAGCTTCTTAATGAGGGCTTATATCCATATACAAAGCGTTATCTTGGAACTTTCAATAATCATTTCTCGACCATCGGTCTTGTTGGAATGAATGAAGTAGGACTCAATGCAGCTTGGCTCGGCAAAGATCTTACCCATCAGGAGACTCAGGATTTTACTGTAGAAGTATTAGATCATATGAGAGAGCGTCTTAAGGATTATCAGGAAAAGTATGGTGATCTTTACAATCTCGAGGCTACTCCGGCAGAGTCTACCTCCTTCCGTCTTGCAAAGCATGATAGAGAAAAGTATCCGGATATTAAGACAGCAGGAGCAGAGGGAGAGGTTCCATATTATACAAATTCAAGCCATCTTCCTGTTAATTATACAGAAGATGTATTTGCAGCACTTGACATTCAGGACCGCCTTCAGACACGTTACACCTCAGGAACGGTATTCCATACCTTCCTTGGTGAAAAGCTTCCTGATTGGAAATCAGCAGCAAAGCTTGTTCGTACCATCGCTACAAATTACAAGCTTCCATACTATACCCTTTCACCTACCTATTCAGTATGCCGCAATCATGGCTATATTGCAGGTGAGGTTTATAAGTGCCCATACTGCTCAGAGGAAACTGAGGTATATAGCCGTATTACTGGTTATTATCGTCCGGTTAAGAACTGGAATGCAGGCAAGAGCCAGGAGTATGCAGATAGAGTAGAGTATACCCGCGACCGCATCGAGCATGATTATAAGATAGCTAAGAATAAGGACGGAGTAGCAATGGTAAAGGGGCTTAGCGTTAATATGGCCTGCGATCTTCTTCCTGACATCTCAAAGGCTGAGGTAGAGGCACCATCAGACGTGGCTACCGTTTTAAAGGATGGAAATTATCTTTTTACAACTAAGACCTGTCCAAATTGCAAGATGGCAGAGAGCTTCCTTGAAAAGGCTAAAGTACCATATGTAATTGTTGATTCAGAGGACAATCCAGAGCTTGTAAAAGCATTTGGAATTATGCAGGCACCTACCCTTGTAGTAGTAAAGGATGGCAGCTTTGAAAAGCAGTCAAATGCAAGCAATATAAAGAAGTTTGCTGAGATGATGGTTCAAGCGAAAGCTTAACTTCAATACTTGACGAGTTAAAAAAATGCGTTATAATAGGACGTGGGTGCATAAAAGCACTCACGTCTTTATTGATATGTTTTGATGGAAAATCGATGTAAAGTCGATGGAAAATAATAAGAATAATGAATGGAGGAAATAAGTTATGGAAATGAAGACTCTTCAGAGCGATATGATCGCTGCAATGAAGGCACATGATAAGGAGCGTAAGGAGGTTATCTCAACTCTTGTACAGGCTGTTAAGAAGCTTGCCATCGATGAGGGAACAAGAGATGACATAAAGGATGAGCTTGTTGACAGAGCAATTCTCAAGGAGCAGAAGTCAGCTAAGGAGCAGCTTGAGAGCTGTCCTAAGGATAGAGAAGATTTATTAAAGGAATATCAGTTCAAGTTCGATGTAATTTCAGAATATGCTCCAAAGATGATGAGCAAGGATGAAATTAAGGCTGTACTTACAGAAAAGTTTGCAGAGGTAATCGCAACCAAGAATAAGGGACAGATAATGAAGGCAGTTATGGCTGAGCTTAAGGGCAAGGCTGATGGTAAGGACATCTCAGCTGTAGTAGCAGAGCTCTGCCAGTAAGAAAGTTTAAAAGGAAATCGGCATTAGAGGGTAATAAAAAGAAAAAGCTGTAGAAAAATCTACAGCTTTTTTTATGCGGGTAGTGGGACTTGAACCCACACTGTATTGCTACAAGCAGATTTTGAGTCTGCCGCGTCTGCCATTCCGCCATACCCGCGAACAAAAGTTATTCTACCACAAAGAACGCAAAAAATCAAGGAAAAATTATTTGAGGGGCACTTTTTAATGCGAAAGCTGAAATCACCATAAAAAAACATTGATAAAAAAAAGACATTGTGGTAAAATGGAATGGACTGTTGTGTGAACTACTGCCGGGATGGCATTGAGGAAGCAAGTCTATTGATTATTGATCCTTATGAAGAGTTTGTGCAAGAAATTTGTACAAGCTTTTTTTGTTATAGACGATTTTTGGTTTATTTTAATCTACATATAATTAGTAGGATAGATAGAGACAGAAGAAATGAGGATGGAGGAATAAAATGGGCGAAAGACTTACTGAAAGTGATGTAAAGAAAATTCAGGAGGAAATAGATCATAGAATTCTTGTTGTAAGAAAGCAGGCTCTTGAGGATGTTAAGGAAGCAAGGGCACAGGGCGATCTTTCAGAGAATTTTGAGTATAAGGCTGCAAAGCAGTTCAAGAATAAAAATGAATCTAGAATCCGCTATCTGCAGAGAGTTCTTGCGAATGCAAAGGTAATTAAGGATGATGCTGCAGAGGATGAGGTCGGCCTTGATACAGAAGTTGACATCTATTACATAGATGATGACGAGACTGAGACTTACAGGCTTGTAACTTCGATAAGAGGAGATTCCTTAAACGGAAGAATAAGCATTGAATCGCCTCTTGGAAAGGCAATCAGAAAGAAAAAGGTCGGAGACAGGGTCACTGTTCATCCGGATAATGGAATAAGTTATGATATTATCATCAAGGGCCTTCGTAAGGTAGATGGCAGTGATGATGAAATAAGAAGTTTTTAAAAAATATAATGTCGTGAGACATAATAGAAAGAGAAAGAGAAAATGGGAAGACATAGTAAAGAATTTTTTGACAATGGTGAAAGAAAAGAAGAGGAGAGAATCAATAAGTTCATTGCAGATGCAGGAATATGCTCAAGAAGAGCCGCAGATGAATTTATTGAAAATGGAAGAGTAAAGATAAATGGCGAGGTGGCCGTTAATGGCTCTAAGGTAAAGCAGGGGGATGTTGTTACTCTCGATGGCAGAGTAATTGAAAAAGATACTCATTTAGTGCTCATTGCACTTAATAAGCCAGAGGGAATTGTATGCACCTCTGATAAAACAGAGCCTGATAATATTATAGATTTTCTGAAGTTCGGAACAAGAATATTCCCTATCGGAAGACTTGATAAGGATTCTAATGGACTTATACTATTGACAAATGATGGCGAAATCGTAAATAAGATTCTTCGTGCAGGAAATAATCATGAAAAGGAATATATCGTAAGGGTCAATAAAGCGATAAATGAAGAATTTGTACGAGGAATGTCATCTGGCGTTCCGGTGCTTGATGAAATAACAAAGCCATGTAAGGTTGAGCCTATTGATAATAATACCTTTAGGATTACTCTTACCCAGGGACTTAACCGTCAGATCAGACGTATGTGTGAATACTTTGGTTATGATGTTTTAGAACTCACAAGAGTCAGAATCATGAATATAAGACTCGGAAGACTTAAGACCGGTGACTGGAGAAATGTTACAGAGGAAGAATTAAGAGGACTTAATGAGCTGTTAAAGGATTCTACCAATGCAGCGGCAGCAGATACTGATGCGGCAGAGAGAAAGCGTATGGAAGAGGCAAGAGCCAGACTTGGATTAAAGGCTGTGGCAGCTCCTCAGGCTCCTGAACGTAAAAAGAGAGGAACCTTTTCAAAGGATGAAGTAGATTATCTTCACAGCAAGGCTAAAAGCTATAAGGAATGGAGAAAGACCTTAAGCGGAAATATCAGCACCGGTGCTAAGAATTCTGCAAATGGCAAAAATGCGGAAGGAAAGAACCAGGGCGGAAAAAATGCAAAGGGAAAGAATTCAGGTAAAAAACAGGATTCTAAAAAGGTAAGACCCGGCTATTCTCCAGATAGCCCATTTGCAGCAGAGGGCGAGGCTTACGATAGAAATTTTGCAAGAAGGAATGCCAGAGCGGTCCTTGATCAAAATATGGGAGGAGATGTCCAAAATCCTAAATACGATGGAAAAGGCAAAAATCCTAGAGGAAATAGAGATGCTGAATTTGGCTATGATGAGATAAAGAGACAGAAGCAGCAGAGAATTCAGCAAAAGCAGCCATGGCTTAAGATGAAAAAGGGAAATAAATAAAAAATTACCAGGAAGGATGGCGGGGGATTATGAATGAATCATATAATGAGATAAGAAATAGGATGCAGGAGTTAGTTACTCTTCTTAATCAGGCGAATCTTTCATACGAGCAGAAAAATGTCGAGATAATGAGCAACTTTACCTATGATAAGCTTTACGACGAGCTTAAAAAACTTGAAGAAGATTCAGGCGTAATACTAGCAGATAGTCCGACTCAGAAGGTAGGTTATGAGGTGGTTTCAGAGCTAGAAAAGGAGCGTCATGAAAAGCCTATGCTATCTCTTGATAAGACTAAAGATCCTGTTGCTCTCGCGGATTGGCTCGGAGCTAATAAGGGCCTTTTATCCTGGAAAATGGATGGCCTTACTGTGGTTCTTACCTATGAGGAAGGTCAATTAGTAAAGGCCGTTACTAGAGGAAATGGAGAAATCGGTGAAGTAATCACTCAGAATGCAAAGCATTTTAAAAATCTTCCTCTCACCATTCCGTTTAAGGGAAAGCTTATTCTTAGAGGAGAGGCAGTTATAAGTTATGCAGCCTTTGAAAAGATAAATGAGACAATAGGTGATGCCGACGCAAAATATAAGAATCCAAGAAATCTTTGTAGCGGTTCTGTAAGGCAGCTCGACTCAAAGGTTACAGCTTCAAGAAATGTAAATGTATTTATATTTGCTCTTGTACAGATGGAAGGAATGAATTTTAAATTTCGCCATCAGGAATTTGAATATTTAAGAGAGCTTGGCTTTGAAGTTGTTGAGGAAAGAGCAGTTGATCAGAAGAATATCCAGGAAGAAATAATTAATTTTAAAAATAAGATAGCGACTAATGAGTATCCATCAGATGGCTTAGTACTTATTTTAGATGATATAGCTTATGGTGAGTCTCTTGGACTTACCTCTAAATTTCCGCGTAATGCCATTGCCTTTAAGTGGCAGGATGAGGAAGCAGAAACAACCTTAAGGGAAATTGAATGGAGCCCTTCAAGAACAGGACTTATAAATCCTGTTGCGATCTTTGATCCGGTAGAGCTAGAGGGCACTACTGTTTCAAGAGCTAGCGTTCATAATGTAAGTGTAATGCAGGAGCTCGGACTTGGAATAGGCGATAAAATAAAGGTGTATAAGGCAAATATGATCATTCCTCAGATTTCGGAAAATCTTACAAGAAGCGGGAATGTATCAGTGCCGGAGAGATGTCCGTTATGCGGGCAGGAGACAAGACTTCAGGATGATGACGGCGTAAAGGTGCTCTATTGTACAAATCCGGACTGTGCAGCAAAGAAAATCAAGTCCTTTGCACTTTTCACCTCAAGAGATGCGTTCAATATTGAGGGCTTATCAGAGGCGACTCTTGAAAAGCTTGCAGAGCACCATGTAATAGCAACTTATAGTGATATATTTAGCCTTAAATATCATAGAAATACCATAGTTGACATGAAGGGCTTTGGAGAAAAATCCTATAAAAAGCTTCAAGAGGCTGCAGAAAAGGCTAAAAAGATCACTCCTGAAAAATTCATATATAGCCTTGGAATCCCTAACATAGGTCTTTCTACTGCAAAGCTTATTGTTAAGGAATATGGAAGCAATATCAGAAAGCTCTTAAATCTTAGTGCCATGGAGCTTTCATCAGTAGAAGGAATAGGCGATGTAATTGCCGAGGCCTATGAGGAATTCTTTAGAAAGCCATCGAATATAAAGCTTGTAAATGATCTCCTTTATAGAGCAAAAGTTGAGATAATTGAATCGCCGCTATCAGCTTCAGAAAAGCCAGCAGAAGGCGGTGCCAGCCTTGCCGGAATTACTGCAGTAATTACAGGCTCCTTAAATCATTTTGGCAATAGAAGTGAGCTTAAGGACATAATAGAAAATGCCGGTGGAAAAGTAACTGGCAGTGTTACTAAAAAGACGGATTTCCTCATCAATAATGATATAACTTCAAATTCCTCTAAGAACCAAAAGGCTAAGGAACTTGGAGTAGAGATTATTTCAGAGGATGATTTTATTAAAAAGTTTTCTATAAATGTATGAACCATATCGGGTCTTTAGTTAAGGCATTTAAAGATGGGCTTTAAATTGACCTGTTAGATAAAAACACTTAGCAAAGAAGTAGCGGCATTTAGAAATAGAAACGGATGATTATGGAGAATAAGAAGAAGGTAGTTGTCGGAATGTCTGGAGGAGTAGATTCCGCAGTTGCTGCTTATCTTTTAGAGCAGCAGGGATATGAGGTAATCGGTGTTACCATTAAGATCTGGGATTCTGACAGAGAATATGAGTATGTAAGAGAGGACAGCTGCTGCGGACTGAGCGCTGTAAGTGACGCAAGAGGCGTTGCGGCATCTATGGGAATTCCCTACTATGTATATAGCTTTTCAGACATATTCGAGGATAAGATAATAAAGAATTTTGTAGAGGAGTATAGAAAGGGGCATACCCCTAATCCTTGTGTACTCTGCAATAGAGAAATAAAGTGGCGCGCCCTTCTTGAAAGGGCAAAGGTCCTTGGTGCAGATTATGTAGCAACAGGTCATTATGCAAGCATAGAGAAGCTTCCAAATGGAAGATACTGCGTAAAAATGGACGGAGATATCAAAAAGGATCAGACCTATGCTTTAAATCAGCTGACCCAGGAGGAACTCTCCCATACACTTTTCCCGCTAGGCGGACTTGATAAGCCGGCAGTGCGTGAAATAGCAGCAAAGGCAAAGTTATTAGTTGCGAATAAGCCTGATAGTCAGGAAATATGCTTTGTTAATGATAATGACTATGCGGGCTTTATAAAGAATTATGATAAAATAGAGGATGAGCCTGGAAATTTTGTGCTAGAAGATGGAGAAATCCTTGGAAGGCATAAGGGAATCATCCATTATACCATAGGACAAAGAAAGGGCCTTGGCCTATCTCTTAAGGCGCCTTTATATGTAAAGAGAATAGATCCTGAAAGAAATGAAGTGGTGCTTAGCTCTAATGAAGAGCTTTTTGCAAGTAAAATGCTAGTAAGAGATATTAATTACATGGCACTTGAAGACTTTGAGGATGGACTTGAGTGTATAGTTAAGGTACGCTATGCACATAAAGGAACGCCTGCTAAAATATATCACGAGGGTGATGGAATAAGGGTAGAATTTGAGGAAAATGTACGCGCCATAACCCCGGGTCAGGCAGCAGTGTTCTATGATAATGAAGGAAGAGTCCTCATTGGAGGAATTATAGTAAAATAAGACGGAGAAATAAAGAATAAATGGCACTTGATGGAATTACAGTAAGAGCCATAGTTACAGAGCTTAAGGATAAGTTGCTTGGCGGCAGGATAATGAAAATAAACCAGCCGGATGATAATACCCTTATCCTTAATATCAAGAATTATGACACTTATAAGGTTTTTATGACAATAAATGCACAGTCGCCGCTTATGTACATCTCAAATGATACCTATGAGAATCCAAAACAGGCCCTGAATTTCTGTATGCTTTTAAGAAAGCACTTAGGAAGCGGAAGGGTAGTGGATATCATCCAGCCAGGGCTCGAGAGAGTTGTTGGAATTAAGTTTGAGCATCTAGACGACATGGGTGATCTGTGTACAAAATTTATAATAATCGAGATGATGGGAAAATATTCCAATATCATCTTTGCAAAGCCTTCAGATGAAGCTGATAAGGAATCGCCTTTTGGAAGGCTTCAGATAATAGATTCAATAAAGCATGTATCGATGCTTGTAAGCTCGGTGCGTGAGGTTTTACCGGGAAGGTCTTACTTCATTCCTGAAACTCAGGATAAGCTAGATGCCTTTACAGTGACAGCGGAAAGATTCAGAACTGTGGTATTAGCACATAAGGAGCCTGTACATAAGGCACTTTATATGATATTTACAGGTTTTTCGCCGCTTTTTGCAAATGAAATCTGCTTCAGGAGCTCGGTTGCCCCTGATATAGTTTGTTCATCGCTTTCAGATGATGAAATAAGTCGTATTTATCAAACGATTGTATACTTCATGACAGAAATCAGCAGCGGCTCCTTTTCACCAGTCATGGTATTAGAAGGAAGAAAGCCTGTTCAGTTCTCGGCCTTTGATTTAAAATGCTATGGAGAGCCTTATGAAAAGCGTGCCTATGAATCAATAAGTACGCTGCTTTCAGACTTCTATTCAAGGAAGGTGGCCTTTTCTGCAATGCAGCAAAAGACTGCGGATTTAAGAAAGGTCATTTCAAATTTAATAGAAAGAGATGTAAAGAAGCTAGATCTTCAGCAGAAGCAGCTCCTTGATACCGAAAAGAGAGATAAGTATAAGGTGTATGGCGAGCTTCTTACAGCCTTTGGCTATGAGGCAAAGGGCGGAGATAAGTCCATAAAGGTAAATAATTATTATACCGGAGAGGACATAACCATTCCGCTTGATAAGGACCTTACAGCCATAGAAAATGCTAAAAAGTATTATGATAAATACGCGAAGCTAAAGAGGACCTATGAGGCTCTATCAAAGCTTACAGTAGAGACTGAAGAGGAAATAGAGCATCTTAATTCCATTATGGTCTCAATTAATTTAGCAGCATCAGAGCAGGAGCTCGTTGAAATAAAGGAAGAGATGATCCAGTCTGGCTATATGAAGCGCCATCTAAAGAATGTAAAGGGCACTCCTAAAAAGGAAAAGAAATTCCAGCTAAAGAGCAAGCCTATGCATTATGTTACAAATGACGGCTATGATATTTATGTCGGCAGGAATAATTATCAGAACGACATGCTTACCTTCCAGATAGCAGATGGAGGCGACTGGTGGTTCCATGCTAAAAAGATGCCTGGTTCCCATGTAGTAGTGAAGGT
>Ga0247611_10008127_pt1 | contig 13006 bp, 8 predicted proteins | sample 177DNAGHGhighgp2_FD_192422 | JGI IMG/M metagenome (GOLD analysis project Ga0247611, IMG submission 192422) | Sheep rumen microbial communities from Palmerston North, Manawatu-Wanganui, New Zealand - 1770 DNA GHGhigh gp2 | ecosystem: Host-associated > Mammals > Digestive system > Stomach > Rumen ... | reverse complement strand
CGCTGTAGTAGTTATTTAAGTATAATCCAACATTGTTGTATGGGTTGCCGTCATTATCTTCATCACAAGTTAAAACAGAGTGATTAGAACCTTCGATTGGGTTAAGCTTTAGGGTTGGTTCTATTGCAACCCTTTTTGTTATTGCAAAAGGTTTGTAGGCGTGACCTTCATATTCACCTTGACCAACAATGTGAACATAATATGTCCCAGCATTTTTAACCTCAACACTTTCTTCGCCCAAAAGTGGCTCTTTAACTGATTGTGTGATTATCATCGAATAATCTGTTCCGCTTGACAATATCTTATTATCACAAACAACCTCAACAGAAACGCTTTGAGCGTCTCCACTATAAACACTGTTTTCTTGTTCGATGTTTATGTTATAAGCGCTTTCTGCAATCTTCCAGTTAAATGTTATTGCACTGTTTGAATAGTTTGGAGCTTCCCAAAAATATCCCATTTTTGGCTTTACGCTAAATGAATATTCTCCAACTTTTGTGGCGTAATAATCGCCTGATATAATCATTTTGGTTGAATCAAAATCTTCGAGTGCGGGAGTGATTTTTGAGCCTGTGTAAGAAAATGTTGGAATTTCTATCACTTCATCAGCAGCAGAAAAATTTGATGAAATGATGCTTGGCATAAATATGTATTCTTCACCGCTATCGCCAATGGTGTGTATCTCCCAAGCAAAAGTTAATGTTTTTTGAGTGCCTTTTAGGTCGGCATAGTTTTCATCATCTTCCCAAACATAGCCCTCTTTTGGTGTGAAGCTTATTTCATATTTGCCAACCTCAGTTGCCTCAACCGTTCCAGAAACTTCAAGCTTCTCAGAATCATAACCCATAACCGGGCTAACCTTTGAGCCATTATATTCAACAACTTTTTCTAAGGTTGGAAACTCAGCGTAGCCCTCACCTTCACCCAAACCAAAACTAGCACTAGACAGACTAGTGCTTTCAGTTTCGACCTTTAACTCATTTTTTGTTTGACCTCTTGTTTGAGACAAAATTCCAAAAAGTGAAAAAATTGTAATTATCAAAAATATTGGAATGCCTATCAAGGTCTTCAACTTTTTTCTGCTAAAAGACATTTTCTTTTTTCTCCCATTTTATTAACTTACTCTTATAAACAACTTAGCGCACACACATACATAAAAAGCAAAAAGGAATGTGACAGCACATTTTTTACTTATAAGTTTTAAAAATAAATTCAACCAAAATTTTAAACAATTTTGTTCTTTATGCAAAAACACTAAGACATAGCTTCAAAAAAATTGTTACAAAATCAATTTTAACAAAAAAATCACACTACTTGCTTCAAAAAAATTGATTATGTGTTTGTTTTTTGTAACTATCTCGCATTTTTTGCACAATTATATTATACCCTTTTTTGAAAAAAAAGTATAGCAAATTAGGCATATTTCTACAAAATTTTTAACTTTGTGCAAAGTGCCAAAATCTAGCAATTCCATTAAACTTTACTTGCAAAAAAATTGTGAATATGATATAATCACCCTAAACGCAAAAGGAGCATTTAAAAAATGTTTGGTTACAGAAAAATCCTTGTCCCGTGATTTTTTGATGTGAAGAAAACTCTTCACAGTTTTTTGATGCAAAAATATTTTAAAAGGAAAATTAAAAATGATTAAAAACAAAGAAATAACATCACGAGATGAAAATTTTGCTGACTGGTTCACAAACATAGTTCAAAAAGCAGGCGTTGTGGACTATACCAGCGTTAAAGGATTTTATATTATGGCTCCAAACGGCTATGCAATTTGGGAGAATATGCAAAAAGTTTTGGACAATATGTTCAAAAAAACAGGACACAAAAACATTTATATGCCAATGTTCATTCCAGAAAGTCTGCTCCTAAAAGAAAAGGAACATATTGAGGGCTTTGCTCCAGAAGTTGCTTGGGTAACCCAAGGCGGAGCAAACAAATTAGAAGAAAGATTGTGCGTAAGACCAACAAGTGAAACACTTTTTTGCGATTATTATTCAAAAATCGTTAAAAGTTATAGAGATTTGCCAAAACTTTATAATCAATGGTGCAGTGTTGTAAGGTGGGAAAAAGAAACAAGACCACTTCTTCGTGGAAGAGAATTTTTATGGCAAGAAGGCCACACAATCCACGCCACAGAAGAAGAAGCCAAGGAAGAAACACTTAGAATGCTTAATGTTTATCGAGATTTCTTCGTAAATTACTTAGCAATTCCAGTTCTTGTTGGGCAAAAAACTGAAAAAGAAAAGTTTGCAGGAGCTGAAAGCACCTACACTTGTGAAGCGTTAATGCACAACGGGGTTTGTTTGCAGTCTGCAACATCACATTATTTTGGACAAAAATTTGCAAAAGCATTTGATATGAAATTTTTAGACAAAGACAACAAATTAAAATATGCTTATCAAACCTCCTGGGGTATAACAACAAGAGCGCTAGCAGCCACAATTATGGTTCACGGAGATGACAACGGGCTTGTTCTTCCACCAATGATTGCCCCAACAAAAGTCGCAATAATTCCGATCGGAAAAGATGAGAATATTGCAAAAATTTGCAGGAATGTGCGTGAAAAACTTGAGGATAACAACATTTCTTGCATTTTGGACGATTCTGATAAATCTCCTGGATTTAAGTTCTCACAATATGAAATGGAAGGTATTCCACTAAGAATTGAACTTGGAAAACGAGATTATGAAAACGGAAAAATAACACTTGTTAGGCGTGATACCCAAGAGGGTATGCAAATAGGCTTGAAAGATGATATCTTAAAAGCTGTGACAACTATGCTCACAACCATTCAAAAAGATATGCTTGAGCGTGCCACACAAAGATGTGAAAAAATGACCTATACCGCCAAAAGCTTAAAGGATTTTGAAGAAATTATCTCTTCTCACCCAGGTTTTATAAAAGCTATGTGGTGTGGAGATATAAATTGCGAAGAAAAAATAAAGAAAATAAATGGTATTAAGTCTAGATGTATTCCATTCAAACAAGAACAATTAGATGAAAAATGTGCTTGTTGTGGCAAAAAAGCAAAACATATGGTTGTTTGGGGAATTCAATATTAAAACAAAAAGAGTGCTTTAATTTAAAGCACTCTTTTTTATTTTTTCAAAATTTTTAGCTTAATTTAACAAAATTTTACATAAATTTTGCCAATTTTTTGCAAAAATTATGATTTTGAACACTGATTTTCACTTTTTTCTTAATTTTTTGGACAGAATTTTTGCAAATATAATTTTAAACATATTTATTTGTTTTAGCATAAAATGCTATGAGAGTTAATCTCTCATATATTTTGCAAAGGAATAAAATTATGTTAGTTCAAAAATATGGAGGCTCAAGCGTTGCAACAACCCAAAAAATTATGAATATTGCCAAAAATATTAAAAAGAGGCTTTTGGCTGAAAACAAAATTCTGGTTGTTGTTAGCGCAATGGGCAAAACCACCAACAATTTAATAACTCTTTGCGAGAAAATCGCAAATTCGCCACAAAAAAGAGAACTTGATGCTTTACTCTCTTCTGGCGAGCAAATTAGTGCAAGCTTACTCGCAATCGCTTTAAACAACAAAAAAGTTAAAGCGATTTCACTAAACGCTTTTCAAGCACAAATAAACACCACCAGTGATTTTAACAAAGCTTTAATAAAATCTATAGACAAACAAAAACTTATGTCTTATTTTAAAGATTATGATGTTTTGGTTGTAACTGGATTTCAAGGAATAGACAGCAAGAACAACATAACAACTCTTGGCCGTGGAGGATCTGACACCACAGCAGTAGCTCTAGCATCAGTTTTAAATTGTGATTGCGAGATTTTTAGCGATGTTGAAAGCGTTTATAGCGTTAACCCAGAACTTTTTAAAAAAGCCAAAAAGTTAAAAGTTTTAAGTTATGACCAAATGCTTGAAATGGCTTCTGGTGGAGCAAAAGTTTTAGACACTCGCTGTATTGAAATCGCAAAAAAATATAATGTTAAAATATACCTAGGAAAAAGCCTTGAAAATGACCACAGCAAAGGAACTTATATCATGCAAAAAAAATTTATTGAAGAAGTTTCTGTTTTGAATATGTCTGTTAGAGATAACATAACAAAAGCAGAAATAAAAACAAGTTTCATCTCACAAATTATCACAAATTTAAAAAATATAAATTTAAATTTAGAAATGTTTTGTTACCAAAATAATAAAATTTCTTTTATTTGCAAAAAAAATGAACAAAAAAACATAAAAAATACAGTAAAACTACAAAAAAATAACACAAAGTTAACTTTTTTTGAAAATTTATGCAAATTCACATTGGTTGGTTTTGGCTTTGTGACCCACCCTGAAATTGTAGAAAGCTTAACAAATGTGATAAAGCAAAACAACATAGATTTAATCAGCCTTTATATAACCGAAACAACAATTTCTTTTTTAATTAAAGAGGAGGAAAAGTTAAAAGCAATTTCACTTTTAACAAAACTATTTAAATTATGAATATTGCAATTATTGGAGCAACAGGACTTGTTGGCTCAACCTTTTTAAAAGTTTTGGAAGAAAAAGATTATATAAAGATTGACAATTTATATTTATACGCATCACAAAAAAGTGAAGGAAAAATCATAATATTTAAAAACAAGCCTTATAAAGTTATGGCACTTATAGACAAAAATATAATAGACAAAAAAATTGACTTTGCACTATTTTCCGCTGGAGGTGAAATATCAAAAAAATTCGCTCCTATTTTTAAAAATTGTGGAGCAACTGTTATTGACAACTCCTCAGCTTTTAGAATGGAAAAATCCGTTCCACTTATTGTTCCTGAAGTTAATGCTGAAAAAATTTTAGACAAAAAAATTATCGCAAATCCAAATTGTTCAACCATTCAGTGTATGGCGCCATTAAAGGCGCTTGATAATAAATTTAATTTAACTAAAGTTATATTCTCAACTTATCAAGCAGTTAGTGGCAGTGGGCAAAAAGGTTTAAATGATTTAGATAACAACAAAAATGGAGAAAAAAGCAAATTTTATCCTTATCAAATTTATGATAACCTAATTCCCCATATAGACTCATTTTTAGATAATGGCTACACAAAAGAAGAAATGAAAATGGTTAACGAAACCAGAAAAATTTTAAACAAAAAAAGTTTAAAAATTTCTTCCACTTGTGTTAGAGTTCCAATTTCTTTTTGCCACGCTGTTAGCATTTGGGCTGAATTTAAAAAAGAAGTTGATTTAAAAGAAGCATTATCAAGCTTTAAACAATTTAAAAATATAAAGATTTTAAATAACTCAAAATTAAATTTATACCCTATGCCAATTTTAGCAAAAGGAACAGACAATATTTTTGTTGGAAGGGTTAGAAAAGATTTATTTAACAAAAAGGCGATAAACTTTTTTGTTGTTGCCGACAACATTCGAAAAGGAGCCGCCAGCAACGCTATTGAAATTATGGAATATATTTTAAACCATAAAAATAAATAAAAATTATAAAAAACATCACTTTATGTTAAAATTTTAGCATTTTATGCAAAAAATTTATAGTTTTACACTATTTTTTATGATTTTTTGACAAAAATTTTTGCAAAATTAAATTTTATATTTTATAAATAGAGAAAAGGCTTTTTGTATCGCACAAATTGCCTTTTTGTTTTAAACTAATTTTTGCTTTATCTTTTTAGAAATTTCAGCAATGATTTTTTTTGTTAATTTGTCAACTTCTTTGAAGTTCATATTTTGAATATAAAATTCTTCCAACTTTTTGTGTAAGGATTTTGCTTTGCTTAAAGTTTCTCCGCAAAGTTTTAAAATCTCTTGAATTAAGATGTTGTTTTGTTTATATTCTTCATTTTCACAATCTAAATTTTCTGAATAAATTATGCTTTCACTTTCTGGAATAATTATCGCATCAAAAATGCTTGGGTCTATAACATTTTTTATTCCAATAATATCATAACCAAAAACACTGAGTTCATCTTTAACAATTTTTAATATTTCACTAGAACAAAAAATATCGCTTTTGATTTTGTAACAATTTTTAAAGTTGTTTTCTTTTATTAAATTTATCATTCCATCATTTTGAACAGCACTTAAAAACAGTTCTCTATAACAGCTTTTTTTGTTTTGATTTTTTGGTTTTAAAATATTTAATAATTCTTGAGATTTTTCGATAACAACACTTTCTTCTGTTTTGTGAATATTTTTGTTTATATCAAATATCTTTTTTGCACTTTCTAAATATAAATATAAGTTTTTAAACAAACTATTTTTTTCTGTCATAATTTTTTCAATTTGTTTTTTATGCTCTCTTATTCCATCTTTAACAAATTGCCCGACATCAATTATTTTGCTGTCAATATTAAGCATATTTGTTTCAGTTATGTGTGGACTTGTTCCGTCAACCATTATAATATCACTGTCACAAATTCTTATGCCATCCAAACTTTTATAATCAGTTGAACAATAAAAATACTCTATTTTTTCGCCTTTTTCTAAAAAATATTTTGCAATTTTTTTCATCATAGAACTTTTGCCAGTTCCAGAACCTCCCTTTATGATAAACATAAAAGAATTGTTTGTGGCTTTTATTTGGTCAAAGTTTTTAACAAAGCCAAGCCCCGTGTTTGCACTTGCAAATAAATGTTTTGTTTGCATTTTTTAAACTCCTTTTCTCACAATTATTTTATATGCAACATACACTGAATATGGAGACAATTTTTATGAAAATATTTTTAGATTTTTTTGATGAACGCACAAAAACTTTAAAAAATTATTTAAAAAAATATCAAACTTTAGAAATAAATAAAAACAATCTAAAACTCGCCAAAAACAATGATTTTTTTGTTTATCCGCCAAGCAAAAAATGGAGCGAAGAAGAACTTTTTTCTTTACCAAACAATATAACGCTTTTTTGTGGAAAAGTGGATAACTCTTTTGATTGTATTTTAAAAGATAAAAACATAAAACACATAAACTTTTTAAACAATGAAATTTTTGCTATTAAAAACGCAAATTTAACCGCCGAAGCAATCTTGTCAATAATAATATCAAACACAAACCAATCAATTTTTGAGCTTAATATTTTGGTTTTGGGATATGGCAGAATAACAAAATCACTTTGTTTGCTTCTATCAAAACTTGGAGCTAAATTTAGCATTGCAACTTTTAATAAAAATTCATTTTCACAAAGTTTTATTTTAAGTAATAACAATTATTTTGAATATGATTTTTTAAAAGATATAAAAAAATTTGATTGCATCATAAACACTCGCCCTGAAAAATATTTTGATGACAAAAAAACAAAACAAATTCCAAAAAATTGCTTATTTATTGAAACAGCTTCAACAAAATGTTTAGATGAAACTAAAGCAAAACACTTTAATTATTATCTTGCGCCAGCACTTCCAAAAAAATATTCAAGCGTTAGCGCATCAAAATTATTATTAGAACAAATTTTAGGAGAAATAAAATGAAAAACATAGGATTTGCAATAACTGGTTCTTTTTGCACACACAACAAAATTTTAGAAGTTTTAAAAGATTTAAAAAAAGATTATAACATTATTCCAATTTTCAGTGAAAGCGTGTTAAAAAATGACACACGCTTTGGAAAGGCTAAAGATTTTTTGATAAGTGTTGAAAAAATTTGTGAAAACAAAACAATAAAAACTTTGCAAGAGGCTGAACCAATGGGACCACAAAATTTAATCGACCTTTTGGTTATTGCACCTTGCACTGGAAACACTTTGGCAAAACTTTCAAACGGAATAACAGACAATGCTGTTTTGATGACCGCAAAATCTATCTTAAGAAACAACAAACCCATTGTTGTTGGAATTTCAACAAACGATGGCTTAGGAATAAGCTTAAAAAATATATCAGCTCTTTTAAATAGCAAAAATTATTATTTTATTCCATTTTTTCAAGACGACCCAAAAAATAAACCAAAATCACTTAAAGCAGATTTTGATTTAATAAAGCAAACAATAGAAGATGCTTTTTTAGGAGTTCAAACACAGCCAATAATAAAATAAGGAGAAACACAGATGATTTTTCAAGGAAACTGCCCAGCACTAGTTACACCGTTTTCAAAAAATAACAAAATAAATTTTAAAGCACTAAAAAATCTTTTGAATGAACAAATTTTGGGAAACGCTAAAGCAATTCTAATTTTAGGAACAACAGGAGAAAGCTCCACCCTCACCGAAAAAGAAAAAGTCGAAATCATAAAATTCACATTAAAAGTTGTAAATGGCAAAGTTCCTGTTATTGCTGGAGCTGGAAGCAATAACACTGAAACAGCTATAAAAACAGCTCAGCTTTATGAAAGTTTAGGTGTTAACGCTCTATTGGAAATTTCACCATACTATAACAAAACAACTCAAGCTGGACTTTATGAGCATTTTTCAAAAATAGCTAAAAGCGTTAATATTCCCATAATACTTTATAATGTTCCATCAAGAACAGGACTAAATATTTTGCCTGAAACCGTTTTTAAGTTAAGCAAAATTTATAACATTGTTGGAATAAAAGAAGCCAGCGGAAACTTAAATCAAGTGAGTGAAATTATAAAAATTTGTCCAAAAGATTTTGCAGTTTATTCTGGTGATGATTCATTAACTTTGCCAATGCTTTGTTTGGGTGCCTCTGGAGTTTTTAGCGTCGCAAGCAATTTACTACCAAAAGAAATGTCTTGTTTGTGTGAAAATTTTTTTAATGGAGATATAAAATCTTCTCAAAAAATTCACTACAAACTTTTTGATTTGTTTAATGCTTTGTTTTGCGAGGTTAACCCCATTCCAGTTAAAACTGCATTAAATATTATGAACAAAAATGCTGGAAAAGTAAGGCTTCCACTTATAAATATTCAAAGAAAAAATTATATAAAACTTAAAAACATACTAGAAAATTTAAAATAAATTTAATTTCTATAACAAAAAAAGTTGATTTTTCAATCAACTTTTTTAAATTTTATGAATTTGTTTATTTTTTGTTTTTTGTGTTAAGTTTTCTTTTTTCACACTTAATTTTTTGTATGATAACAAACTTGTCTAAATTTATTATCTACAAAGATATAAAACTTTTTTCTATATATTATACCTCACAAAAGTTTCACAATAACAAAGAACTGTCAAAATCTCTTACAAAAAACAATAGTCTTGCTTAAAAAATTGGTCTAATTTTAAATTTTTTCTTGCTCTTTTTGTTTTATTATGTTATTATTTTAAATATATTACATATATTTAGGAGAAAGAATTTTGACTACTTTAACAAAAAAAGATGTAGCAAATGAGATATACAAAAATTATAATTATAGTGCCAGTGTTGACTTCATAAAAAAGCACGCCGAAAACAGAAAAAAGCTTTTAGATGTTAACTGCAGAGATGGGACTTTATTATCTCTTCTTGAAAAAGAAGGGTTTGATGTTTGTGGAATAACTCCAAACAAAAAGCATTTGGCACTTGCAAAAGAACAAACAAGCTTGCCTATTTATAAAAAATCAATTCTAAAATTTAAGTCAAAAGAAAAATATGAAATAATAACTTCACTTTACTCTGCTTGCAACAAATATAAAAACTATTTGGGTATTGATATGGCATTAAACAAAATGAATAAGTGCTTAGCAGAAAATGGCATCATAATACTCCAATTATTAAAAACCGCAAAGCCACAAAAAATTGAAGAAAGTGAGAACAATCTTGAAAACAGCACCATAAAGAAGAAAAAAGAAAAAATAAAAATCATAAACACTTATAAAATTCAAGACAAACACTTTAAGTTTAAAAACAAATACAAAATCTTTGATGTAGAAAAAATTTTAAATATAGCCAAGAAAAACGGCTTAAAAGTTGTTGATGTGTTTAGAGATAATAGTGCAAAAATTCCTGATGGATATGGCGACAACATTCAAATTGTTTTTGCAAAAAATGATGAGGAAACAGCAAAAGAAGCTCAAAAGAGAAAAAGACAATTTGTAACCAAAACAGGAAAAGTTAAGGTGCTTTCTAAAAAAATCTATTTCGCAACAATGATTTTAATGGCTTGTTCTGGGGTTTTTGTTGGAACACTTATTGGTGATTTTTATAATAGCAATTTTGCAAATGCTGTTAGTTTTGATTTTTCAGAAGAACAAGTGGCAAGTGCTTTAGAAAAAGATAACACTGCTATCTCAAAAATAGACCAGTCAAAAGCTCCAACAAATTATAATTCAACAATAGTTTTTATGTATGCTGAACAAAATGCTTTAAACAAGTCGTTTGTTGTCAATGAAAGTGGTGCTCTTCAAGTTATGGGGGTTAACCAAACAGTTGCAAACTTAACCACAATAACTCCAACAAAACGAACAAAAATTGCAGCAAGTATATCAAGCCTTGTTTCAGTCGCAACAAAAACTGTTTATGAAAAAAATGGAGATAATGAAAGCGTTTGCCAATATAGTGGAAAACCAACTGATTTAAACAACACTGAAGAAGGTCGTGAATTTGGAACAAATTGGGAGACCCCAAAAAATTTAACAGTTAAAGAATATCGTGATGAATGGGGAGTTGTTCCAGCTTGGATTAGCCCTTATGTTGTTTGCACTCAAACAGTTGCTGAAAATTCGGTTTTTTCACATTCAAAAAATGAAGATAATGAAGATATTTACACCGCAACAATAAAACTTAAAACAAAATATAATTCAAGCGCAAAAGATGAGTTTAGCCTTATGGCATACACCTATTATGTTAAACAAATTTCAGCAATGAGTGGCGTTACCGTAACCGATTTTGAATATTGCACCATAACATATTCAATCGACAAAGATTATAACTTACGCTCTGTTGTGATTGATGAAACATATAATGTTAGGTATGGTATGATTCCTGTAACCTGCCCTTCAAAGCTAACTCAAATTTATACATACTTAAAAGGAGATTAAAAATATGGTTAAAGTATGGTGGCAATATTTAACAATGTTTATAATAGCACTTATTGCTGGTGCTGGTTTCACTATTTTAACTTTTTCTCCCATAAACAACATTTTAGAAACAAGCGCAACAGGAAAAGTTGTTTCCTCAATAATGAACGCAAGAGATGCAAAAGTTGATTTTGATTTGGAATTTGAAAAAGACGAAACAAAAGTTAATGCAAGTGGAAATTTTGTTATGGACCTTGATGAGCAAACGGGCAATATCGCAATTGATGTTGACTTAAATTTGAGCGTGAATGAAACACCTTCAAAAATTCATATAACTTATAAAGACAACTATGCTTATGTTTTGTTTAATGAACAAAAATTGCAATTTGAAACAACAAATTTATTAAGTGATATAAAATCTGCTTTTGCTTTAATAGAGCCTGCTCTATCTGAAATAAAGCTTCCTATTGATATGTCACAAATATCTATGGAAAAAATTCAAGGTCTTGCAACTGAAGCAACAGAAAAAAAGTTTGATAACTATTATGAAGTTTATTTTCCAATCTATAAACTCATTCCAGAACTTGGAACAGCAGTTATTCAAGCAAACCTTGACTATGAGCCAACAAAAGTATATTTGATGCACGATAACAACTTAGAAAATCAATTTAATCTTTCGTTTAATGCAACCACCGATTTATCTCCTCAAGAAATAAAAATTGAAGTTGCAGAAGAGCAAAAGTCATACCAGAATATGAACAGCGCAATAAAACTTTTAAGCCTAATGCTAAATGGAATAAAAGAAAATGAAATATTCTTTGAAACTGAACTAAATTTAAGCGATACAAAAGTTATTGCACAAACTGGAATAAGATTATCTCCACTAAAAGCACAATTAAATTTAAGTGCTTTAAACAGTGATGCAATTATTATTTTTGAAGATAACACATTGTTTTTAGATATGCTCGGCATAAAAGTTAAAGCCAGCACAAAAGAAATTCAAGATTTAATTTTTAAATACACCTCAAAAAATGTTGAAATACCAACTGAAATAAGTTCTGCTATAAACACAAATTTAACTTTTGAACAAATCATTGAAAAATTAAATAGCTTTGATTTTTCTCAAATAAATAGTATTATAACCCACACACAAGAAACAATAGAAGAATTAAATTATGATATTTTTGAAATCAATATAGATAATTTTAAAATTGAAATAAATGCGGTGAATAACTCTATTAAAACTATATACCTATTTAGCTTAAACAGTGCCACACCTATCGTAACACTTAAGGTGGCTGAAGATGATTTCGAGTTTTTTGAAATTGATGAAACAGAATATGCTAGTTCATCTGTTATAACTGAAAAGATTGATTTCGTTCAAGAACTTTTAAACACAAAGAAGGCTGTTTTAAATTTTGATTTTGATGTTTATGGAACAAATTATGAAGCAAAAGCAAAAGTTGATTTTTCAAGTGATTTAAAAATAGAACTTTCAACACAATTTTTAGAAAATGAACTTTTATTAACATATATAGATAACACAATTTATTTCAAATATAAAAATATTCAAATTAAAGCAAGCTTTAATGATGTTGAAAATATTATTAACAACTTAAATGAGTTTGTCCAAAACAACGCTGAATTAAAAGAACTTGTTAAAAACTTATTAAACAAACTAGAAACAGAAGTTATAATAACCACACCAAATGTTGACATTAGCCTTCTACTAAACTATATTGATAAATTAGCTTTAAACTCAAAAGGCTTAACATTAAACCTATCTGAAAACAACTTTATATCTATTGTTTTTGAAGATGAATTAACCAACATAATATCAATAAATTATAACAACTTTAAGCTAGATGCAAACATAAAAATAGACAAAGATTTAAGTATCTCTGCACCCGTTGATTATGATGATATTTCAAACATTTTGCCAAGCCTTGAATTTTTAGAGCAATTATATTCCAAAAAAGAGCTTTCTTTGGCATTAAACTTTGATTATGAAGATATATCTTTGCAAGCAGATATTCAGGCAAAATTAAATACTGACGATTTAACTGCTAGCCAGTTTATGATTCAAACAAACATATTAAATGAACCACCAAAGCTTGTTTA
>Ga0247611_10008126_pt1 | contig 13006 bp, 17 predicted proteins | sample 177DNAGHGhighgp2_FD_192422 | JGI IMG/M metagenome (GOLD analysis project Ga0247611, IMG submission 192422) | Sheep rumen microbial communities from Palmerston North, Manawatu-Wanganui, New Zealand - 1770 DNA GHGhigh gp2 | ecosystem: Host-associated > Mammals > Digestive system > Stomach > Rumen... | reverse complement strand
CCCACAGATACAACGAAGAACAAAATTGAATTTATTTTACGAAAAAGCTTTTAAAAAGCAGAAAAAGTTATTAAAAAGCAGAAAAACTTTTTTAAACAAATAAAAAATTGAGAGGGACAAAAAGAATGGGTAAAAAGCAGACGTTGGAAGAACGCGTGGAAGAATTGAAGAAGCAGGCAGCAGAAAAGGGTCTGCTTAATAACTTGTTATTTGAAGAGTTGCTGGATGACTTCGCATATCAAACCAAACTAATGAAACGGTTAAAAGATCGGATTGATAGTGAGGATGTGACAACAGAGAAAACGTATGTAAAGGGAGCGCCAAACGAAAGCCCAAACAAACTGATAGCAACATACAATGCAACTTCTAACGCGAGAGTTAACACGGTGACGGCATTAAAGAAAGTAGTGCAGACTTTTGATGATGCAAGCGAGGGCAACGCGGATCCACTAGCGGAAGCACTAAACGGGGGTGCGGACTTTGACGAATAGCAAGCCATATAAGTATTGCCACGCCGCAGTAAGAGCAAAGACAACGCCCAAGTATGTAAAGTTGCAGATCAAAGAGTTTATGCGGATCTGTGAGGGCAAAGATAAGAAGTACATGATAAGTGAGAAGAAGTACAAGCAGATTGTTGCGGTCCTTAAGCTGCTTATCATGCCGAGAGGCTTAAAGGCAGGGCAGACGTTATACGAGTGCACAACCGGCTATCAATGGCTAATATATACGGCGGTATTATGCACGGTTTACCGAGATAACCCAAGCCGCCGCAGGTATGAAACTTGCGTGCTTGAAATATGCCGTAAGAATTTTAAGAGCTTTACCTGCGGAACGCTCTTTATTATCCTGCTTTTGACAGAACCAAACTTTAGCGAGTTTTATAGCGTGGCACCAGATGGGAAGCTGTCGCGGGAGATCAAGGAAGCAATCACAAAGACAATAAAGAGTAGCCCGCTTGTGTATGAGTTTAACGGCGTGAAGCGGTTTAAACTTCTCCGCGATTATGTGGAGTTTATCGCAAAGGAAAGCAAGTATACTCCGCTAAACTATTCCAATAGCAATTTAGACGGAAAGCTTCCTAACGTGTACTGCGCGGACGAAGTGGGAGCGCTTCCAAACACTTACGCTATTGAGGCTATGCAATCGGGGCAATTAAACATACTCAACAAGTTAGGCTTTATTATTTCCACGAAGTACCCCACAATCGACAATCCGATAGAAGAGTACGAGAAGTACGCAAAGCAGGTTTTAGACGGCATTGTAAAGGACGAGACGCTTTTTGCGCTTCTCTACATCCCAGACGATCCGAAAGGATGGGAAACGGACGATCTGGTATTACAACAAGCAAACCCGGTGGCGCTGGAAGTCCCCGAAATATGGGAAGACCTTTTAAAGAAACGTGCTAAAGCGATCGCGATGGAGAGCGCACGCGAAAACTTTGTAACGAAACATTGTAACATTGTTTACCAGGGCGCAGGGACAGAGACCTATATAGACGTTAAGGACGTGCAGAAATGCAAGGTTAACAATATTGATTGGGCGGGCCGCGTTGTCTATTTAGGTGTCGATCTATCGGAGAGCAACGATAATACAAGCGTTGCGATGGTCGGAGTAGATGACAACGAGGAAATTATAGCGGAAGTGGTGGCTTTTATCCCAGAGGGGCGGATAGAAGAGAAAAACGCTTTTGAAAAATTGGATTATAAAGAGTTTATACGGACCGGTAAGGCGATCGCCTGCGGTGATAAGGTGATAGACTACGCCGTAGTAGAAGACTACATACTTGGGATAGAGGAAAAGTACGGCGTGCAGATTCAGGCGGTAGGGTATGACCGTTATAATGCACTATCAACGGCGCAGAAATTGGAGCGGGCAGGGTATAACACTATTGAGATAAGGCAGCACAGCAGCGTTTTACATCCTGCCACCAAGCTTTTAAAGGAAAAGATCCTTGCGGGAGAGTTTGAGTATACCGAGAATAAGCTTTTGGAGATCAATTTTCAAAATGCGCGGTGCATGTATGACACTAACCGCAACTTATACGTTGCAAAAAAGCGTAGCAAGGGCAAGGTTGATATGGTTGTGAGCTTGATAAATGCGGTTTATCTGTTAGAGCAAGACTATTTTCTTAATCAGATGGATTTTACCGTACAAGTGATATAAAAAAATATACAAATTTTCAAGGGTAAGTATATGTTATATTGATTTTGCGAAGGGCATCCCATACACAACCGTTTCCATACTTTACTTTTTTACTTCCTCTTGAAATAGGGCGATAGTTGACGCGTGACTACCGCCTTATTTTATTGCTAAAAAAAGACCCAAATAAATGGGGGTTTCTTTATGTTATGGTTTATGAGTAAAAGGGGGTTAACCTTATGGGCTTTTTTAGTGGTTTCAGAAAACGCGATAGAGAAGTAGACGTTAACACGGTTGACGATGTTTTACTGCGTGCAATTTTACGCGGCGAGGCGATCAGCAGGCAGGACGCTTTAACACTTCCTGCGGTAAGCGGCGCGGTGGACTTCATTAGCGGAACTATAGCAAGTATGCCGGTGAAGCTTTACAAGTACACCAAGGGCAGAGTAGAAGAGCAGGACAAAGACCCGCGCGTAACGATGCTTAACACCGATACCGGGGACACGTTGGACGGCTACCAGATGAAAAAGGCCATGATTGAAGACTACCTGCTTGGCAAGGGTGGCTATTGTTGGATAGAGAGAGACCGCAACGAGGTAGTAGCCCTTAAGTATATACCAGATGATTTTATTTGTATCTATCGGGATCCAGACCCCTTACATAAAAACTATAGCATATTCTGCTACGATCAACAGTTTTACCCGTGGGATTTTATCAAACTTTTAAGAAACACAAAGGACGGAGCAAGCGGCATAGGCTTGTGCGTGGAAGTCTCAAAGGCTTTAGAAACCGCGTTTAATATGCTTAAGTATCAGCTTATGCTTGTTAAGGGCGGCGGCAATAAAAAAGGCTTTATCAAGTCTCAAAGGAAGTTAGGCCAAGAAGAAATAGACATTTTAAAGCGTGCTTGGCAAAACCTATACGCGAACGATCAGAGCAACGTAGTAGTTTTAAATAACGGTTTGGAGTTTCAAGAGGCTTCTAACACGTCCGTAGAAATGCAGCTTAACGAGAGTAAGAAAACGCTGCAAGACGAGATAAACAGTATTTTCCATATATCGGGAGACTACTACGAGACGTTTAAAACCGCCATATATCCGATTATCAAGGCGTTTGAAACGGCCCTTAACCGTGACTTGCTTCTGGAAAAAGAAAAGGGTAAATACTTCTTCACCTTTGACGTAAAGGAAATCGTAAGGGCCAATATCAAGGAACGGTACGAGGCGTACAAGATAGCCAAGGAAATAGGCCTTAAGACATTGAACGAACTACGCAGGGACGAAAACCTTAACGACATAGAGGGCCTTGACGTTGTAGACTTCGGCCTTGGCTCCGTTCTTTACGACATAAACACACACCAATATTACACCCCTAACACGGGTGACGTTAAGGGCGGCGAGATATCCGTGACCGAGGACGGCAACGAGGATATAAGCTACACCGAACATATACCAATATAAAGGGGGTAAGGATATGGTAACACTTAACGACAACAGACAAGACGGCGAGCACGAATATAAGGGGCTTTCTACAGATGAAAAGCCGACTAACGCCGGCGTTAACTCTTTGTTTTTGGAGTTAGATACGGGCGATTTTTACTACTTCACCGGTGAGGCATGGGCGCTTGTAGGGGGTGAGTAAATGGACTTCTACAGTATGCTTTTAACCCAAGCAACAGACGGAAAAGCAAAGCTTGAAACAGATATAACGACTTGCGCGACAATAGGCGCGATAGATAACGGTACAACACTTCCCAAGGGAATGACTTTTACAGAATTTGTTAAAGCGTTGGCAGGCGTGCCAGAAGAATAGGTGGCTATATGGAATTATACGACACAATCGCAGGCTTAAGTTTAAGCAAAAAAATGTTTATATCTGCATCAGAAAAAGGGGCGGCTAACGGAGTTGCTACGCTTAACGCTAACGGGAAAGTCCCAGGGGAACAGTTACCGTCTTATGTTGATGATATCGTAGAGGGCTACTTATACGATGGTAGCTTCTATGAGGATCCAGAGCATACAACCGAGATCCAGGGCGAGACCGGCAAGATATATGTAGATATCTTGACTAACCGTAGCTATAGATGGAGCGGTAGCGCTTATGTAGAAATTGGTAACAATGACGAATATACGGCAGACCGCGCCCTTGTTTCCGACACTAACGGCAAGATAACCGCTTCGGATATCACGACCGAAGAGTTAGCAACGCTTGACGATATAACCGGGAATATCCAGGAACAGATCAACGGCAAAATAAGCAGCACCGAAAAGGGAGCAGCTAACGGCCTTGCTACGCTTGACGCTAACGGAAAGGTAACAGACACACAGCTTCCGACAGTTACGGCTAATAAGGCGCTTGTATCAGATGAAAACGGTATAACGAGCGCTTCAAGCGTTACAAGCACCGAGTTAGGCTATGTTTCGGGAGTAACAAGCGCAATTCAGACGCAGATAAGCGGAAAGCAAGACGCTATAACCGGCGCTGCTTCAAGTATTACTTCTACAGATCTAACCGCAAGCCGCGCTTTGATGTCAAACGCAAGCGGAAAAGTAGACGCTTCCGCAGTAACCGCAACCGAGCTTGGTTATGTTTCGGGCGTAACAAGTGCAATTCAGACACAGATAGACGGCAAGCAGTCATCTATTACGGGCGCTGCCTCTACTATTGCAACGTCAGACCTAACCGCAAGCCGTGCTTTGGTTAGTAATTCAAGCGGAAAGGTGGCTGCGTCTTCGATCACTTCAACAAAGCTTGGCTATCTTACGGACGTAACAAGCAATATTCAAAGCCAAATAGACGGAAAACAAGCGAGCATAACGGGTGCTGCTTCAAGTATCGTTTCGACAGACCTTACGGCAAGCCGTGCTTTAGTAAGTGATACAAGCGGTAAGGTTTCCGCGTCTTCTATCACTTCAACAAAGTTAGGATATTTAACAGACGTTACAAGCAATATCCAAAGCCAAATTGATGGAAAGCAAGCATCTATCACGGGGGCTGCTTCGTCTATTACTTCGTCAAACCTTACGACAAGTAGAGCGTTGGTAAGTAATTCAAGTGGCAAGGTTGCCGCGTCTTCTATTACATCTACGAAGCTTGGGTACTTAACAGACGTTACAAGCAATATCCAAAGCCAGATAGACGGAAAGCAGGCAAGTATAACCGGCGCTGCTTCAAGTATTACTTCGTCAAACTTAACGACAAGCAGAGCGCTTATAAGTGACAGTAGCGGCAAAGTGGCTGTATCGTCTATCACATCTACAAAGCTTGGCTACTTGTCTGGTGTAACGAGCAGCATACAGACACAGTTAGACGGCAAAGCAAGCACTAGCGATCTTTCTACACTTCAATCATATTTATGCAGAGCCGGGTTGAGGTTTAAAAACCTTGGTACGTCCTTTACTTCCGCACAAGCTACCGCAGTAGCAAACGGAGATTTTAGTGACTTATGGAACGGTGACTACTGGGAAGATACATCGCAGAGCATTACATGGAGAATAGTAGATAATACTAACTTTATGAAGAACAGATGCACAGGTACTTCAACGGGAAAGATAACCGCAAACCATTTAATAGTTATGCCAGATGCAAAACTTGGATCTGGGTATGTTGCTAATGCAACCTCAAGCGGATATGGCGGAAGCACATACAGAAACAATTATAGATCAACCTATAAGACTAAATTTACAAACTTTTTCGGATCATCCCATATTATGACTTATGAGGATAACTTAACTAATAGCGCTACAAACAGAACGGGTTATATCTGTGACATTGAGTTACCGCAATTAAGTAATATTTTTGGATATAACCCAATAGATGAAAAAGACTACTCATATTTATTTAATGCGGGCTTGTCATACGGACAATTTATGCTTTTTAGATTAGCCCCGCAATATGCACAAACCGGGGATGACGAGTGGTTTAGAGATATAGTAACGAGTAGCAACTGGGCAATTATTTACTCTTATGGTTTGTTTAGCTCAAGAGGCCCTGCTTTCACCGCAGGTTTTAGACCTTTTGGAATAATAATTTAATAGAAAGGGGGTAGCACCTTGAATATTAGAGTAACGGAAAATAGCGTAGAAATTGACGGCTACGTTAACGCCGTTGAGCGCCTCTCTAAACCTTTAAAAGATCGCCTTGGTAGTTTCGTTGAGCGTGTAAAGGTTGGAGCGTTTAAAAGGGCTTTAGACCGCGCAGACGATGTAAGAATTTTACTCAACCATGATTGGAGTAGAGACCTGGGCGGCATTAAAGACGGCAACCTTGAATTATACGAGGATGCGATAGGCTTACACGCAAGGGCAACGATCACAGACAAGGAAGTAGTAGACCAGGCAAAGCGCGGAGATCTGCGCGGGTGGTCCTTTGGTTTTACTGACAGAGACGTAGAGCAGGGAAAAGAAAACGGCATGGTTGTTAGAAATGTCAAAGACCTTGACCTTTACGAAGTTTCACTAATAAACCGCGCAAAGATACCCGCTTATGACGGGACACTTGTAGCGGTCAGATCCGCAGACGATAGCACAAGCTTGAATATCAGCGATTGTGTGGAAGCAGAAGTTAACCTGCGGACGGAAGAGACGGCAGAAGAAGCCGTTAAGGAAGATATCAACGCGCCCGGCGCGATTGATTATAGCGAGTACCACAAAATCATAGAAGAAATGAAAGGAGAGTAAAACGCTATGAATTACAAGGGACTTGTAGAAAAGAAAAACGATCTTGTAACACGCGCCGAGGCTATTTTAGCAGACGCAGAGACTAACACAAGAGAGTTAACAGACGATGAAGCGCAGGAACTTGCGGAGATCCGCGACGATGTGCGAAAGATCAAGGAAGCGCTCAAGATCGCTGACGAGATCAAGGAAGAAAAGCAGGAGCTTAAGGAAGAGGGGGCTAAAGAAATGGCAGAAGCGCAGGAGCTTAAAGAGGCCGCTTGCAAGGAAGAAGCAGAGGTTAGAGCTTTCGAGTCTTATGTAAGAGGTGTTGTAAACGAGAGAGGCGATGACGTACCGATGACCAAGGCTGCTAACGGCGCGGTTATCCCTACAACGATCGCTAATAAGATCATCGCAAAGGTATACGATATTTGCCCGGTGCTTGAGAGATCAACCAAGTACAACGTTAAGGGTAAGCTCGTAGTACCTTACTATGACGAGACCAGCCACGCAATTACCGTAAACTATGCAGCAGAGTTTGAAGAGCTTACGGCATCCGTAGGTAACTTTGACAAGATCGAGCTTGATGGCTTCCTTGCCGGCACGCTTACACTTATCAGCCGTAGCCTTATCAATAACGCACAGTTTAACATTGTTGATTTTATCGTTGAGAGAATGGCTTACGCGATCAAGCGCTTTATTGAGGGCGAGTTACTGCACGGTACAAGCCAGAAAGTAGCAGGCTTAAGCGGCGTAACAAAGAGCATTACCGCAGCTTCACAGACCGCCGTAACGGCTGACGAAGTGGTAAGACTTCACGATGCAATCAAGGATGACTTCCAGGGCAACGCAGTTTGGATCATGAGCCCGGCAACCCGTACCGCACTTCGTACTTTGAAGAGCACAACCGGCTACTACCTGCTTAACGATGATGTTTCCTCACCGTTTGGCACAACCTTGCTTGGCAAGCCCGTTTATGTTTCCGACAACATGGAAGATATGGCAGCAGGCAAGACCGCAATTTACTACGGCGATCTTACCGGCCTTGCAACCAAGTTTAGCGAGGAAATGAACATTGAAGTGCTGCGCGAGAAGTACGCAACACAGCACGCCGTAGGCGTTGTAGGTTGGTTTGAGTTTGACGCAAAGGTAGAAGACGCGCAGAAGATCGCCAAGCTTGTTATGGCATCCGCATAAGGGGGTGCTTTAAATGTCGAATACGATCATTAAAGCACTTGCTACGTTTAGCGATGGCGTTACATCCCTTGCGATTGGAGATATCGCAGAGATCGATAGCACAAAGGCTACCGCGTTTATTTCCGCAGGGATCGCGGAAGAGTACACAGACCCTATTAGCCCAAGCGGATCTTTAAGCATTACCGCTAACGGTACTTATGACGTTAAGACCAAAGCAAGCGCAGTTGTCAACGTATCAGTTGCAACCGTAACTTATGACGTTAACGGCGGTACGGGTACAGTTGCGGCGGCTACTGCAATCAAGGGCAATAGCATTTCTTTAAGCGATGGCACGGGCATTACTCCGCCAGAGGATAAGACATTTAGCGGATGGGCCACAACAGATAGCGCAGAAGAGTCGGACGTAGAAAGCCCGTATACAGTAACCGCAGACGTAACACTTTACGCGGTATATGAGGCAGCCGAGTAAGGGGGCGCAATATGTTATATAAAGCCAAGGTTGACTTTGGCGGCATTATTTCCATGAGCGTTGGGGACGTTAGCGAGATCGCTGACGAGTCCATAGCTAAAGACCTTTTAAGCGCGGGGTATATCGAAAAGGTAGGCCCCGCCGAAAAGGTGGAAAAGCCGAAAAAGGCAGAGCCGAAAGAAACGGAAGAGCCTAAAACGCCAAAGAAAACAACAAATAAAAAGCCCGCAACCAGGGCGAAGAAAAGCGGGGTTAAGTAAGCCCCACAAAGGGGGTAACTTATGAGCGCTATAGAAAAGGTTAGCGATATCACGGCAACAGACGTTGCTAACTATCTGCGGATCGCAGAGCTGACCACAGACGATACAAACTTTATTACTACCGCTATTGCCGTAGCAAAGGATTATATCCTTAAATATACCGGCATAGAAGATGATACAGAGCTGGATAAGTACAAAGATATGATTATTGTAGTTTTTGTATTATGCCAGGATATGTATGACACAAGGGCGCTATACGTTGACAACTCAAACGTAAACAAGGTAGTTGATACCATTTTAGGCTTGCACCAAAGGAATTTATTATGAGTACAAGGAACGCTGGGAAATATAATAGGCGGATCGGGATCTATTCCATAACCAAAGGAAAAGACGCGGCGGGGTTTCCAACGGAAGTAGAAACCCTGGTATTAAACGCTTACGCAGAGGTTAAGACCACAAAGGGCTTTACCTTGATCGCAAATAACACCGATTTTGAGAAAGCGCTAACACGCTTCACGATCCGCTACCCGCAGACCGTTATAACCTACGATATGGTTATTAAGTACCGGGGCAAGACCTATACTATTGAGTATATCAATAACGTAGACGAGGCTAACGATGAGTTAGAATTGCAGGCAAAAGAGGTGGTTAACGTTGGCAAGGTTTGAGACAGAGCTTCCTAACGATTTAATCAAACAGTTTGAACGCCTGGATAAAGATACCGAAAAGATGCTTGCGGAAATGACGGAAGCAGGGGCGCGGGTAGCTTATGAGAATATCAAGGCAAACGTGCCTAAAAGTTGGTTATCAAGCAGCATTATGCGATGCTTGAAGATCACGCGGAGCTATAAAACGCCGAGCGATGACGGTATCAACACAAAAGTAGCTTTATACGGCTACTTCGTCAATAAGAACGGGGAAAGGATCCCCGCGCCACTTGTGGGAAATGTAACGGAGTACGGCAAAAGAAATAGCAAGTACCCAAAGCACCCGTTTTTGCGTAAAGCCTTTAGGAAAGCAGAGATTGAAAAGGCTATGCAGGCCGTGCAAGATAAATATATACCAAAGGGGTAAGCTTATGTTATTTAACTTCAATGCAGAAATTGAAAGCTTGCTAAATAATAGCAAGACCGGGCTAGGCGTACCCGTGGCATTTATGTTTTATGACGGCAACGCAGAAACCTACGTTACTTATATGCAGATGGATAAAGATAACGTGCTTGCGGGTGACGATCAAATTTTAGGTTGCGTACAGTATTACGATTTTGACGTATACAGTAAAGGCAACTACTTAACGGTTATTACTAACCTTATAAATATAATGACCGCCGCAGGGTGGACGTACCAGCCGAGCCGAGACGGCCCGGACCTATACGAGCGGGATACAAAATACTTCCACAAGACAATATGTTTAGCAAAAGAAAGCGAGGGTTAAAAAATGGCTAATATCGGATTATCTAATATCTGGTTTGCTAACCTTACCGAGGCCGCAGACGGTACGGCAACCTATGACGGCGCAAAGAACCTTGGTAAGGCCGTATCATGTAGCGTGTCGATCACTAACAACGAAGCAAAGCTTTACGGCGATGACGCTTTGGCGGAGTCTGACACAAGCTTCGCAAGCGGTACAATTACGCTTGGCGTAACAGATGATGACGACACAATTTTTGCGCCGTTACTCGGACACACAATCACTAACGGCGAAGTAGTTAAGACTTCCACCGATACCGCGCCTTACGTTGGCTGCAGTCGTATCGTTACCAAGATGGTAAACGGTGCATACAAGTATAAAGTTGAGTTTCTGTATAAGGTGAAGTTTTCCGAGCCGTCCAGAGACGAGACAACAAAGGGCGAGTCTATCGAGTTTGCTACCCCGTCCGTTGAGGGTGTAGTAGCAGCGCTTGGCGATGTAAACGGAACGTGGAGCAAGTCCAAAACGTTTACCACAAAGACAGACGCGCTTACTTATCTTAAAAACCTTATGGCAGCAACCGGCACAACTTACCGCGTGACGTTCGATCTGATGGGCGGTACTGGATCCATTGATGACGCAGACGTGACCGCAGGCCAGAGCATTAACCTTGATGATGGCACTAACATTACCGCACCGAGCGGCAAGGAATTTGCAGGCTGGGCAACAAGCGCAGAGGCTACAACGCCAAACGTAACAAGCCCGTATACACCGAGCGGAGACGTTACGCTTTACGCAGTATACACAAACGAGTAATTATAATAACGCAATTAGGGCGGGAGCTTTCCGCCCTTTTTGCGAATAAAGAAAGGGTTTTTAGCTATGGCAAAGAAAATAGAACAATCATTTATTGAGTACAAAGGCGAGAAATACGAACTTGTCTTTAACCTAAACGTTATGGAAGTTATCCAGGATCAATACGGAAGCGTAGAAACCTGGGGAGAACTTGTAGAAGCGCAGGCCGAGCCGAAAGCAAAAGATATTAAGTACGGCTTCACGGCGATGCTTAACGAGGGCATAGAGATCTATAACGAGGATCACGAAGACGAAGAAGACTTTAAACCAAGAAAGAAATTTACGGAACGGCAGGTAGGCCGCATTATATCCGAGATTGGACTTGCGGACGCTGCCAAGACCTTAAACAAGACGGTTATAGATAGCACAAAATCAGACGAAAAAAACTAATTATCCATGACGAGGTAACAGATCCTACTATAAACTTCGCATGGTTTAGGTTTATAGGAAGAACAAAACTAAAATACACTAACCACGAAGTAGGGCGCATGACCTTGCGGGAGTTTAACGCGGAATATCAGCTTTATAAAGATGACTTCGACTTTGAGCTAATGCTTAAAGCAACGCATACGACATACGAAAAGGCAAAGGCGAAAGCAAGGCAGGCGGAAGAGTGGTTTTAAAGAAAGGGGGGCGCACAGGTGGCAGGCTTCGGCGGATCCGTCAAGCTGACGGGGGAAAGTGAATATAAGAAAGCCTTAAAAAACATTCAGAGCGGGCTAAAAGAAGTTTCTAGCGAAATGAAACTTGTAAGCGCCCAGTATGCAAGCAACGATAAGGACACGGCGAAGCTATCAGCACAGAGCGCGGACCTTGCCAAGAAACTTACAGAGCAGAAGAAAGCGTTAGCAGAGCTAAAAAGCGCTTATAGCGCTATGGCTTCGCAGTATGACGCGCAGAAGAAAAAGACCGAGGATTTACAAAAATCCTACGATAGCGAAAAGAGCAAGCTTGCAGAGATCGAAAAGACGTTAGGCACAACGTCAGCAGAATATAAAGCGCAGGCGGCGGTAGTTGATAATTTAGAGAAAGAGCTAAAGGATAGCACGGCAGCAGAAGAGAGCATGGCGGGAAGCCTGCGTACTATGCGCGTGCAGATCAATAACGCCGAGACGAGCATAGTAAAGGCCGAGAATTCTTTGGACGCTATGAACAAGGAATTATCGGAAACGGACGAAGACGCTAAAGAAGCAGGGGACGGTCTGGAAGACGCAGGCAAGGCAGCAGATAGCGCGGACAAGAAGTTTAGCGCAGTAAGCGGAACGCTTAAAGCCCTGGGCGCGTCAATGGTTGCGGCGGTTAGTGGTGCGGTAGCGCTTGGCGGTGCGCTTGTGAAGTCTGCAAGTAAAGTTGCGGCATACGGTGACGAGATCGACAAGGAAAGCCAGAAGCTTTCCTTGAGCGCGGAAAACTACCAAAAATTAAGTTATGCTTTGGAGCGTAACGGATCCGATATAGACCAGGTATCAAAGGGTATCAAGACCATAACTAGCGATCTTTCAGAGTTTGCCGGTGGATCCGAAAAGGCGGCGGAGAAATATACCGCTATGGGAGTCTCCTTGCAAAATTCTGACGGATCCATGAAAAGCGCGGAAGACGTTTTGATAGACAGTATCACGGCTTTATCAAATATGCAGGACGAGACCGAGCGAAACGCTGCCGCTATGGAGCTTTTCGGAAAGTCTTACCAAGATTTACTTCCGCTACTCAACGCAGGCGGTGACTCTTTAAAAGAGTTGATGCAAGAGGCCGAGGATTACGGCATGGTTATGAGTGACAAGGCTGTAAAAGCAAGCGCGGCCTTTGAAGATAGCTTAACACGCATGAAAGGAGCAATACAAGGCTTTAAAAATGGCATAGGATCGGACTTGCTGCCGAGCCTTACAACCGTTATGGACGGTATAAGCCTTTTGGTTTCTGGCAACGAAGAGGGCGCGGAGAGCATTAAAAAGGGTATCAACGATATGGTTAAGAGTATAACCAACGTTATACCACAAATAATGGGCGTAGTTTCCAC
>Ga0247611_10008125_pt1 | contig 13007 bp, 9 predicted proteins | sample 177DNAGHGhighgp2_FD_192422 | JGI IMG/M metagenome (GOLD analysis project Ga0247611, IMG submission 192422) | Sheep rumen microbial communities from Palmerston North, Manawatu-Wanganui, New Zealand - 1770 DNA GHGhigh gp2 | ecosystem: Host-associated > Mammals > Digestive system > Stomach > Rumen ... | reverse complement strand
CCATTCATTTATTTGCTAAGTAATTTCTAAAATCATTCATATTCATTGTTATTTTCCTCTATTTTTTTTATTACTATCATTAAAAAGACTTTTCAGTTTTTTTAGATTCTCATAATTACCTTTGGAAAATAAATCATCATAATCTTCAATTCTATCAATTGCATCTGGAGAATTCAAAAATGAATTTATAAAATCTAATTGTTTTGAAACTTTCTCAATTTTTGAATTCAGTTTTGACTCTTCAGTATTTATTTTTTGTAGTTTATTGTTCAATTCTGCTTTCTGAGTTCTATATTCAATTATTGAATCCCAAAATGCTTTATCAACAGTTTTTGGAACATCTAATTCATTGATATTATCTATAGGAGAATTAATAAGATTTTCTATAGATTGAGTCTTATCAATTAATTGTACAAGCCTTTTAATTCTATTAGAATCAAATAAACTAAAGTCATATTTATCCTCTAATTCTTCATATACTAAAACAAAAGAATCTTCCATGATGGATAAACAATACAATTCTTTTGCATATTTTCTAATTTTTTTTAGGCAATCATCAGGTAAATGCTGCATTTTTGAATTTTCGTCTTTCAATATTTTTTCATAGTCTTCCTTCGATGAATAAGAAAGCTCATATAAAACTATTTCCAAGTACTTTTCATTTGCAGTATTATTAATTGATTCCCATTCAGATTGAGTAAAACAATCGGGCTTCTCTGTTTGAAAAAGCTGCTCTATATAGTTTTTATCTAGCTCAGAAGATAATCCTTTTATCCATTGCTCAAGATTCTTTATCCACCACTGTTTTATATCTTGCTTAATTTTATTTTTTTCTATATCAGAAATTGTATTTATATCTAATGCAGCTTTAATAAATTGATCAGTTTTCGAAACATTGTAAATATCATAACATCGAGATTTTATAAATCCTTCATATGACGAAAGTAATTTTTCTCTTTCTGTTAACCACTCGGATTCTTCTACTAAATCTGGTTTAGAAATTGAAAACATCTCGACATAGTCATTTTTGTCATACAACATATTACGCAAATTTCGAAATTCTTTGAGGAAATATTCTTTTGCAGCTGAAATGATTTTTTTCTGTTCCTCATTATCAAGATTTAATTGATCGGTTTTAGCATTATTCAAGTAATTTAGGGCAGATAGTTCTTGAAAACTTTTTGCAGAAAAGAGGTAGTCTTTTTTTATAGATGCTATTTCATTCTCAATTGCCATTCCTCGAATTTCTTTCCAACGCGATTCTGACAATAAAAATGGTTTATTACGAGTAAGGATTTTCTTTCTATTATATTGCAAAACAGAAGTAATCCAATAATCATCTATGCTAGATTTCACACCTATAAAAATATAGATACAAATTATCAGTATGAACAATAAAAATACAAATCCAAATGTTGATTGCGAAGAAAAAGCTTCTGTTGCCTTTCCTTTATCATGCTTAATTTCTACCTTTAAAAAGTCAGGATTAGTAACATTCATTGTTATAACGATAGCGCCTTCTTTTGGCAGTTTTGGATAACATATTTGTTTTCCAACTCTATCACTCAATTCATATTCCTGATAATTATCTTGTTCTGAATATTTTTTTATTTCATATTTTTGAATGTTACCATTTAATGTAATTACTATATTTTCTGCAGCTGCGTTTCCAACATTTTGAATTCTTAACTGTTGCACATACTCTTTTTCAGATGGAATAGAAATTGGAGCTGAAAGATTGTACTTTATATCAACATTTTCTTTTGTTATATAAAAGAGAATAAAGCCCCCTATAACAGTAATAATAATACCAGTTATAATACCGCTTATATCAATATTCTTTTTCATGATATCAACTCCTTAGACTTTCCACACACTCTCATCGCCACAGATATTTCGGATTTTTAGTCGCAAAGGTTTCTTTTCGCTTCTGATTGCGCCGTCCCAGAAATCTTTTGTTTTTATACCGTTCTTTATTACAAAGCCAAGTTTATCTATTTTGATTTCAGAATCGCTTTTCCATTCTCCTTCTGCATTGGTACAATCAACAGAAAGCCATTCTATGAGTTCCAAGCCTTCTTCTGAAATGACAATCGGTTTAAATTTTTTACCTTTTGAATTGAGTTCACATTTTTGATTATAGTCGTTTATATGGCGCAAAATGCGATCACTCATAAATGATTTTATAGTTACTTTGTATTCTGGGATAAGTTCTTCCTGAACTTCGCTCACTTCAATATCAACAGAATCTTCAATTACAATCTCATCAAGCAGCTGCTTTAAATCGCGGAATTCAATTTTTGCAAGTGTCGATTTATCTGCTTTTACAAAATCTTCAATTTCTGTGATGTCAGTCACATCGACGTAATAGATTATGACACGACTTGGAGAAAAAGGAAGATTTCCAAGATGCTCATGCAGAATGCGGCTCATAAAAGGCTTGTCCAAAATCTTGCATTCACTGTTTTTTAAGTCAGGAAGATACACTGGAACAGTACCGTCCTTTATGCTTTCTATACAGCCCGCCCAAAAATCAGAAAGTCCTTCCATTTTTCCAAGTCCAGGCACAAGAGACTTTAGTTTTTCCATTGTTTGAACAGGATTTCGGAAAAGTGAAATACCATCTTTTATTTCAAGGACAGAGAAAGAGGCCGGAGTATCTTTTTGAGCAATCAAACGGTCGCGACTAGTCTGAATAGAATTGATGCCGACATCACAGTGAATGAAGCGACGGTTAAGTTTGTTTGCGACAGCTGCCGTAACCCCAGAACCACCAAAGAAGTCTGCTACGAGCATATTTTCATCAGAAGAGGCTTTAATAATGCGTTCAAGCAAGGCTTCTGGTTTTTGGGTGGCGTAACCAACCGGCTCTTCCTTATCCGCTGGCTGAAGCATTGATAATCGCCAAACATCATCAACAGTCTTTTCCGTTGAATCTTGATAAATAACTTTACCATTCTCATCCTTTGCATTAACCAATTTTTGAGAAGCCTTATCCCAGATTCTCTTGATTTGCTTTACAGAAGATTCACGTTGTTCTCGAATTTGATTAAAAACAAAATCATCTGATTTTGCATACACATAAATCGAATCATGATTTGATGCAAAACGATTAACATTTCCTTGCATTTTATTATAGTAATACCAAATAATTTCATTCCTAAAATTATCTTCACCAAAAATTTCATCCATCAAGATTTTTACATAATGACCGATATGATAATCCAAATGTACATAAATGCTTGCCGTTTCGCTCATCACACTTTTTATGGCGCAGAGATTTTCATACATCCAATTCAAGTATTTTTCTTTGTCCCAAACATCACCGTACATCTTTTCTTCAAAACTTTTTAAATCTTCAATATCAAGTTCTTCTTCGGCCTGTTTTAAGGCTTTAGCAAGCTTAGGATTCTGACGGATATATACAGTTTTAGAATAATCTGCACCGCTCGCAAACGGTGGGTCAATGTAAACTAAATCAACAAGAATGCCTTTTTCTTTTAGATAGGCACACGCAGAAACACATTCCCCGCGAATCACAAGATTCTGCTTTGCTTTTTCAGCATCGCCAACAGTTTCAAGAGTCTGCATTTCATACAACGGCATTCCGCGCACAAGCTTGCCTTTTATGTCGTAGTTTCCTTTATAACGAAGAGTGCGGGTAAAATTATCAAGAAGAGCCTGTCCTTCAATCGGCTCCGGGGTGTATGGAATGTATTTAATTGGCATTTGTGGTCTCCATTAATTTAGAATATTAGTTTCCTGCTCGTCTGCTTTTTTCAATTCCTTTTCTAAACTTAGGAAATACAATTCTATTTTATCTAGATTTTCATTCGAAACTTCTTCAGAATTGCTTAGCATATGAGCAATTGTTTTTGATATTTCTGTTTGATTTATACTTGCGCAAGTAAGTATGTTTTCATACTTTGGCGGTAAATCATTAATCATTTTATCAAATTGCCTTTTTAATATTGAAACCTGCTCATTTATCATGTTTGCTATATTATGACCACGAGGAGGTTTTGTTTCTAATGCAGGATTCTTATAATTTCTAATGCAATCAACATAACTTTTCATCTCTAAAACTAATCCCAATGACGCTTTTACAGTATCACGATTAAGTAATGCTCTTGCTTTTTTAGCATAAGTATTAGCTCTTACAGCTCCTACTATTGATGCAATCATACAAATAAAAGAAATTATTGTTAGAATTGTATTAAAATCAACTTTCATATGCTAATTCTCCCAATGCTTCAAGAGTCCAATACCAAAATGATACTCTGAAGCTAATTTTGAGGCCCATTCTTGAGACCAACCATAATCTTCCACTAAGAAACACTCTAAATAAGTTTCAGACAATTCTCTGTAATCCCCATTTTTATAAGCAAGACATATAAAATCAAACCATCTCTTTCGGTCTAATGGATGAATTGAACCTGTAGATTTATTTGCGCAATCTGAAAAAGTTTTTAGAGAAGTTATTGTTTCGTCTTTTAGGATATCTTTTTCATATAGTTCGTCATTTTCATTAAATAGAACTGATAGCTCTGATTGTTTTTGTTTATTAAAGAAATCATTGTAAAATAGTTTTAAAATTCCATTATACTCATCATAAGATAATTGATTTTGTGTAAGAGGAATAATATTTACAATTTCAAACTGAGATTCATTTTTATATATTGATAAACCAGCCATAGGGAACCTGTCTCCACTGTATATTATTTTCAAATAATTAGGCATGTTTTTGTCATTTCCTAAGAATTTCCAATAATTAGGTATTTCACCAGATAGGGATTCTTCAAATTTTGCTAAGGCTTCTGTTGTTCCATTTATTATCAAATCTTTATAAATTTTCATTCCCCAAACTCCTCCAAGAATAAATCATAATCACTCTTAAACAATCTATCCTGTACAATTCTGTATTTTTCAAATTCGCTTTCTGCATGTAGTTTTGCCTGTTCCGCGCTTATTTTTCCAGGACCAGTTAGAATCTCATTGCCGTTAAATTCTAAAAATCCGTCCAAGCGTTTTGCCCAATCTTCCATACTCATTGGAATATGACGTTCAGCCTGCATTTCTGCATAATCAAGATATAAAGAAACAAGTCTCTCCATAAAGTTCATTTCATTTTCTGTCAGATAATTTTTTGCAATAGTTACATCAGCCTTTAAGATTTTTCCAGAAGGTGCATTTTCCCATGTGGTTAATCCCATGTGTTCTTTTTTTGAATCCGCACGCTCTACAATGAGTTCCGCAGCTGTGTGTCGATGTACAGCGTAGTGCATTTTATTCTGTACCATTTTGAAGAATCCTTTTGTTGTAGCAGCGTCCTTATCGTAATCGAATGCCGTTGCATATAAGTCTGTTACTTTTTGATAAAATTTTCTTTCAGAAAGTCTTATTTCCCTAATTTGCTGAAGCTGGCGCTCAAAATATTCATCTGTAAACATGTGTCCTTTTTTCAGTCGCTCTTTGTCCATTGTCCAGCCTTGAATTGTGTAATCCTTCACAATCTGGCCTGCCCATTTTCTAAACCTAACGGCACGCTCGTTGTTTACCTTAAAACCAACTGCAATAATCATTTGCAAATTATAGTGCATAAGATCTCTTGATACAGTTCTTTCTCCTTCTTGCTGAACTATCCGAAAATTTCGGATAGTTGCCTCTTGAGTCAGTTCTTCATCAGAATAAATTTTCTGGATATGGTCATTTATAGTTCTAACATCAACATCATATAAAGCCGCCATCATTTTTTGGGTCAACCATATGTTTTCGTCTTCATATCGCATTTCATAGCTTTCTGGTGCGTCACCTGTTGCGGCAATGTATGTAAGATATTCTGCAGCAGAACTCTTTATTGATACTTCTTTAGTATGTTTTTTTGCCATTTACTTTTCCTCCCCAAAAAAAGAATTAATTGTACTTATCGTTTTCTTTATTCGTTCTTCATCTGATTCATTATCCTGCAGATAAAGGTATGAAAATTTTTCATAACCATCTTTTTCGTTGTTCAACTTAATAAAATATTTTTCTGTAAACTCTCGTCGTGCAATGAAACCTGGATCATTTGCATATAAACTGCCTTTAGTTTCAACGATAAGAACTTTTCCAATCTCATTTTCAGATTTTCTTTTTAGAATGATAAAATCAGGGGTATATTCACCTACATTCGACCAAGATTCTTTGCCCCCATCCTTCTTATAACAATGGATTCTAAAATCCGTTAGATTCCGATCGCCATTATAATAAACTTCTAAATTGAATTTTGAAACACAGTCTTCTTTTAAAATTTCTTTATGAAATATCTGTTCAAAAGAACTGTCTGCTTTGTATGGTAAATAATGAAAAGTTCTGTCCTTGTTTGGATATGCTTCAGAAGTTCTTTCTATAGCTTCAGCTTCTTTATCGTGTCCAATTTTTCTAAGCATTGCGACAGCCTGCTTTTCCTCTTCTGAAAGTCCGATTTTTCCAGATACATCTGCTTCAATTATCTTTTGAACTTTTGTTTCTTCTGGATAATAATCCTTAACTTTTGATACAGGAACTTCAATTTGCGGAGTAAACTGTTCAACACATAGCAATCTTACTGATTCTTTTATAAATTCTTCCCGAACAGAAAAATCACGTTTTTCATAAAATGCCGTCCGAATAAGCGCATTCAATTTTGTTATATCATAATGAGAACTAAAATATATTTCAGATTCCGAGACGTTATATGTAACTTTCTTAAAAACCTGTCGCAATGCTTTGTCATGTTTCCTAAGTTTTGCAAGTGTAATAAAACCAAAGCTTTCTTTAGATATTTCATAAAGCCAGGCATTATAGCGTGCTGTTTTTTTCCCACGCTCAGAAGAATCAATATCTATGTTTGTAAAATCCGCTTTTTTTACATCAAGTTGCTTGTTTATAATAGTTTCTTGCTCAGCGTTCTTGACAGCACTTGAAATACCATTATCAGGATTTGGTTCTTCCACCACTAAGGTGTCATATTTAATTGAATACTGATAAAGCGGAATTGTCGGAAGCTTCAAATGTTTCGTTCGATCATATCTGTAAATTTTTTCTGTTTTCTCTGTAGTGCCTTTTTGGAATTCATCGAGATTAATATGTTGCTGCTGTTCTAGTTGTTTCTTGAGTTTTTCTGCATTCGATTCATTAAGATAAATTAAAGCTGTTTCTTTTTTTCCTCGTTCAACTTGTCTCAAACACCTACAAGAAGTCTGTAAGACCATATTTGTAGGGCAATCCCCCTCTTGCGAAAGAATCACCCCTGCAAGGCTCCGGCAGTTCCAGCCTTCTTTTCCAATCTGACATAAAAGGATAATTCGTATTTTTGATTCTGTTCTATCGAGAATCTTAAATTGATAATCGCTGTCTTCTGGTTTAGGATGATTTTTATTTCCATCATGATAGCGAAGAATATGCTCATCGGGATTCAATCCATACTCAGTAATAAGATTTGCAATGAATGGATAAACCTCTTCTTCAAGAAAATCAATTCCTTTTCCACAATAAATTGCAAGCTTTGCTTGTAACACTCGTGGCGGGCGGTCATAAACTGTGTCTTTATATTTCTCTAAAAACTCGCGCACCCCGTTTTCAACAATCTGTATACTGTTTTTATTGTCAGAAACTTTAACGATTGGATATTTCAAAAAGTTTCCGATTGCATCTACAAGCGGATAATAATAAACAGTATTTGCAATATCGAGAGAGGCAATGGAAAGTGAATCCGTGACGGGAATCTTTTCTGCTTTATCAAGATATGGAGTACCTGAAAATCCAATTACATTCGTAACATTTCTTTTTTCACCATTAGCCCAGCGATTTACCACCGAACGAAGTTTTATGTCACCATCAGTTGCATGATGTACTTCATCAATAAAAACAGAAAGTCGGGGTATCTTCCCTATCCAATAGCGCAATTCATTTGCTTCGCGGTCTTTTGTTTCAGAACTCTCTTCAAATAAATCTGATTGTCCACTGCGAACAAGTCCATCTAAAATTACTTTCTCAGCATTTGTTACAGCAACAAGTCCTGTTAATTCTTCAAAAGGTTGATGAAGAGCAAGTTTTTGAACATTCGGATTTTTAGCCCGGTTTGATTTTTTTGCAGATTTATTTTCATCAAGAACATCAAAAATCATCTGGCGTTTTATCTCGCTCGCCGTTGGCTCCGGTAAAACCCAGGCAGGATTAAACTCCTGAATAGTCCTAAGACTTGGAACAACCGAAGTTTTTAATCCAGAAGGAGCTAAGATTATGAAGTTTCGTGCAAAACGTTTGTCATCTGGATTCTGCATGCCAAAATATAAATCAAGATAAATAAAAGCCGCCATCAAAAATGTTTTTCCGGCTCCCATTGGAAGACTGAAAAGATAATCAGAATATGTAACACCATAAAAAATCTTTTTGAAAATACCCTCATAATCAATACTTTGAGGATTCTTTTTTATCTCATTTGCAAGTTTTATCGAAACTTGTTCTCCCTTTTCATTTCTCTGTGTAGAATACTCATATAACGCAAGAGCAGCTTTATTATTCAAAAGTGTTTCGCGTGTGACAGCAGAAAGTTCCATCTCATTTAATTCTGATTCTGTAAGAGAATTAAAGGCTCCATCGCAAAAAAGTTCATAAAGAGGTTTATTATCACAGGCAATTTTTAAGAAAAGATATGTTTTAATCGCCTCAATCTGAGTACCCCGTAACTCTCCTGTAGTAATCATATAAGAAATAAGATTTTTTATTTTACATTCATCAGAGGAAAACCACTTTGTACACATTTTTTGAATCATTGAATGAAGCATAATTTAGAATACCATATAAAAAGAGATTTCTCTATATTTTAGTTGCGTAATTTATTTTCATAACTAATGAAGTTACCTCTAATTATTTCTTTTTCTCTTTCCGAAAGATTCTCATTTTCTTCAAGATAATTATATACGTCTTTACCTTCTGAATCTTTCAAAGATAAATCTGGATGATATTGAAGTAAAAAATCTATCATTTCTTTTCTAATACATCTTTTACATGCATACATCATTACGGTACATGAAGAGTTATCCGTCAAATTAATATCAGCACCATTCTCAAAAAGAATTTTTAATCGTGCAATATAAAATCCATTTGCTCGATTTTCGTCATTATACTCCCTCACATCAGTAAATAAACAAGGTTGCCCATTATATTTTTCATTTGGGTTTCCACCAATTTTCAGGAACTGCTCAAGAAAACTATTGTATGGATTATTACAAATTGCCTCACACACTGCATTAAAATCATTTTTATCTCTTGCTTCCAGAGAAAAACCTTTACTAATTAAATACTTTATGCATTCTACATCTTTTGCATGTGATGCATAACTTCGTAGCAGAGCTTCTCCATTACAAATAGCGCCAATATCAAACATATGCTTTAAATAAGAAACAGGCTGACGTTTATCTATTAAATCAAGAGGTTTCAACTTAAATCTAGCAACAACATTCAAATCCGCACCATAATCTTTGAGTAAGTCTATAATTTCTATTGAACTACCATATTGCATTGCGTAGTGCATAGCAGTTCTATTCTCTTCCATTGGTGTATTTGGAGAAGCTCCATTTTCAAGAAGAGTTTTTACTTCATCAAAATCATTTGTAATTACTGCATTACACAATAAAGTGTGTCCATCATCACCTATTTCATCTATGTTTTCTAAATCAATATCAGACACAGACTTTTTATTCTTTTCTTTCTGATAGCTTTTCTCATCATCCAATAGAGAATAAAATCCGTCTTTGGAAGAAGAAACACCATCTAAAATTGAATCTGCCCATTCTTGTCCTATAACATAATCATTTTTGACAAGATTTTTTTCTTGAGCAGAAATATACGCTGAATATTTTTCAAAGCTAGACTTTTCTATTGGAATAATTTGATAGACACCTTCTTCGAAATTATGTAATTTCAAATGAAAATCATGTTCTTCTTCGTGTTCAGAATTTAAATCTGGAGCATAAAATAAGATTTTAAAATCTTTGACATCTTTATTCATATCTTTAAATGCTCTTCTATACACACACTTGATTAGTTCTATTATCTTATCATCATAATTGGAATCAAATATGATGATTTTTTCTATTAAGTCATAATAATCTGTAACTATTCTAATCTGATTTATCATGTCAACGTTTATAACAGAATTGTTTTTGACATCTTCAAATGAATTAATAACTTCTTCCACTTCATCAGAATTAGAAAACTGTATCATGAATTTCTTTTTCATATCATGATATAAAAATTGGTGAGTTAAATTTATCATGTAACCACAAGTACATTTGTATTCAAAAATACTGCCATCAAGAACACTTTCTTTTAATTCTGGATCAAGACTTACATTAATAGAATCCCAATATTTATATTCATTTTCTCTGCCACATTCAGGACATTTAATTATTTCAATGTGCATTTTTGACATAACACTTCCTCCGTAAATTATTTTATATTTATTATTTTAGTATCAGAAGAACTAGACTGCAATTCATTTTTTATCCCCCTCCTCAAATCTATAAATAATATCCCGTAAAAAATCTATCAAATAAACATCTCTTCTTGCCAAACCTCTATCGTATTTTTCTGAATGGCCATCCTTGAAGTGAATAATCAAAGTTCCACAACTGTCGTCCGTAAAAATGGATTTTCTTAATCGTCCCCCTGATAAAAAGTCAGCAACGTCTTTAATGCAATTTTCGATGACTATTGGCGCAATTTCTTTTTTATAAATCTTTTTGACTTTTTCCCAATTCTCAAGAGTTACAGTTTTTGTAATACATCCGTTTCTTTCTATTTTTATTTTTGCTTTATAAGTATCTTTTACTTTGTTTTCATCGTAACAATAATGAACTATCCGTTCCTTAAATTCCATAAAATCAATTTCATCAGAATTGATTTTTCCAGGAACAATACCATCTTCCAAACCTAAGTCATGTTTTGCTTCTTTTACAATTGAATAATACGGAGAAGACTTGTCTAAATTTCTAACATCAAGTTCATCATGATATGTAAGAAAGTGAAGCACATTTTTATCAAGTTCATCAAAATCTTCAAACCAAATTTTTAAACTTCCTAGACGCTCTTTGCTTGTAGTTAGAATCCATTTATCTTTATCCAAGTCAACATGGAGCTGCACATATTCCTTTGTTTTTTTACAAATCCATTCATAATCAGCTCCTGAATAATCATCATTTGGTCCACCATAAGTTGTTTCCCATATAAAACCATCTTTTTTATTTTTCTCTCGCTTCCTTTCTTCATCTAAAATACTTTTTTCTATCATCTTTTTCATTTGACGGAAATGTTTGTAATATTCCGATTCTTTTGCCGATTCCAAGGAATCATATTTCTGAATTATCTTTTCATTGTCCGAAAATCTTCCCAATGAACAAAAAATATCTGATACAATTCTTCCATCTGTGATATAAAAACTATATTCATTGTTAAATTCATATTTTGTAGAAATTCGAGTATTCCAATATGCGCAAAGATTTATTTCGTGATTTCTATCTATATATATGTTTCGTTCTGCCGCACCGATTGTTATTCCTCGTGGAAGAATTTTTGCAAATGAATACTGATAAATTATATCACCTACATTTCGTTCAAATAACGGGAACATTGTTTTACTCATATTCTTCTCCCTTTTCATTCTTCTTACAAATCATCACTATCCAGAAAACACAAAAAGCGGCAAAGATTACGGACAGAATTGCTTCCGTGATTTTGAACCAAAAATGCTCGTTTGGTTTGATGAACGCATTAATTACACACGAAATAAACATAACGCCCATCGTAACAGAATTGACAATCCATAAAGTTTTCTTTTCATAATTTTCCTCTTATATTTCCACTTCTACTACAATCTTCTCCGCGCTCAAATTTGCAAGCTTTCCCCCATAATTCATCTTCTTTGGCTTTGCTTCGCGGATAATTTTTGCTGCAAGAGCTCTGATGTGTCCGGCTTTTTCAAGACCTGGATTTCCAGAAATCTTTGCAATTGGATTTTCGATAGTTACCAAGATTGAGTTCTTATCATACTGGTTGTATGGCTCAGCCTGAACTACTGTTTCAAGATTCTCGTAGAAGTCATGCTTTGCCTTACGGATTTTTTCAGCATCACTTGAAAGATCTTCCGGCTTGATGTTGTTGCAGAGTTTTCCAAGTGCATAAGGAACTGAATCATGTTGCCAGATATAGAAGTTTGTTCCAACAAGCGGAAGAGTAATTTTTGCAGAGTTCTTCTTGAAGTAGCGGATAAGTGCCTGCTCGATGCTTTCGCGTGATGAATCGTAATCAAGCTTTTCAATTGCAGAATCATAAACCAGTTCCAGATCTTCAGGATCTGTTTCCTGCATACGTCCATAGCAAAGTGAAAAAAGAATCTCAACACAAAGAGGCTCAAGGATGAACTGAGTAAGCTGAGAGAACTTTTCAAAAACTTCTGAACGACGGATGTACAGTTCACCTGCAAGCAAAGAGTCTTTTGCTTCTACTGCAGCAAGAAGAGGTCCGATGTGTACGAGGTAATCAAAGATGTCTTTATCTGAAACATCTACATCTGGAGCAATGTAAACTACAGGATTACAGTTAAGGGCAGAATCTACATACACATAATAACTCGGAGTGAAGTATGTGCTTGAGGCAAGTTTCTGTGCACCGTCTACATCAGGCAAATTCTTCTTTTCCCATTTGCCGACAAAATCGAGCTGTCCTGTCTTGCTCTTAGAAAATTCAAACCAGTCGTTGGCTGTCTTAATTAAAATCTGTGCGTTCATAGGCACCTCCTTTTCATCAGATTACGTCTCTATTATAAGACAGGGGGTGTAGCAAATAAGTGTGCACCCTCAAAAAAAGTGTGATATAATTTTTAATGTTTCTGGAGGCTGTTTATGACTCAAAAAAAGAAAAACGAACCTAAGAACAATTCTTTTCATACACTGAACTATCTGATGAAGATTGATCAGTCAATCCGA
>Ga0247611_10008124_pt1 | contig 13009 bp, 10 predicted proteins | sample 177DNAGHGhighgp2_FD_192422 | JGI IMG/M metagenome (GOLD analysis project Ga0247611, IMG submission 192422) | Sheep rumen microbial communities from Palmerston North, Manawatu-Wanganui, New Zealand - 1770 DNA GHGhigh gp2 | ecosystem: Host-associated > Mammals > Digestive system > Stomach > Rumen... | reverse complement strand
ATAATGTTTCCGTAAGCTTTTCTTTTTTTCAGAAGCAGTTCTTCTTCTTCAGCAGTTTTATTAAAGGAATTTTCAGTTATATATCCTGCTGAAATCATTTCTTTTATAATGCTGATTATATCGTTAAGAGTGATGGTTTCTCCCTGGGAATTCTGTCCAAGTGGTTCGGTGCTGACACTTGTAAGGTCTGTATCCTTTTGGAGCAGCTCAATTAAATTAAGGTATGCCTGTCCGCCGCAGATTGATTCAACTATTGCTCCTGTAAAATCAATAAGGGTAGAATCATTTGAAAAGTTTACGAATAAAGGTTCTTCAACGTTTTCTTTCATCATTTCAAGATAATTTGTAAATTCCGTCCAGTTGTTGGGAATAGGCATATTGTAAATAATACCGTTGTTGTTTAAGGTTTGAAGATTAAAAGAATCCAGCAGCACCGGAAGATATTTAAGTTTACCGTCAACAAAGGCACTTTTTTTTATCTGAGGATTTAAAGGGGAAAGTATTTCTTCATCAAGAGTGATGGCATTTCTGGCCATTTTTTGACAAACAGCTCCATTCCATGTAAATAAAATATCAATGTTTTTTAACTGAGATTTTGCAGGAACAGAGTCAGAATCAATATTTATATAGGATACGCTTCCAACGTAGTTTCTTTTTATAAGACCTTCCATTTGTTCTTCAAGAGGAGCCGGCACTTTATAAAAAGCAACTGTGTAAGCAGCCTTTTTTCTATCTTTAACAGATAGAATAAGCATGAGGGCAAGAACAATTATTGAAACAAAAATAACCAGTACTGTTGAAAGTTTAATTTTTTTCTTTGTCATAATTTGATTTTACCAAAGCTTACGGGATTTATAAAGTTCCTTTTCTGCTGTAAACTAAAAGAATGAATGTTGCAGTTATACAGCCTCCCCTTATGCAGTTGAATACAGCTTATCCTTCGGGAGCATATCTTAAATCTTTTTTTCAGATGGAAGGTCATAAGGCTTTCTGGTACGAATTAAATATCTGCCTCTTTTACAAAATATTTTCAAAAGAAGGGCTTTCTTATATTTTTAATCAGTCGCAGAGGGGGGCACAAAAGAAAATTTGTGAGGCTCAGAAAAGTGGAGATGAAGAAACTGCTGAACAACTTAGACGTTATCTTAGTCAGAGTGATCAGTGGATTAACTGGATAGATTCCATCACTGCGATTCTTTCCCATCGTCAGGATTTTTCCAGCAGAGAACTTTGTCATAAATTTGTATTTTCTCCTTTTGCCCCAAGAGGAATGAGGATGGAAAAATATCTGGCAAATCTGGACCATGATTTAACAATCGATGATTCAGTTTTTTTGGCCAGCCTTGCTCTTGCAGATTTAGCTGATTATATCCAATTTGTTTTTGACAAAGATTTTTCCCTTGTCCGTTACGCTGAAAGTTTGACTGTAAGTGAAAGTTCGTTTTCGCAAATTGAAAAGGGGCTGAAATCACCGGTATTAAATCATTTTTATAAAAAAGTTCTGGAAGAAAAATTTGGCCCTGGATCAGATTTTGAAAAAATAATTAATGAATCTAGTTCAGATAAAAATCTGGAAGATAAAGTTTTAGTCTGCATTTCAATTCCTTTTCCGGGAACATTCACACCTGCCCTGTATACAGCCTCATATTTAAAAGAATGTTATGGCAACAAAGTTTTCATAGCAGCGGGCGGCGGTTTTATAAATACAGAACTTCGTGACATCAGTGACCCTTCTGTTGGAAAATATTTTGACGCTATTTCTTACGACAGAGGTTACGGTTCCTACAAAAAACTTTTTGAAAATCATCTTGATAAATCAATCAAAATTTATAAAATGCGGTTTTTTGATGGGGAAAAAATAACTGAACCTTTATGGAAAGATAGTGAAATTGAACTATACGAAAATAAAATTACCAGAGAAATTGTACCGGATTATTCTCAGATTGATTTTAATATTTATCCACGAATGGCAGATGATGTTAATCCAATGCAGAGAATGTGGAGTGACGGCGCGTGGATGAAGGCCTATCTGGCTCACGGTTGTTACTGGCATCGCTGTGATTTTTGTGATGTTAATCTGGATTATGTTTGTGCATATCAGGTGGTGAACGTAGAAAAACTCTTTCAAGGTTTAAGCAGTCAGTGTAAACAAAAAGGACTGTACGGAATTCATTTTGTGGATGAAGCTCTCCCTGCCTCTGCATTAAAAAAGTTTTCTCTGTTAAACAGCAGGAATCAAACTCAATTGAGTTACTGGGGAAATGTCCGGTTTGAAAAAACTTTTACTCATGATCTGGTTGCCCTTCTTTCCTACAGTGGATTAATTGGTGTTTCTGCAGGAATTGAAATTGCAACTAGTGATGGTCTGGATAATATCCATAAAGGAACTTCACTGGATTCAATTGTTGGCGCCTGCTGTGCTTTTAAGGAAGCCGGAGTTCTGGTTCACGCGTATATGATTTACGGATACTGGAATGAAGATGATCAGGATACAATTAATTCTATGGAAACTTTGCGGCAGTTTTATAAGGCAGGACTTTTAGATTCGTCTTTCTGGCACAAGTTTGTTCTTACCAGAAATTCAAGAATTTATGGTGAATATGAACAGGGACTTCATCCAAACTTAAAACCTCTTGAGAGCAAAGATGGTGGCGTGTTTGCAAAAAATACAATGCATTTCAAGGGGGAAGAAAAATCTGCAAAATTTCATAATGGTTTGAATGCTGCTCTTGAAAACTGGATGCATGGACAGGGGCTGGATAAAAAAGTGAACAAATGGTTTAGTTTTCCGACTCCTGAACCTACAGTTTCAAAATCTCTTGTTGAAGATGCAATAAGCCGTTATGAAGAAAGATGTCATCAGTCAGCCTGCGCTCCACTTGTTCCAGAAAAACTTTACTGGTTAGGCGGAAAAATTCTTGAGGAAGAAATTTACAATGAAGAAAAAAAATCCGGAAGAATAAAACTTTCATGGTTTTACATGCAGGAGTGTGAAGAAGTGGAAGTAAAACTAAGCTCGGAAACCGCTCAGAAATTTACACAGGCAGTTTATGACTTGCGGCCGGAAGTCCATGATATTTCGAAAATTCAGAAGCTTTTGGAAGGTCCGTCTGCAAATCAAATTGAAAAATATCTTTTCAGACTGAGGCAAAGTTGTTTGATCATGATTTAAAAATATAAGGGAAGCTCGAAAAATTGAAAACTTTAGAGATTCCTATTTACCAGAGGTTTAAGTATCGGGGATGTCAAATTAGTTTGAACTGTCCCCAGTTCCAGTTGGTCTGCTTAAAATAAATATTTGCCAATTTATATAGAAATAATTATATTAGAAGTAAGACACGCACATAATAATTTAGAAGGAAATATTTAGATGAACGACAAATTGATTGAATCTTACAAAGCCTTTCTGGATAATGGAAAAACAGAAAGGGAATGTGTTGAAAGCCTGATTTCTGAGGCTGAAAAAAAAGGTTACAAAAATATTGATGAAGTAAAGAGCCTTAAAGCCGGTGATAAGGTTTATGTTACAAAATTCAATAAGGCAATTGCTCTTTTCCAGATTGGAAGCGAACCTATTGAAAAGGGAATGAATATTCTTGGTGCTCATATCGATTCACCTCGCCTTGACGTTAAACAGAATCCTCTTTATGAAAAAGATTTTCTTGTATACCTGAATACACATTACTATGGTGGAATCAAGAAGTATCAGTGGGTTACTTTACCTCTTGCAATTCACGGTGTTGTAGTTAAGACTGATGGCAGCGTTGTAAAAGTAAATGTTGGTGAAGATGAAGCAGATCCTGTTTTCTGTATTTCAGATATTCTTCCACATCTGGCACAGAATCAGATGAAAAATACTGCCAGTGATTTTATTCCTGGTGAAAGCCTGGATCTTATTCTTGGTAGTGAAGTTCCTCCACAGAAGTATGCTGAAGAGGCAGATAATAAGGAAGACAAAAAAGATGAAAAGAAGGATGAACAGAATAAGGCAAAAAAAGCCGTTCTTTCAATCCTTAAAGAAAAATATAATATTTCAGAAGCAGATTTCCTCAGTGCAGAACTGGAAATTGTTCCTGCTGGAAAATCAAGGGATCTTGGATTTGACCGTTCACTGGTTCTGGGTTATGGACAGGATGACCGTTCATGCGCCTTTACTTCAGCACAGGCTCTTTTTGATTCAGCAGCCGGCAAGAAAACACAGGTTTGCATTTGTGTAGATAAAGAAGAAATCGGTTCAGTAGGTGCAACTGGTATGGAAAGTCACTTCTTTGAAAATGCAGTTGCAGAAATTGTTGACCGTATGGGCAATTATTCAGAATTAACTGTCCGCCGTGCACTGAACAATTCACTGATGCTTTCTTCTGATGTAAATGCCGCTTATGATCCGCAGAATGGTGATCTTTATGACAGAGACAATGCAAGTTTCCTTAACGGAGGAATTGTATTCAACAAGTATACAGGATCACGTGGAAAATACAGTGCAAATGATGCTTGTGCCGAATTTGTGGGAAAAATCCGCAGTATCATGGATGAACACAATATCAAGTATCAGATGAGCGAACTTGGTAAAGTTGACCAGGGGGGCGGCGGAACAATCGCTTACCTTGCTGCAAAATACGGAATGTCTGTAATTGATGCAGGAGTTTCTGTATTGAGTATGCACGCTCCTTGGGAAATTACTGCCAAGGAAGATCTGGTACAGGCTTACGAAGCATACAAAGCATTCCTTTTTGCATAAATCATATTAAGAAGAAGCACCCCGGAAACCAAACCGGGGTCTTTTTTTTGAAAATAACAGATTGTAAACTTGTAAAATAGTTAAGGGTTTACAATCTTATGAAAAATCATTAAACTCCTTTTTATTATGGAAAAGAAAGCAAAGAAAAATATTCTTCTGGTCGCATTTATTGCTTTATTTGCAGCTATTATTTGTCTGGGCTGCTTTATGGCTATTCCTCTTGGACCTGTTCCAATTGTACTTCAAAATGGTCTGTGTATTTTAACGGCGGTACTCCTGGGAAGTTTCCTTGGCGGTGCTCCAACAGCTCTATTTCTGCTTGCAGGATTGATTGGTCTTCCAGTTTACTCTGGTGGAAGCAGCGGTATTGGTCCATGGGCTGGTCCTACTGGAGGATTCCTTGCCGGATATCTTATAGGGGCTGTTCTTGCAGGATTTATAGCAGGCCGTCCAAGTGTAAGTGAAAAGAAGTTCAGTGTTAAAACTCTTATCCGCCTTATTCTGGCTTTCCTTGCAGGTATGATAATTCTTTATGTCCCGGGAGTAATCCATTTTGCAAGATGGGCTGCTTCTGCAGGTAAGATTCCTGCTGATTCATCTGCTTTTGCCTTTACAATGAGTGCCTGTGTCCTCCCATATATTCCAGGTGATTTGTTGAAAGTTGCAATTGGGGTTCCTGTTGCCCTTAAACTTCGTCCTGTAATTGCTCAGTACCTGTATTCAGAAAAAAAGAAGTCTGATAAAGTAGCTGAGTAAAAGCGAGGATCTTGTAAATTGATTAACATCCAGAATGTGAGTAAAACTTTTGAAACTTCAGAAGGTGAAAATCAGGCTTTAAAAAATGTTTCTTTTCAGATTGAAGAAGGGCAGTGCGTAGTGATAGGCGGAGAGAATGGTTCAGGAAAATCAGTTCTTATGTCTATCATTGCAGGTCTTGAAGAAGTTGATGAAGGAAAGGTAGAAACTTCCGGCAGGGTAGGTCTTGTTTTCCAGGAAGCAGAAACGCAGATTCTTGGTGAAACTCCCCGGGAAGATATTGCCTTTGGTCCAAAAAATCTGGGCTGGTCAAAAGATGAAATTACTCAGGCTGTAGAAAACGCGCTGGAAAAAACTGGTCTTACAAAAAAGGCTGATTTTCCTGCAAGATTTTTATCTGGTGGAGAAAAGCGTCGTCTTGCTGTGGCTTGTATGATTGCAATGAATCTGCCAGTAATCATTCTGGATGAACCTTTTGCAAATCTGGATTACGTAGGAGTAAAGCAGGTAAACGCTTTAATAAAAGATTTAAAAGCTGAAGGCAAAACGGTTGTAATCCTTACTCATGAAATTGAAAAATGTCTGGCCCTGGCAGATAAATTTGTTGTTCTCTTCAGAGGGCAAAAGGTTTTTGAAGGAAGTCCGTCGGAAGGTTTAAAGACTAATCTGGAGGATTGGAATATCAGAAATCCTCTTACTGCATATTCATCCTTAAAGGATCTGGTCTGGTAATGGCTCAAAAATCTTCACTTCTTTCATATAAAAAAGGAAACTCTTTTCTCCATAAAACACCTGCCTGGTGCAAGTTGCTTTTTATTCCTTTATTAAATATCTTGTTTCTTTGTCTGCCAGTTTATTTTTCACTGGGGCTTCTGCTGATTCAATTTGTAATTGCCTGTGCTGTAGGATTTTCTCTAGGGGAACAGGCAGGCGATTTAAGACCCCCTCTTTACTATGCCGGTCTTTTAATTTTTTTTGATCTTGTGGCGGTTTTATTTACATTTATCTCAAAGGGAATTCAAAACAATCTTTTTGTATGGAATGATTTGTTAATCCTGCTGAAAGAAAAATTCACCTGGGAAAATCAAAAGGAAAGTGTTTTTAAACTGATAAAATTATTCGCCTTAATGCAAAGCGCCTCTCTGGTTTTTAAAAGCAGCAGTCCTCTTCAACTCAGGGATGGAATTGGAAAAATAGAAGGTGCTGTACGCAAGGTTTTTCATCTGAAAAAAGAAAATACTTTTACAGATGCAATTTCTATGTTTTTAAATTTCATTCCAATGGTTTCAAAAATCTGGTGGCAGTCAAAGAGAGCCTGGATTGCCCGTGGTGGAAAAAAGAATTCTGTAGAGATGTTTTATGTTTTGCTGCCTGTTTTATTTTCAGTTGGAATGAAAAAAGCCTGGAACGAAACAAGAGCAATTTTAATTCGAAAATAAATTATTCCTGGTGAAGACTTATTTCTCCTGAACTGAGACTTTTTCTGCTGCCGTCTGACAGTTCAACAACAAGGGCTGCATTATCATCTACATCAAGAACTTTTGCGCTGTATACACTTTTGTCATCCCCAATAACCGGGTGAACCTGAACAGTTTTTCCTGTAAGAAAGCAGTAGTCCTTATATTCTTTCATAACTTTTGAAGGTTCTTCATTTAAAACTGAAAGTACCTGCCCTGCAACTTCTGCTGCAAGTGCGGCTCGGCTAACAGAACTGTCAATTGTACGCTCTGTACCAGTAATTGATCCGGCGATTGCGGCGTTTTTAGAAACAATTTCATTGTCCTGAATATTAATTCCGATTCCGATTATTGCAGATTCAATCAGACCCGTTTCAAAATTTGCAAATCCCTCTGTTAAAATTCCGCTGACTTTTTTTGAGTTAATGTAAATGTCATTTATCCATTTAATTCTGGAATCAATGTTAAAGAGTTTTTTTATGGCCCGCACAATTGCTACTGCAGAAAAGGCTGTAACTTTTGCAGGTTCAGTAATTCCGTTTTCAGGGGCATAAATTAATGAAAGATAAATGCCTGTTTTGGCCGGAGAAATGAACTTTCTTCCAAGCCGGCCTCTTCCTGCAGTCTGGCTTTCTGCAACAATTACGGACTGGTGATATTTTTCCCCTGCTTCTGTAAGCCTGCCACCTGAGTCCCTTAAATTTCCGCATTCACTTAAAATACGTTTTGCATATGTGTTAGTTGAATCAATTTCCTGAAAGGTTTCAAGATGACTGTTTTGAAATTCTGGCCATCTGTTTTTAAAAGTTGAAGAAAAAAGTTCATGAGAAAAAACATCTCCATTTCCTGAAAGAAGGTAGCCGCCGTTTGTGGTTCCATCAATAATACAGCCTTGTTCCCGTAAACTTTTAACCGCTTTCCAGATTGCAGCTCTGCTTACCTGACATACTTCAGCAAGCTTTTCTCCTGAGACAGATGTGTTTTTATTTTGTGAAAGAATTTCCAGAACTTTATCTTTTGTAGTCATAGCTGAATTATAGAAGAATTTAAATCTTTTATAAATATAGAGGCAGTTCTTAATCAGTATTTTTTATTATGAAAAGCTTTTGGAATAAATTTTTTCTTTTACTGAAAGTGTGTTATAATTCAAGTGAATTATAAGGAGGACATCTATGCTAGTAAAAGATGTAATGACAAAAAATTCTTTCACTGTTGATAACAAAGCTTCTGTTCTTGAAGCAAAAGATATTATGTCAAAGAAAAATGTTAACAAACTTCCAGTTTTGAATAAAGCAGGACAGCTTGTTGGTATTTTGACAGCAAATGATCTGGACAGAGTGACCCCTTCTGAAGCAACAACTCTGGATGTTTACGAAATGGGCTATCTCCTGAGCAAAGTCACTGTTGAAAAAGTTATGACCAAAAAACCTATAACTGTTTCACCTGAAGAAACTGTTGAAGAAGCAGCACGTATTATGGCAGATAATGATTTTGGATGTCTGCCGGTAATGGATGGAAAAAAACTCGTTGGAATTATTACTGATTCTGATTTGTTTAAGATGTTCATTGAAATGTTCAACGCCCGTACTCCTGGAATCAGAGCTGTAATCACTCTAAAAGATGAGCCGGGCAAGTTAAGCGAATTGAGTAAAATCCTCGGTGAAGCAACTGCACAGATTGTTTCCTGCGTAACAACTCCTGCAGATAATCCTGCCTATAGAAAAGTTACAATGAAAGTTACAGGAATTACTCTGCCAAGATTTAAGGAAATTGCAGAGGCCTGCGGAAAAATAGAAGATATCCGCAAGGTATGATTTATTTTCCTACGCAGAAGTGAGAGAAGATGCTGCCCAGAATATCATCTGGTGTAACAGAACCTGTCACTTCTCCAAGACTGTCCAGACAATCCTCCAGATCCTGAACAACTGCATCTAAGCCGTAGTCACCCTTGTCTGCAATAAGCAGTGCATGTTCAACACATTCCAGTGCTTCTGAAACACTGACCTTCTGTCTTTTAGAACCAAGACCTGCCTGTGGTCTGTCAGACTGACTGGATGTTTGTCTGGAAATTATTTCTTTTACAAGGGTGCATAATTCTCCAACTCCAGTTCCAGTTTTTGCGCTGATGAATACTTGAGAAACTGCCCCCTGTGGAAGAGACTGGCTGTTTGAATCCATTCCGCTTAAATCACATTTGTTCCAGACCATTACCAGCGGAACCTGTCCCTGAGATTTAATAAAATCCATATCTTCATTGCTGAGAGAATTTCTGGAATCTGCAAGGTAGAGAATTATATCTGCGTCGTGGCTCAAATCTTTTGTAAGTTCAACACCACGGGCTTCAATTACGTCATCTGTTTTTCTAAGACCTGCTGTGTCAAAAAGGCGGGCAGGAATTCCATCAAAACTTACCCAGCTTTCAAGCCAGTCTCTGGTTGTTCCTTCAATGTCAGAAACGATAGCTCTTTCTTCCTTTAAAAGTGAATTAAAGAGAGAGGATTTACCGGCATTTGTTTTTCCTGCAAGAACCACTCTTGCTCCATCCTGATACAGCTTTTCACTTTTCCATGAATTTGCCAGGGAAGTTAATCGCTTTTTTGCTTCCTCAAGATTTGCTTTGTCAAAAGTGTTTGCAATTGTTTCTTCATCTTCAGGATACTCAATTTCAACTTCAATTGAGGCCAGTGTATCTACAATAAGTTTTTTGATACCGTCGATTTCTGTAAAGAGATTTCCTGCAAGACGTCCTGCAGCTCTGCCTCTTCCTGCATCTGTTTTTGAATCAATAATTTCCTTAACGGCTTCTGCTTTTGTTAAATCAGTTTTTCCGTTGATGTAGGCCCTGAATGTAAATTCACCTTTCTGTGCCTGGCGGAACCCGTTTTTTAAAAGAAGATTTAAAATGGCAGTTACTACATTTACACCGCCGTGGCAGAAAATTTCTACCATATCTTCCCCGGTAAAACTTTTTGGGGAACGGTAAACGCCGAGCATGACTTCATCAATTTTGTTTTCAGAAGTTGAATCAATAATCCAGCCATAAACAAGAGTATTGCCCTGAGCCTTTAACAGAGCTTCTGGTGGAAAAAATTTTCGAAACTAAATCAATGCAGTTTTTTCCACTAGTCCTGACAATTCCAATTGCTCCTGGTGCCAGCGCAGTGGAAATTGCTGCAATAGGGTCTTCCGGGTTATATCCTAAGTTTGTCATTTAATTAAGTGCCAGAACTCTGCTGAAAACAGAACGACGGGCAATTCTAAATTTCCTGTTGTCCCTTCTGGCGATTTTTTCCTCTTCTATATCTTCTGATTCAGCATCTCTTACTGTATCAAGAATTGTAATCATATCTTTTGCACGAGCCTTCTGATATTCTGCATAATTTCCGCTGAATGCAGGCTTGAATGCACTTACATCAACATCTCCTGAAGAGAAGGCTGGCTTTCTTTTTTGCAGGGCACCTTCATCTGAGTACCATGGAGATTTCTGCTCCGGTGCAGGATCAGGGAAGATGTCGTCATAGCGGCCTGAATTGTTCCAGTACATATATCCTCTGTTTAAGCCGTCACGAACACCGTAAACTTCACGCTTAACATAATCCGGATTGTACCAGCGGGCATCATATCTTACACCAAGGTAGAAGGCCTGAACCCACGGACGAACAATAATTCTGTTGTGACCGATAACAGAGTTTCTGTATGAACCGTAGAAATAAATTCTGTAAGGTCTTTCTGCATATGGTTCATATTCCAGGAAAGACTGTTCGAAATGTGACGGATAGAACATTGGGCAGATTACATCAACATAATCCTTCATAAGTTCAACATCCTGACCTGTGCCGGCACCTGTTCTGTACCAGCCGTTTGCTCCATAAATATCAATTCCGATTGGAGCTTCAATATTTTTTCTTGCGTAAGAAAGGAATGAAACTAAAGCTGATTCTTTGTCCATTCCCGGGTCCTGCCATCTGAACTGGGAAACAGATTTATTTGTACCATCAGTAGGGAAGCGGATGTAATCAAACTGAATTTCATCAAATCCTCTGTTGATTAATTCTTTTGCAATGTGAATGTTGTATTCCCATACCTGTTCAGAGTAAGGATCAACCCAGTTTTCATCATAGTAAGTGCCATTGCTTTTTGTTCCAACCCAAGGGGCATTTGTCTTTGTATTCCAGACAGCATATTTTCCCCCTTCAATAGTTGTAAGATGTTTGTCCTTGAAAACAACAATTCTGGCAACCAGATAAATATTGTCTTTTTTGAAAGCAGGAATAAACTTATCCAGATCAACTGTATATGAAGAAAGGTAGCCTTTTTCTTTAAGGAGAGGATCCTGCGGATTCTTAAAGCGAAGAAGTCCGTAATCATCCTTCATATCAACTACAATAGCATTAAGTTTGTTGCTGGTAATGATATTTTTATATTTTGTAATTCCACTGTCTGTAATCAGGTGGTATGGAGAAACGTAGATTGCCTTTCTGTCTGCTGCAGTGTCTGCGTATGGAGTAATGATTTTCTCCGGTTCCAGCATCCACATTTCGTTAAGATTTATGTCATAATCAATTCCAGTGTAGGAAGCAGGAACATAGGCTGCGTTAACATCTGCACTTGTGGAATTAACCAGTTTTCTCCAGGAAGTATATTGTGGATTTGGCAGGTCTACCATTTTATTTTCAGAAAGGGACCAGGCATTTACTTTGCCCATTGTTTCAAAAATGATTTTGTCTCCTGCAGCCCAGAGAGAGTCCAGAGTATCCAGATCTTCTGTAGATGTGTAGAGAGTTTCTGCTCTTTTTGAAATCCAGTTGAATTTATAAAGTTTTGGAATAAAACTCTGTGATGCGTAAACTTCACAATATTGAATTCCTTCAGGAGATGTTTTTGGAAGACAGATAATGTCAGCAATTTCATCAACCTGAGTAAGACTTGGCTTGAGGGCGAAACCGGCGCTTACATCAACCCAGCCCGGATTAGCAGCTTCAACTCTGTAATAAGAAAAACCGTAAATTGGATGAGAAAGAAATACTACTAATTCAGAAGATGTAACTTTTCCTTCTGTATAAACCGGCATATGTCCAATGGCAACTGCTTTCATTCCAGGAGAATAACTGCTGCAGGAACCAATGCTCTTCCAGTTTTGACCGCCGTCCCGGGAAAGATATACTGCATCTTTTGTAGATGTTACCATATTATTTTCATCTGTAGGGTCTACGGCCAGATCCTTTAAAGGATGAACCTGTTTCTTAAAGGATTTTGTCTTGCCGTCATATTCTTTAATTGTAAGAACCGGAAGTCCTTTGCTGCTGTCTGTAAAATTAACTAAATCTGTAGAAGAAAGAATACCGTTGTTGGTAACGAAGAACCATTTTTTTGAAGTCTTTGTAATGTGGGTAACTTTTCCCTGGCTCCATATATTCAGTGCAGAACCATCTGATTTTACGCTGTAAAGACCATTGTCAGTACCAATAAGGATTGGACTAGAATTCTTTGAACTGGCATCCTTTTCAGGAAGAGTTTCAGGCAGCTGATACAGAGGATTTCTGGCAAAAGCAGAGCCTGTAATTAATAAAAAAACACCTAATTTTGTTATAAGTTTACGCATATTTGGATTATCGGAAGTCATAGTGTGCATATTAAACGAATTTTCCCCTTTTGGGTACTAGAATTTGTAAGGAATTGGGGGGAGAATTTGATGTCTAGATGATTTACTTATTAAAGGAATAGCCACACTGATGCGAAGAGAGAGGAAATGGGAGAGATAATTTTTTATAAAAAATGTCAACTTTTATCAAATATACCTGCTTCTTATAATTAAGATTAAATTTATAAGGAGATTCCAAAAATATGGAAACAATTATTTTTCTTTCAGTTATTACAGTTTTGGTGTTGGTTGGCATTGTTTTGTCTATTGTTCTTATTAAGAAAAACAAGAACTCTGATTCTGGCATAATTTCTGATAAGCTTGGTATTTATGAAAAAAAACTTGAGATATATGAAAAAAATCTCAAAGATGAAAAAATATAATAACAATATAAGCAATTACGTAGACTCTGAATTC
>Ga0247611_10008122_pt1 | contig 13012 bp, 14 predicted proteins | sample 177DNAGHGhighgp2_FD_192422 | JGI IMG/M metagenome (GOLD analysis project Ga0247611, IMG submission 192422) | Sheep rumen microbial communities from Palmerston North, Manawatu-Wanganui, New Zealand - 1770 DNA GHGhigh gp2 | ecosystem: Host-associated > Mammals > Digestive system > Stomach > Rumen... | reverse complement strand
AAGGCTATCAAATAACAGGTGTCGGAACACCTGTTAGAGATTTTTAATGTTGTATACCTGCTCCAATACTTGCTTTCGTTTAGCTTCTGCCTGCTCCACAGATAGCCCGTCATCGACATACATAAAGTATAAGCCTGCTGCCTGGGGGCGAAGTCCTGTAAGCTGCTTACTGATGGTACTTCTTGACATCTGGTAATGTTTGGCTGCCTGCGTAATGCTGGTGAATACTCTACCATCATTTACACACATAATCTTTTTACCAGGTCTGCCCATTGCCATAGTATCACCTCCGTGCTATCTTCCTAATTAAATTATAGCACTTTGTTTCCAATTTGTCAACAAATTATCACATTACTTTGTTGACAAATTGGAACGAAAGTAGTATAATAATAGTAGAGGTGATTACATGAAACTTGGTAGACCTGGTAAAAAAATTTTATGCATCAATGATGGTATAACTTACGAGAGCTGCACTGCTGCTGCTCAGACCTACAAGGTAACACGCAGTGCTATCAGCCGACAAGTCAACGGACGCCTTAAAAGCGTGAAGGGATTATATTTTATGACTGTCAGTGGAAATGAAACTCCGGATGAACTGCAATCAATCAGAATGCAATATCTCAGCCAATCAATCAGAATCGAGGACCTGCTATGACTATCGACGATAACTTACTGAAAGAATTGGGGGCTGTTGATACAGTGGTGTACACTCTGATTGCTAATAACCCACATATAACTCAAAAAGAACTTGCACGGAGTTGTAAGCTCAGCACAAGGACGGTTATCAACGTACTCCAAAGACTCGAAGATAAACACTACATCCGTATCAAGAACAACAAGCCGAACTCAAATACATATGAAATTTTGGACGTAAAAAAGCGAAAAGAGGTATACGGTGCTTTTGGACACGTACAACTCTCGACTACAGAGTATCAAGGGCTTATGCAGGACTACGGAGAAACTACAGTCACGAAGTACATAAAGCGGTTAGATGACTACTTAGAAATACATCCTGAAAAACATTATAGTGCACATCATCAAGTTTTAAGGAACTGGATAGAGGACGGGATAGAGAAAGAAAAACAAAAGACCAAGAGAAGTAGTGCTATACCAAGAGGTGCTAAGTACTGGTATGGTGGTAAGACCTACGGAGAACTGATAGCCGACTTACCTAACCATGAGCAAAAAGAGTACTTGTCATTTTTGAAAGAAAGTGACTTGCATCAAGTGGCAACTGAGCCACTAGAAAACTTTTTACAAACAATAAAAGAAAAAAATGAGTATATGTCCTTGATGGATATAATAATAAGTGGAGAAGGTGAGTAGTAAATGGCAAAAAATTTGAAACCCGTATTTGTTGTTGGTACTGCTCAGACATACCCATCGGTTGCCGCCGCCGCTAAAGCGTTGGGCGTGAGTGCTAGCGGTGTATCAAAGGTTGTGTCTGGTAAGATACCATCTATTAAGGGATACCGCTTAGGAGCGTTGTCAGACCGTGTTATCAAGGTGACAGAAACAGGTGAAGAGTTTACAAGTCCGGTGCAAGTTGCAAGGAAACTGGGCGTTAAAGAAAAAAAGGTATCATCTTTGTTGTCAAGTGGAGCTAATCAGACGACGGGCGGTTATCACTTTGTATATGACGTTGCAAGTCCCAACGGAACACCTACACAAACACGACAAGCCGGAACAGCAACGAAACCCAAAAACAAGAAGCAGAGGAAAGCGGAAAAGCGAGCAAAGAGGCAAGCTGAGCCGGAAAGAAGAGCAAAAGAAAGAGAAGCCAAACGGAAAGCACGTGAACTGCGAGCAGTCATCAAACAGTATGACAAGACTAGAGACAGCTTATTTCAGTACGTGAAAACTGTTAATGATATGATTGATAAGTATAACAAGGTAAATCCGGCTTTGATATACTATCATCCAGCGGCTAAAGATGTTTTTGGACTGCAACCACTTATCGGCTATGGAGATGGGCTGCATTTTGATGACTCCCTGCACTGGTTTGACTATGACTTATCTAAGGACGATAAAGAGCGAATCGAAGAACTCACCAAAATGATGGATATGAGACTTGACAGGCTTATCACGGAAACAACCCAAAAGGGTAAAAACTTTTTTGACATGACTACTGCATGGCAGACACGTACAACATGGGCTGACGAATTTTTTAAAACTCCAGGACATGAAAATGATTTGGACAAGTATGCTCATATGTTATGGGATATCCTTTTGATTTTGGAGCGTGCAAACGAGTACAAAGAGCTGGGGAGTGACTTACTATTTAACGAAATTAGCGATGCTATGCAAGGAGATATCGACCCCGACGAACTAAACAGGTTTATGGAGCGCATCGAATACTGGATGGATAATGACGGAGACCAAGACGACTTAGACGAAATTTTGCAGGAATTGCATATGAACTATACTCCAAAACAGGGCTATAGCGTTTTTGATGATGATGATGGATGGTGGTCTACATGACATACTGGTCTGATATGGACTTTACAAAATTTAATGTGGGCTATGATAGGCACAAATATTGCCCTTATGTAGCCGGATTTGACACTGAAACCACTACAATAGCACATGAAGGGCAAAAGATAGCATTTATGTATGTCTGGCAGATGGCTATAGAGAACGAAGCTTTTTATGGACGTACATGGGAAGAGTTCAGGCTTTGCTTGCAGAAAATCAAAAATGAGATGCATTTAGCCGTTGACTATAAGCTGGTGGTATATGTCCATAACTTGAAGTATGACTTCGGATTTTATAAAAGAGAAGTCAACTTAGAGGGCAAATTGATTGCAAGGAATAGGCGAACAGTACTACAGCATGTGATGTCAGATTGCTTTGAGGTCCGTGACAGTGCAGTGTACACCGAAGAACCACTTGACGACATGGGCGAAGAAATCGGCATCCCAAAGTTAAAAGGGTATGACTATGGAAAAATCAGACATGCAGAGACCCCACTCACTGAGGACGAACTTCTGTATTGTGAACATGATGTACTTATACTTACAAAATTTTTTAGGCTTGAAGCAGAACGGTATGGATGTCAAATACATCAACTTGCATTGACAGTTACACAAAATGTTAAAAGAGTTATCAATGCAGAATTTGCGAGAGAATCCCGTACATACCAGTCTATGTTGCTGTCTAAGCAACTCAAAGACAACCCTAAAGATAATGCTGTACTAAAGTTACTTAAACACGCTTTTTTTGGGGCATTTAATTATAGTGCCATGCTTTTGCGAGGATTAGAGCAATCCGATGTTACTGGTGTAGATATCAGTGCTTGCTATGGTGCTCAGTGTTTGTTGCATCTGTATCCAGTGAGGAAGTTTGAAGAGCTGGAGCTACCGGAATCACTTGACGACTTGAAAACAAACCCACGGTATAAAGGTAAAGCTATGCTGATAACTTTTGCTGCAAAAAAAATATCCCCTAGGTATGCGGACATTGGTTTTTTGCCTATACACTTACATAACTATTGGCAACGGTCTGCAACAGATATGTGCAATGTATCTGCAAAAAGACTACTAAAAGCAGATAAAATAGAAATGACTTTGACAGATGTTGACTTTAAGATGTTTCTGATGTTTTATCAGACAGAAGGCATAAAAATTATATCTATCATGGGGAGCGACTACGGTCAAATGCCTAACTACATGATACGTGCTATTACTAGGATGCACAAAGAAAAACTTAGAGTACAAGCTAAGAATAAAAAAATACGGGAGACAAGACCTCTCACCATTGCAGAACAGCTTGAATATACTCACGCTAAAGTAGGCGTTAGCCGTGTCTATGGCATACTGGTACAAGACCCCATCAGAGACGCTTATAAATGGGACGCCGAGACTGGAAACGTAGTTAAAGATGGCGAAGTAAAAAATAAAGTGCAGTTTCAGCCGGTTTTGTACCAATGGGGTGTTTGGGTTGTTGCATGGGCGAGGTACGAGATACTCAACCTTTTGTTAAGACTTGCTATGACTTCTGACGGATTTGAAGAAACTAAAACTATATACTCTGATACTGATAGCTTGTACTTTAATTCTGCTGTTACTGATATGGATATCATCAATAAATATAACGCACGCATCACAGCAAAGGTCACAAAAGTAGCTACTATGTATCATATCAATCCGGCGGACCTTGCTGGGATTGGCACTCTTAAAGTTACTCACTATGATAAGTTTAAGACCATCAGCATCAAGCAATACTGCTTTGTACAAGGTGATACTTTTGACTATCGTTGTGCTGGATTAGCACGTCCTGACTATGTATATGATGATAAGGGCAATCAGTTATACAACACTGACGGAACACCAGTTAATGAGGGCATGACCTTTTTTGACAACTTTGCATCAAATGATGAGCGGATGGCTGCGTTTACAAGAGAGCTGTCCATCCCTGTATCTGATGCACATGTCAAGCGAAACTACTATCATGATAAAGGTCTTACAAAACCCATTACCGTCACTGACTATAAAGGTAACGTCATGGAGCTACAGCCTAAATCGTGGGTTATTATAGATAGTACTGGTTTTGACTTTGACCGGAATCCATTTGATGTACTGCAACATGTTGATAAAGACAGATTTGAGGATATCGTTAAAAAGCATTTATAAAAGGAGGAAAATTATGAAACTGAATGATGACAGATACCAGTGGATATATGATAATGCAGACAGGCTGAAACAGGCTGTTGTTGTTGCTGACTTCTGCAAACAGCACAGAACTCTTGACGATACTTTCAGAAAATCGGATGAACTCTTACACGACTTATCGTTCTCTTTTCTTATGGTTGCTATGGGTGAGCATATTCCTAAGAACCTGTGGTCTGTAGGTGATTACAGTGTGCTGTACGGCATTCTGGATGATGCAGAAGAATTAGAGATAAGCGATGAATGAGTAAGCTGGTAGTGTATTTTTTGGATTATGAGGTGAGAGTATGGTAGATATTGATTTTGAAAGTCTTTTGCGCCTGGAGATATCTAATAAAGCAATACCTGATGAGTTGGTGATCAGCTTTTTTGAAAATCGTCTGGATATGCTTAACAGTGCTGGCATTGAAGAATTAAACAGCAATATAGACAGCATCATAGAAAAAGCGATCCATTACGAACGCCCTGGGCTGGTAGCGTATTTTTTGGATTATAAGGCAAAAAACAATTTGTACACAGCCCCAAACTGGAGCTTATGATGTAATCTACATTTATTCCGCTGCATTCTCCGCTGCAAGAATGCAGCGGAATTTTTTTGTGAACTATTGACAAAATTTACTTTGCAATGTATAATAATAGTAGGGGGTGATTATGATGTATTACACCTATGATAATATTGATAAGCTGGATGCAACCTATAATTTAATAATTGGTCAACGCTCCAACGGTAAAACTTATGGTTGGTGCCGTAAAGCAATAGATGCCTATATAGATAGTGGTTTGGCTAGTGCATACATCAGGCGGTATGATGAGGAGATAAGACCCACTAACATATCAAATCTTTTTAACCCACATAGTGACTATATCTCACAGAAAACAAATGGAAAGTACAATGCTATAGTATACAGATTACATGCCTACTACTTTGCAAGGTACGAAAAAACAGCGATAGGAACTGAAAAAAAGACTGCACAAGACAAAACACCTTTTTGCAGAACATACGCTATCAACACGACCGAAACAACCAAAGGCTCAGACGACGGCGAAATAAAATATATTTGCTTTGACGAATTTATGACCAGAAGATTTTACTTGAATAATGAATTTGTGCTTTTTCAAAATCTCTTGTCTTCGCTCATCCGAAACAGGGGCGGAGTAAAAATTTACATGTTGGCTAACACAGTCAACAAGTACTGCCCCTATTTTGCAGACATGGGGCTCAGAAATGTGCAGAAGCAAAAACAAGGTACTATAGACATTTACAAGATGGGTAAGTCAGATACAACCATAGCTGTCGAGTACTGTAGTCAGTCTGATGTATCAGTACCAGTATCCAAGTATTTTGCGTTTGATAATCCTCAACTAGAAATGATATCTAGTGGAGCGTGGGAAATCGCCTTATACAGACATGCACCCGAAAAAATCGCAGACCACAGAATCATCACAAGCTTTTTTGTGCTTTTTGACGGTAACGTAGTGCAGGGGGATATACATATGTATAACGGCTATCCTGTAATCTTTTATCACTATAAAACCACCCCTATCAAAGACCCTGATAGGTCTATCATGTATATAAGCGATACTATCGATGGCAACCCCTTACATCAAGTTGACTTGCGAGTAGCACCCACAAAAGCCCAAAAGTTGATAGTCGACCTGATGAAGTATCAAAAAGCCTTTTATGCCGACAACGAAGTCGGCGAAATCATAAACAACTGGCTAAAATACAGTATGAAAGTACGAAATCATGCACACATATAAAGAGGTGATAAAAATGGAAAACGAGAGAAAATTTAATATTGAACTTGATGTCGTAGAAGCACTCTATCTTGAAGAAGCAATTGAAAATCTTTTGCAGGACACGCTTATCAATGCAGGGCGAAAAGAAAGTCTTGAAAAAACTTTGAAGAAAATCAAAGACGGGCTGGAAAAAACTCCACTGATTTTTTAATGGGGTGATGATTACATGGCTAAGAAAAACCAAGAGTACAGCAACTACTATACGCCATTTATGCAACCCGTTCCGATGCATTTCGACATGTTGTTTCGGCACTATTTTAATTTTTTAATTCGTGACCTTTTTCAGGTTTTCAAGTTTGGCGGACTTCCCGATAACATAAATGAGACATTTTTAAAATATTGTCTTTTTTGTAATGGCAAAGTGGTTTTTTTTGAGACAGATGCCGGGGAGCTCCTTGCACTCAACGGCAATTACTCCGGCGACCCCGATGTGTACTACATCCCCCAAAAAGTCATAGTCACAAATCCTACCCTAAAAAAATCCTACCTTATGGAGCGAGATGTAGAGTGTGTTGTAGTATACTGTACGGAAACAGATATCTATAATCAGGTGTCTGAGTTTGGCGGTCTGTACACACTCCTATGCCGTACTGCTACCATGCTGGCAGACAGTGACCTGTCTATCAATGTAGCGCAAAAAAACAAACGATTGATCAATGTATTGGCGGCGGAAGACCAAAAAACAAAAGATGCTATAGACGCAGTAGTACACAAACAGTACGAGGGAGAGCCCTATGCGGTCGTTATGAAATCGCTTATCGACAATGTGCAGTCCGTACCAATCGCCGAAAAATCAAGTAACAACGATATTATGCAGCTTATCGAAAGCCATCAATATATTTTATCACATTTTTATGAAAGCCTAGGACTCCAAACCCATGACCAAATTAAAAAAGAACGGCTTATCACAGCGGAAATCAATGACAATGATGGCATCGCAAAGCTTAATATTGATAATATCTTAGCTACTATCAATAACGGCTTGCAAAAGGTCAATGAAAAATATGGTACGGAAATAACTGTCAAGTTAAATCCAATTCTCATTGAAAAAACGGAGCCGCTGGAAGAGCGTGAGCCGGAAGAAGAAACTGACGACAGTCAGAGCGAAAGCAACCAGACTGATACCGAAACCGCAGAAACGGAACCGCTGGAAGAACGTGAACAACCAGAAATTGAAATCAATATAACCGCAGAAGATAACGCAGACGTTGAACTCAATATAGATACAGGGGGTGTAGACGATGGCAACAATAACCCCGTACAATGACAAATATCGTAAGTGGGGAGATATAGATTTATCCACAAACCCATTTGCACAGTGGCAGACAGTGCTGGCAACACTAGGTATTGACATTGATGCCGCATTGCAGTTTTTTACGTTGGACTACTACAGTGCAGTCACAAACTACTCTGACCTTTACATAATGGTGGTTTTTGGTCAAGTGTTGACAACCGCCGGAGACAAGTACACCCGTATGATAGCAGCCGCCAAAGCGAGCTATAACCCAATCCACAATGTCGATGCTACTGAAACATATACCGATGTACGCACGCCTGACCTACAAAAAGAGCTAACACTAAACACCACAACAGCGATGACCGACACAAGGTCAAGCACACTAACACTCAACACAACCACATCATCTAGTATCAACCAAACACGGACAACAACGGACACACCCAACAACTTAAAGTCAACTAACACACACTTCGTAAACCCCTACGACGACACGGGTTATCATGAGGAATCAAAAGACGAGTCTATACAAACGGGCTCAACCCAACAGACAGAGTCTTACACGGGCAACCCCGACACAACCCAAAACACTGGCACCAACACAACCCAAAACAGCGGCGGCACATCAACCACCAACACAGGCACCAACACAGAGACCGACACAGGTACCGAGACAGTAGAGCATAACTCACGCCGATACGGTAATATCGGTGTAACATCAAGTCAAAAGTTAGTCAACGAAGAGTTAGACCTAGCAGACAGACTAAATATATTTAAGGTAATAGAGCAGGACATAGCTAAAAAGCTGTTTTTGCAAGTATGGATATGAGGTGATATTATGAAAGTAAATCAAATTTATACAATTCTTAAAGACGTCATGGAGGAAATAACAGGTCTTCCCGTGGCATCCGAATCCACTGAGGAGGAAAATGTTTTTATCATCAAAGAAGACCTGTCTAACATCGTAGATGTGGGCACACGTTTATTTCAGTCCGGACAGAACTGGAAAGACAACTACGTTAAGTCATTGATTAACCGTATTGGACGTATGGTATTTGTTGACCGTCCCTATTCCGGGTGGGCTCCCAACATAATCCGTGACAGTTGGGAGTACGGATCTATTATGGCTAAAGTGCGTGTAAAAACATTTGAAGCTAAACCAAATCCGTCATGGAGCTTGCAGAACGGACAAACAGTAAATCAGTTCGAATATAACGCCCCTGAAGTTTCACAAATTTTTTACAACCAGAAAGTTGCATGGCAAATTGATTGTAGTTTTGCGGAAATGCAGGTTCGTGAGTCTTTTCGCAGTGCTGGCGAACTGAACCGCTTTTTCTCAACCATTGAATCTACTATCAACAAATCGCAGACCATGTACATTGACTCGTTGGAAATGCGTGCAATCAATAATTTCATAGCTGAGAAACTTAACGCTAACAACGGAGTCGTTGACCTTTTGGCAGGATATAACGCCGCCTTCAGTCCGACTTTGACCGCTGCACAAGCTATCACAAATGTGGACTTTTTAAGATACGCTGCATATACCATCCTTTTGTATAAAGACCGCCTGAAAGCAGCGAGCGAAGTATTTAACATGAATCAGGACAGCGGATACCCGACATTTACACCAGCGGAGGACTTGCACCTTGTCCTAATTTCCAACATCGCTAAAGCACTAGATGTATATTTACAGTCTGAAACTTTCCATAATGATTTCACCGAAATTGGAAGATATGATACTATCCCCTTCTGGCAATCTTCTGGCGACAGTTTTGCGACTGAAATGGTAACACGTCTTAACGTAGCTCCAGCATCCGACAACACAACGACTATCGACCGTAACTATATCATCGGCGTGATGTTTGACAGGGATGCTATCGCTATCACAAATGAAAACCGCCGCACAACGTCTGCATACAACGCCAACGGGGAGTACTATAACAACTTTTACAAGATAGATACTAGCTTTATCAACGACATGGCGGAAAATGGCATTGTTTTCACCATCGGTACAGGGGCAATTTCATAATATAAATTTTTTGCCGTCGCCCATCAGAGCGGCGGCATTTTTAAAAGAGGTGATAATATGCAAATAACCATAGGTCAGACCGCTGATGACCGTCGTAAAATCCAAAAAAGCTTTGCTAACACAACATCAGTGTCAGTGCAGCTCAAACAGCCTTGTGACCTCTTACATCCTGTCTTTATGCTAACATGGAGCAGCTTATACATACATGCTAACTATCTTAACGCTCCCGATTTAGGGCGTTACTACTATATAGATGGTGTAAATTTGCTAACGGGCAACAGAGCTGAGCTACACTGTAGTGTGGATGTTTTGATGTCCTACGCAGCTCAAATTTTAGCACTGGATGTCAACGTACGCCGCAATCAGCACGAGCGCAACAAACTAATTGTTGACAATCAATATCCAGAAGAAATACTATCGACCGTAAGTGTTTTAAAATTTAACGCAAGTCCTTTTGGAGTTAATGGAGGTTACAATACTATACTTACAGTGATAGGAGGACAAAGAAGTGGCGAATAAGATAAAGTATTCTCAGGTAAGTGCTGAGGCTAATAGCGATACTTTTACTACAAAGTATTATAAATTGGAAACTACAGATACAGTTAGGGAAACTAAAACTATCAATTCCGTATGGGGTGATAATAGTGGCTTATATTGTGGAACTAACGGAAACAGTTTAATTGGATCATATACTTATTTAGAGTTTCCCGATTTTAGTGAAGGTGATTTTGACAAATTTAATTTAGATATTGGCACAGCAACCGGACAAATAAATTTAAGATTTGGTGTAGTATGGGGTTTTTCACCCTATCGCTACGGGTTTAAGTGGACAGGGATTGAAGAAAGTGTTGCTAATTCTTATAATCGCTTGCCAGCACAGCCTACAAGCGGTACTTCTGTCACAACAGGCACAATAACATTTGCTAATCCATTTACGCAAGCATATCAAGACGTTAATATGACGGGTGTGCAATCATCTCCTTATTTTGTTACATTTCCACAGGAGCTTAAAATAAATGATTTAATTTTTGTACCACATTTTGTTATAAAAACTGTAACAATAACATCAACAGACGCTACTAATAATATTGTTAAAATATCTGCTGTATCAGATACATTTACATGGGCGCAAATCAAGCCGGAAGATAAAACACCAGCCGGGGAATATTATGAAACATATAAAAATTTATATACAAATACTTATGAAGTTGTATCAACACAACAAGATTCGAAAGTTATCAGATTTTGCGCAGGTGTGCTATTAACACCTTATTACGGTAAATCATCACATGCATATGATAGCGCAACAGATAGTTATAGCCAAGCAACAAGCGCATTTGAAAGATATAATGCAAGACAAGTATTAGGTAGTACAAATCCAGATGATGGAGAATATCCTGCAAATGCAACTACTCCATATTTATCAATATTTTATGAACAAAATATACCAGAGTTAAAAGGCGTATATTATGGTACTCCAGCCGGAATTAGATTTACACATGGTGCAACGCAGAATAATTTAGAAACAGATTCGTTTAACATCAATACAACATTCGCACCGACCGCCGATTATAGTAAATTATCAACAGGTAATGTATCGTGGAATCCTATCAGTAATTATTCTCAGAACGTAACAGCAACAGCAATATTTTCAAACATAAATCCAGATGATGATACACCGTTACTTGTTTTCCCGTCAACTTTAATGACAAGTAAATCTGGTAAAATATCTGATTATGTAAGTGTAATCACAACTAGTGGCAATAAATTATTCGAGGATGGTTTAGGGGATTTGTCACAATGCACCCGTAATAGGGCGTTTGTACCATCTAGATATTTTAGCGGATTTCAGATTGCAGATTTATGGTCAACAATTATGTCATTTGGATGTTATGTAGCAGATGCTCCGGAGCATGCTCAAATAGCTCCATTGGGTGCCAACTTAAATGGTAATCCACATATTTATTGTGGTAATATGGATGGTAATTTTGTGACGGACGGCACTGCAAAACAAGGCGATGACATACAAGATTTACCTCAGACCAAAATTGACGATATTATACAAGGCACTCCATACAAACCACTTGACCCGTCAGGCGGCGGAAGTGACCCTGATTCAGATAAGCAGGTAGCCCCCAACAAAATTGAAGGGGTAACAATGCCCCTACAAACGGGCAGGACGCTTGGTAGTGGTTTAGGGTTTATTACTATGTATAATCTTGATTCAATGCAATTGCAAGCCCTTGGGAGTGCACTATGGCACTCTGTAGCGGACTATGATCCATCATCCATAGACCCTCAAACTGGCAACATTGTGCACAACTTTTACGTCCAGTTAGGGCAAGAGGTAACAGGTACTTTTGATACTTCAGCTATTCTTGATTACTTCGTATCGCTAAAACAGTATCCCTTTAGTGTAGGTACTTTGCCCGTCACGACTGCTTTTGGCTCAAATGTTTATATCGGTAATGGCAAAGTCGGTATACCTATCGGATCAGGTGTTAGGGTACTGACCAGTTCCATTGGTATGCTCAGTGCTGGTAGTTGTCTTGTAAGACCTGTCACACCGTATAATGATTTTAGGGACTACTATAACTCAACTGTGACAGTGTACTTGCCATACTGTGGCACCGTCGAGCTCAATCCAACAGAGGTTATCAATCAGACATTGACGTGTTACTATGCAATCGATTTTTACACTGGCGATTGTACTGCATATCTTACAGTTGATGGTAATCCATCATATATTATCGGAGTCGCCAACGGCACTATAGGCGTAGACATACCGCTGTCAGCTACAGCAGATGCACAGTTACAAGCCCGACATTTGATAGACGGAGCACAAACAGCACGCATATTTAGGAGCATGATAACGGCAGGCAGAGCAGCGATAGACGGCGACATAGCAGGAGCAGTTAGTGGGGTGCTGGACATACAGTCAGCAGGTATGCAGCTGGATGCAACGCAAAAGTCTAGGTCAGGTGTAGCATCGGGGTTTCTGTCCGGCGGTGCAGGTGGTGCAAGCTTTTACGCACCAGATTCTGCATTTGTTATCATCCGTAGAGGGACATATAAGCGACCAGATAATTATCCATCTACAGTAGCATATCCATCTACACAATCAGGCAAGCTAGGCGCATTTGCAGGGTATACGGAGTGCATCAATGTTAATATGACAGGGGTTACAGCAACCACGACCGAAAAAGACATGATATATGATTTGTTGCAGTCAGGTGTTATAATATAATTGATAATAACAGGTGTACCAGCACCTGTTAT
>Ga0247611_10008121_pt1 | contig 13012 bp, 18 predicted proteins | sample 177DNAGHGhighgp2_FD_192422 | JGI IMG/M metagenome (GOLD analysis project Ga0247611, IMG submission 192422) | Sheep rumen microbial communities from Palmerston North, Manawatu-Wanganui, New Zealand - 1770 DNA GHGhigh gp2 | ecosystem: Host-associated > Mammals > Digestive system > Stomach > Rumen... | reverse complement strand
TCTAGCTTTACCAGTATTAACCAGTTCGTGGATAATATTAAGAAACTCTTGCCAATCAAGTTGCTCAGTTGCTGGAGGTTCTTCACAGTCGTGGTAGATATTCAAGAGAGATTTGCATTCATCTTCGATTTGGTCGTCATTGATGAATTCGAGAATCGATTCTTGAGTGAGTTTGCCTTCAGAATTGAGAGATGTGCTTATGGAGTATTCTTCTCCAGTAGTGCAATCTTTAACGGTTTTGAGTAAGTTAGCCATAGTAGTATCTCCTTATATTAAGGTTAATTTAAAAGCACCATTACTTTTAAATTATAATATAAATTTAATATTTTTTAATTTAAAAGTAATTTAAAAATTATAAAAGTAGAGACTCTAGAAACTGCAAAAGGGAGCCCCGTAGAGGAGCTCCCTTGGTACTATGGCTTATCTGAGAATGAGTAAATCGTTTGTTAGATAGAAGTTTTTACGTCATGTAGTAGTTGATCGAGTTGTTCGTAAGAATAGAGTTTGTCGTTGAAGTCGAAGTAGAAGCATTCAGAGATTGGATAAGAAGAATCGTCTGTGCGTCTATCGAATATTTCGTAAGAAACTAGTGAGAGATTTAAAGTAATTTGTTTACCACAGAGTTCTACGATATAGAGCAATTTCGCAGTAGAATGTAAATTGTGTTTTACATCATACATCCACGAGGCGTGATAGCTTTTATCGAGATATTGTAGCTCTGCAATGAAATTCAAGACGTTGCAGAGTATACGAGTATCTTTCGAATAATTATGATTGGGACAATCCATGAAGATTCTAGCACGTTCTGCGCAATAGAAAGAAGTGATGAAGTCTGTGATTAGATAGAAGTGTTTGATTTTGGGTGTTATGAGTGCAAGAGAACGATTGATCTGACGAACTTCTTCTAAGAATGGAAGAAGTTTGTTGTAACGAACATGTGCAGCAATCGTCAGATCATCATAGGTTTGTCGTTCGTATTGACGATTTAGAGAAGGTAGTTTGAGAGAGTTGTGTTTGTTGATGATAGATTTGTCGAGTTTTTTGAGTTCTTTGAGAGCGTAGTATGTAGTGTAGAAAGTAGCGAATTGTTTAACGAGTTGAGAGAGTTCTTTGTCGTTTTCACGTGTTTGATCGCATTGGTTATTGAAGAGTGATGCGATGTGATTGCGAAAGTCGAGTGAGAGATATTTGAAGAGTTGAGAATGTTCTTTTGAACGTGTGTAGTTGAAAGCGAGGTAGTTATCTGGGTTGAGGATTGGATGATTGATAGCCATAGTATTATCTCCTTTATTATTATATTACAAATATAACAATATCTAGAGAATTTTTCGATAAAAAATTCGAAGTTATGTAGTACAAGTACCGAAAATTGTTGCTATAATGACGAAAGCACAGAGTATTTGAAAAACGAATCTAGTATCCGGGTCAGCTGATAATGAATTATTAGAACTCGAAGATACGAGAAATAGTGCAAGAAGAATTAGAAGAGTGATGATACCGAAAAGTAGAATCATAATACATCTCCTAATTTCTGTAGAGCATTGAAATGTTGAATATAGACTGTCGACCAATTATCAAGCAACTGAATAATATCGAGAACAAAATCTTTGATCGTCTGAGCAAAGATCATCCGAGTACCAGTAGCTTTGTCGAAGAGTTCGAAGTGTTGATTTTTTTTCGAAATCGTATTGTATTTGAATGTTACTTCAAACGCGTTTGAAGCATTCTTGTTGAGCAAGAATGAAGTACCCGATTTCATGTTGAGGAGTTTGTTTTGCATTGCAATGCGTTGTTGAGCAGAATAAGTGTAAGCCATAGTAGTTTATTGGTTGAGGGTTGAAGAAGTTTAAAAGCTCATTAAAACACAGTTGGTATCGAATTCGGTAATTACTGGTTCAGACTGAATTTCACATTCACTAACAACATGTATTAGCTTGATAGTAGATTGAGTTAAGTCTACTGGTACACCGATACGAACTTGTGTGCCAATATCTATTATAAAGGCTTTGGTTAATGTATCATTTTGAGGTGTAACAAACGTTGTAGATACATTGCACATCGAGTTGTCAGTTTCAGTATAATTTCTATTACGAGCAAGAACAATATAAGGCTTTGAACGTTCAGTCATATGAACAACTGAATATGCTAAGTCGTCAACTATGCATGTACCACTTACTGTAGACATGCTCGATTGAATTTCTTCTTCAGAACTCGAAGAAATATCTTCTGAAGAAGAACTACTCATCTGAGAACTACTCATTTGAGAACTAGAAGAGATTTCTTCTGTTTCGAAAGAACTACTAGAAGAGATTTCTTCATCATCGAGAGCAGACGTAATTGGATTCGAGTTCGATGAACAAGCTGCAAGAGCTGTGAAAGTGAAAAGAGCGAAAAGTTTTTTCATGATAAAATCTCCTTCGTTATAGTAATAATATAAAAACTTTTCAACGGTTTTCAACTAAAAAAATTCGGTAAAAGAAACGCTATAAAACTGCAGAGAAATAAGCCATCTACTATTATGGCTACAATCAACGATGACTTATTCTCTGCAGTCATAATCACAACGCTTTTGCATTTTTTTCAAAAAATCGGAAGCAAGTACATCATTTTCACCACGCCAATGAATCTGAATAATGCTTTGACATAAACTTGTCAGTAAGTCTTTAGCAGCTAATGTCGGCATTCGATAGACTTCAGTCACTTTTGACTTTGTATCTGCACAAACATATTCGACTTTCAATATAGTAGTATTTGCACGAATCGTAAAATTATCGCATGTTTCATCGAATTTAATTATCAATGAATCACCATTACATTCAACTTTAAACGCCGACGAATGTGCTTGCATGCATTCAGTAAAATTATTTAAAATTTGCAGTAAACGACTGACATGTTCAGGTGTATAACTTTCAATAGCCATAGTAGAATTTCCTTCCTAAAATATCAGAAATTTCATTATTTCCGACATAGTAGAATATAAAAAATTCTTCAAATCATTCAATTAAAAAACACGTAGCTACGAGACACAACATGTAATGTGACATGTCATGTCCCGTAGCTCTTTATAGGATTAAGCTTCGTTAGTTTCATCGATATTATCGACATCATAGTCATCGTCAGGCGAGTTGATAGTCATGTCACGAATGTCGACGAAACCCGTATATGGGATTTCCAAAACGTAGCCATTCAAGCCATACGTATTCGGACTCAATTGAACCTCTGCGTTGTCTTCGTAATCATCGAGCACGTCGATAGCTTCTTGAAGAACTTCTTTAAGTTTAGAAACTTTGATAGTCATAAGGTGTAGCCTCCATATAACGTGAAAAGCACAGAAGTTTTTCTGTGCTTACTCAAAGACTAGACAGGTCTTTGAGAGAGTTTTGGGATGTTTGTAGGATTGATTAAGTATAATATGAAATCTGTCGCTCTGCTAAAGCAGAGGACCTTTTAAAGGTCATTTGTCAACAGTTCCTACTCAAGGTAACTAATGTTACACAGTATCAATAGGCTTACTAGGATATTTACCTAGAGATCCCTCATTTCCTGGGGTACTATATTTTATATATAATATAAAAAATTTTTCAACGCTTGTTAATAAAAAAATAAAATGACAAGATACACACCAGCATATCCATGTCACATCTATCACCCGAATGACATCTTATACTGTATCGCAGTATTATGTCCACGATCATGCATGTCTTCAGAAAATCTTGAACGCATCTGCATAGTAGCTTCCCAATCAGTATCAGTCGCTAATTCAGAATGACATCCATAAGTGCGAACACGTTTAATCTTCTTAGACATTTTATTGTGAAGTTGAAGAGCTTTTTGAGCCTGTTTTGCAGCAGTTTTGAGCATGTAAGCTTCGAATTTACCAAGTTTAGCCATAATGAAATCTCCTTGTTGTTTGATATAAATGTAATAAAATCTACATTTCATTCGTCTATAATTTTCAAACAACAAAGACACTACTTAAGATCTTTGAAACTTTTACCTGCATTTTCACCATTCCAATAAGGTTGTGGAGAACATGTCTTCGAATACGCTTTTTCAAACCTTTGAGTCAATGGAGTAATCAAATATCGACAAGCTGACAAATAGTCATACAAACTGCGTTTAAGTCGATATATTGCATCTTTCATTATCACATAATCTTCAACATCACCACCAGCTTCTTTCACTTGTTGACGTACGTAATTTACGTAACCTTGATCGAGTCGTACATACAACGTGCATATAACTCCATCTTCATTAACACTCACATTCGAGTGTGTAAACGAAAATTCAGACACTTCAGTCGACAATTTCAATTTATATTCTTGATGTCTATAACCATTGTCAGTCAACAATCTGTCGAGTTTATTGCCTAAGATATGACACACTTCTTCTGACATAACGACTTTGCATTCGTAGAGTAATATCGAAGACAATTTAAATTCGTAATAAGGATGTCCCGATTGAGAATTATATTGTCTCACAGGTTCATACATTTTATACGTCTTAAAAAATGAATCATACTCTGAGTGAACTTCAGTCTTAACGAGTGGATGATGTTTGTCGACAAAAGGTTGCCATTTCAATATTTCTTCAAAACTCTCATTAACGAATTTTGTCATGTAAAATACATCATAACAACATTCTAATTTCTTTTGAACGAAATTATCATAGCGATCACGAATTTTGTCATATGTACGTTCGAACTTACGTCCCATTTTATTACGAAGATCGATGGGTAAACGATATTTTTTCTTAGTAGCCATAATTTAATCTCCTTGTTGTTTGATATTATAAATGTAATAAAATTTTCATTTCATATGTCTATAATTTTCAAACTTTGAAGACACTATTTCATATCTTTAAACACAACATTCTGCCAACACAACTCAGCATCTGTCAAAGTATCAATAGATAACTTTGCAAGTACTTCTTCTTTAACTATTCGTCGAATCATAGCATCAAGCGATTCATTTTTCATAGTCTCAATAGTCGACAAATATTTTTCATTCAAAGCAGCTATTTGTTGCTCATATTTCTGTTTAAGAGCTTCAATATCTTTATTTGCTTCTTCACACAACAATTTATTCAATGCACATGCGTTCTCAACAGAAATTTTTAAATTGTTTCGCAAAATTCTGAAAAAATACATAATTTAATCTCCTTGTTGTTTGATATTATAAATGTAATAACATTTTCGACAACAATCGATTATGTTTTTAATATATCTTGATCGCAATTCGTCTACTACGACTCTTCAACTTCTTCGTCACAAAATAATAATTGACATTTTCAATCAATGGCTGAGACGTCTTCTCTAATAACAGTCGTTCAAAGTGTTTGACTGTCACGTTGTTTTCGACACAATAGATTTTTGCTAGACATTTAGCTTGAGCGATATTACAAGCTATGACTGAATCTTCGAAGATTTCGTCGTCAACCTTGTATTCGAAGAAATATTCTTTATAAGTTTGTTTCATATTCTTTAGTATCGGGATGCAATCCAACTTTGTTAGCAGCTTTCTTAAATTGTTCAAGATTTTTGAAAACTTTCGCACCATACGATGGGTGCTTGCAATATTCTCTATAATTCTGCTGAGCTTTTCGTTCACCAGCTCTTCTCAAACGAGCTCGAAATTCAGCAGCAGTTTCACCTTCTGACGTCATCCAATACCAACGATAATCGTCGTCTCCTGAATGATAACAATTCCCACCATCATGAAACAACCCGAACATTATCATGTCACGTTCGTCAGGTGGTTTGGGAGCATTCGGATCTGCATACTTTTCAGGTTCTGGATGTTGAGCAAGCCAATCAATTGCGACTTGACATTTTGCTGTGATTGCATCGTACAACAACTTTTGACGAGGAATATGACGAGCACGATAGTCATCCCAAGACTGTACATTGGGTATGACTTCACGAATTGCAACAAAGCACCGATTCCAATTCGATTCACGATCGATACAAACGTCATACCATCTGTTGAGTGAATTCATCCATTTCGTCCATTCTTCAGAGAACGGGCGATTTTCGTCAATGTCATTACCGAGAAAGCGTTTTACTTTTGTCATAAGATTTATCTCCTTGTTGTTTGATATGATAAATTTAATATTTTCATATCTTCATGTCAATAAAAAAGAACTATAGACTGAACACATTGTTACGCTCAGTCTATAGTCTTATCAACAACAAAGAAATTTATTTGTAAGTGCTGACTGTTGCAGTCGAAGCAAGCAACTGAGCGATTTGAGCATTTGCACAAATGAGTGTCTGACACCAACCACCAGCAGCAGCATTCTTCAAGAACAACGAAATATTCAAGTTCGACAAAATATCGGGTTTGAGATTCTTAAGAGCCTGATAAAGATTTGCAGCAAACGTATTACGAATCTTATCATCACTCAACTTCAATCCACTTGCCCAAGCATTCAACGATTCGAAGAATAATGTTGCACTAGGAGCATCCATATTTTTAAAGAATTCATGCCATTCAGGTTCAAAGACTTCAGCTAACATAATCTCAGACGGACTCATCACAGTCTTTCCAGGTACGAGATAATCGCTAATCGCAGCTGCATTTTCAGTACCTACGAGACCTTCGATAGCAAGAATGAGAGCAGCTTTGTCTTCTTTATTTTCGAGATAATGAGCAGCTTCAGCAGCGTCAACTGTATCTGCAACAGTTTCCCAAGCAGCACAACTAGGAACAACTCCTAAACCTGTCTTCAAAGCTGCATCCATGAGTTCTTTTGCTTCATAATGATTGAAGTCAAGCATAATTGGATTGTCTTTCAAATATGCAAGAACTTTCTTATTCTTATTCTTACGAGCAAAATACGCAAGAGTTTCATCAGTAGTCGGTGCAAATTCGAACATAGCAAAACGTCTGCGTTGAGCCAAATCCATGTGAGCAACAAGATAGTCACCGTCTTCAGGATTAATGCAAGCAACGATTCTTGAACCCTCAGGCAAATGAATATTGTCATATGTCTGATCGTTCGTCAACTGCATCATTGCATTCATGACACTGTCAAAGCCTCTGTTTGCTTCATCAATGATGAGCAAGACAGGAGAGTCATGTTTCATCCATGCAGGTGGACAGTTTTTGGTAATCCAGTCGCCATGTTCAGTTTGATAGCGCATGGGATAACCAGTGATATCGCCTGGACCATCAGCATGAGCAGGATAGAAGAATACGACTCGTCCTGGATCGATTCCCAAAATGAGAGGAAGTTCTGTTGAAGACCAGACAGTTTTACCTACACCTGCAGGACCGACAAGCATGATAGCTTTTTTCGGTGGAAGAACTTTGATAGCTTTAGTGAGAAGTTCGATACTCATAATCAAATTCCTTATAAAAAAGTTTTGTGATTTGTTTGTTGTTGATATGTATAATTTAAAAACTTCTACAGCATCTTCTTCTAAAAAAACGGAAAAGCTGAGTCTCTCGTCAAGACTCAGCTAATAGAGAACAACAGGAGGTTACACTAAGTTCTTCGCAGACAATGACAGTTCAACGTCTTTCATTGTCATAAATCTGTTCTTGCACCATTCGGGTGGTTTTATGCAAGTGGGTGTGCCGATGATGAAGATTTTGTTGTCATATCCTTTCGGACGTTCCCACATAAACTTACAGTCAGTCAATATTATCAAACCATCATACGACAGTTTTTCTTGTGCGAGCATCTTCATAATACAAGCAGGATTTGTTCCACCACCACCTTCAGACACATTAAATTCTGGTTGCATTCTTAATCCTGGCTTTGGTTTTTCACATACGACATCCCACCAAGCAAATTCGACGATGCAATCAGCTTTGATGTATTGATTGATACATGTTGCAACAAGCATTAAGTCATGTTCTCCCATACTTCCAGATTTATCTCCAAATAGACAAATCTTATGACGTTGAGAGTGTTTACGACCAGGAACGATACCAATTTGGTCTGGGAAAAATCTATTCGGTCGAGTCAACGACGATCTCATCTTAGCACTGTGAGCTGTCGCAATGAATTCTTTCAATGGACGAGCAGTATCAATAATCTGAGCATTCGCAGCTATAATTCGATCGACTAAATCTCCCTTAACCATTCCCCAATCATCAGGCTTCATCGATCTCACAGCTCGTTTCACTTCAGATTCAGCAATTGAGTTTTCTCCCCATTTTTCTATTTGCTGCTTCGAATTCTCTGTAGACAACGACTGTTGAAGTTGTTCATTTTGTTCTTCTTGTTCTTGTTGTTGTTTAGGAGTGAGTTCAGTGTTATTTTTTTGTTTTTTCTGTTTTGAGGGGTCATTACCAGAGTCTTGAGTCCCGTTTTTGTTGTTTTGAGATTGATTGCCTGAACCTGAGCCAGAGTGATTGTCTTGTTGTTGTTTTTCTTGAAGCATTTTATACAGAATTTCCAAGACACAGTGTTTAGAGTGATCGTAGTAGTCAGGCAATTTAGCTCTAATAAGCGGATTCAAATCATTTGGAAGTGTTTTAGAAAGAGCTATAGTTGCAACGTTGAATGCAAAAAGAGTATTTAATGCAGGATCGCAACAAACTATATTCGATGCAAGATATGTGTACTGCGGATCTTCAAGTTTTCGAGTCGAAGTGTGATGTAACAAGACTCTTGTAATTTCAATGCAAATTCTGACTGCAAGAATTTCAGGATTTGTTTTTTCAACCCAAGCAGGATTGTATTCAATGACAGCATGAATACTATCTTGCATATTGACACGCATTTTGACTTCGGGATTATTGATAGGTTTTTTCTCGAATAAACCCCAAAATCTCATGTATGCACGACATCCAATTTGAATATCGCTTAAAGCAACTTTGAATTTTTCATCGATAGTCATAGGTTTATTTCCTTTGTGTTGATATGTATAATTTAATATTTTCTACCAACTTCTACCACTATCTTTTTCATTCAACTTTGTCACATATCGACTGCAATTCACTTTGTTCAGTCGTCGTCAAATCGATATTCACAGCATCTATATTATAAAACTCTTCGAAATCTCTTCCTTGACAATATCGACGAAATACTCTATCCATAAATTGCATAACTTCAGTTTTCATGTTAGTCAGAAGCAATCTAGAACACATTCTGAACCAATCTTCTGCATGTTTTTTATAACAATATAGATTTTTTAAATTTGTGCTCAGAACCTGTTCTTGACAATTCATTCCATATAATTTAGAGCAAAATGTAGCACGAAAACCAGCTTCAAACTCAGCATTATACATATCAGCCTGAGTCGCAGTATTCAGCAAAATTACTTTACCTTTTATTGCTGGAGCAATGCAAACTCCCTTATTATACTGATGCAAAAAATGACTAGACTCATGAATAAATGACTGTAAACCTTCATCAGTCAATGTAAGCATGTGTTTATCAGAGTCATATTCTACTTCAGATGCTGGGAGTCTAATGACATTGATTTGATACGGTTTTTCAAAGACTCCACCAACATTTGATTCTAATTCGCACACGAGTATCTGTGACATAAAATTTTCACACAACTTGTCACAAATCATGCGAAAATACTCTCGAACACCTACACAGTCTGTAGACAAATCGAGAGTTTTCAAATTAGGAATCGCAGTAGCAAATATTGGATCGACTTTCATATTACAAATTTAATAAATTTCAAATGATTTTTTCGATTAATTTTCAGTTGCTTGTGTAGCCACATTCACTTGTGATATATTCTTTACACAGATTCTGCATGGTCACTGCTCGTTTAATGGTCATAAACAACTTTTGTAACCTTATTTTTACTTTTTCAGGTTCATGCAAATATACAGATGCGTACATCGTCGAATCTACACTGAAAGTGATCTTGTAGAATGGTGTGATCTCATAAGTAATTGCAGACGTATTCGACAAATAAGACGATTGTTCTTCAAGTGCTAACTGTTTAGACTGCATATCCATTGCGTACTTCATACTAAAGCGACAAATAAAATGATGATTTTTATCGTAAAGCGACTTAGCTACAATTACTGTCGAAGTCACAGAAGAAATATCAGCTTCACCAACTTCAGTTTGCAAAGTAAAATCATCGAACAATGACAGTGTACCTTGAAAGACATTGTTAAAGATTTCGTTGAAGTATGCTGGAGTTGGTTGAAGTTGAGCAATAGTTTTGATTTGAGCGTTGAGTTGTTCTTTGTTTAATCCATTACTCACCATTTTGTCGTAATTTTTGATTTTAGAAACTTTGTCGTTATCAATTTTATTAGTCAACAACCAAGCACATTGAATCATCGCAGCAAATGCGTGCTTCAACTTCTCACCAGAATACATGAAATTCTCGAAAAAACAAATTTTATCATGAGTTCTGAGATACTTAATCTTGTCCCAGCAATTTCCATGTGTATCAGTTTTACTCTTACTCCAATCGATACTATCATCGTCGAAGTCTTCGAATTGATGTCTTCTGAGTGATGTTAGTGTGATTTCGACTCCGTTGTATGTAATTTTGCGAACAAGAAGAGCAAATTTGACATGTTCAGTGTCATTCTCAGTAGTATAAGTGAGAATTTGACAAAAATGTTCACAATCATCTTCGGATTTAAGAATAATCGTACTAGTCGAAGTGTCTTTACTGACAACTGTGAAGTTCGATTGATGCCAATTGATTGATTTGTTTTGCAAATCGCTCGAAGTAGCAATATTCGCAACGTTACCAAGAATGCCAGATATTCTAGCTTCATCAAGTTGCTGAAAAATGATAGTTTCCATAATTAAACCTCGTTGTTGATTGTTTTGTTGTATGATTATAATTTAATAATCTGACAAAACAATTCAACTAAAAAGATTCTACGAAAGCGGCACTTTCAATTCACGAACAACATACTCAGTGTCATGCTCTGGATCGAAATAACAGCCCTTCAACCCATCCCAATCAGCGAAACCTCGTTCTTTCATGAGCTTTGCAAAATCTTGCATGATTTCGTCATGAGTTGTTCGAACTTCACCGAGTTGTTCGACATCGCCAAGATTGTCACGAATTTCGTCAATGAAAAAGTATGATTTAGGCTGAGCAATTTGTAATTTTTGTTGAAGAGTTTCGACAGAAATGTTATGTTCAGTCATGTAGTGTTTCAATTTGTTAATATGCCATTCTGTCGTTTGAAATTCTTCATGTTCTTTGATAAATTCGTTATAATCATCTTCATCACAGTAAATGTCTTCGATGCAACGATCCCACTGGAGAAAGTTCTGAAAACATTGACCAATCTCTGTATCAAAAACTACGATTTGACCCATGTCATAATCGTCATCGATAGAGGGAAACATCTCAGACGCATCACTATAACTGACTGCAGTATAATCTTCGAATTCTGCTTTCTTGTCGTCAGAAAATTTTTCAATATCATCTTCGTACGTAGCTCGAAGAAAGTCACAATCAAATTCAGCATCGTCTTTGTCGAACGAAATTACTTCACCAGTCTTTTCAGCAAAAGGACCAAGATTTTTGCATTTAATTGTGTAGTTGTCCTTGAACATTGCACGAACAAGTTCGAATTCGTTGATTGTAAAAAAGTGTGACATGTTGTTAACCTCTTTTTGAATTGTTTTTATTGTATGATTATAATTTAATAATCTGACAAAACAATTCAACTAAAAAGACGATAGAACTTTGACTAAGAAAAAAAGAGTGAATCTGATGATTCACTCTAGGAGTTTGTATGTTACGTTTTATTGAGACTTACTTTGTAAACTTGCTGAGAGCTTCAATCAAGGCGCCCAATGTTTCGGAGTTGATTGGAATCTCGATAATCTTTGTCACAGATTCGGGAGAGTCTGCATTCTTAGCTTTGCATTGACCAGAGCAAGATTTGCATTGAGCAGACTTTTTGATAGCACCACGACGTTCAAGTTCTTCGTCAATTTTGCGAATCATTGTTTGCATGAGCTTGAATGTGAGGACGTCGAAGAGACTTTTCGATTTGTAACCATGCATGAGTTCGATTTGGTTTTCAGCATAGTGTTTTGTCAAATTGAGAGCCTTGTTTGATTCTTTTGTCAAATCAATCGCGTCAGTGTATTTGCGAACTTTGATCGAAGTGTTTTTCATAGGAATATTCCTTTGTGAGTTGAATATTTAGTTTCTGTATTAAAAATATAGAAATTTTTCAAACTTTTGTTCATAATTTTTTAAAAAAAATGAGAAAAGAGCTCTCCAGTTACTCACCAGAGAGCTCTTTAGGATTTTGACTCAAAGAAAATCATTAAACGAGGGTCACCACGGTGTCAGCGGAACGATGGAACATCTGCTTGTCGAGGTTGAATGCTTCGTCCTTGATAGACTTGAGCAAGTTACGGATAGCATCGATGTTCGTGGTCTTGATGTCCTTGAGTTCGGAAACGAGAGCAAAGAGCTTCGTACGATCAATAGTGACATTCATGCGTTCTGCCTTGTAGGCTTCCCACTTTTCCTTGTTGGCCTGAGCCTTAGCCTTCTTTTCGGCGATTTGAGCCTTACGTTCGGCTTCTGCAGCTTCACGCTGAGCTTTCTTTTCGGCACGAGCCTTCTTGTTAGCTTCAATCTGAGCCTTGCGTTCTTCTTCAGCTTTCTTACGAGCTTCGAATTCTTCGACGGTCAGACGGTGATAGGTCTTCTTCACCACCGGAGCAGCAGGAGCAGCGGAAGCAGGTGCCGGAGTCGGGGTGGCGTTGACATTAAGAGTTTCGATTGCAGTGTTAGACATAGTATTGTCTCCTTAATTGAGGGTTTTTGGTTTGTGGTTTGATTTGTTTTTGATATTTAAAATATAATAAAAAATTTTGATATTGTAAATAACTTTTTGCATTTTTTTGTGAGCAATTTGAATAAGTAATTTAAATATCGAAATTGTTTATCATATTCGGTTTGATATTTAAAATATAATAAAATTTTCTGATAATGTAAACAATTTTTTGCAATTTTTTGTGTTTTTGTTTAATATTATTTAATTACCAGAAAAATTTTTATCATATTCCGTATCGGATATTTAAAATGTATAAA
>Ga0247611_10008120_pt1 | contig 13012 bp, 9 predicted proteins | sample 177DNAGHGhighgp2_FD_192422 | JGI IMG/M metagenome (GOLD analysis project Ga0247611, IMG submission 192422) | Sheep rumen microbial communities from Palmerston North, Manawatu-Wanganui, New Zealand - 1770 DNA GHGhigh gp2 | ecosystem: Host-associated > Mammals > Digestive system > Stomach > Rumen ... | reverse complement strand
CAGCAAAAAGCAGGGCGGCAGCGGCTTGGGACTTGCTCTCGTCAAAACGATCGCCGATGCCCACGGCGCAGCGATCACGGTCGACAGCGAACTCGGCAAAGGCACGACGGTTTCGGTGACGCTGCCGTAAAAGATTCTCCGGAGGAGAATTCACGTACAGGGATTCCGCAAAAGGTTGGTAGCGACCGTTTTTCGTTGTGAGGGCGCTTGCAACCGAGCAGAAAAACCGAGCGTGACCTTTTGCGGAGAGGAGGAGCGGCGAGGCGGATGAGCGACGGTGTTTCATAATAAACGGAGTTTTTTGTTCGCATAAACTCCGTCGCGAGCAAAGCTGAGCTCGCGACGACGAGATTACATTTTCATTACACTTTGGTGCGGTTTTTTCCGCCGCCTTTCGGTATGCTTGAAGCAGAAACCCGAAAAAGGAGTGATTTCATGAAAAAACATATTTGTATCATTCTGCTTGCAGCGCTTCTTTTGCTCTGCGCCTGCCAGCCGACGCCGGAAAATCCGATCGTGGTCGGGAAGGATCAAAGCGCAATGATCGAAAAAGCACAGGAAACACAAACGCCTGTTGAAACAGCGATACCTGCAGCAGAGCACATACAGGAACAGTTCTCCGACCACGGCGTATCCGTTGCGATCGACGCGACCGTATCCGTTCCAAAAAAAGAGATGCCGATCGTACGGGTACACGGCGTCGATTTTACACAGGAGCAGGTTGATCGGATCTGGAATGTGTTGATCGGCGATACAGTCATGTATTATGACAAAGACGGCGACGGAAAAAATACAGTTCCCGTCGGTTCCGCTTTGATTACGCGAGATGACGGAGTAACGATGCTGACGGCTGTTGAAAAACCATACGGACAATGGTGGGAAGCGGACGGCAAGTATTTCCACGTCCTAAACAACAGAACAACGTCTTACGGCAAAGGCAAGCCGTTGAATTATGATGCGACGCTGGATTACCGTTACGACCATACAAATGAAGAATATTACGAAGACGTACTTGAGCGGGATCTTTCACCAATCGAGGTCACGAACGAGACGCCGGATGGAATTTCACTTGCTATGACGCCGAAGGAAGCGATGGAGCAGGCGTCGGAATGGATGAAACGCTTGGACCTTCCGTTTGAGCCGATGCGAATCACGCCGGTACGAAATAAAGCAAAGCAATATGCGTATCTGGTAGAGTGTTCTCACGTGATCAATGAAACGCCGACGGCGGTCATGGACGGCTACAGCCGGCTTGATCCCAAGACGTCCGTTGCCGTAGATTGGTACTATGAAAGCATGAAGCTGCTGCTGTCCGACGCGGGGCTGTTGGGATTCCGCTGGGAATCGCCGGTCGAAGAGGACGAGACCATCGTGGAAACCTCTCAGCTGCTGCCGTTTGATGTGATCCTGGACATTTTCCGCAAAATGATGCCAATACGGTACGCCTCTTCTTTCGAGGACCGAACAGAGGTGTTTCAGATCAGCGAGATCCGGCTGGAACTTGTGCGTGTGCTGGAACAGAATGTGCCAAACAGCGGACTGTTGATACCGGTATGGTGCTTCTACGGAACGAATAGAACGGATGCGGATGCATCGGATTGGGTTTCTCCCGAGACCTATGGCTGTCATTTGATGCTGAACGCCGTCGACGGCAGCGTCATCGATCCGCAGCAGGGGTATTGAGCTATGAAAAAGCAAGTATTTATCATAATCTTTGCATCTCTTTTGCTTCTCTGCGCCTGTCAGCCCACGCCGGACGATCCGCCGGTGCTGCAGAAGGATCAGGATCTGATGATCCATCAGGGCGAGGCTACCTTGCCGCCCGAACAACCTTATACCCCGCCGGAGGCGCCGGAACGGTTTGTTTATGACTTTGCGGACGGCACATGTACGGTTCACGCCGATGCGCCGATTATCGTTCCGGACGTCCCGATGCCGATGGTTTGGGTGCGTTCGCAGGGCATTTCACAGGAGATGCTGTATCGGTTGTTTCATCTGCTCAACAACGGTGAAGTCCTTAGTATACCGAACATGCATCCGGTTATGACGAAAAAGGAGATCGCAGAGATCATCCAGCATATGACCGATCAATTAGAGGACGGCAGCTATAAAGAGAGCGACTTAACCGAGGAAGAATGGAAGGAATCGATCGAGGAATTCAAAAAGCAGTATCAGACGGCGCCGATGGAAGCAAATAACGAAATGCAGGAGAGCGACGGAACGTATATGCTGATCAATGGCGGACAGTACGATACCGATCATTTGTTCTTGGAAGCGTACAACACACATTGCAGCATCAGTGCTACGTCATATTTCAAAGCGGACGGATACGGCTCACATTTCCAATATTACCGCCATTTGTTCAGTGATTCGCGTAACGATTATTCGTGGGCAAATGCAAAAAAGATCGACGCGACGAGCGAACTCCCGGACGCACTTTCCTATGCAGATTCCGTCGCAATGCTGAATCATCTGATCGAAACGATCGGCGAGCCATTCGAGATTGCAAGCGTATACCTGATCGACGACGCGGGAAACGGCGAGGTGGACGGGGCGGTTCGAGCAGCGGAACATTATGCGTTATGCTTCGTTTGCCATCGACTCGTCAATGGAGCTCCGACGGTTTGCGACGTGCCCGGCACGGGCAAGACGGATCAACAGTTTTCAATTCCGTGGGAGCAGGAGAGCTTTCGCGTAATCATCGATCGGGACGGATTTGTTCTGATCCGTTGGAATGAGCCGCTGACAATGCTTGATACGGTTTCCGAATCGACCAATCTGCTTTCGTTTTCGGAGATTCAAAACATCGCGGAAAAGATGCTGCCGATCCTGTACGGAAAGAATAACGGGAATGACAGCCTCCGGTCGGTCGATACGCAGATAACGAGCGTGCGGCTCGAACTGATCCGCGTGCGCGAGCAGAACAACGCAAAACAATTGAAGGGCATTCTGATTCCGGTATGGGCGTTCTACGGCACAAGCCTTTTAACGCTGGACGGCTATTCTATGTATGCTGACTACGGCATGGGCGGCGGAAACGACTATTACGAAGGCGATCAGATCCTTCTCTGCATCAACGCCATCGACGGAACGATCATCGATCCGCTGCTCGGCTATTGAAGGGAGGACACACATATGAAAAAACATATTTGTATCATTCTTCTTGCAGCGCTTTTGCTTCTCTGCGCCTGTCAGCCGACGCCGGACGAGCCGGTGGTGATCGGCAAGGACAATGAGGCGATGATCGAGAAAGCAAAGGAAACGAGTGTACCCGTATCGACCGGAACGACATTACGGGAGCAGCTCGGTTGCCCGGAAGTGTATTCGATCTCGTTCACGGACGAAACGAAAAAGATCAACGTCACCGGCGAAGCGCCGATCATTCTGCCGGATACGGAAGGGCTTCCGCTGCTGTTCGTGGAAGCGGACCGGTTTTCGCAGGATACGGTTTCCGCATTCTTCAACCGGCTCTGCGGCGACGTCACGATGTACGAATACCCGACCGAGACACCGAAGTACGCGATCCAAAATCAGATGGAGCAAACCATGCAGGAGATCGAAGCCCTGCGGGAAAAGGGCGTCCCGGACGACGACGGAGAGCTTGCATGGCGGCTGCGGGACATGGAGAACCTGCAAAAAGCGCTCGTCGACGCGCCGGACGAGGTCGAGCTGATTTCCTCGGACGGCACACTTCATCGCGCAGAAATGACCTTTCAAGGCAAGCAGCGCGGTACGACGGATGCGTTGAGCGTATTAAGCGAGCCGTTTACCTCCAATGGCGGCAGGCATTTTTCGGTATACAACGACGCCGATTATACGAACGACGGCGTGGACACCTTCGTGGACGAACAGGGAAACGTGCAGGGGTTTAATCCGCAAAGCGGATCGCTGCTGAGTTATGTGCGCGAGGGTGGAGCACTGCTCGGAAGCTACGCAAGCGGGACACCGATCTGGGAAGTAACGCGCGAGAGCGAAAGCGATGAGCCGGCGGTATTCCCCGATATCACGATCCACGGATGGAACGAGCCGGAAACGCTGCTGCTTTCCGTGACGCCGAAGTCTGCGCGGGAGCAGGCGGAAGCGCTTTTGAAAGAGTGCGGCGTGACCGATATGCGGTTCGATTCGATCGCGCTTTATACCAACCGACAGCCGGTAGATCCGGAATGGCAGGACGCCGAGGAAGCGTACGCATCGTATTCGCCGGAACAGCAGGCGTATTCCGTGCGCTTTTTGCGCGAGGTGAAAGGCGTACCCGTGGAGGGCTATTTCGGATCGTCGCAGAGCGCGATCGACGGTATGGAATACGGACGCGAATGGAGCTATGAAGTGTTGGAAATCGCTGTGGACGACGGCGGAATCCGGTCGGTCGAATGGGTGGGACCGCTGAAGTCTGCCGAGATCGAGACTGAACGCGCGGCGCTGCTGCCGTTCTCCGAAATCGACGCGATCTTTCGGAAAATGCTCCCGATCAAGTATTTCAACATCAACAGCGAAATAGATTTTTCGATCCGCCTCGATCGCGTGCGGCTGTGCCTGTGGCGCATCATCGACAAGGATTCCTATACGCGCGGCATTCTTGCGCCGGTGTGGTGCTTCTATGGATCGGTCAATTCGGGCGAAACCGAACGGAAGCCGCTTCTGATCGTCAACGCGGTCGACGGCAGCGTCATTGATCCGCAGAACGGGTATTGATCCGCAAGCCGCAATCGTTCCTGACGATCAACGCGATCGACGGCAGCATCATCAACCGCGCAGGATAATTACGGACGCACGACATCCTCCCGCACCATGCGGGAGGGTTTTTCGGTTTTGGACGCCCATACCGACGGCGGACAACGGCCGCGAATCTGAAAAAAGCGGGATCGGGACATTTTTACAACTCTGTTACAAGCAAAGTACGGCGAATGTGTTATAATACCGTTGAACGGAGGGAATATGGCGCGGATTTTGGTATTGGAGGACGAGCGCCCGATCAACGATCTGATCGCGTTGAATCTGGGCATGGTCGGGCACGAGGCGGTACAGGCGTTTACCGGCAGGGAAGCGCTGGAAAAAGCGGCGGAATCACGGTTTGATCTGCTGATTCTGGATGTGATGCTGCCGGATACCGATGGGTTTTCGGTCTACGAGCGTTTGCAGGGAACGCCGGCGATCTTTGTGACGGCGCTCGGTGAAACGTCGAACAAGGTCAAGGGCTTTGAACGCGGCGCGGATGATTATCTCGTGAAACCGTTCGAAATGACCGAACTTTTGCTGCGGGTGGAAGCGATCCTGCGGCGCACGCAAAAGAGCGAAGCGCATTACCGGCTCGACGGAATGGACATCGATTTCCATGCGAAAACGGTTACCCTGCACGGCGAACCGGTCGATCTGACGATGCAGGAATACGCACTCCTCGAAGTGCTGGTAAAAAACAGGAACATCGCGCTTTCGCGGGAAAAGCTGATGAAGGAAGCGTGGGACATTTCGTTCATGGGCGAATCGCGCACCGTGGACGTACACATCCAGCGCCTGCGCAAGAAACTGGAGTTGGATAACCGGATCAAGACCGTTTTCCGCTACGGGTACCGGTTCGAGGAAACGCCGTGAAACTGAAGCAAAAAAGCTATCTCCTTTCGGTTCTGCTCGTCACCGGCGTGCTGATTCTTTGTGTGCTCTTTTTATCGATCCCGAATCTGAATGCGTCGCTCAAAGCGATCGAAACGCGCGCGCTCGGCGAAGAACGGGCGCTGGCGCAGGCGATGGACGGGCTGCTTCGGGAGACGCGTCCGGACGACCGGCAAAAGAGCGTGCGGCTGTTCTCCCGGCATAAAATGGAGGACACGGCGTTTTCGGTCGGCAAAGGAGCCGCCGTGTGGCTGGACGCAACACCGCCGATCCCCGACGTGGAGCCGGGACGGGCGGTCTGGATGCGGCAGAACGGACGGACGGTTTTGATCGTCAGCGATCTGCTTTCCAACGAGATCTGGCTCAGATACCGCCTCGACGCGACCGATGCGGTGCGCCGCATTGAAGCGCAGGCGCTCGGCTCGCTTCTCATTTGCGTGCTGCTGTGCGGCGGGATCGCCGTTGCGCTTTATGCGATGCTGCTTCACGTCAACCGTCCGATCGACCGTCTGGCGCATGAACTTCGTACGCCGCTGACGGTGATACGCGGATACGGAGAACTCATCGAGCGCGCCAAGCTTACGCCGGAACAGCAGCAGAGCGCGGCAAGCTATATCGTGACCGAGAGCGAGCGGCTCGGCGCGATTTCCAGAAAACTTCTGACCATGTCCGACGTGCGCGAACAGGCATACCGGCCGGAACGCATCGATCTCGACGAACTGTGTACGCATCTCAGACAAACGCATCCGACGCTTCGCACCGAAATCGCGTGGGAATCGGTAAACGCCGATCGCGCGCTGCTTTTATCCATGCTCGGGAATCTGATCGGAAATGCGGTCAAGGCGTCGCCAGACGGCGCGCCGGTCAGACTGATTGCAAAGCCGGGCGTGATTGAGATCATCGATTGCGGCAAGGGAATGGACAGGGACCGGCTTGCATACGTCAACGATCCCGCGCACGCCAAAAATCCGAGTATTCGCAGCGGTCTCGGCGTGCCCCTGTGTCACGAGATCGCTTCGCTACATCACGCAACGCTGCATTTTGCATCCGAAGAAGGCAAGGGAACGACGGCGACGATTCGTTTTCCCGCGCAGGTTTAAGAAAGGAAACGCGCATGAAACCATTCGTCAAAAAACATCGCATCGTTCTGATCGCTCTGTGCGCGATCCTGGGCTTCGGCGTGTTTGCGGGGCTCGTGCTGTTCGGCGCGCTTCGTCTTTCCATGCGCGACGTCGGCTTTTCGACCGTTGCCGAGGCGGACACCATCGTCGGCGAACCGATCGCATCCGAGACGGAACAATCGGCGTCGTCGCTGAAACTGTCCGCCGCGACGATTGCGGACATCGTCTCCGACACGAAAGGACGGCGTGAAGGCGTGATCCCGCACCGCAAAGCGAAGGAACTGCCGGACGGCGGTTCGTGGACGACAATGGAGATCGGCGATGCACAGCGTGCACGGCTGATGGAAGCGGCAGAGTCGCTGACCGAAACGCTGTTCGGACAGTCGATCGGAGCGCTGACGGAGAGCAGCCCCGCTGCGATCTTGCTGATGTGTTTTGCCGATTCCACCGGTTTTCGTGATCCGATTGCGGTGATCACAGATGAGGAGCAGTTGTATCGGCTGACCCTGCGCGCAGAGGACGGCGCGCTGATCAACGCGGATCTTCTGGTATTTCCGGAATATGCGGCGGATCCTTCCGCAACGCAGGAGGATGCGCTGCGGATTGCCGATGCGCTCGGCATGCACGCAACGCTGTTGAAAACGGATATCGGATACGGCGTCCGGCAAGGGCATGAATATGATCTGTGCGATGAAACGGGAACCTGTATCGCGATCCGATACTGCGGAGACCGGCTGACGCAGGTTGCGGTGTATCCGAATGCGGAAGCGATGTATGAGGACGTGTACTTCGCTGCGGATGTGCGCAGCGGCAACACGGAAATAACCTATCCGGAAGCGTTTTCCGATCCGATCCCGCCCGAAAAACCGTATGAAAAACACATGGCGGACCACTTGAAACGCGTTTTGTGCGATCTGGAGGCAAAGCTTTCCGGTATGCCCCGACGTCCGGTCATCGATTATACGGTAACCATGCGGCGGGACGAAAGCGGCGCGCGCGAGGACGTTTACGTGATCGAGACGGATAATCTTCTGTGTACGATCTCTGCAGGATCGAACCACGTAATGAAACTCACGTGCGAGATCCCCTGTAAGGAGCTTCTGAACATCCCGTATGAGCAAATGGGCGGGACGGAATATGAAGACGTCGTACGCATGATCGGAGAACAGCTTTTCAGCCGCCTGCGCGGACAAGTGAAGGGCGATCCGTTCGTCAACGCCGTTTACGATGACCGTGCCTGCACCATGGACGTTGTGATGGCGGATGGAACCTTCTATGAACTGCTGTTTCGGAACGGCGTGCTCTGTGAGATCACCTATTATGCGACCGAAGACTTTACGCTGGTGGCTCCGGGGTGGGTGGCGGACAGCGTCCGAACGAACGGCATCACGCGGGAGCAGTTCATTCCGGCGTATCCCGGCTGGGACGGCGATCTGCACGTCAGAAAACCGGTTATCGAATAAACAATTCCCGATACGGTCATCGAAAAGATTCTCGAAAAGAGGATCTTTTTTCTTTTGAGGCGGAACGCTCCAAACCGGTTTTACAACTTTGAGACAACTCTGTGACGACTTCGAAACATCTGGCCGCTATAATGGAAATCAGAGAGGCGACGCCTCCTCGTGATCATTTGTAAGGAGAAAGCCATGAAACGAATCCTTTCTATTGTCATCATTGTCATCATTGTTTTGCTGCTTTGCGCCTGTCAGCCCACACCGGAGCAGGAATTCATCGTCAGCAAGAGCGATCATCTTGCCGAGCAGAGAATCGAAGGCGCGGCTTTGACGGAAGATACCGTCACGACCGAGTCCGACGGGCAGCTGCCGGCATCGGATGCACCGACAGAAACGACGGCGGCGCCGAATCGGATGCAGACATTTCCGACGCGCTGGGACGAGGAAGATATCCCGATCCGGGAGTACGTGACGCTGCGCATTCATGCCGACGTCGAAACCAAGCAGGACGGGATCTATCCGGTTTTCAAGACAAGGACGCACACACTGACAAGCGAGGACGTGATCGCGATTGCGAGCAAGCTTTTGGACACGCCAAAGGAGATGCAATACCTGAACGCCCGAACCAAGGAGGAATGGGGCAGGGAACTGAAAGAATATCTGGATGCCGTCGCCGCATGGGAAGCGTGGGTGCAGGCGGGCAAACCGAACGACGGCGTCGACCGCGACGAAGCGGGATTTGATCCCGTCGAGGTCGAGGAAACGACAAAATGGTATGCAGAACAGATTCAAAACGCGCCGGACCGCATCGAGACACAGAAGGTCTCCGATTACAGCGGATATCACATCAACGAGTCCGTCAGCTATATGCTTCGGGACGGCGGATTTGCGTGCATTTCCGCACAGAACGATCGGACTTGGAGAAACTATATGCATATCTCCAACCTGTGCAAAAGCCAAGGATACCTTTACTACGCGTATCAATACGAGGATGACAAAAAGCCCGGCGCCGACGCATCCATGAAGAGATCCGCCGCGCTGTGGCAGGAACCGACGCTCACCCGTGCAGACGCCGAAGCGATTGCCTATCGGGAGCTTGAAAAACTCGGGTTTTCCGATTTCCGGATCGCATACGGCGAAAAAGCCATGCTGTTCGACGTCGGTGAAACGGTCGCGACGGTGCGTGTGGCGTCCGGATGGGGATTCCGGCTGAACCGCGATTACGGCGAATATCCGCTGATCGACGTAAAGTACGAGCCGTGCGAACTGCTGAATTACGGCGACGACGACGCCTACGCAGTCAACGAGCCGATCGGAGAGGAGCAGATCACGGTGTTCGTCGATGAAAACGGCATTCAATCTTTCACCTATTCGTGTCCGAAGGAGATCGTAGGCAAGGCGAACGCCAACGTCGAGCTGCTGCCGTTTGAGGAGATTCAAAGAATCGTGAAGAACACGCTTTCCGTTTGCTATCCTGTCGAGCGGTATCAGGGAAGCGCGGACAGGCAATGGGAACTGGAAGTCTATCGCATGGTTCTGACGACCTATACGCTGCGCGTGCGCGATTCGGATGCGTTTTACGAAACGCCGTGCTGGGTCGTGCTGTTCGACGGCTGGTTCGGACAGGAACGCAACACGCAGAACATGCGGATGCAGAGCATCGTCATCAACGCGATCGACGGCACGGTCGTACATGATAAGCAGGGATATTGAAAAGGGAGTGAACCGCATGAAACGAATCATTTGTATCGTATTGCTTTGCATGCTGCTTCTTGCCTGTCAGCCCACGCCGGGTGAGGAGGCGGTCAAAAACCGCACGGACGGTGCGCTGGAACAGGCAATCGTTGCGACCGCCGCGCCGTCGTATGTCTACGAAGCGCCCTCCCGCTGGGAGGAGACCTTTATGGCGCGCAGCAGGGAGGTACGCGTTTCGGCAGACATCGAAGTGCCGACCGCGGAACGGTTCCCCGTTACGACCATTAAGCAGCACACGCTTACAACGAGCGACGTCGTATCCTTTTTGCAGGGCGTCTGCGCGGGCGATTGGGTCATTCGGGAGAACGAATACAGCCGCGAAGAGTTGACAGAGGACCTGAAGCATGCGGCGAAAGGGTCCTATATGGGAATTGATGAAACGACGGGAGAGCAGATCTGGCAGCCGAACGAAGAAGAAATGAAGCGAATTCAAAGCCTGATCGAGCAGGCGCCGCTTGAAGACCGTTTTGAACCGCTGACCGCCGAAAACCTGTCTTTTCCGATTAAGACGATCCCCATAAAGGACAGCGCGGGAACGACGTGGTATTTGTTCGCCAAAAACAGCACCGCAAACAACCGGGTTACGCTGAGAAGACATCGGGACGGCGTGATTCAGACGGAAAACGTTGTTCAGCAGGGCGAAGCCACGCCGGGCGAGCCGCCGCATGCGCTTGAGCATATCGTAATTGCAAAAGAAGACGCGATCAGAACGGGCAACGCGCTGATCGAAGCGCTCGGACTGAATGACTTCAAAGTCGCCGAAGCGCAGAAGGCGAGGGAAATGCAAAGTTATACCTATGCCGTATACGGTGAAGGATGGTGGCTGACGTACGTCAACACGCTTGACGGGACCGTTCCGTGCTTTTATGGGGACTACGGCAATCCGGACTATCTGTCGTTTACGCAGGTCGAAGCGACTTATGCGCCGCCGTGGCGGCAGGAATGCGTGCAGATATTTGTTACGGAGGAAGGGATCCGGTTCATCGGTTGGGTATATCCCAAGGAAACGGTTATGACGGCAAGTGAGAACGTGCAGCTGTTACCCTTTTCCGACATTCAAAAGAGCGTGAAAAAGCTATTGGAGTATGGAACGGGCGGTTTTGAGGGATCACCGATTCTCATCAATCGCATGGTGCTGACGACCTCGATTGCGCAAATCCCGAATCAAGGCGACGAAGCTTTTTATGTCCCGACGTGGGTGATCTTTTTGACGACGGAGGAAGAAGCCGGCCTGTTTTTCGACGCCGACGTTTTGCTGATCAATGCAGTAGACGGCACGCTCATCGGGCGCTGAATAACGATCCTAAACACACGCGGACGGTGCTTGCTGTGTAAGAATGATCTCGAAAGCGAGGCATGAGGAACACAGAAGAACCGTCCGATTATATTGATTCCCTTGCGCAGCATCGTCCGCGGTCCCGAATCGCAGCGCTGTTCCGCTCTCCGAAAAAACTTACAGGATTTTACATCTTTGTGACATCTCTGTGACATCTCTGTGTCATTGCGGATTTATGATAAAAATGACGAGGGGAAATCCGCGCATTTTACAAATCGATTACAGCGCGGAAACAACTTTTCTCACAAAATCGACTGCGATACAAAAGGAGAGAACGAGATGAAACGAATTGCGGTCCTGCTGGCATTCGTATTGCTTCTGTGCGCCTGCCAGCCCACGCCGGAGGAAGAAGTCGTGATCCATAAGAACGAAGGCACGCTCGAACAGCAGCTTGCGGCGACGCCGGTTCCGGACTATTATTTGGAAGAAACCGGCGCGAACACCCTGCGTCTTTCGCTGAACGTCCCGGAACGGGTGCAGGAGAACTTCGACGGACAGGCGGTCGGCGGACATCTGTATATCGAGATGGACGCCGAGGTGGAGGTCCCGAACGTGGAAAAGGTCCCGGTCCTGCGCGGACAGGTGGGTTACGAGCCGGAGAAGGCGGCGGAACGCATCGCGAAGCTTCTTTTGGGCGACGGGCCCTATACCCGTCCCGGACACAGCGAACGGGCCTATGCCGAAGTCTATCTGGCGTTCTATCAGAAATGGCTCGAAGCGCTGGATCAAAAACCGTACGGACCGACTGCGGACTACGACGCCATCCGTGAGGAAGTACAGCAGCATCTGGACGCCTATGCTGAGAGCTATCGAATGGCGACCGGAGAAAACGACCATCCGAGTCAGCCGTGGACCGGATCCTTTGACGACGCCAAGGAAGCGATCAGCATCAGCAACGGCGAAAAGGGAATCGGCATGCACAACGGCGACGTCAGCGTTTTTGCTTACAGCGCGGGCAGTCATCCGTCCATCGGCGGCGGCTGGATGGATCATCCCAGAGGTCCCCGGAACGAAGAGGAACGGCAATGGCTTCATAACGCTGCGGACTTTGCGAACAGCCTGGGCTACGCCCGCGTGATCCCGCAGTACATCAACGACGCGGACGAGATGACCCGGATGCGATACAGCGTCGAGACCGGGTTTGAAAGCGGGTATAAGGTTTTCTCCCTGCTGCCCGTTTACGAGGGCATTCCGGTTTACCCGTACGTGACCATGTACGGCTCCGACACCGGACGGCAGGCGGCGGGTGTTCCCTTTGCCCGCAATCTGGATCAGGAGGAGATCTCCGGCACGCTGTACAACGGTGAAGTGGTTCAGCTGCAGTGGAACAGCCCGTTTACGGTCACGCGCATTGAGAACGAAAATGTACCGCTGCTTCCGTTCGAACGGATCATGGAGATCTTTAAACGGCAGGTGTTTATGAGCGTCTATATCGATGCGGGATATGATTTGACGTACAAGGTTACGGGCATTCAGTTCTCCTATATGCGGGTTCAGGTGCCGAATTCCGACGAATACCGGCTGGTTCCCGTATGGGATTTCATCGGCTACGTGGTTTACGACTGGGAGGCGACGCCCGGCGAGAAGGCGATCAGCCAGGCTTTTTTCGAGCGTATGTCCATCCTGACGATCAATGCCGTCGACGGCAGCGTCATCGACCGGTATCTCGGCTATTGAGGAGGAACGCTATGAAACGATTATTTGCATGGCTTTTGATACTGCTCATGCTTGCCGCCTGT
>Ga0247611_10008117_pt1 | contig 13014 bp, 14 predicted proteins | sample 177DNAGHGhighgp2_FD_192422 | JGI IMG/M metagenome (GOLD analysis project Ga0247611, IMG submission 192422) | Sheep rumen microbial communities from Palmerston North, Manawatu-Wanganui, New Zealand - 1770 DNA GHGhigh gp2 | ecosystem: Host-associated > Mammals > Digestive system > Stomach > Rumen... | reverse complement strand
ATCTTCTACAACATCATCAACCCTGCCAAGGACCTGTCCAAGGCGGCCTACTCGATCCAGCGCGGCCTGGCGTCGATGGAGCGCATCGACAAGATCCTGGCTGCCGACAACCCCATCAAGTCGCCCGCGCACCCCACCCCGCTGACGCACATGGAGCAGGGCATCAGCTACCGGGACGTGCGGTTCCGCTACGGCGAGGCCTGGGTGATCGACGGGGTGACGCTCGACATCAAGCGCGGGCAGACGGTGGCCCTGGTGGGCCAGAGCGGCAGCGGCAAGACCACGCTGGCCGACCTGCTGCCCCGGTTCTGGGACGTGGAGCAGGGCAGCATCAGCATCGACGGCATCGACATCCGCCAGCTCAACGTCAAGGACCTGCGCTCCCTGATGGGCAACGTCAACCAGGAGGCGATCCTGTTCAACGACACGTTTTACAACAACATCGCCTTTGGCGTGGAGAATGCCACGCGCGAGCAGGTCGAGGAGGCCGCCCGCATTGCCAACGCGCTGGACTTTATCCAGGCCAGCGAGCAGGGCTTTGACACCAACATCGGCGACCGCGGGTGCAAACTCTCGGGCGGTCAACGCCAGCGCATCAGCATCGCCCGTGCCATCCTCAAGAACCCTCCCATCCTGATCCTGGACGAGGCGACCAGTGCCCTCGACACCGAGAGCGAGCACCTGGTGCAGGACGCCCTCGACAAGCTCATGCACGGGCGCACCACCCTGGTGATCGCCCACCGGCTGAGCACCATCAAGGGGGCCGACCTGATCTGTGTGATGCAGGACGGCCGCATCATCGAGCGGGGCACTCACGAGCAACTCATGGCCCACGAGGGGGCCTACAAGCACCTGGTGGACATGCAATCGTTCTAACAAATTAGGAATTAGAAATTAGAAATTAGGAATTAGAAATTAGGAATTAGGAATTAGTTTGTTGGAGTTGAGGTTTTTTAAAAAAAAATGTAGAAAGGATGTAGTTTTTTGACAGTCAATTGCGTCTAAGGGATAAAAACAGAGTATAACATGGAATTGAACGAAGCCGACTTTGCGCACCTCATTCGCGAGCACAAGGGCACCATCTACACCGTGTGCTACATGTTCTCCAAGGACAAGGAGGAGGTTGATGACCTCTTCCAGGAGGCCCTTATCAAGCTGTGGCAAGGTCTAGCCACCTTCAAGGGGGACAGCGACTTGAAGACATGGATCTACAAGGTGACCCTGAACTCGTGCATCTCGCTCGACCGCAAGAAGAAGAGCCACCCCACACAGCCGCTGATGGAGGGCATCAACCTGTTTGACAAGAACGATGCCGACAACCGCCAGACCGACATGCTGCACGCCCGCATCCAGCGATTGCAGCCGTTTGACCGCGCCATCGTGCTGCTGTGGCTCGAGAACATGAGCTACCAGGAGATAGCCCAGATTGTGGGCATCGAGGTCAAGAACGTGTCGGTGAGGCTCTACCGTATCAAGGAACAACTCAAACAAATGAACTGACAAAACAAAACATCACGATAACATGGAAAATCCAATCAACACCGCCCCCGATTTCAACGAGCTCGACGACATGCGCCAGCAGCTCAATGCCATCAAGAACAAGGTGGATGAGCAGGGTCACCTCAACCTGCGGCTGGTCAAGGAGACCATCAAGGGCACGATGAGAAACGTTCACCGCACCAGCATGATGCTTGCCGCTGCCAGCCTGTTCAGCATCCCGCTGTTCATCTGGATGAAGTATGAGCAGGGCCTATCGTGGCCCCTGATCATCGCCACCATCGTGCTGCTGCTGGGTTCGATTGTCGCCGACTACTTCATCAACCGCATTGACGTGCAGCGCATGGGCGATGACCTGGTCGAGACCGCTCGCCAGCTCACTCAGATGAAGGCCAACCGCAGCAAGTCGCACCGCATCGGCATGACCGTGGCCATGCTGTGGCTCCTGTGGTTCATCTATGAGTTCTACAGCAGCCACCTGGCCCTGGGGATGCAGGCGGCGCGGCTGTCGGTCCTCCCCATCATCGTGGGCTACATTGTGGGAGCCACCCTGGGCGTCTTTATCCACCACAAGATGCAGCGTGCCAACGATGAGATGATACGCCAGATCAATGACGTCACACGCGGGCAGTGACTACCAGGCACGGTAATGTACTGCCATTGGGCATCTTTCCACATAAAAAAGGCTACAGTTTGAAAGAAATACAGCCCTAAAAGTGCTACATGAGTAAAAAAGATGTATCTTTGCAGGTTGGTAAACAGCTTTTTGACACCCTGGAGCGGAGGGAAGCATCCATCACTCGAGGTGTGTGTGACAACAAGAGAGAACAACAATATCAATCAGTTTATACAAACCAATTAGTATCAATTACATGAAAGTGAAAAAATTATTTGTCGCAGTGCTGTTGATGGTAATGGCATTGGGCACCAGCACCGTCAAGGCGCAATTGACCGGTCAAAACATTCCCGTGGATGACCAGGTGCGCGTGGGCAAGTTGGATTGCGGATTGACCTACTACATCCGCCACAACGACTATCCCGAGCACCGCGTGAACTTCTACATCGCACAGCGCGTGGGCTCCATCCAGGAGGAGGAGAACCAGCGCGGCCTTGCCCACTTCCTGGAGCACATGGCCTTTAACGGCAGTGAGCACTTCAACGGCGAGGGCAAGGGCATCATCGATTACACCCGCTCGCTGGGTGTGGCCTTTGGCCAGGACTTGAATGCCTACACCAGCATTGCCGAGACCGTGTATAACATCGATGACGTGCCCAGCACCCGCCAGAGTGCCATCGACTCGTGTCTGCTCATCCTCAAGGACTGGAGCAACGGCCTGCTGCTCACCGACGAGGAGATTGACAAGGAGCGCGGTGTGATCCACGAGGAGTGGCGCGTGCGCCGCAGTGCCCAGCAGCGCATGCTCGAGAACCAGCTCGAGAAGCTGTATCCCGGCTCAAAGTATGGCCGCCGCATGCCCATCGGTCTGATGGAAATCGTGGACAACTTCCCCTATCAGGACCTGCGTGACTACTACCACAAGTGGTATCGTCCCGACAACCAGGCCCTGGTGATCGTGGGTGATGTCGATGTTGACCACATCGAGGCCCAGATCAAGGAACTGTTCAAGGGTATGACCCTGGATCCCAACGCTGCCCAGGTGGTTGACGAGCCCGTTCCCGACAACGAGGAGCCCATCATCGCCATCGACAAGGACAAGGAGCAGCAGTTCAGCCAGGTAACCGTGATGTTCAAGCACGAGGCCTTCCCCAAGGAGGCAAAGAGCGACCTGATCTACCTGCTGGCAGACTATGCCAACAACATGATGAGCGACATGCTCAATGCCCGCCTCAACGAGAAGTCACAGGAGCCCGACTGCCCGTTCATCCAGGCATTTGCCTATGACGGCAACTACCTGCTGTCGAACAACGTTGACGCCTTCACGCTGAGCGTGCTGCCCAAGGAGGGCCAGGTCGAGGCCGCAACCCAGGCCGTGGTCACCGAGGCCATGCGTGCTGCCAAGCACGGCTTCACCGCCACCGAGTATGACCGCGCCAAGGAAGAGTACCTGAGCCAGCTCGAGAAGCAGTACAACGAGCGCAACAAGATTCCTAACGCCAGCCTTGCTGCCAAGTACTACCGCAACTATCTGGACAATGAGCCCATGCCCTCGATTGAGCAGGAGTATGAGATCATGAAGCAGATGGTGCCCATGCTGCCCATCGACATGATCAACAGCATGTTGCCCGATTTGATCACCACCGACGGCAAGAACCTCGTGGTCATGAACTTCAACCAGGAGAAGGAAGGTGCCGTTTACCCCACTGCCGAGAGCCTGCATGCCGCTATCAACAACGGCCTTGCCGCCGAGGTTGAAGCCTTTGTCGACAACGTGAAGCAGGAGCCCCTGATCAGCAAGATGCCCAAGAAGGGTAAGATCAAGAAGGAGAGCCACAACGACCTGTTTGACTACAACGAGCTCGTGCTGAGCAACGGTGCTCACGTGATCTTGAAGAAGACTGACTTCAAGGAGAACGAGATCCGCTTCAGTGCCGTTCGCCGTGGTGGTACCTCACTGCTGGGCGAGAACGACTGGGCCAACATGAATATGGTTGACGCCGCCGTCGAGATGAGCGGTCTGGGCAACTTCTCGGCCACCGAGCTCGAGAAAGCCCTTGCCGGCAAGCAGGCCAGCGCCGAGTTCAGCATGAACGAAGACTATGACGAGATCAGCGGTCGCTCCACCGTCAAGGACGTTGAGACCATGTTCCAGCTGCTCCACCTCAAGTTCACCAACCCGAGCAAGGACGAGAAGAGCTATAACCAGCTCATGAGCATGCTTGAGACACAACTCAAGAACAAGGACCTGCGTCCCGAATCGGCCTTCAGCGACTCGGTTTCCTACATCATGGGCAACCACGAGTGGCGCAGCAAGCCCTTCAATGTTGACGCCCTGCAGCAGATGAACTATGACCGCATGCTCCAGATTGCCAAGGAGCACACTGCCAACGCCGCCGACTACACCTTCATCATCGTTGGCGCATTTGACGAGGCCACCATCCGTCCCCTCATCGAGCAGTACATTGCCAGCCTGCCCGCCAAGAAGGGCAACCCCTCGCAGTGGGGCACGATGGGCAGCCATCCTCATGGCGAGACCATCAGCCACTTCACGCGCAAGATGGAGACCCCCAAGGCCTATGCGTTGATGGTTTGGTTTGACGACAAGACGCCTTACAGTCTGGAGAACTCCATTAAGGTCCAGATGCTGGGTGAGGCACTCGACAAGGTGTACATGCAGAAGATCCGCGAGGACGCCGGTGCTGCCTACTCGACCAGCACCTATGGCCAGTGCAGCTACTCGGGCAACGAGCCGATGACGTCAATCATGGCGATGTGTCCCGTGAAGCCCGAGTTCACCGATCTGGCTATCCAGATCCTGAAAGATGAGATGGGCGAGGCCTGCAAGCACATCGACGAAGGCACTCTCAAGGACATCAAGGAGAACATGATCAAGAATCACAACACCATGGTCAAGGAGAATGCTTACTGGTTGAGAGTCATCAGGACCAGCACCCTGTGGGGATATGACAATTACTCGGGCTATGAGCAGCTCGTGAACGCTCAGACTCCCGAGTCGATCGCAGCCTTTGCCAGCAAGCTGTTGAGCGCCGGCAACCGCGTCGAGATCGTTCTCTCGCCCGAGGAGTAAACTCCCCCCTACCGCAGCACCACCATCGTGGTGCCACACGACACCTTGCATCGAGGATTCGCCAGCGCGAGTCCTCGATGCTTGCTTTTATATCCAGACGCAAGAGATGATTTTTGGGTATTTGTGTGAATTGTCTTACCTTTGCGGGATATAATGGCAATGACCGATTTTAAAACGAGAACATGAAATGAAAAAAACTGCTACCCTGCTTGCCATCGTGCTGATGGCACTGGCAATGAACATCAAAGCCCACGAGATGGAGCGCATGACGGAATCCTGTACCAGCATCCTGGTGGGAAAGCGAGCCAGCAACGACGGCTCGGTGATCACGTCACACACCTGCGACGCCCGCTACCGCACATGGATGGCGATAGTGCCCGCACGCGACTATGAGCGCGACACGGTGACGGCGGTGTACAAGAACCGCTTCCACACCCGCAGCGCGAGCGACAGCACGGGTATGCCCCGGCTGGGCGTCATCCCACAGGTTCGACACACCTACCGCTTCCTGGACACTGCCTATCCCTGCCTGAACGAGAAGCAGCTGGCCATGGGCGAGACCACCATCAGCGGGCGTGACACGCTGCGCAACGAGAAAGGCATCTTCATGATCGAGGAACTGGCCCGCATCGCGCTGGAACGCTGCACCACGGCCCGCGATGCCATCAGGCTGATGGGCGAGCTGGCCAAGAAATATGGTTACGGCGACAGTGGCGAGTGCCTGACGATTGCCGACAAGCACGAGGCCTGGTTGTTTGAAATCTTTGGCGAGGGACCCAAGAAGGTGGGTGCCGTGTGGGCCGCCGTACGCATCCCCGATGACGAGATTGCCGTGTCGGCCAACATCTCACGCATTGGGCAACTGGATTTGAGCGACCCTGACCGATACATGGCATCGGACAACGTGTTTGACGTCGCCAAGCGGCTCAAGCTGTGGGACGGCAAGGAGCCCTTCTGCTTCTGGAAGGCTTACAGTGGCACCAACTACCTCGATGAGGTGAAGAACTACAGCCTGCGCGAGCTATACATCATGCAGCAGCTGGCCCCCTCGCTGGGGCTGACCGACAGCATCGAGAACCTGCCCGTGAGCATCAAGCCCGACAAGCCAGTGAGCGTCCAGGACGTGTCGCGACTGCTGGGCAGCTACTATGAAGGCACGCCACTGGACCTGAGTGCCCGGCACAAGATACCTAACCCCAAGCGCAAGGACAAGGACGGCCAGGTGGTCGAGAACGAGCCCGACAGCATCGTCTCGCCAGTGGCCAACCCCTGGATCACCAACGAGCAGCTGGCCATGTACTATGCCATGGGCGACTCGGCCATGAAGTGGACCCGCACCGTGAGCGTGCCCTGGTGCTCCTACAGCACTGTTATCCAGCTGCGCGACTGGCTGCCCGACGAGGTGGGCGGCGTGGCATGGATGGCGCTTGACAACCCTGGCGAGAGCCCCAGGTTCCCCATCTACTGCGGCACTACCAGCCTGCCTGCATCGATGGCGGTGTGCGGCCACGGCAGTGAGGATGACAACACCGTGTTGTGGCAGTTCCGCAAGGCCAACCGGCTGGCATCGCTGCGCTGGGGCGTCTATCGCAAGACGCTGGAGCCTGCCCGTGACCACTTCCTGGAGAAGGGGTTGCGCGAACTGCCCATGGTGGAGCGCACCTGGCAAGAGCTCAACGCCCAGGATAGCGACAAGGCCGCGCAGTTCCTGAACGACAACACAGCCGATGCCCTGGGAGCCGCAGCCTACCGGTGGCAGCAGATGGCTCACGACTTCTGGCTCCAGAGCTGGAAAGGATTTTAACACTTCCCGCTTTTAATAACTGTTCACTGAATCCACAGCACAAGAAAAACTCACGCTAAGGCGCAAGGACGCTAAGATATTATTATTCAGTTAGATAAAACGAGGCATCCATTTGTTATAATAAGTGCCTCTTAAACAAGAACTTAGCGGTTTGTCAGCATGGGGTGAGGCATAGTGTCGTGGATTCGCGAACCGTTACGGCATTAAACCTTTGGTGCCAATTTGTATCTTATAATCGTTAAAAAGCGGCATGGCGATGTCAAAAAAAAGACATGAAACCATGCTGCGGATTGAAAAATATCATTACTTTTGCGACGTTAACAATTAAATTATTGATTATGAAGAAAGTTTTGTTTTCACTCATTGCTCTGATGGCGGTCATGACCGTCCAGGCGCAGTCGATTTGTGCCACCTGGCGCACCATGCAGCCGGTGATTGAGACCGAGGAGGATGGCACAATGATCATCCAGTCTTACACCTACACCTTTAATGAGGATGGTACTTACTCGATGGACGACGAGTTCACGATGTCAACCGAGCCCGCACCGACAATGGCGCTGGAGATTGCCAACAACATCAGCCTGAAAGGCACTTACACCCTTGAGGGCGACAAACTCACGCTCACCCCAAACATTGACACCTATCAATATGAGATCCTGAGCCTGTCAATGAATGGGCAGGTGACCGACAACCCCATGGTCAAGAACCAGGTTAACGCCATCTTGAACAGCAATGAAACCAAGTCGGAGTTCGGCAAGGTTGAGGAAATCACCGTCAAGGTGGGTGATGCATCACTCGAGATGACCAAGGAGGGCGAAACCCTGAACTTTGTCCGCTTCTCCACCATCAAGAACTAGCATAACTGATTCAAGTTTCTAAAGTAGCTGCGCCACTTTAAAAACTTGAGGAGTAGAGATGAGTGATTAGAGATTAGAGAACGCCTGAAATATCGAGAAAACAACGATTGTGGAAAAAATTTCTCGGTTATTAAAGTGTTAAATCCCTTATCAGTGTGCAAGTTAACAACTTGCAAAACTTGAATATCTGACAATAAATCCCGCGGGCCAAGAGTGCGGCCCACGGGATTTACTTTGATGTGACAACTTTTGCCTCTAGTCACAAGTTCCTAGAAAAGAGGGAAATCCATCAATTAACTCCTAACACCTCACCCGGTTGTGTAGTAGCACTTGACCTCGCCGACGGGCAGCTTGCCCACGAGCAGCAAGGGGATGCGGCTCTCGTCGGTTGCCATCCACACGGTGATGTTGTCGCTGGACTTCTTGCCGCCCTGCTGGGTGAAGCGGAACTGGATGCGATGAGCCTGACGTTTCTTGCCGTCGCGCATCTTGATGGTCTCCACGCCCTTGTAGTTGATGGTGAGGTATTCCTTCTCCTTGCCCGAGAAGATGACGGTGGTATAATTCTTGTTGCGGCTCAACTCGTCGTAGTCCAGGCTGCGCAGCATGTAGAAGACGCTCACCATGTCATAGGCCTGCCCCTTGGCGCTCAGGTTAATCGTTGTGGTACCCTTCTTGCGGTAGCGGGTGCAGTGGGCACTGGTATTGCCGTTGCCATGCGAGAACTTGATGAGGTCGCGTGCATAGTAGTCCTTCTCGTGAGTGAGTTTCTCATATCGCAGGGGCCTGAGGCTACCATCCATGGTACACTTGAGGGTGTCTCGCACGGGATAGACCTTGTCGGCCCACGAGCGCGTCCGGCCCGTGAGCTGCGAGTAATAGCCACCGTCCTTGGTCTTGTGGATACTCAACGTGGCATTGGCGGCATGTTTCCAGATCAAGCCCCAGTGATAAACAATTTCATAGTTCAGCACCTCGTTGCTGAAGTCCCTTGCCATGGCCTGCTGCGGCAACAGCAGGATCAGGGCAAGCATTGCCGTTGTAATCCAAGTCTTCATGTTGTCGTTTTTACTTCTTAATTTCCTTGATTAGACCCGGGGTAATCAGATTGGTTTAATGGTGATGGTGACGATAGTCATGGCAGGGCCGCCCGCATCACTGTCGTGTAGGAGTCATCATAGTTGATGGTGGTGAAGTCCTGGCTGCAGCCTTGGCACTTCCAGATGTGGATTTCTCCGCCCTGAAACTGTGGCAGAGCCCTCAACGTGGCATGAATCACCGCCGTCGTGTCGGGCGGGAAACTTGCCATCGACATGGTATAGACAGCCACATTCCACGTGTCACCCTTGTGTTTCTTGGCAAGATTCATGTCGAGCCTGCGGCTGCGCTTGGTCAGTTCCATTTCCTCGAGAATCAAGCCGTCAGGCAAGCTCAACTTGAACTGCAGGCCCTGAGTGGGTTCCAGACAAGCCAGCATCACCGGCACTGTAACAGTCGAGTCAGGAACCAATTCCAGGTTCTCGATATAGACGCATCCACGGCTCTGCGCCACGGCTGCCACTGCGGCAAGTGCCGCCAGCAATGTAATCATCAAGTGTCTCATATAGGGTCTATCATCGTTACAGACCGCAAATATAAACCATCTTCCCCACTCGAACAAATGCCCCAAGGGGTCAGAAAATCATTTTTAGGAAAAAATAACAGGCAAAAACTTGACAAAAAGCAAATTTTGTTGTAATTTTGCCACGTCAAAATGATTATTCACCAATTTTATACCAATTTATACTATGAAAGACATGAAATCTGAAATCCAGCACCGCTACCTGTGTGAGCGTCGCAACCAAGAGTTCCTGGAACTGTATCACCCCACCCTTGACGCGATGGTTGAGCAAGGCATGCCCTTGCCTCAAGCCCGCCGCGCGGCAGTAGAATTCACCATTGCCAATGGCCACCCACACTATCATGTGGACCTGGAGCGAGCCTACCGATGCGTGTGCCTGCTGCTCAACGCCAGCCAGAAGAAAGGCGCCAATGCACACACTTACCGTACCCGTGAGAACATGGGTCTGGCCAAACGCCGCCTGCGCCAGCAGATGTGGTATGAAATCACCCAGCGCGTGTCGCGCCTGCTCACTCAAGGCATGAGCGTGGAGGGGGCGGTAGCCCACGTGCTGGAACACTGCCGTGCATCACGATTCTTCATCACCCCATCGACCGCCCTGACCAAGATTTGCCCCCAAGAGCGCACTCGCGCCCTGCGTTAAGCAGCAATCGATGCTGTTGTGTATGCCGTGGCTCTGCCGCGGCCCGTAATCACCAGAATACTTATAACGATAAAATATTAATTACCATGAATCGACACAATTATCGCATTGACATCGTCATCGACCTGGACGAGATCCAGCAAGCCATCTACACCGAGGGTGTCTGGCACCCCGCCGACAACGCCACCGCCTGGGGTGTGAACAGCAGCAATGAACCCATTGTGGACCGCCGTGTGCGTGAGGGTCTGGACGACCTGATGGCCCGCATGAGCGGCTATATCGTGTCTAGCAACATCAACTTTAACCTGGAGCACCAGAACATTGTGCTGGCACTGGGGCTTGAGAAACGGCCCTTGCTATCGCTGGCTCGTGATGTGAAGAACGCCATTGTGAACGCCCTAGCCAACTACACACTGATGTCGCTGTATGGTGACGAGGACAGCATCTATGGCACGGCATGGCGGCTGCATCGCGCCCGCGTGCTGCTGTTGCTCTCTCGCCCGTAATGAGATTATTACTGGAGCTTGTGAATCAATGTGAGGCCGTCGCGCAACGGGATAATGACTTTCTCGACGCGACGGTCTTCTTTTACCCGGTCATTAAACGCCATCACGCCACGGGTCTGCGCCTCGCGCTGGGCCTTGGGATCCACGACCTTTCCCGCCCACAGGGTGTTGTCGGCAATGATGTACCCCCCGGGGTTGAGGTATTCCATGACCAGCTCATAGTACTCGACATACTGGCGCTTGTTGGCATCGATGAATGCAAGGTCATAATGCACTCCCAGCGTTGGGACGATGTCGCGGGCATCACCGATGTACAGGTTGATGCGACTGCTGTAGGGCGAGAGGGCCAGGTGATCACGGATGAAATCTTCCTGCTCGTCATTGATCTCGATGGTATCCACGCGGCAATCATCATCGGGAAGCCCCTCGGCCAGACACAGCGCCGAGTACCCGCTGAAGGTACCCAGTTCGAGTACCCGCCGCGGCCTGATCATGCGGGTCAACATCTTGATGAGACGTCCCTGCAGGTGCCCCGAGCACATGTGCCAGTAGTAGTTCTGCACATGGGTGTCATGGTCGATGCGAGCCAGCAGGGCCGGCTCCTCATCGATATGCCCCAAAACGTATTCCTCTAACTCCTCAGTCATAAAGACAAATATATATGAATTGCCTATTGTTTTTAGTCTTGGGTAATGGATTGGGAAGACAAGAAAGACAAGAAAGACAATATTTTATTAGCGATATTCATGGATAGCATGGCCATCAACTGCTAGGATTTCGTTTGTTTCCTTGTCATAAAAATAGCGTTCAACTTTTACAAGCTTAGAAGCGAAATTCACAAGAATACCGCAAGGATGTTTGAGCAAACGCATATAGTTATAGAGTTGTGCACGCATATTGTTATCCAAGTCATCCACAGCTTTACACTCAACAATGATGTCATCTTTACATAAAAAGTCCACTCGATACGTTGCTTGCATGGGCTTTCCATGGTAAGTGGGATGAAAAGTCATTTCTCGTTGGTATGGAATATTAAGCTCATCCAGTTGGATTTGAAATCCTTCTTGATAACAATATTCATTAAGACCCGCTCCAAGTTCCTTATGGACCTCATAAATAGCTCCAATAATATCAAACATGTGTTTTTTTAATGTTGATATATCCACCATGTTGAAGTTTTTTTAAAAATTGTCTTTATTGTCTTTATTGTCTTCTGATTTTGGTGAGAGGAGGGAGAGGAGGGCCAGGCGGTAGCCGTCGAGGCCGAATCCGGCGATGACGCCGCGGCTCACGGGGGACAACAGAGACTTGTGACGGAATGGCTCGCGGGCATAGATGTTGCTGATGTGAACCTCAACAACGGGAGCTGTGATGGCTGCGACAGCATCGGCGATAGCGACCGAGGTGTGGGTGTAACCGCCAGCATTCAAAATGATACCACAATGATCAAAACCCACGGCCTGCAAGCGATCCACGATCTCGCCCTCGATGTTGCTCTGGAAAACGTCAATCGTGTGCTGCGGGAACTGCTCCAGCAGCTCTTGCAGGTACTGGTCCAGCGACCGGTTGCCATAGACCTCCGGTTCACGCTTGCCCACCAGGTTCAGGTTAGGGCCATTAATGATGTGGATAACCATTACTTCTTGAAGTAGTACAGGAAGGAGGCAATGCCTTGAAGGGCAGGCTTGCGCTGACCTTCAATTTCCATCTTGAAGTCAATCTCGGCCTTGCAGATGCCGCGCAGGTCGGCAATGTTGTGCAGCTTGGTGACGAGGCGCACACGACTGCCGGTAATGACAGGCTGGCCAAATCGCATCTTGTCCATGCCATAGTTAACCTGCATCTCCAGGTTGTTGACCTCAATAATCTGGTTCCACAGGTGAGGAATCAGCGACATGGTCAGGTAACCATGGGCGATGGTGCTGTGATAAGCGCTCTCGGCCTGGGCACGTTCCACATCGACATGAATCCACTGATGGTCGAGCGTAGCGTCGGCAAACATGTTGATGCGATCCTGGTCAACGGTGAGCCACTCGCTAGTGCCGAGTTCCTCGCCCAGATGGGAGGCAAATTCTTCGTATGAGTTGATGGTAAGCATTGTATTTTAGTTGTAAGTTTTTAGTTGTAAGTTTTTAGTTGTAAGTTTTTAGTTGTAAGTTTTTAGTTGTTCGTCAATTGGTGGTGGAGAGGCGGTGGCGCATGATCAGGGCCGTGACCATGCTGGTGAGCAAGCCCACAGCGGCAACCATGGCCAGTGTGATGATGACATCTGACCATTGCACCTCTACGGGATAAGCGTTGATGATCATATTAGCCGGATCGCCGCTCAAGCGCAACCAGCCGAATTGCTGCTGGCACAGGCACAGGACCAGGCCCAGT
>Ga0247611_10008114_pt1 | contig 13018 bp, 10 predicted proteins | sample 177DNAGHGhighgp2_FD_192422 | JGI IMG/M metagenome (GOLD analysis project Ga0247611, IMG submission 192422) | Sheep rumen microbial communities from Palmerston North, Manawatu-Wanganui, New Zealand - 1770 DNA GHGhigh gp2 | ecosystem: Host-associated > Mammals > Digestive system > Stomach > Rumen... | reverse complement strand
GAAGATCTCGGAAGACCAGCTCTTCTACTGCAACCAGCGAGGTATCCCCACAGAGCAGGCCGTAGGGCTCATCGTCAACGGCTATGCTAAAGAGGTCCTCCAGAAACTCCCCATGGAGTTTGCTGTCGAGGCCCAGAAACTCCTCTCCGTATCCCTCGAAGGCACGGTAGGGTAAAGGTAAAAAAGTAAAAAGGTAAAAAAGTAAAATAATGCTTGAGGTAAAAAACTTGCATGCTCGCATAGGCGAGAAGGAGATATTGAAGGGTATTGATTTGATTGTTCGTGATGGTGAGACACATGCCATCATGGGACCTAATGGTTCAGGAAAGAGTACGTTGAGCGCTGTGCTCGTGGGTAATCCGCTCTACGAGGTCACGGAGGGCGAGGCTTACTTCAACGGTAAGAACCTGTTGGAGATGAAACCTGAGGATCGTGCCCACGAGGGACTCTTCTTGAGTTTCCAGTATCCTGTTGAGATTCCAGGTGTGTCGATGACCAACTTCATGAAGGCTGCCATCAACGAGAAACGCAAGTATCAGGGATTGGATCCAATGAATGCTGCCGAGTTTTTGAAGCTGATGCGCGAGAAACGTAAGATCGTAGAACTCGACTCTAAGTTGGCTAATCGTTCCGTTAATGAGGGCTTCAGCGGTGGTGAGAAGAAGCGCAACGAGATCTTCCAGATGGCGATGCTGGAGCCCAAGCTCAGCATCCTCGACGAGACGGATTCAGGTCTTGATGTCGATGCGATGCGTATCGTAGCCGAAGGTGTGAACAAGCTTCAGACCCCAGAGACCTCATGCATCGTCATCACTCACTATGATCGCCTGCTTGAGATGATACGTCCTCAGTTTGTGCATGTGCTCTACAAGGGTCGCATCGTGAAGACGGGCGGTCCTGAGCTGGCTGTTCAGATTCAGGAGCACGGCTACGATTGGATCAAGGAAGAAATAGGAGAAGAGTAACTTAAGTGAAAAGTGAATAGTGAAAAGTGAAAAATTTGCTACCGCACTTGAAATGCAGTCAGAACAACAATATATAGAACTATACGAGCAGGCGAGGCAGGTCATTTTTGATCATGCCCCTGAGGCGATGAATGCTATGCGCGATCAGGCCTTTGAAGACTTCAAGGCCCAGGGCTTCCCATCAAAGAAGGTGGAGCGCTACAAGTACACCGATATCCAGAAACTCTTTGAGCCCGACTATGGTGTAAACCTCAATCGCCTACAGATCCCCGTTGATCCATACAACGCCTTCCGTTGCGATGTGCCTAACTTGAGCACGAGCCTCTATTTCGTGGTCAACGATATGTTCTTCCACGACGAAAAGCCCAAAGGACATCTGCCAGAGGGCGTCATCATCGGCTCTATGCGCGACTATCCAGAGTTGGTAAGCAAATACTACACCAAGTTGGCTAAGACCAGCGAGGATGCTATCACTGCCCTTAACACGATGTTGGCGCAGGATGGCATGTTGGTTTACGTGCCTAAGAACGTGAAGGTGGATCGTGCCATCCAGGTTATCAACATCCTGAAGGCTACACCACAGAACGCTCAGCGTCAGGTGCCCGATTTGATGGTAAATCGTCGTGTGCTGATTATCCTTGAAGAAGGCGCAGAAATCAAAATGCTGTTCTGCGACCACGCTGCCGACGATCGTAACTTCCTGGCTACACAGGTTATCGAGGCTTATGTTGGCGAGAATGCATCGTTAGACCTCTATTGCATGGAGGAAACACATCATAAGAATGTTCGCGTGAGCAATGTCTATATCGACCAGCAGGCCAACAGTCGTGTAAACCACAACGTCATCACCCTGCACAATGGTATCACCCGCAACAAGCTCGACCTGACCTTCAGTGGCGAAGGTGCTGAGTGCCAGTGCTACGGTTGTGTGATTGCCGATAAGCAGCAGCATGTGGACAATAACACGCTGATAGTTCACAAGGTGCCTCACTGCAACTCGCAGGAGCTTTACAAATATGTGCTCGACGAAAAGGCTACAGGTGCTTTTGCAGGTCGCGTACTGGTAGAGCATGGTGCTCAGAAGACGACCTCGCAGATGACCAATCAGAACCTGACGGCAACCAAAGAGGCACGCATGTACACCCAGCCGATGTTGGAGATTTATGCTGATGATGTGAAGTGTGCGCATGGCTCAACGGTTGGTCAGCTTAACGATGCGGCGCTGTTCTACATGCGTCAGCGAGGCATTTCGCTGCAGGAAGCTAAGGTGCTGCTGCAGAATGCCTTTATCAACGAGGTCATCGACCACATGCAGTTAGAGCCGCTTCGCGACCGCCTGCACTACCTGGTAGAGAAGCGCTTCCGTGGTGAACTCAATAAGTGTTCAGGCTGCAAGTTGTGTAAGTGAATAGTGAATAGTGAAAAGTGAATAATAAATGTACGATATAAATAAGGTCCGCGAAGATTTTCCCATTCTGGCGAGGGAGGTATATAAGAAGCCGTTGGTGTATCTGGATAATGCAGCGACGACACAGAAACCGTTGTGTGTGCTCGACGCGATGCGCGACGAGTATCTCAATGTGAATGCGAATGTGCATCGCGGGGTGCATTATCTCTCTCAGCAGGCAACGGATCTGCACGAGGCAGCACGCGAAAAAGTGCGTGAGTTTATCAATGCCTCGAAGACTGAGGAAATCATCTTTACGCGTGGCACTACGGAGGCCATCAATCTGGTGGCTCAGTCGTTCTGTGAGAGTCAGATGCAGGCTGGCGATGAGGTCATCGTCACAGAGATGGAGCATCACTCGAATATCGTCTCGTGGCAACTGCAGGCGATGAAACGGGGAATTATCGTTAAACATATCCCCATCACCGATGATGGCCAGTTAGACTTCTCAGTTCTCAGTTCTCAGTTCTCAGATCGCACCAAACTGCTTAGCGTAGCCCATGTGAGCAACGTCCTTGGTACGGTGAATCCAGTAGAGCAGATCATCAAGATCGCCCATGCTCATAACATCCCCGTATTGGTAGATGGTGCCCAGAGTGCACCTCACTTCAAGGTGGACGTTCAGGCGATGGACTGCGACTTCTTTGCCTTCAGCGGTCATAAGATGTACGGTCCTACAGGCATCGGTGTGCTCTACGGCAAGGAAGAATGGCTGGAGAAGCTCCCTCCTTATCAGGGTGGCGGTGAGATGATTGACAAGGTGACTTGGGAGAAGACCACCTTCGAGCGCTTGCCCTTTAAGTTCGAGGCTGGCACCCCCGATTATGTAGCCACTCACGGACTGGCCAAAGCCATCGAATATATCGACGCCCTCGGCTTCGAAGCCATCCAGCAACATGAGCAGGAACTGACCCGCTACTGCATGGAACAGCTTCAGACTATCGAAGGTATCAAAATTTATGGCCCGAAGGATGTATCGAAAAAGGATGCGGTTGTTAGTTTCAATGTCGGCGATATCCATCACTTGGATATGGGTACGCTCCTCGATCGTCTGGGCATCGCCGTACGTACTGGGCATCACTGTGCACAGCCGCTGATGGACCGCCTGGGCATCTCAGGAACAGTCCGTGCCTCGTTTGCTTTATATAATACGAAGGAAGAGATTGATACCCTCGTAGCAGGCATCCGTCGCGTGAGTCAGATGTTCTGACTCTCCATCCGTGTTCATCCGTGTAAATCCGTGGCTATTGTTCATCCGTGGCTACATCTGTCTGATGCTCATCGCATAGAAGATGCCCTTTTTGTCCATCAGTTCCTCGAAGGTTCCCTCTTCGGCAATCTTACCCTTATCGAGTACGATGATACGGTCGCAATGGCGAACGGTTGACAGGCGATGGGCAATGACCACACGCGTACAGTTCTGCTGATCCAGATTCTCACTGACCTGCTTCTGTGACAGATTATCCAAGGCTGACGTCGCTTCGTCGAAGAAGATAATCTTGGGCTTGGAGATTAGTGCCCTCGCGATGAGGATACGTTGCTTCTGACCTCCAGAGAATCCGCTGTCATTGCCAGAAACCATCGTATGCAGGCCCATCGGCATCTTACGCACTTCGTCCTCGAGACAGGCCATCCGCAGGGCTTCCCACACATCGTCCTGTGTGGCCCAGGGGGCTGTGATGGTGATGTTGTGCAACAGGTCGCCGGTAAAGAGACTGCCGCTCTGCAGACAACAGCCGATATTCCGTCGAAGACTCGTCTTATCCACCTTTGCCAGGTCGTAGTTGTCGTAGTAGATACCTCCAGAAAGGGGCTGTTCAAAACCGAGGAGCAGGCGCATCAGCGTTGACTTACCACTGCCTGACTTTCCGACGATACCCACATACTCTCCTGGATAGATTCTCAGATTGAGGTCGTCTAATACCAATGGGCCGTCATCGCGATAACGGAAAGAAACCCCAGAGACTTCAATGCCTCCGAAGAGGTCGGCCACCTGTGGGGCTTTGGCCTCCATCTCAGGAACGGCCTCCAGTATTGGACGTACACTCTCCAGGAGTGGTTTGATCTGTGCCAACTCTGGAATGACGTTGTTAATCTGCATCAGAGCTGCCGTCATCAGTCCAAAGGCTGAGGCAAAGGCGATATAGTCTGAGGCGCTGACCTTGTAATAGAGTGTTGTCCAGAAAATCAGTGCCATACCGCCGATGGAGAGCAAAGCGGACAGGGCAGGGTAGAGCCGTCCCTTGAAGGCGGGGTTGTAGAGCAGACGGGCCGTGGAAGTGTAATAGTCCAACCATCGGGTGAAAGCACGGTCTTCACTACCTGTCAGCTTCAGTTTCTGGATACCCGCAAACATATTGTATTCCAGTCCGCTCAGTTGTGCCGCCTTCTCCGTGTACTTGGTCTTGACCGCCACCGTACGATGATAGCTCAGCCATAGCATCAGGACATGTAAGGCGATGATGAGCAGTGCGGCCCAAAGCAGATGTTTACCATAGATCCATACCTGTATCAGATAGATCAGCGACAGCACCGCCGACAGTCCCACACCCACAATCGATTCATTGATCATGGCGCTGAGTGTCGACACATTGTTGAGTTTGGCCGTCAGCTCACCGCTGGCATGCTTCGAGAAGAAGGTGGGTGAGAGCAGGAACGTACGGGCCATGATAGCAAACTGCGTGTGCATGTCCACAATATGCTGCACACGACTGATATAGAGGTTGCGGGTCAGTGTTAGCAGTACCGTTCCGATGGTCACACCCAACAACAGTCCTGTGATTGGCAGCAAGGCGGCAGCGTCGTTGGTGGGGATGACAGTGTCGAAGATGAGCTTGTTGGCCATCGGCGTAAACATTCCCAGAAGTACGACCACTAGCGCAGCGGCACAGAGCAAGAGTGCATTAGGTCCTGAGACGACACCCCAGGCGAAGCTGATCAGGTCTTTCACCCTCAGCCGGTGCATCGGCAACGGTTTGGTGAAGGTGATAGCGGTGGACTTCAGGTCATTGTCCATCTCCTTCTGTCCGACCTTCTTCAGTGTACCGTCCTGCTGGCGATACTGATAGCCCAGTCCGATGCTGGTCTCTGTGAGGGCGATGAGTCGACCGTCTTTGCCATAGCCCAACAGCGGACCTACGCATTCACGCCACCAGGTGCCAGTGAGTTTGATGCGACGCATCATGATACCCCGCGGACGGAGGATACTGGTCAGATGTTCTTCAGGCGTCAGGAGATTGTCCTCCAGTTCGTAATCCGTCACCCCAAGGGCGTCAAGGACCTGTCGCAGTGCCGACTCATTATCCTGGGGTACCATCCGTTTCTTCCTTCGGAACCCCATGCGCTGCGCCCCACGCTCGATGGCTTCTGCCAATCGCGCCTGGTCCAGCTGTCGACGTTTCTTAATCTGATTGATATATACTGCCATAGTCCTTAACTATTCACTCTTCACTTTTCACTATTCACTCCTCATCAGTTCCCTGTACATGCCTTCTTGTTCTATCAGCTCTTCGTGTCGTCCGCGCTGAAGTATCTTCCCTTGGTCCATCACGATGATCTCATCGCAGTCGCGAATGGTCGACAGACGGTGAGCCACGATGATCTGTGTGGGTCCCATCATACGGATGGCGGTCATCACCTCGTCCTCTGTCTTGGGGTCGAGGGCACTCGTGGCCTCGTCCATAATCAGGATCGACGGCTCACGCGACAGCGCTGTGGCGATCTCCATCCTCTGCCGCTGTCCACCGCTGAAGTTCTTGCCGCCCTTGATCAGCTTCGTGGCGAAACCTTCCGGACGACTGACGATGTCGTCGCGGATCTGTGCATCACCGCAGGCCATCATCACCGTAAACTCCTCGATGGATTCATCCCACATGCGGATATTCTGTGCCACCGTATCATCAAACAGCACGATGTTCTGGTCGATGACGGCCACGGAGTTCGTGAGCTCCTCGTGGGAGATGCTCTCGATGGGACGACCGTCAAACAGGATCTCGCCGCTCCAGGGCTGATAGAGTCCGCTGATGAGTTTCGCCAGCGTCGACTTGCCGCAACCGCTCGTGCCCACGAGAGCTACGGACTGTCCAGGTTCTATGCGCAGGTTGAAGTGCTCAATAAGCGGGGGTTGCAGACGCGAGTAGCCAAAGGTGACATCCTTCATCTCCAACAGGCCGTCGAGCTTGCCTTCGGCAATGTCGCCTGTGCCGTCGCGATGGTCCTCAGGATATTTCATGACGTCCTCCACACGCTCCATTTGACTGCGCATCTCGACAATGGTCTGCGAGGCGTTCACAATCTTGTTGACAGGCGAGAGGAACGATGACATGAACCCCTGGAAGGCCAGGAGCATACCTACCGTCATCTCACCTTTCAGGATCATCAGTGCGCCGAGTATCAGTACGGTGGTGTCCACGAGTCCTGAGATGAGAATCGGCAACAGGTCGATCTGCATCTGGGCGGCAGCACTGTTACCTTCCATATTGAACTTCCTCGACCACAGACCGCTCCAGTATTCGAAGAAACCGGCCTCTGCACCTGCGGCCTTGATGCTCTCCATATTGTCGATACACGACACAGTGGCCGAGAAGTACTTGCCTTCGGCTTGTTCCATCGAACGGATATCGTTGATATGTCTTCTGGAGAAATACTGTACCAGTGCGAGGTTGATGATGACGGCGAGGATACCGATGATGGTCAGCTCTACGGAGTAGGACAGCATCAGGGCCAGATAGAGCACCAGCAGTCCGATGTTGATCATCTGCGGCGCCAGCACCTCTACCAGTGTCTGCGTGATGGTCTCGTTCAGGTGTTGACGCTGCTGGATCTCACCCACCTGTCGCATGGCAAAGAACGACATCGGCAGGCGTAACACATGCCGCAGATACTCCACAGTACCTTTTAAGGCCAACGATCCTGCCATACGTTTGGCATAGCGGCTACGGAGGTAGACGAGTACAAACTGGAATGCGGCCACCATCAGCATACCGGCAAAGAACCACCCTGCCCAGTCTCTGTTGCGGCCAGAGAGGATCTCATCGAGGAAGATGCGGGTGAACAGCGGCGTCACCAGCGCCACGAAGGCCGCCAGCAGCGCGAAGGTAAAGGTCAGCCAGAAGGCCGTGCCTGCGCCTTTCAGGTTTTTGCGGACATACGAGAGAATACTCGTCTGCTGTCCGCTACGCTCAAACTGCGCGGTGGGTTTGAAGGTGAGCACCACCCCTGTATACGACTTGATGAACTCCTCCATCGGCACCTCCACAGGTCCCGTCTCTGGGTCGTTCAGACAGGCAACACCTTTCTTAAAGCCTCTGAACAGAACGAAGTGCTTGAAGTTCCAGTGGATGATGGCGGGCTGCAGACCGTCGAGCAACTCGTAGGAACCGCTGTAGCCGTGTGCCTCCAGTCCGTAGTTGCGTGCAGCGTGAACGATATCCTTCGCCGAAGAGCCGTCGCGCGACACGTTGCAGGCCAGACGGACCTCTTCTAATGGGAGCCATTTGCCGTAGTACGCCAGGATCATCGTCAGACAGGCGGCGCCACATTCCACCGTCTCCATCTGCATGACCATAGGTACCTTGGCAACTCTGCTCATAGCTTATTTAGCTTATTTTCCCGTGAGTGATTCTACGCTGTCGTCGACGGCGCCGATAAGCACGCGCCAAACGGGCTGACGTGCGGTGACGACATAGACGTCACAGAGCGTACCCGTCGTGATGCTGAGGCTTTCGCTCTTATCACGGCTCCATACCAGATGACCGTCCTTCTCGTCGAGGACAACGCTGACCTCATAGACGGCGTCGCCCTGGGGGATAAAGGCGGCAAGAGGGGCCAGCTTTAGTCGTTGGGCCACGGCCTGTCGTGTAGTGGGATATTGGGCGATGGCGGTGATCTTACCGTAGGCATAGCCACAGCTCTCGCGCTCCAGGTCGGCAGGCGTCACCTGCACCTGTTGTCCAATCTTCAGTTTGCGGAGGTCGTAGAAGGTCACGTAGACCAGCATCTCCCGACAGTCCTTAGGCAGCGACTGTACGTCGACTTCATTCTTGACGTCAGCCTTGAAGGGGAACACGACGCCTTGGGCCGTCACCTTGTAGTTGATGGTGCCAAAGGCGCACCAGTAGATGGCCACGGCCAGCAGGGCGAGCATCGCACAGAGTACCACTACGAGTTTTGGTGAGGCCACGCGCGGCATCTCCTCCGCCTCACTGTGGTCGTCGAGGGATTCCAGGGCCGTTTTGCTGAAGATCTCTGTCATAACTCTCAACTTTCAACTGTCTACTCTTGCTCTATCTGCAGATGCCGCGTAAAGCCTGTCATCACGAGAACCTTGTAGATATTGGGCTTTACGTGTGTCATCTTGATCTTTCCGCCGAGTTTCGTCATGACGGTACGCATCGTCGACTGCATCACGCGAAGACCCGAACTGGCCATGTAGATCAGTTCGGAGCAGTCGAACTCCAGGTCTATGTCTTTTTCGAGCACCGACTCTATGTCGCGCTCAAACTGTGCGGCATTCATCGTGTTGATGCGCTCGCCGGTCTTGATGATGGTCTTGCCATCTTTTTTAATGATCTGGGTCATATCGATTGAGTTGTTGTTGTCTTGATTCCACCGGTCACTTGCTCTAACTGCGTATCGTCCAACTCTTTTAGAGCTGCTTGCTTCTTTTCTTCTTCCATATCCGTTTGTTAGTTAGGTGGGTGCAAAGTTACTATTTTTTAACGACAACAAGGACAACTTCAACAACTTTTTTTTGAAAATGTTGTCTTAGTTGTTAAAGTTGTCGTTTATTATATTGTTTTTTCGTACCTTTGCGGAAAAAATAAGGGAACGATGCTGGAAAGTCATTATTACGAAGGGAAGATAGAGGCCGGATGCGATGAGGCTGGACGTGGTTGTCTGGCGGGCAGTGTCTATGCCGCGGCAGTCATTCTGCCGGAAGGTTATCAGAACGAGCTGCTCAACGACTCGAAACAGCTCACTGAGCGTCGTCGTTATCAGCTCCGTGAGATCATTGAGCGCGATGCTGTGGCCTGGGCGGTGGGAATCGTCACGCCTGAGGAAATCGACAAAATAAACATCCTCAACGCCTCGATCCTCGCCATGCATAGGGCCTTGGATCAGTTGAAAGTGCGTCCAGAGGCCGTCATCGTCGATGGCAATCGCTTCAAGCCTTATCAAAAGCTCCCTTACACCACCATCGTCAAGGGCGACGGCAAATACCTCTCCATCGCCGCAGCGAGTATCCTCGCCAAGACATACCGCGATGACTATATGAACCGTCTGGCTGAGGAATACCCGCAATATGACTGGCGTTCCAACAAGGGCTACCCCACGAAGAAACATCGTGATGCCATCCGTCAGTTCGGCATCACACCCTACCATCGTAAGAGCTATAACCTCCTCGGCGTCGAAGAACTCTCCCTCGATTTCGGACTATAGGCTCATGCGGTTAATATAGTCGATGATGGTGAACTTCAGACGTACGTCGTTCGATGCAGCCTCAATCGTCACGTCACCGCGAGTGCCTGGCGGGTAGGCGTAGTTCATCACATTGACGACGGCTTCCTCGATAGCAACTTTCACCTGGGAGGTCTCATCGGCACTAAATCCCACCGCCTCACAGACCTCATCTACGAAAGCTGTCAACTTAGGAACTTCCTGAGTGTCGTTGGGCAGGATGATGCTCTTGCGCAGACGACTCATGGCGGGATATGTGGGCGACGGGTGCTCAATCCTTACCTTCACGCCTGCCTCACGGTAGAAGCCCTTGGCCTCGGCCACATAATAGCCTGCAAACTGTGCCTGAGCCGTCCACTGGGGCGTAAACACGATGGTCTCGTCCTGCGTCTGCGCCTTCTGTGCCGATGTCACCATCGTAACCCATAACAACAATAATAATACAACTGGTCTATTCATCTTGTTGGTTATTTGGCCCTTTTTTATTGTTTCAACAGATTGAGTTTGGTCTTAGGTGCGAGGGCGTTGCTGACCTTCTCTGTGTATTGGCTGACCTTGGCCTTGGCCGTGCAGCGGATGTCGCGGCTGGAGGCACCGATGCTGAAGGTGTAGTCGCCGGCCTCGGTAAGCCACTGGCTACCAGCTTCATCGAACGAGGCCAGCATGCGGACGGGGATCTGCATGGTGAGCACCTGCTGCTCGCCGGGCTTCAGCTCACGCGTCTTGGCAAAGGCCTTCAGCTCGTGGACAGGCTTCTCCAGAAGTCCTTGTGGGGCAGAGACATAGACCTGAGCCACTTCCTTACCGCTGACACTACCCGTGTTCTTGACGGTGACGCTTACGGTGACTTGACTGCCGTTGATCTTGACCGTTGGTTTGCTGAAGTCGAAAGTGGTGTAGCTGAGGCCAAAGCCGAAGGGATAGGCGACGTTCTTCTGGAAGGTGTCGAAATAACGGTAGCCCACGTAGATATCCTCGTCGTGGTTGGTATAGGTGTGTCCAGGGATGGGACGCTTGGCAGCGACCATGTCCTTGAAACTGTAGTAGTCGAGCTGGCCAGGGAAGTTCTGCGTCGAGGCATGATCGGTGGCGGCAATGGGCCACGTCATCGTGAGCTTGCCTGATGGATTGACCTTACCCGTGAGCAGGTCGGCGATGGAGTTGCCGCCTTCCATACCCGGCTGCCAGGCGCACAGGATGGCATCGGGATACTGACTCCACGAGGCCGTCTCGATGACGGAGCCGGAATTGATGATGACGATGACGGGCTTGCCAGCCTGATGGAAGACATTGCAGACATCGGTGATCAGTGCACGCTCCTCGGGGATGAGGTTGAACTCGGTATCAATATCGCGGTCAACACCCTCACCAGCCTGACGGCCGATGGTGATAATGGCGGCGTCGGCGGTCTTTACCTCATTATTGATGGCGATGGGTGATAGACCGATCTCAGGATATTTCTGCTGACCGAACATCTCGCGCTGGTACCATTTGGCAGGATGGCGCTCGGCCTGGAACTTCACCTTGGCAAACTCGATGTACTTGCGGTAGATGTCGGTGAGGACGGGCGACGACTGGATACCGGCGTTCTGAAGACCCTGGAGCATATTGACGACATAAGGTGGATGAACGCAACCTGAACCTGTGCCACCTGAGAGGAAATCGTAAGATTTCTCGCCGAAGAGGGCAACGGTCTTGATAGCGCCGCTCTTCCAAGGCAGGGCGCCGTTGTTTTTCAGCAGAACGATACCCTCGCAGGCACTCTGACGGGTGATGGCGGCGTGGGCCTTGAAGTCTGGAGCGTTAGAGGCGGGGTAGTTCAGGAAACTAGGCGTCTTGATGATGTATTCGAGCATACGGCGCACGTTACGGTCGACGTCGGCTATGTCGAGTTTGCCACTCTTCACACCTTCGATGATCTCCTTGACCTGTGCAGGTTGTCCAGGTTCCATCAGGTCGTTACCGGCCTGTACCTCGGTGATGGTGGGAAGTCCCTGACGGATGCCGATCCAGTCGGTCATCACGATGCCCTTGAAGCCCCAGTCATCGCGCAGGATCTTCGTCAGAAGGTCATGGTTGCCCATAGAGAACTCGTTATTAATCTTGTTGTAGGAGGCCATGATGGTCCAGGGGTCACTCTCGCGGACGGCGATCTCGAAGCCTCGCAGATAGAGCTCGCGGGCAGCACGCTGGGAGACACGTTCGTCGACACTGGTACGGTCGGTCTCCTGTGAGTTCACGGCGAAATGCTTGGCTGAGACACCAGCTCCCTGACTCTGCACACCTTGGATATATGCTGCAGCAATCTTACCGGTCAGTAGCGGGTCTTCGGAGTAATACTCGAAGTTACGGCCACAGAGGGGATTGCGGTGGAGGTTCATACCAGGGCCGAGGATGACGTCGCAACGGTATTCCTTGGTCTCGTTGCCGATAGCTTCGCCCACACAGCTCACCAGTTCGGTGTTCCAGGTAGAGGCCAGACATGAACCGATGGGGAAGGCGGTGGCGTAATAGGTCTTGTCGGTTCCCTCACGGGTAGGGTCGATACGTACGCCGGCAGGTCCGTCGGTGAGCACCGTCGCAGGGATTCCCAGACGGGGAATGGCGGGCGACGTACCTGCGGCTCCTGCCACGAGGGTGGCCTCGCCGCCGACCACTGCCTGGTCGCCAAAGAAATTGTTAGCACCGCCAACGAGCAGTTTGGCTTTCTCTTCAAGTGTCATGGCTTTCAACACCTCGTCGATGTTGGAGGCCGTCAGTTTGGGTTGCGCATTCATTGTCATCATGCATGTTGTGGCCATCAGAGCCGTAAGGATCTTTTTTCTCATTATTATTTATAATTGTTGGTTTCTGTGCGCAAAGATACGAAAAAACAATATAATAAACGAAAACTTTGACAACTAAAACAACATTTTCAATAAAAAAATAGCCGTTGGCTATGATTATGAAAAAAAAGTTGTCTAAGTTGTCAAAGTTGTCGTTAAAAAATAGTACCTTTGCACGCGAAAACCCAACCCCTTCTTAATCTCCCCCTATGGGGGAGAGTCGTGGGGTACAAAAATAGTAATAAGATTATGGCAAAGAAAGCATTATTGATGATTCTCGACGGATGGGGAATCGGTAAGCATGGTAAGGGTGACGTGATTTT
>Ga0247611_10008112_pt1 | contig 13021 bp, 1 predicted proteins | sample 177DNAGHGhighgp2_FD_192422 | JGI IMG/M metagenome (GOLD analysis project Ga0247611, IMG submission 192422) | Sheep rumen microbial communities from Palmerston North, Manawatu-Wanganui, New Zealand - 1770 DNA GHGhigh gp2 | ecosystem: Host-associated > Mammals > Digestive system > Stomach > Rumen ... | reverse complement strand
AAGCGAAAGGAAGAAGAAGAGAAGAAGCGTCAGGAAGCAGAGGAAGCAGAAAAAAAGCGCAAGGAAGCTGAGGAAGCTGAAAAGAAGCGCAAGGAAGAAGAGGAAAAGAAGAATCAGCAGGAGCAGAATGAAAATAAAATAGAAGAAGCACAGCCCATGGAATTTGAAGAGGGCGAGACCGCTGAACCCATGGAATTTGAACAGGGAGAGACCGCCGATATCGTAGAGGGCGAGGGAGAGGAAGAGGAACTCCAGCCCGTTGATCTCGCGACCCTGAACAGCCTGACAGACGATATCCCGGCCCTTGCGGATGCTCTGATCCGTGGGCAGAGGTACGCGCTTGCCCATCCGGAAAGTGACCAGGAGCTTTGCGTGAACTTTATGAAGGGCTTGAAAAAGAATAAGGACGAACTGAAGCAGGAAGTGTCCAAACGGGCAGTGATCGCTATGGCGAAGCGGGCAGAGTATGTTAATGACAATTTCAGCAGAGAGGATATCATAAAAAAGCATCCGGAACTGGAAAGCATGAAATACAGCCTTGATTATATGCAGGATATTCAGAGGCGGATCGCGGACAAGCTTTGCTATAGTGATGAGTTCGCGGCTACTCTTGTGCTCAGAAAGACATATGTGAAGAGTCCCGCTATTGATGTCAGAGATTTTTTTCCTTATGAAAAACAACTTAGGAATGCGGAAATAAAGAATGATTGCTGGTCCCGTGATTGGGAAAACTATGTCTATGGAAAAAGTATGTTATATGGTCATGGTTATAAAAAGGAATATGATGTTGAAGTAGATGAGAAAGGGGATTTTAAATTAACCTTTGTTAAAGGCAAAAATCTGGAGGATACTGTTGGGGACCAACTGGAATATCACATAGATACGTATAAGTTTTTCAAAATGACAATGGAAAATATGGCTGTTGATTCGAAGGTGCTGATAAGAGAGATCAACAGGCTTTTGGAAGATGGCAGTGCCATAGGTGAATATGCTTCCGAGAATATCATGAGCCTTAGAAATCTGGACGGGGATAGTCCAAAGGGAGTGATAGAGGAGGCCGTAAGGGAAATTTACAACAATCTGAAAGGGCTTGAAAACAAAATCTCAGAAGAAGCCATAAGAGCAGAGAGTCTTTCCGGGAAAGAAGCCAAAGAACTGAAGGAACAGGTCAAGGAAGGAAATGAGCTTTATACAAAGCTGCAAAAAAGGGTTCTGGAGTGGGCTGATGCCCTGAAGATAACCGGTAAGTGTCTTGATAAAGTACGTCAGCATTCGAGATACAGTATCAATGAAATACCGTCGGATATCGTTATAGACAAAGACTTCGACAAGTTGAACGATATACTTGAGGCTTACAAAAAGCGCCAGGAGGATAAAGAAAAGGAAGCCGAGAGATTGGCGGAAGAGGAAAAAGAAAGACAGCGCCGTCAGGAGGAAGAGGCGGAGAATAAACGGAGAGAGGAAGAGAAGAAGCGCGAGGAGGAAGCGGCAGCAAGGCAGCGTGAGAAAGAAGAAAAGAGACGCCAAAAGGAGTTGGAGGAAAAGCAGCGCCGCGAAGAAGAAAAAAGACAAAAAGAGCTGGAAGAACAAAAGCGCCGGGCGGAAGAGGAAAAGAGACGCCAGCAGGAACTGGAGGAGCAGAGGCGAAAAGAGGCAAAGCTCAAGGAGCAAAGGCGAAAAGAGGCAGAAGAGAAAAAACGAAAAGAAGAGGAAGAAAAGAAGCGTCAGGAGGAGGAAGAGAAGAAGCAAGAATCAAATATAGAAAAGACGAGGAAGAAGCTTCGCAAGATAGATAATGCGGATACCTCCGCTGCCTGGGATATTGACTTCAATCTGTTTGAAAACCGCGACAAAGATGAGTTCAAGGATATGACGGTAAGTAAGATGAATGCCGATCAGGTTGCCGCATGCCTGAAAGCCTATGATGAGCTGTTTGGCAAGGAGTCTGATATCAAAAGCTTTTGCCGCGAAGAGAAAAGTACCTGGGGCGATGGGTCCCCGTTATTTGAATATATATTGGATGATCATGGCTATCAGAAGGACCATGGTCGGCAGGGGTATGAGCTTTTAGGAAAAGAGGCAAGTGAAGAGAATATCTCCGACATTACCAAATGTATGGTCATTTTGTACCTGACCCAAAAGCAAAAAACTCTGTACTATTACACGGAAGGCGGAAAGTACTTTGAACTCGCTCCTTTGCAAAAGAGCAAAAAATGGCGGGAGGACGAGAAGAAGCATGATGAAGAAAAAGAAAAAATAATAAACGACTCCAAACAGAGCGCGGCTGAGGCAGCAAAAAAGGTAGATGAGATTGACCGCTCGGAGATTTTGGATCTGCCTATCAACTCTGAGAAAAACCGGGACAAGGCTTTTGATATCAAGTCTATAAGTGAAAAGGAGCTGAAGCTTTGTTCAGATACCTTTGACAAGATATTTGAACCGGTCTATGCACATACAAGAGAGGTAAATAAATATGTTGGCAAAAAAGAGGATGACTATGAGGAGCTGTTCAATGGAATCACGGATGAGAGCTTTATAAAAGAGGGTGAGGGAGGCGGCTTCATGGACAGGCAGGTTCTTTATAATATGCACATATTATGCAAAAAGGATCTGCCCGGTTACAAGAATCTGAAATCTTCGGAACAGGATAAGATACAGCAAAAATACGCAAAAGCCTACATCCTGAAAAGGATGGCACAGAAGAACGGCGGACTGAAGCTCGGCATACCGCATAAGGCTTTTGTTGTTAATTCAGACGAACATAGTGAAGGAAAACACGACTGCATACTGACTCCGGTTACCGCAGATCATATAAAGAAGTACGAAGAATACAAAAAGAAAAAGGCTGAAGAATACATAAGAAGGGCGCAAAAAGAAGAGCAGGAGCGGCAGGAAAGGATAAAGGAACTTCTCACCGACGGCATCAAGGCTATGGACGCAAGCGCTGCCTTTGAGCTGCCGGAGAACAAGACAAACAGGATAGACCTCGCTGATTTCAGTACTATCTCCGATGAGGAGCTGGACAGATCGAGCGAGGTGTTCGAACAGCTCCTGGGCAAGGATATCAAGATTTCCTGTTTCTATTTCAAGGATGAGAACGGCAAAGAAGCAAAGTTTTTTGATCAGATAAAAGACATAACAAAGCCGTATTATACGAGAGGCGGAAACAACCGATATACCAAGCCCGCCGACTATGCAAAACACACGCAAAGCTATGGCAGGGCGGTTCTGCTCCATTTGATGACCCACGGAAAAGCCACCGGCCTCTACTACAGGGAAAACAATGGCGAGACCTACGAGCTTTCTTCCTTTAAAGTACCGGAGGGCTTTAAGGCGCAGGGAGAAGATGCATTCTCGATCGAAAGGATCTGCTCAGCGGCCGCATCCACAAAGAACAAGAAGGAAGAGAAAAAGTCAGAAGATATCGTAAAGAAGGAAGAGAAGACCGGGATCAGGACAGATGCCGTAAAGACGAACGACAACACAGAAAACTACCCTGTCAAAAAGCAGGAGGATATCAAAAAGAATGATGACACGCTCATCAACATAAACAAGGATGACAACAGGATCGAGATCGATACTGTTATCAGAACAAATATCAATGATCCTCTGATCATAGATCCGATAAATGATATCGGGGAAGAAAAGGCCAGGACGTATGTGAATTCACAGAGCAATCTTTTTGACCTCAGAGGGTATATGAAAAACGAACTGGGCGTGGTCAGGAGCAATATCGGTTCGATCAGAAAGGACAGACGAAAGAATCTGGAGGAAGACGGCGGAACTGAATATCGCAATATGGTAGCGAGACTGAATGAAGCGGCTGATCTCCTTGACAACAGCAAAGAAGAGTCACTCGATGCAAATCATGAGGAGGTGCTTGCAGCATTAAAGAGGCTTCAGGATGCCGCATCAGCATACAGGAACAGTCATGAACCGGGACTCTTGAAGAGGCTTTTCTTCAAGGCGAATCACGGGTTCAAGCACAACTACGGCCAGCTCAGATATAATGCCGCGAAAAAGCTTTCCGTGATGGCTTCCGATATGTACCAGGGCTACTTTGAGCTTGCAAGAAAGATGGATAAGGACTTATCAAAGACTGCCGGGCATTGTAAGGATAATGCCGGCAGATACAAGAGCAAATACAATCTTAAGGATCCGGAGGCATTTAATTCACAGAGATATATGGCTATCATGACCTGCGAGAACAAAATGCGGCAGATGATCCTTGAGGCGGTTCCCAAAGCGGCTCCGGCGCTGAAGTACTATCACAAGGACAATGATTACTCCGGCATGTTCCAAAATTCCGCGAAGAAAAACGGCATGAAGAAAGGCATGGAGGCTTCGTGCTATATGGCGATAAAGGAGCTTGACAAGTTTGCGGATCCAAAGCTTTCCATAGATGACGCACAGTATATAGTCAACAGCTTCAAGAAGGACAGGTTCAAAACTCGCGTCAAGGAGCTTGGCAAGAGAAATCCGAGATTCAGCGAATGCCTTGCAAATCACGGGGACAGAGCCTTTGATGAATTTGACAAGATACGCATGGAGGCTGTGGAGCGTGAAAAAGAGCAGGTCATCGATCAAAATGATTTGAACCAAAACTATGATGCAGATGAAAATATCATCAACAAAAAAGCGACCGGAAAAGAGGAGAGTGTAGATGATCTGAGAAATCAGTTTATTTCAGAATTAAGAAATAACAATTTCCTGGACAAAAATATTGTGATCGCAAATGTTGCCTCTTCAGCAGAGGATGGAGATATCGATAAAGTGGCCACTGAGGCTTCCGACTATCTGGTGCATCAGATACTTATCGAAAAGAGTTCATCGGATATCCTTCAGGAAATGGCAGAAAACGGCAATCAGGCCGAGATCATCAATGAGATGAAGGAAGCTGCCAAAAAGGCTGTCAAGACCAAGTGCCCGCTCACTCAGGATGACATAGATGAAAATTTGCTCTATGCCGACAATCTCATCGGTAATGATGATCTTGTGGAGGATATTGTAAAGATCTACAGGAAAGCGCATAAAGGAAAGGCCTCAGGTAAAAAGAAGCGCCACAAGGATATCAACGAGACCGTAGAGGGAGTCAAAAAGCGCAAGGAGGAGCTTACGAACGAATACACCAGGAACAAAGAAAAGGACGCTTCCCCGAAAATGGGCTGGTCGGAAAGGATGAAGCAGAACAGCCTCGAGCAGAGGAGACTCATGGAGGAGAAGTCGAAAAAGCTGGATGAGGAGATCAACTTCGCTCCGAATAATATGAAATCGAACAAAAAGCTGAAGACTAATAAGTAAAGACAGGAAAATATCCGAAAATGAGCTTCAAGGAGGGCTGTCATGTCAGATTTTTTGCATCAGAAGAAAATATCAGAGGGAATAGTAGTCGATCCTTTCCATGAAAAAGAGTTCAACGCAAAAAAGGAAAGCCAGCTGGAGGCGCAGAGACAGCGCTTTGAGGAGGCAAAGCGCCAAAAAAAGGTTAGGATAAAAAAGGCTCCCGGAGAAGAGGCGGTCAAAGCGCAGCAGATAGAAGGGAGCCTTGATGAGCAGCAGAAGGAAGTGATCCTTGCCGGGGCAAACGAGCTTGTAGAAAAGAATATGCCTCCGATGCATGTGGGAAATTCCGCCCGGGAACTGGAAGCTCTGCCGGGCTATAAGGCTCCCGACCTTTCCATGGAAGCGGTAAGGAACCTGAAGACAAAAAAAGGCGAAGAAGCTGACATGAAGATCTTCAAGGCATGGACTGATATGAACTACATGCTCCTTCGGCCGGGAACCGAAAATCTCTATGACAAAGTTTACAAAAACAATTCCGAGGTCAAAAGCCTTGATGGAGCAGTGAATGTATCCGGGCTGAATATCAACAGGCTGTCGGCTTCCATGCGGTCCAGACTCGGCTCCGGGTATAGTACGGATGAGCTGGCGAAGCTTGTCAATAGTCTCATGCCCGAGGTCCGTATGAAGCATGAGAAGATAAGCAAAGAGCAGGCGGATAAGGATTTTGATGCTTCGATGATGCAGCTCAAGGGAATGTATTACAGGAATCTCAAATATCTTGAGCGCACCTACGGAAAAAAGCTGAGCCAGCTTCATATGGAGGATGTGCTTCAGCTCTCGGATATCAGATCCCTTCGAACTGACTTTTCAATCGTGCAGGATACAGAGCAGCTCATAAAGCGGGCCGGAAAATATTTTGATCCGAAAAATGAGGAGGATGAGGAATTTATCCGCCTGTCGAATTATTACAATTCTGTCTATGTGGGCTGCCTTTCCATATATACGGGAAATACCAAGTTTCCCGGAACTGCCGGGCTGAAGCTCGATGACAAGGCCAGACAGGCTATGGGAGATGGCGCGCATTACGGCCTCGAACAGTTCAAGAAGGTGACCGAAAATGATATAGGAGGCCCATCATTTACTGAAAAGGAAAAGAAGGAATATGGGATTGCCGTACGGAACCGTGCGAAAAAAGAAGGCAGGGAGGATCGTCTGTACGGCCGGTTTTTGGATGAGGAAGAGACCGAAAGGAAGATAGAGCTTCCGAAGACTGTCACAGAGCTCATTGATGAGGTGCTCACCTGGACAAAGGTAAGGGCAGAGACCTCAGTCCCTGTAAAGAAAGCAGCAAAGGCTCTCAAAAAAGCAAAGTCCAGGGAAGCGCAGTCTCTTGCGATGAACGCTCTTTCCATAGCATGCCGGACCTATATGGAGATAAACGGGAACAAGTCCTTCAAGAGCAGCCGCCGAAAGACTGTGGTGACAGAGCTTTTGAACTATGCCCCCATATATTTTGCAAATGAGAACGCGATCGAACTTCGCCTGAATTCCTTTGAAGCAAAGGATGAGAGTGCGGATATACGTATGCGCACGGGGATGGATGTAAAGGCGGCAGTGGGCTTTTCAAGCTTCAACGATCTGTCGCAGTTTCATAGTGCGTTTGCCGGGGATGGCATGAAGGAAGAGGAGTTTTTTGCCCTGATCAAAAAATACGGAAATGACAAGGCTGCTCCCGGACGGACAGAGGTGATGGATGAGCTTACGGGAAAGCTTTTGGCGATAGATCTGTCCGGCTTTGACTATTCCTCGGACAAGGCGATAGCAAAGGATGCCGCAAAATTCGAGCGCATGAGCGCCATGGTCGAAGCATACCGCGACCTGCTCTCCGAGAACCCTTTGTATTTGGAGTCCTTGAAGCAGAGAAAGACGGGGCAGCAGAGTGATCATACAAAGCTTTTGGGACAGCTTGAAAAGCTGTCCGCCATATCCGACTACTACCGCGTACGAAAGCTCATTATCTCCGATTCAGAGTACATCGCAGGCAGTGTGAAGGATACGAATGCTTTGGCTTCCGACAGCCGGGGCACTGTGCATCTGAAGGAGCTTTTGCGCGCTTCGGATCATATCACGGAGAACCTGGACCGCCTTTTTGAGAGAAAAAAGAAGATCGAGATCAGAAGAAAAAAGCAGGAGGATGCGCTCTCAAAGGCAAGATATTCTGCCGTTGACAAGGCGTTTGCACTCGACAGAAGAAAGCTTCGTACGGACAGGGATTCGTCCTACGGCATGGAGCGGGAGGACAGGATCAGGGAGCAGATCGTCCGTCTGGAGCGGGAGTCTGCCTCCATCCTTGATGTGCGATACAGAGACTGTCTCGGGGATATAAACAAGGATATGCCGCAAAAGAGCGGCATGTTTGCAAGGCTTTATTCTATAAAGAATACTGCACAGGACGGGATATTAAAGGATACATTAAGATCGCGTGGCAGATATGCACAGAGGGAGCGTGTCGCAAGACTGGTAAAAAAGCTTAAAGGTAAATCTTCCACCGGTTCGAATACCCTCACCGGTGCCGAAAAATACCCTGAGCTTGAGAAGTTCAAGATCCATGATGTGCCGGCGCGGTCGATAGAAAAGTACTGCTCGGAGCTTTATGATGATATGTCTGACAATGAGATAATGGAGCTTATCACCCATGAGATGATAAGCGATTCACCCGAATACCAGATAAGGAAGGCCGAGCAGGTAGCCAAGGATGCAGGCACCTATGGAAGTGAAGAGCTGCAGGGCATGAGCCAAGGGGAGGCCGCATATTACGAGGAGGCGTTTGCTGATGCGGCGATGAAGAGCCTTTTCAGGCACAATGCCTTGTTTGAGAGGATAGAGCAGGCGCTTGGTGCCAAGGCACTCTTCCTGCATCCCGCCGATCTGATAAACAGGATGCCCGATGAGCTGATCCCTCTTATCAGCGCATATTCGACCATTACAAATATCATAGAAAAAAGGGCACCTCTTGTAGAGTTTATAAATCATTATCAGGATAAGCACAAAAAAAACGGGAAGTCATATGAGGGCAAATACAAACTGGATGCCGAAAAATTTGTGTTCGGAGCGGAGGCATACAGCTCGCTCCTGTTTTCCTATAGCTTTTATACCGACAATTATTTTGTATATCAGTCAGTCGCTTATCAGAAAGCGACCGCAAAGCAAAAAGGCGTGGAACCCGATCTCAATGAGGATGATGAGGAGACTTACGAGAAGCTGAAGCGCGCGGGTATAAAAAAGGTCAAAAAAGCCGATATAGACAGGTGCTACGAGGAGCACAAGAATGATCCACGCCTCCAGAGGCTCTTTAAGGAGTCGAGCCTGCAGGAGGCAGTGACCAGAGATGACTACAAGAAGGTCTTTATATATTATATGGTGCATCCTGAAGCGATGTCACTTGATGAATTGAAAAAGATGCCATCCGACATCTACGGAAACTATAAGGAAAACGGTCTGGGTGCTAAGGGAGTCAGACTCCTCACCGAAAACGGCTATGGCAATCTGCCGTCGTCAAAGGATCTGAAAGCCTATGAAAAGCGCCTAAAGGACGAGGGCTATAAGGCATGCCACGTGGATGACGAGGGAAAGGTCGTAACAAAGGATCCCTATTGGCTTAAGGATATCATAGCGATCGCAGAGGAGAAGGAGAGTAAGAAGCAGACTACCGGACTTAAAAATAAAGCAGTCACAGATATCCTTGCTATGAGCGCAGATGACTTCAAAAAGGCGGTGCAGGATGTAAAGTCCCGACTCAAAAAGGAAACCGCAGCAGAGAAAAAGCGTGTCGACAGCTATGATAAGGAGGATCTGGATGTTATCTTCATTAATGACTCGTATGATGGAGACCAAAGCCTTATAGACCGACTTATAAAGGGGGCACAGGACAGCGCAAAGGAAAAAGGGCTTACCGTTGATATCGATCCTGATTTTGAACCCCTGAAATTATACATGTTAGATAGTTTTAAGCAGATCTATAAAAGTTTAAATAAGATCGAAGCATATGATAAAAAGTATTGGGGGCTTAAGGCATACTGCGGTGTTAAGCACAATATGCTAAACACCCTGGATATGTATAAAACAGGGGAAAAGAAGTTTACAAAGGGGATGAAACCGGAGGTTTGGGATCGTTTTGATACAAAACTGGACGACGACCGACTTGCCGTCGAAGCTCCTGCTATCTATGACAGTGACAGACGTTATACTCTTAAGGGAATTGCCCATGTGGGAAAGAGTGTCACACCAAACGGTACCTTTGCGGCAAGTCTGTGCATGCAGCTAAAAAGCCGGGGGATCGAAGTAGATCAGGAATTAATACACCGTTATAGTCCACCCTATCCGGTAAAAGATATAGAAAAGGCAAAGGCAGACGGGATGGGTTCCGACAAGGAAAAGAACCTCATCTTCTATGAGAATCTCATGACAGAAGCAAAGCCTGATATGAAGATGAAGTCGGTATCCATAGATTTTTACGGTGAAAACAGTGACCGTATCGAGGCGATAAGAAATGAGATCACCGAAAGGCTGACTGCCTCACATATTACGGCAGACGAAAAACTGGTGGAGAGGCTTTTGGACAGGCAGGTTGCGGCAGATGAGACACTCCGTGAAAAGCGCAACGCCGCAGTAGAAAAACTGCGAAAGAGCATCATAGACGCCATAGTCAGGCAAAAATCCCCTGTGTCGGCGAAGCTGGGAGATCACTACATCACCATCTTTGGCATCGAGGGGAGTATGGTGCGTTATGACGACCATACCACCACCACGGAGAAATCGGAGAAAACTGCGGAGCTGGGAGAGCTCTTTTCGAGAGGTGCAGAGCTTTTCTGGTTTGAGGAGACACAAAAGAGCCGGGAGTTGACCGAGGATGAGCTGCAGGCGCAGAAGAGAGAAAAGCTGTCTAAAAAGGTCAAAACGCAAAGAGACGGATATGCAAATGACATAGTAGGGGCAGCCAGGTATATAGAAAAAACAGAAAAAAGGGAAAGTCTGATCGGTAATCCTACAACGGATCCTATACCAAAGGAGGAATTTGACCGCGAGTTCGGACAGGATGTTTTTGTCAGCGAGCTTAGGGAGGAGATCAAAAGAGCCGGGGAGAGTCTGGATAATCCTGTGGCATATCCCCTCGGCGAGATAGACAGGAGCGAGGAAGGAGCAAAGGAGCAGATTAAGAAGGCGCTTATGGCTGAGCAGGAGCTTTTTGCTGAAAAGAGAGACAGTGACAGGGAAAAAGCCAGATTAAACACATATAATGATGATTTTAAGGAAAGTGTTCATTACAGGTTTAAAACAGATGAGGAGCTTAGAACTCTCTACTCGCTGCTGGAATTACCGGGTCTTAAAGAACGCAGTGGGGCAACTCTTATGTATAATGGTAAAATGCTCTTTAAGGGGGGCGTCTTTGGAGTATATGACTTTCTGCTGGATTCAAAAGCAGAGGAATTTATCTATACCTCCGATGCGGATTTTGTATCTTCCTTCGCCGGAAAGTATCATAAGCTATGTACCTTAGCGGCATGCAAGTCATTGTTTACTATCTACAAAAAGGAATTGGAAACAGATAGTTTATGTCCGACACTATCTTCAGCTGAGTTAATGAGCCGGGCTGAGTATTTTGCGGGATTAAAGGAGCATTATGACAAACGGATGAGACTTATATCCTCGCCGTTTTATACCAGAGTATCGGAGGCGAAGCTGGCTTCCTACATCGCCTCACCGGAGACCATAGACGGGATAGAGGATGCGGACTTCAAGAGCTTTGTGCTTGAGTATAAAAAGCTTCAGGAATCGGATTTCGGACCAAAGAAAAAGAACCTGTCAGGTTCACTTAAGAGGAGCATAGAGGAGGCTCAGATAAAAAAGCGGGACGAGGATCTTTTGCGCATCCAAAAGGAATCGGCAGGTATCGACTTTAAGGAAGATCCTGTAGACACCTTGCAGACACTCTATGAGAAGGGGAAGGCGCAGGCTTTGTCCGAATATCCAAAGGACAACCTGGAGTTTTTAAAGAAATATGAGCTGGATACTTTGGGAACGGTATTTGCTTATATGAATCCGGATACAGAGCTTGAACGTTATAGGAAAGCATTCATAGATATCTATGAAAAGGGTACTGTGTTTGGTCAGAAGATCAAGGATGAGGATCAAGCGAAAATAAAGTCTTCGCTTGATAAACTTATAGGACAGCGCCGCACATACATGTCCGAGGCATCGGGGCGTGATGCTTTTGAGAAACTCATCGATGCTTTTGATACGGATATTTATAACCCGAAGCTTAGGGAGACGGCAGAGGGCAAGCGCATGCTCACCTTCCGAAATGATGCATGCATGTTAAAAGAACGAATGATATCAGGGGCAACCAAGGATATGCTTATTGATTACAAGGTGGCATTCCAGGAGTTTTTAGCCCTCTTGCACGAGATGGATTATACAATATCCGAAAAGTATGAGGATCGTATCAAAAGGGATGAAGAGAAGGCCGAGGAGAACGCGAGAAAATCATACCAAAAGAGAATGTACAGGAACCATCCCGAGCTGGAGAAAAAAAATGAGCGCATCGAGCTGCCTAAATATCGGGTAAACGGAAAAGAATATACCTATTACAATGAAAAGGGAATAACAGATATAATCCGGCAAAAAGATCTCAATATCCCGGGCGAGGAAGGAAATCGGGTGATAGAGCTTTTAGACAAGCTTACTGTAATTACAAGGACACGCGCCGGTATAGTAGATGATCCCAAGCTTGTCGATGGTGAAGGCTTGTTTGTCGCCGAGGTCTACGAGCTGACCTGCAAAAAACAGGAAGAATCGATTATGAATGAGCTTTTCGAGATCGTATCCAAATACGACGCCGATATCGCAAAAGAATATGAAAAATAGCAAAATTTCTTGTTGACAAATGGAAAACAGGGTGGTATTATCCCAGTTTTTGAAGCAAAACCGGCGCAATCCCAGTAACGGTAAGGGATTGTGCCGATTCTTCTGTATGGCTTATTAGCCTCTTGGTGGTGAAGATGATTATTTTTTTCTGCCGGCATCCTTCTGACGAAGAAGTCCCGCCTCAAGGTAAGCTGGGAGCGGTATGTATGATCTTTGAAGCCCGTCCCCGCGTCATCCCGGGAGATTGACTTATCATGCTTCTGTTAGTATTATGATCAAGGATCATGATCATTTCGGATAATGAACTATAAGTAATGAAGGCGATCATCAGACTACTCAAAAAATTCAAGAATTTCCTGTACGATTCGCTGATCAAGGACCGCGATATGTGGCAGCAATTGCTCAACATCGCGGTGCTGATCGCTGTTTTCGGTTCGACCATATCGGGCATAGTTTCCGTTGTGCTCGGGAGCTCGCCGATAGCCACGGTCGCGTTCTTCGTAACCGCAGGCTTTGCGGTCTTCTGTCTTTTCCTATCCCTGAAGATGAAAGACGTCATATATAGTGCGCTGCTGTTCTGTATATTGGCGAACTTTGTCCTGTTTCCGGTCATGTTTTTCACATCGGGCGGGTACCACGGAGGCATGCCGCTCTGGCTGCTTCTTAGCCTTGTGATGTCGTGGTTGATAGTCAGGAAGCGGATCATTTATGTCGTATACGGCATAGCGCTTTTCTTTCACTGCGGATGCATCTATTATAGCTCACTTCATCCGGAGCTTATCACCCTTTTTGAATCTGAAGAGGCAGTTGCGCT
>Ga0247611_10008111_pt1 | contig 13022 bp, 17 predicted proteins | sample 177DNAGHGhighgp2_FD_192422 | JGI IMG/M metagenome (GOLD analysis project Ga0247611, IMG submission 192422) | Sheep rumen microbial communities from Palmerston North, Manawatu-Wanganui, New Zealand - 1770 DNA GHGhigh gp2 | ecosystem: Host-associated > Mammals > Digestive system > Stomach > Rumen... | reverse complement strand
GAACAACAAAAGACCAAAAATTTTTGAGTTTTAACGATACCTAACGTAAATAATACCTAAAAAAAAGAACAACGAATTTTTAAACACTTTTATTTATGATCTAGATATTCTACATATGTAGAACATCTATAAAAGCTATTGACAAATCAATCAAAATGTGGTATAATACTCATGTAAATAAGGTATCAGACATCATTATTAGTTCAACCCGTGGCGCTGATACCTTTGCCACGGGTTTTATTTTGAATAAAAGGGGTAAATTGAAAATGTTGATGGATAATGAAATTTTTAATTTTTTAAAGTTTGAGACAGGATTAACAAAAGGTGAAGCAACTGAGTTATTTCAGGAATTAATTGATTTAGGTGGAATAGACACCGAAGAAAAGCTAAAGATGGTTGTCATTGGCTTTATTTTATGTAAAAAAATAAAAGGGGTAAAGTAAAATGGAAAACAAATACAATATCAATAAAAATAAAATACGTAATAAAGCTATTGAATGGATAAACTATTTTGCAGATCATAATGTAAGTTATTCTGATATATTGATGGCTAATATGTATTTTACAAATTATGGAAAGAGATATGGTTTACTAAAAGAATTTAAAATTAATGGAATAATTTAGGAGTATAAAATGAAAAAATTTAGCATAGAGAAATTTTTAGTTGAATATCAATTAATATCTGGAAAGGTTGAAAAATATCGAGATAAAATGCGTTACTGGGAAACAGTCCAAAAGGATTTAACAAATAGAGTTCGAGCAACATTGAATGTAAACTTATCAACGTTAAGTGATGAACGTCAAAGGGATAAAAGGAGAGTAGTGAATAATGAGTAAAGAGCATTATTTTTTAGAAGAAAGTTTTAAAGAATTAAGACGCAAAATGAATAAAGTTGATACAATTATAGAAGTTGACACAAGCGAGATATATAAACAGTTATATAGTTTATATAGTAACGGTGTTAAATTTGAAGAAATTGTAAAAGGTATGGCAATATTCACTGATTTTTTAGAAGCTAGTGATAAATTAAGTAATTTTTTAAATAATTAAAGGAGAATAAAAAATGAAATTAACAAAAGAACAAATTAAAGTTTTAGAAAATGTTTTTAATTTTGCTATTGATTATTTATCGCAAGAAGAAATGATTATAAATTTTGATGGTAAAGCAGAAGAATGGAAATTAATTGACAAAGAAAAAGAGATTGAAAAAATAACAAAGGTTGCGGAAGTGGTAAAAGCGCAGATTGAGGTTGCGAAAGAATGATAATAAAGGATAACAAGAATGAATAAGAAGAGATAAGGGAATTAATTAATGATATAGATTTTGATAGATATTCTACAAAGAGGCATATAAACGAGCTTGTTGAAAAGGTTGAGTTAAAAGACCTTGAAGAAGGCAGTTTAATTAAAATACTAAACACCTATTTAAAGCTTGATATTGCATATGATGAACTTATAGACATAATAAGGAAGCGAATTTTAGAAACAAATAGCAAAAACGTTTGACAAACGATTAAAAATGACCTATACTAATAATGCGCTGTGTTTTAGACTTCTATTAACACATCGCACCCCTGTATATTTAACTTAGTTTTGGGTGGCTTATAAGTTAAATAGCTATTTTATATTCAATAAGAAGAATTTCTGACGAAAAAGTTTTCAATTTAGATTTACCTTTTTAATACAAATTAATAATAGCCCGAAGCCACCTAATATGGAGACGTGGTGAAAAGATCACGCAGAGTTATAACCTAGAGAATAGTTTAAATATGAGTTCCAAGGTTGCGCCTTGGCGTCTCCACCAGCTCGAAAGAGCGATTAAATTATGACGGAGGTAAGCGAAATGGCTTACAAAATTCAATGTGATGTTATACGCATTAAAGGAACTAATAAAGATGGCGAAGATTACGATTTTTTGACCTATACAGCATGGGATAAAAATGGTAAGAAGTGTAAGTTAAAGTTCACCAAGAGTTGTGAAGGGCAACCAAAGAAAGAGGGGTGTTACGTGCTTGAAATTGAGAGAGAGGACATCAATCGAGACAAGCAAGTAAAATTTAATGAATACTGGGTTAAGAAAGTAGTCTCATACACTGAGTATGATGGTTTCAAGACAGAGCCTGAAGATTTGCCGTTTGATTAGTTAAGGCGCATAGCATAAAGCTATGCGTTTTTAATTTAAACAATAGGGGACTTTTATGAAGAGTAGGTTAAGGCGGATAGGCATAAATTTAAAGAAGTATTCTATAAGGCGATTGAGATACATGGCTACCATGGAAGAATACAGAGAGTATGCCAAGCAGATAAGGGGGGCTATACCCAAGCGTAAGATAGAGAGGCAATGGTGGGATATTCGAGCTAAATTTGGGTATAGGATAAGCAAGAAAAGGAGTGATGAATACTATCGTAAAGTTCGCAAAGCGAATAGAAAGTTAGCAAGAATAGGGAAGGACAGTGATTTATTAAAAGACATCAGGCTAAGCACAGGTGTGTCATGGATGAAGAGTGTTCGTGATTTTATGAAGGCGGAAAAGAGGGTTGAAGAGATACTAGACCGTAATTATAAGAGGCACACAAACCGAGAGGTTAGAGACAAGTTATATCGCAATCTAGTTGAGAGTTTTGGGTATAATGAATACACTAATCGATTAATACAAGAATTTGATCGAATGAGTGATGAAGAATACAATCAATTCTTTGAGAGGTATCAAGACATAGACTTATTCAACTGGGGCAGTCCTAAAGAGCTTAACGAGTATATAAACCTAACTGGAATGAACTATGATACGATACAAAGTTATATTGAAGCATTTGCGAATGCAAATAATTCAGAGATATTAGTTAGAATGGAATAATGGGGTGAACGATGGGTGAAAGGAAGATATATGTAGCGGACTTCGAAACGAGGTCTAGTGATGAAGACATAGCGAAAAAAGAGACTAGTGTATGGTTATGGGATATTTGTGACATCGAAACGCTAGAGCATATAACTGGAGACAGTATTGAAAGTTTTTTCGATGAGCTATTAAAAATAAAAGAGAGTATAGTGTATTTCCATAACCTAAGTGGGTTTGATGGACAGTTTATACTATATTATTTACTAGAAAACAAATACGTATTCAAGGTAAATAATAAACTAAAGACGAAGCAATTTAGTTGTTTAATTGATGCTCGAAATGAGATGTATACAATTCGAGTATGTTTAAACGATGGCAGACGTAGCCATAAAAAGGCTTCTGTGGTGGAATTTAGGGACAGTAAGCACAAGATCAATACAACAGTCAAGAAGATGGCAGAAGATTACAAATTGCCTATTCTAAAGGGAGAAATCGACTATAAGAAAAACAGATTGCCAGGATACCAAGCAACTGAGGAAGAGATAGCATATATACACAATGATACTGAAATAGTAGCTAGGGTGTTGAAGATGCAATATGACAAAGGCATGGATAAGATAACGAGTGCAGGAGACACGTTTAATCTATACAAAGTAAAGTGTGGGGTGTATTTTAGGTCATTATTTCCTGAGTTACCACTTGAAGTTGACCAATTCATAAGAAAGTCTTATCGAGGTGGAGTATGTTTAGTCAATGAAAAGTATCGAAACAAAGTGCTTGAAGGCACGATTAATGTATACGATGTGAACAGCATGTATCCTAATCAGATGTGTAACGAGGTGTTACCATATGGGCATCCTATATACGAGACAGGAAGGTTAGAAGCAACAAAGATAAGACCATTATATATACAACATATTAGAGTATCGTGTAAGGTTAAGGAAGGACATTTTCCGTCAATATTGATTAAAGGCACGTTAGGAAGAGATTATTTATATGATACCAAGGGTATAATGGAAGAGTTGTATTTAACCAACATTGATCTTGAATTAATGTATGAAAATTATGACATTGATTATGATGTAGATGGTAACGAGTGTATTGAATACATAGACGGATATAGTTTTATGGGTAGTCTTAACTTATTTAAAGACTATATAATGCCCTTGTATAATCTTAAGTCTCAATTACCAAAGGGAGCTGAGCGGGAGCTTATCAAGATTCTAATCAACTCATTATATGGTAAGTTTGCGATGAAGACATATCATGTAATGAAAGAGCCGTTTATAGTTGATGAAAGGATAATGTATGGAGCATTTGAGGGTGAAGAAGGAAAGCCAGTATATACAGCTGTAGCTTCATTTATAACGGCATATGCAAGGAAGCAATTATTTAGTATAATAAACAAGCATTTAGATACATTCCTCTATTGTGATACTGATAGTTGCCACCTACTTAATGATACGTTACCGAATGAACTAGTAGATGGTAAGAGGCTAGGAGCGTGGGATTTAGAGAAGGTCTATGTAAAGGCTAAATATCTTAAGCAGAAGGGGTATCTAGGTATATTAAAAGAGGGCAAACAGCAAGTAAAGTTAGCAGGATGTCCTGATGAAGTTAAAGAGAGTATTAATCTAGATAATTTTAACATAGGTATGAGTTTTGTTGGTAAATTACTACCGATGAAAGTCAAAGGTGGAGTAATACTTATAGACACAATATTTACCATAAAAGACAAGATTTAGTTGATTTAAAAATAAAAAGATGATATAATTATAATATAAGGAGAACAGTTATGGAAAACGAAGAAGTTAAAGAAGTTGTAGAGCCAAAAGTAGAGACACCAAACAGTATGTATAATGAGAATAACAAGCCGAAGGAGAATAATCAGCCGTTGTATGAGCAAGTAAGTCAAGGCACGCCATTGACAGCAGATAAAGTTAATCAGTTATTTGATGAGCTTATGAAGTTGCAACAGAACCAGCAAGTTATAATTAACCAAACGAAGAAAGAAGAAGTAAAGGCGGATAATGACGATGTCATCAAATATTGATCTAACATTAACAAAGTCTAGACCATTAAGTCATAGTAATGGAGTTAAGCTTGATGATTATGAAACGGCGAAGGAAGCTATCAAGTGTATTGAGAAGTTTGAAAAAGACAAAAAGACACCTAGTCCAATTGCTCCCAAATTTGTGGAGTGGTTACGAAAAGGCATTGAGTTTGTAGATGGTGGCGAGGGTAGTTTTGTTGATTACAAACAGCGCACGATACAGAAACAATTCGACTATGACCTAATCATAGCTAACACCGAGAAAGCCAATCAGAAGTTGGAGAAGAAAGGTGAATTCAATGCTAAAGTAGTAAGAAAAGTTAAAGGAGTAAGTAAATGAACGCACCGATTGTTTTAACAGACAACGAATTTTTTACTGGGTTAAGTAACCTAGCATTATTGATGCGCCTTTATGCTACTAACACAAGTTCAGTTCCTGAACGTTTTGTTGATAGCTTTATGACAGAGACCCTTGGCGCAGGAAACACAAAGATATTCCCATGGGCAGATTTGCCTACAGTTGATGATTATTCACCAACAAGTAGCTTACTAACCGTTACAAAGGTAAATGCTGGAGAAGAGTATCTTCAAATTACCGAGAAGAAAGTCATCAAGAGTAGTTATAACCGTTACATTCTTGACATGGCATTCACAGACGAAAGTGGTATGAACAACTTTATCGGATACCTACTTGGACAGATGGAGAGTGCTAAAGTAGATCACTTATACAACGTCATTATTAATGACCTATTCACAAAGACTTACAGTGGCACACAGCTTAAACAAGTTGATCAATATGATTTATCTACTGCAACAAGCTTTACAGACTTGAACAATGGTAAGCTACTAAATCAAAAGAATATTGCTAAAGATGTTGAGTTAGTTGTAAGAAACGCAGAAGTATTCAACACAGACTATAACTCACTTGGTAACAAGGAAGCTTTGAGTGTTGGAGACATGAAGTTTATCTTTAACGAGCCATATCACACAGAGAACCTTATTGACCTATTTGCAACCTTACTTAAGAGTGAAGTAATTGAGAACAGCTTTAGTAAACCAACAATGTATACTATTCCACCAATTAAAGTTCCTGCTGGTAATGAAAATGTAATTGGTTGGGTAATGCACAAATACGCATATCAAATATTCTACAAGTTTACATTCATGGGCTCATTCTTTGATGTATCTAACCTAACTATTAATAACTTCTTGCACTTCTGGTATGGTAAGGGATGGCTAGAGAACCTTCCACGTATTGGCTTTATTGCGAACACAATACAATTAGGAGACTAATATGAGTTATCAAGTTGCCTTAACGCAAGTCGCATTTAATCGTAATTATGAGAACGTGATGCGTTTTGATAATAGAGCGCAACAAGAACAATTCTTTAGAGTAGATGAGCTTTTTAATAATGCACAAGATGTAAACTTATTAAAAGGTAACTTTTTCAATCTTGAAATTCCATGGAAAGTAAGTGGTAACACTTTAAAAGAAATGGAAAGCTATAACTATTGTATTATACGTGAAGCTATTGGTGAGACTTATCGATATTACTATTATTTTATAACTAATATGCGTTATGACCAATCTAATCAATTCATATTAAGTCTAGAACTAGATGTAATGAATACCTATTATATAGATGCTATATTTAGTGATGGACTTATAAATCGTGCGCATTTGAATAGATGGATTGGACCATACTTAAAGGATGGAGAATGGCATGTTAAGTTTAACAATGCTCCTGATAGTTTAATGTTAATACCTGATACATCGACAGATTTATCTATGTATTGTAAAACTAGAGATAAGATACAGTTTAATTATCTTGACTGGATAAACGAGAATGTAGATTGCTGGGTATATGTATTTTTAAGACGTAACAAACCATCTTCAAGTTCGCAACAATTTACAGGCTATAAATATTACGATATAAATGGTAATGTAGTTACTCATTCATTACCCAAAATATCGTTTGCTACCGATAATTCAGCACAACCATCAGTAGCAAATGCAGACAACTTTTTTACATACATTTGTTACCCACTATATAAGGGCAATAAAACAATTAAAATAAAGGTTAATTCAAGTTATTATGAAGTAGGCGGAAGATATCTCCAAGCTGAAGATGGTTTTAGAGAATTAAATAATGATGCTTCCTATTGGATCGCTAAAGTGGTGTCAAAGATACCCCCATCATCTAATTGGGGTTCTTACAATATTGAGGATGGTAATTTAATTATTGAAAACTACGGTTCACCTATAATCGATTATCCTGATTGTATCGGTGGTCTATATTCTCAAGCCATAATAACACAGTATACATACAAATACTGCGTGTTTGTGGCAAATCCAAATGTTCATACAACATTACTTACTAAAGATCTGGAACTGCCTATACAAACTGAATTTAAGGTTACTGATATCCAAAATAGCAATTTTAACCCTATTTTTAATCCTAAGTTATTATCATCTTCTTATCAAAAAATACGAATAACTAATGACGATGCATCTTCATTTGATTATGATATACAAAAAATGAATACGCAGTTAATGACACTTAAATATACAGAACGTCCTCAACCTGGCGTAACAAGAAGTTATACACGTCTTAATGTTGTAAATAATAATTATGGCATTTATACAGAAGCAACAGAACATAACCTAACTGGTCTAGTTGTTTCTCAAGATTGTAACCTATCATTTGATAACGATGTGCTAGAGAATTATCTTGCAAATAATCGTAATGCACAGACACAAATAACATATCGAAGCGCTGGTAATATTGCTAAAGCTTTAACTAATTTAGGAACTAGTATGGGTTTAGGTGCTTTTATTAAAGGTGCGCAAGGACTACAAGCTGGTTCAATTACAGGTGTAGGTGGCTTTGCTAATTCATTAATAGACTTATATCTTAATCAACGAGAATTTGAATTAAGTAAAGATAATATGTCTGCATCTCCAGACCAAATTAAAAACGCTAACGGCGATATAATCTTCAATGGCTTATATACTAGAATAGGTCTATATATTGAACATTATCAAGCATTAGATTGTGAATTTAACCGAGAGGCTGAACGTATGAATTTGTTTGGGTTTAAATATAACAGAATTGGTAATGTTAAAAATTTCGATAATATTCGTGCATATTTTAACTTTGTGCAAGGAGTAGTAGAGACCGTTCTGTATAATGATAATGGCAATGTTAAACCAGTGCCTAATATTGTATTAAACAAATTTAAAGATATCTTTAATAAAGGCGTTAGATTTTGGAACTATGAAGGCGGTAAATTCATAGACTACTCTAAAGAGAATATAGAAATAGAGGTAAATATTGTATGAATAAATATAAACAACTATACCAAAAATCTATGCTTGAAATAGCTGGCTTGATTGATAAGTTTAATAACGGTGAATTTAACCCCTCGGTTGTGTCTAGTTTTGATAGCAAGGCTTATACCGATATGTTACACAGTAAAGACCGCATGCAGTGCGTAAACCGCTATATCTGGGATAACCTAGAAAAGAATTTAACAACTCAACAACTTGAGACACTTTATTATGAATTCTTTGGGTTGTGCTTATTTGAAGATGATAGTGGCGCAGCTGTATTCTATCGCTTCACTAGAGTAGGTGATTTAACTACATATGGTTGGTTATCTAAAATTCAACCTATAGACTTTAGTGGTAAAGCTTATGGTCCTGTTAGAAGTGTATTAACCGCTGATAACATAGATAAGATACCTGCTGGCGAAAAGGTTGCTGTTATTATTTGTGATTACACACCACACTCTTTTGTGGACTTTGCAACCCCTCGTAGTGCAATTAACCTAGCTACAACTATTAAAGATCAAGTAACCGTGTATAACCAATTACACACAAATATCATATTAAGTGTAAAGAAGGCTTTAGCTCTTTGCGATAACGAAGACCAAAAGAACGTGATGCTAGCTCAAGTATTAGATATGCTAGACCCTGCTAAACCTATAGCTTTAATGAGTGCTAGCAAGAACTCGAAAGGTAAAGAAATAGATGACCAAGTTCAATTTGTCAACTTTAATAACACTTTTGATACCCAAAATTATTGCCAGACCATCGACTATTATGATAAGATTAGGCGTGGCTTTAATGGAATACCTAGCCCCGATACCTTTGAGAAAAAGGAAAGAAAAATCACAGCAGAAGCCGAGAACACGATGGCACATAGTAAACTAGTTCTATACGATGGCTTGATGCAACGTAAACTAGGACTAGAACTATTCAATAAATATACCCTTAATAGACACGCTAGAATGTCTGTAAGAATTAATGATGAAATGTTTGATGATACTCAAGAGACTTCCGATACAGATAAGAAAGACCCTCAATCTAGGAGACCTAATGATGTTCGCTAATACGTTCCTCTTTAAAGAGATCATTCCTACCCTAGACGACTTTAAAGAGTTCTTAACCGAATATACCACTGTAGACACTACAGACATCTTCAATGAATATTGTTTTAAATTCCTATTTAATCGCTTTTGTAATTCGAATGTCAAATACGATACACAAGATGCCTTTTGTAGACATTTTGGTATTTCCTATGAAAACGTATTTGATCAATATAAAATACGTCAAGATATTATTAGAAAAACTTACAACCTTACTGACTCAGACTTCGTTCTTGCTAGACAGGTAATTATCAATAACTCGCTTAATGATAATACTCCTGCTCCAAACCCCTTGGACGCTCCACTAGAGTATATCTCTAATCAGAACGCCTCAAAAGAAACTATGTCTAAAATCGATGGGTATATTCACGCATTGTATAAATTAACAGATAACTTATTAGATGAATTCTTAGATGAGTTTAAAAAACATTTTATTACTATTTATTCTATAGACATACCTGTCTATTAAAAGGAGATTTATATGCTATTTTTTAAGAATAACAAAAACTCACTACCTCAACAAGTTAGTGAGAATATGAAGCGTATAGAAGTCTTAGAAGCTTATATTAAACAGTCTTATTATACTAGATATGAGTATGGCGATGATATTCTTCCTACCCCTTGGGCTGTGGATCTTGCTTCAACGGATATCCCACAAGATACCCCTATAGGCGCTTTCAATGGCTTCTTGCTTAGTAAAGACTCTAAATTGTTTAGTATTATCAATATTCAATACGAATATGACCAACAAGGCGTTCCTTATAAAATCGTTAATGCTAATTATGTTTGCAATCTTAAAGGTCCAAAAGGCGAACGTGGCACTGATGGCGTTGATGGACAAGACGGACAGAACGCTACTAGCCTGTCTATGGGCACAGTTACTAGTGGCACTACAGCTGATGCTAGCCTAACACCTGTAGGTGATGGCAATTATGAACTAAATCTTACCTTACCTAGAGGCGAAACTGGTGCTACTGGTTCAGTTGGTCCTACTGGTCCTACTGGTCCACAAGGTCCTGCTGGTCAAAATGGTGTAGATGGAACTCAAATATATTCTACAACTGTCCTAGATTTTACACCACCTCAAGCTGGCTCAACTTTTACTGTGCCTATTGCGTCTACCAACATACCAAGTGATACTCCTATAGGCTCACTAGATGCTCTATTAATCAATGGTAGTGCTAGCTTATATAATAACCTAGAAGTATTATTAATTGATAATATTAAAAATGTTAAGGGTTATTTTGTTACAAATGAAAAAGGACCAAAAGGAGACACTGGCGATACTGGCTTAGGATATCGTTACGAAAATGTTAATTTTGGCGGTGAACAATGGGTTGCAGATTCAACTACCCTTCCTGGATATAATTATAAAATCTTTGGTTATATCCCAGACATAACCGCTAATACGTTTGTCGATATTAAATTTAGTTATGAAGATATTATGAAATTTGTTTATGCCCCAGTTTGTATCTCAACTACTGACGGTGTATATATCTTTTCCACAACTAACACCGAAACACCAAGCTCGGTTGGAGCGTTAATTTATGAGGAGGGATAATTATGAGTTCAACAAACGCACAAATTAATACATTAAAAAATTTGCTCGATAATGCAAAACGTGTTCTGTTTACTTTATCTAATCTATCAGAATTTAATGTTCCATATAATTCAACTAGTGGTTTATTAAGTGGTGACAATATGTTTTCAAGTTGCACTAGTTTAACAACTACAAAACCATTTGATACTTCTAATATGAATAAAATGAACAATATGTTTATAGGATGCACTAATTTAGTTAACGTTGCCGACATTGATTGCCAAGGTGTATCTTTTATATCAGGAACTCCATCAAACAGTCAAGGGTTATACGCTGCCTTTAAAAATTGTTCTTCTTTAGTAATTGCACCCAAATTTTTAAATTCTGAAAATGTTAGATCCTTTGGCGAAATATTTAACGGTTGCACGTCACTTCAAACAGTTCAATCTTTTGACGCATCCAATCTTAGATCACTTGGTAAAGCTTTTAGAAATTGTGTAAATTTAATTAATTTGCCAGATTTAAATACTCCTTTGTTAAGTGATGTCAGTGAAGCTTTTTATAACTGTTCTTCACTAAAAGTAATCCCAGCTTGGGATTTTACAAACGTAGTAAATAACGCTGCTGTTCCAACAACTAACACTTTTTATGGTTGTTCTAGCCTTGAAGAGGTTCATATTAAAAATATAACACAAAATTTTAATTTCAGTGCCTCAACTCAATTTACCCGTGATGCTTTAAATGAAATTATTGGTAATCTTGTTGACGTTGGAGCTAGTAGAACATTAACTATTGGTGCTACTAACCTAGCAAAGTTAACAACTGATGATATTGCCGTTGCAACGGCTAAAGGGTGGACATTAGCATGAGTAATGAATATATAGCAGATAACGGCTTTGTTTTTGCATTGAAAGATTTATCAGAGGTTTACGATAACATCCTCTATTTGGGCAAATATGATGACCCTGATAACTATGTCCAAATTACAATCGAAGAAGCAGAACAAATTAAAGCAAAAATAAACCAAGAATTAAATGCTAATTAAGGTTCATAGGGGTTTATCCTTAAAGCCCCTTGCCATTGGCTAGTTATAGATGTCGGTTATCGTAACTTTGTGGTTAATCGAGGGCGAGGAGCTACACCACACAGTGACATTCAGGCGACTGATTTACAAGCCGTATATAACAGCCATACCATTGTCAGACATTTGTCTGACACACAAGGAGATGTATTTATGTGGATTTTTAAACCATATTCCTTCCTTAATGCTAAAAATGAACTGGGTTACTTCGATCCTAGACCATCTATGTCTTATGGCACTAAAATAGTTATTTGGATAGGCGCTAGACGTATAGGTAAAACTTTCTCCGCTAAGAAATGGATTCTAAAAAAGATGCTAGCATACCCTCAGAGTAAAATGGCTTGGCTAAGAGATTCAGATGAGGCTAGACAAAAATTAGCTTCTAACCACGGCGACAAGTTCTTCTCTGACTGCAAGAAAATGAAATTACCTGAGCTTAATGGACGTATCGAGGGTGAGACTATTTATGGCTTTGGAAGAACTCTAGGTTATTTGATGCCTAGCTCTACATTCCAAAACTATAAGGGTAATGACTTTGAAGAAGTAAACTACTTGGTGTTCGATGAGTTTATCGCTGAAAAAGGTAAGAAGATTACTGCCTCTCGTGGATGGGAAATCCTTAACATGATGTATACTATCTGTTCGACTAGAAAAAACGTTAAGATTATCATGATGGCAAATGCTCTGGATAGGAACGATGATTTTATTAAACTTATCGGGGTTAATATCAAGGACTATGGTATTTATGTTAATAGGGAGAAAGATATTACACTACATTACTCTGATGATCACCCCAACTTTATTAAAATGCGTGAAGAAAGCGTTATCGGTAAGATTATCAAGGGCACAGTCTATGAGGATAATTTATTTAAAAATAAGTTCGCTGATGGGGAAGATAACTACTTCGACAAGAAGCCTCAGAAATGCCTTCTATTTGCCATTTTACACACTCCTTTGGATAGTGTAAGGGTTTATATCAAGGAAGGTGTATTCTACGCTTGTAGGGATATTAATTTGGAAACTATGAAGGGGTATAGATATGTCAATAATTATCAGGACATTAAAGCGGATCGAAATTT
>Ga0247611_10008110_pt1 | contig 13023 bp, 17 predicted proteins | sample 177DNAGHGhighgp2_FD_192422 | JGI IMG/M metagenome (GOLD analysis project Ga0247611, IMG submission 192422) | Sheep rumen microbial communities from Palmerston North, Manawatu-Wanganui, New Zealand - 1770 DNA GHGhigh gp2 | ecosystem: Host-associated > Mammals > Digestive system > Stomach > Rumen... | reverse complement strand
CAACCATAATTAACGGACAAGTTGTAGAAGATGTTGTCTACTTCCACAAAGACGAAAACGGCGAAACTATTAAAAGCCCTATTTTTGAAGTTGCCGACCAACGCAACCAAATTATCCGCTATGATACCGCGCTTTTAGACGTTCCCAACCAAAACAACACCCCGCTTGTCATCACTATCAAAAATTATGTAATGCTGCGCATTATGGAAATCAAAAAACACAAAATGACGCCGACAATTACACTGGACAATATTTTCAAAAAATGCAGAATCGACAGCACCGACAAAAAATACAACGTAAAACGCGAAGTCAAAGACGTTATCGACAAATTTTTTGCACATCTGCAGGCAAAAGGCGTTGTTGATTCTTTTAGTTGGAAAAAACAGGGCGTAAAAATTCACGGCGTCGAGTTTGCACTCTAACGCCGTTTGCTTTTAAATTTTCTGTCAATTTAAAATTTCAGCATTTTTTCAGCAAAAATCAGCATTTTTTCAGCAAAAAACACGATATTAAAACCGCGTCATGACGCGCCGCGTCAAATCAGCAGTAACGATTAGTAGCAAAAGCAGTAACGATTAGTAGCAAAAGCAGTAACGATTAATAGCAAAAGCAGTAACGATTAATAGCAAATTTGACTTTTTGACAAAAGGCTTAAACCCGCATTGGGACGCGCAAAATTTTACACCCCCAAAAACCCTTATACTTTGTAAGCTATATAAACAAAGTAGCGTTCGGCAAATGCCGCCGCCGCTTACGCTGCGTCATTTGCCACGCACTATTAGGAGTAACGGGGGTAACGAAAAAAATACGCGCGTGAAAAATTTCACTTGAGGAGAGATTAAAATTGAGTACAGAAAATCGCTCATTACCGCAACTTTTAACACTTCCGCCTGTCGTGCAACGCTTTAACGAAATGCTCGGCAAAAATACTTCAAGCTTTTTAGCGTCAGTACTCACTATCTACAACGATGATGAAAAATTAAGAAAGTGCGATCCTGTAAGTATCCTTGCAGCCGCTAAACAAGCCGCTATCCTCCAACTCCCTATCGTTAAACAGTTTGGTTTTGCTCATATTATCCCTTACTACGACAGCAGAAATAAAAAGCACGTTGCAACTTTCCAGATTGGGTACAAAGGTTTTTTGCAACTTGCTATGCGCACGGGTGTTTTCAGAAACATTAACGCCGGTGCTATTTATGAAGGGCAGATTAAAAATTACAATTACATTACCGGCAATTTTGAATTGACTGATAGAACATCTGATTCTATTATCGGCTATTTTGCCTACATGGAATTGATTAACGGCTTCGCTAAGACTTTGTATATGACTAAAGCCGAAGTCGAAGAACACGCCCGCACTTATTCTCAAAGTTACGCTTATGATTTGAAAAACGGCGGTAAATCTTCTGTTTGGAGCAAAAATTTTGATTCGATGGCGAAGAAAACCGTACTCAAAAAATTGCTCAATACCTACGCCCCTACTTCTATTGAACTTCAAAATAACGACCTTGCTACCGCTATCAGGGCAGATCAAGCCGTAATTGCTAAAGATAGTTACAGCTACATTGATAACAGCGGCGAAGTTGTCGAACGTACAGATAACACCCTCGCGCAGGAACTTAATATTGACGATTCAGCTAATACCGTTGACGTTGAGACTAACGAAATTGACGGCAACTCGGGCGAAGTTATCAAAAATGAAAATCATAGCTGAAATTGTGCCGGTTCCTTTGGCGCGGACGAAGATTAACACTGTTAATAAAGGCAGATTCTTAACCAGTCGCAGTCAGCAGTTCAAGCAAGATTTAGGATTTATCGCCCGCGCCGCCATGCAGGGCAGAGATATTTTTACCGGCGCGTTGAAGTTGACAATCAATCTGTACCGCAATGTTAAGACTACTGCTAAACTTTTCGGCGACGCCGATAATCACGCTAAAGCAGTACTTGACGCTTGCAACGGTATTGTTTTTTTTGACGATGCGCAAATTGTTGATTTACAGGTTATCAAACATTATTCAAAAATTCAGTACTTAGTTATTGACGTGGAGGTGATTGAGAATGTGGATTAAAACAACATTAGGGGACTACATAAATACCGATTGCGTTTTTCAGTTCCGAACAACAGAATTGAAAAGCGGCGAGGTAACGATAGCGGCAAAAACGATAAATAATGAATCTTACCGCCATGTTGCTTATTTCAGTACCAGAGGCGATGCGCAGTTGTATCTGGACAGAATGATGAAAATCATTGCTCCCAATGTTTTTGAAGTAAATATGAATGACTGGAATTACACGGGGCATAAAAAAGACCAAAAAGAAACTCGGCGCGGAGGTAGTTGACATTTTGCCTACCTTGCCGCAAGTCAAAACGCGCAGTATCGTATCAAAAAAGTTAGCGGGTGAAAAAATGACGGCGCGGGAATTTTTGAGACAATCTTTACGCAATTATCGCAAATTGAATTGCACGTTGGAGCAAATTTTAACTTTGCAAGATACACTTAACCGAATAACGCCCGTACTTAACGGCACACCTTCAATCGGCAACAAAAGCACTTCAGTTATCGAAAATGCCGTTGTCAATTTTATTGATGAATCAAATACACTTAGTGCAGATGTTGTCAAATATCTTGAGACACGCGCCAAAATAGCGGACGCAATATCGGTAGTGGTTGACGAAAACGAACGGCTAATTTTGCAGTACCGGTATTTGAGTTTCACCGAGTGGAAAAAAATTGCAAAGAATATGAATATTTCGTTGCAAAGAGCGTACCAAATCCACAATCGGGCGTTGCGCTCTTTCGAGAATATTTTTGCGGCACTGAAAAAATTAGAGTAAATTATAGTAATTATACCTTGACTAATGGTGTATACTATAATCGTAAAATGCGAAAGTGAACATATAAAAAAAAATCCCTAGTCAAAACGGCTGGGGATTTTTTAGTTCAAAAAATTTTTTGGGGAAGTGAAAAAATGCTAATGAAAATCTGCGCGAAGTGCGGACGAAAATTGCCGCAGGGTACAAAGTGCATTTGTCAAAATGACCGGCACAAGCTTTACAATGCCGCGCGTCGAGACAAGGATAAAAATCAATTTTATCAATCTCAAAGTTGGCGCAGGTTAGTTGCAATGGTAAAGGCGCGGGCAAACGGACTTGACGAATACGCACTCTCTCAAGGCTGCCTTGAAACAGGAAACACCGTCCATCACATTTTTACAATCGACGAACGCCCCGATTTAACATTGTCGTTGGACAATCTGATTTTCCTTTCGGCAAAAAATCATAACCATATCCATAAAATTTACGAAAAGGACGCCGCCGAAAAGATTTTGTTACAAGCTAAGTTGTGCGAAATTGTAAAGGGCAGAGGGGGTACTCAAAAAAGTTTTTAGGCAACCGGCAATAAGCGCGCCCTCTCTATTTTTGCGCAAAAATGCCAAATTTGCCGAATTTTAACTTTTAGCCTGCAACCGGCTAATATCGATTTTAAGGCGGCTGACAGCCTAAAGAAAGCTGGGTTAAGTGCTTTTACGACTATTTATACTACCAACAAAAAAGCAGTAATTTTAGCGTTTTTAGCTATAAAGTAATTAATATATATTATTTTAAGGAAGTGATAAAAAATGGCAGGAAGGACAAGAAAAATTGTTGAAATTTCAACAGGAAAAATAGGCAAAAAAGAAAAGCTGAATCGTCAAATCCAAGAAGAAAAGCTGAAACTTGACAGGGCGGAACTTGAAAGAGGCGCGCCCGAATGGTTAAGTCCTGCGGCGGCTGAAGAATATAACCGCGTAGTTTTTGAGGCAAAAAAAATAAATCTGTATGATAATCTGGACTTGTCGATATTGGCAATTTACGCAGATTGTTACGCAAGATTTGTTGAGGCGTCGGAATATTTGCAAAAAAACGGCAATACTATTGTTGTTGGCGAAAAAGAATTTGTGTCGCCGTATGTAACCATAGCTGATAAACTTATGACGCAAATTTTAAAGTGTTCAACCAAACTCGGCTTATCAATCACAGACCGATTGAAATTGATTGTCCCAACAAAAGAAGAAAAAAGCGTCAATCCGTTTTTGCAGTTTTTGAAGTAGATTTATTTAAATCACGGGATTTTCTGGCGCACGAATGAGAACAATAGATAATTCTGTTGGTTATTGACGTAAATGTTTTTCCACAAACGGGACAATTACGCGGTTTTAAGGTTTTACGATTTTTGCCGGAACATTTTTTAGAGCAACAAATTTGGGTAGCCCTGCGCGGAATATATTCATTACCACATACAGGGCAAATCTTTTTTATAGTTGATTGTTTATTTTTTCTTGTTTTCCAAGTCAACACATAACCGCATTCTTTAGAACAACAAATTAAATTGCGCTGATGAAATGGAACTGTAAAATTTTTACCACATACAGGACAAATTTTTTCCACAAGCGGATTAGAATGAAGCTTTCTATGAATTGCCCTATTAGCTATCTGTAAATTAGAAATATCATTATTGCATTTATTCCCGTCTTTATGGTGTACGTCATAAGAATCAGGAATATTGCCTTTGAAGTACGTCCAAACTTCGCGATGAATAGAATGGTTGATATTAAAATAGCCGTTAGTGCTTTTACGATAAATCACGCCGTTAAATTTTTGGTGTTTGTCGTCGATAATTTCAACCTTCGACGGCGCGGTTAAATCTTTTTCCAAAACGTCGATACGATGTTTTTCAAAGTCATTTTCAGCGAAATTGCGCAGGACTTCAAGCGCAGTTAAAACTTGTTCATTCATTTGCATATAAAAAAACTCCTTTACATTACACGGGAGTTTTGATAAAATAAATAAAGAGAAACCCCTGTGTACTTTCTGTTTGTGCAAGGAAAGTGTAACACAAGGGTTTTTCTGCGTCAAGGAGAGATTTTTTTGACAGATCATACAAGCGAATATGCGCGGCTGATAGTTTCAGGAAAAAAGATTTGCGGGTACAGTGAATATCTTGCTTGCAAACGTCATTTAGACGATATGGCACGCAAAGACTTCGATTATATCTTTGACGTTGAAACGGCAGAACGTCATATTAAGCTTGCAAATTGCTTGACGATAGGCGAAGGCGAACAACAACGCCCGCTTAAAACACGCGGCTTTCAAGATTTTATTATTGGTAGTCTTTTTGGCTGGAGAAAAAAACATTCCAACATTCGGAGATTCAGAGAAGCTTATTTGCAAATGGCGCGCCAAAACGGGAAGTCATTCATTGCGGGCGAAATGTGCAATGACTTCGCAACTTTCAGCGGCTATGAATACGGCAAGATATTTTGTGCGGCGACGAAATATGATCAGGCAAAAATAGTTTGGGAAGAAACTGCGAAATTTATAGAATCTTCTCCGCGTTTATCAGAGCTATATAAAATAAAAAGGTACGACAGCACAATAACTTCACTAGTAACGAATGCTACGATAAAAGCTATTGGGCGTGATACAAAGTCGGCAGATGGTTTTTCTAGTATCTTAAGCGTTTTGGATGAATTACATGCTCATCCTTCAAACCAGCTGTACAAGCTTTTAAATGATGGGCAAATTTCAAAAGAAAATTCCTTGACGCTTGCGATAACGACGGCAGGATTTAACCTAAATTCGTTTTGTTACGAGCATTACAACTTTTGCAAAAAAATTTTATCCGGCGCAATAAAAAAAGATTCACTGTTTATTTTTATAGCGGAAATGGACGAAGACGACGATATATGGGATTCCAAAAATTGGGCAAAGGCTAATCCGCTGCTACTATGGCACGAAGACAACACTCCTAATAAAGAAATGATTGCAAGAATGGCTGAAAAGGCTATTGACGCGCGGGAAAAACAAGGCAACGAATTAATAAACTTTTTAACAAAGTCGTTGAATCGTTGGGTAACTTACAGCGGCGGCGCGTACATTGACGCCGAAAAATGGGCAGCTTGCGGCACTGATATTACAATTTCGGAAATGCAGGGCAGGGAATGTTATTTGGGCGTTGACCTTTCAAGCGGCGGCGATTTAACTTCCATTGCACTAATCTTTCCGCCTCGCGCAGGCGACGATAAAATTTATGTTTGGAGCAAAAGTTATATGCCCGAACTGCGATTGGAAAAACACGAACAAACAGATGACGCGCCGTACAGATTATGGGCAACCGCAGGAATTTTAACGCTAACCAGCGGAATGTATGGTTTAATGCTAGACCTTCAAGCCGTTGTTGCAACGATAAAAGATTTAATTAAAGAATATAATTTAAAAATAATCGGCGTAGGCTATGACCCGCACAACGCGGCAGGTTTTTTGGCAGACCTTGAAAAAATCGTTTCCTGCGATTTAACGGAAATTCCCCAATCTGCGCGTTCGTTGAATGACGCTACGCAAGATTTTAAATTATCGGTTGAAGCGGGAATAATTCAGTACGACAAGCAAAACGCGCTTTTAAGTTGGAGTATGGTAAATGCAATTCTTAACGCGCCAAATTCTTTCGGAGAAGTCAAGATAGACAAGATGTCACAAACGCGAAGGATTGACGCAATCGACGCTGTAATTGACGCGCACAAATTATTTTTGCAAAATAAAAATAGACAACCTGTAGCGCAAGGCGAGGTTGCCTTAGAGCAATGGTTGTCTGCTTTAAATAGAGCAAAAAAATAAAGTAACCTATTTTTTATTTTTGCGGTTATTGTGTGCAAACTTCATACCACATTCACGGGAACAACAAGATTGACGAACGCTAGGATATTTTAACGTAAATTTTTTGCCGCAAATCGGACAGATTTTTTCAACAGCTTTTTTTTTATTATTAAAGGTGGTTGAGCAAGACTTTGAGCAAAAACGATTGTTAAAAGTTTTAGGTACCGAAAATTCTTTTCCGCAGCATTCACATTTTCTAATTTCGTTATTTGGGCTGTTATAGTATTTATAACGACTTTTACAAGCTGAAGAACAAAATTTACTCGTGCAATTTAAATTTGAAGAGAAATATTTTTTTCCGCATACTAAACAAATTCTTTCAGTTTTAGCAAGTTCGTGATGAATTTTACGGTGTTGTTCCCTAGTGACGAGCTGCAAATTATTCTGTGAGTTATTATCCTTGTCTTCGTCGAGATGATGAATGACGAAATCTCCTTCAGGAACTTCACCGTTATAATATTGCCAAACGGAACGATGGAGGGCAAAAGAGTTTTCATAATGCCCGCCTTTTGCTTTACGAAAAATCATACCGTTAAATTTTTGGTGTTTATCGTCAATAATTTCAACCTTAGGCGGCGCGGTTAAATCCTGCTCCAAAACGTCGATGCGGTGGCGTTCAAAGTCATTTTCGGCGAAATTGCGCAGGACTTCAAGCGCAGTTAAAACTTGTTCATTCATTTGCATTATTATCAGGCTCCTTAAGCAAATCGAAAAATTCAACACGGCAGGCGTTGTCCCACGTTTTAAAAGCTAACGCCCAAGTAAATTCTTCAAACTCTTCATATTCGGAAATAATTAAAGTTTGAACGTCAATAACAGTATCTTCCAAATATATCAAGACCTTTCATTGACAAACAAAGCGGAAATTGATAAAATGCAAATGGAAAATTCCCGTTGTTTGTCTGGATTTAGCGATTAGATTTTAACAGCGGGATTTTCTGCTGTCAAGAATAAAAAATAAGCCCTTGCAAATGCAGGGGCTTTTTAAGTTGGAGTGATTGAAAATGACAAAGGAAGAATTGGAAAATTATCAGGAAAAAGTTAGAAACGGAACTGAATTATCTCTGAAGATAAGAGCGGCAGACGAATTGATTGTAACGATAAATCAGTTAAGATTTGCAAAAGATATGAAAGGTTTATTGGAAAATAATATAAGAAACTTGATTTTGCAAAATACGGCTTGTTGTGACGATATTTATTTTACCTACAATAAATTTGCAAAGGAAGCTTTGGAAGAAATAAATATTGACGCCGTAACAAATGAAACGTTGAAAAATATTTTAGAATTAGTTAAGGTAAAAAAAGCCGAGCTGGAAAAAGAATTTGAAGACTATAAAATTTAAAACCCTGTCGATTATTCGCGCAGGGTTATTTTTATGGAAAGGAGGTTTTAAAATGTGGCAATTATACAAAAAATCAAAAGTAAGCTTGCAACAATAAAGCAAGTCTTCAACAGTTCGGGCGGCGGCGAAGATAACAAAATTACGATGAGCCGAATAATGGAACTTTTCAGCCATTCGGCAAGCGCGGAACTCGGAAGCGATTTAAGCGAAATTGTTTTTTTCAGCTGTCTAAAAATTTTATCTGAAAGTCTAGGCAAAATGCCCTGTTACCTTATGGACGCGGACAAGCGCAGGATAAACAATCACGATACAACGTGGTTTTTGACAGTCAAGCCGAATGAATTTATGACGCCCGCGCAATTCTTTACCTACCTTGAATTTAGCCGCAATTATTACGGCAACGCTTATGTTTACATTGACCGAAATAACGGCAAGATTGAAGGGCTTTACCCACTTGACGCAAGGCGCGTGCAAATATGGCTGGGCAATTCCGAAAGTTTCACGGCGCAACCATTTTTTTATTTTTATACGGATGTACGAACAGGCAAAAGTTATTGGTTTCAACCCACAGAAATTTTGCACTTTAAAAGTTGGTTGACTGATGACAGCGGCTTAGCAGGAAAATCTGTACGTGAAATTTTGGCAAGCAGTTTCGCAAGTGCGAAGGCGAGCAGTAAATTTCTTAATGAGTTATATTCAAAAAATTTGGTTGCGTCGGCGGTTGTCAAATACACGGGAGATTTAAAGCGCGAAAGTCAAGACAGGTTACTTGACGAAATTATAAAACAAGCGACAGAAAAAGGACGCCGAATGATCACACTTCCTGTTGGATTTGATATTCAACGCTTAGATACTTCGCTCGCCGACAGTCAATTCTTCGAACTAAAAAAATATACCGCCTTACAAATTGCGGCGGCTTTCGGAATACAACCAGACCAGATAAATGATTTTACAAAATCTTCATACGCCTCAAGCGCGGCGCAACAATTAGCATTTATTCAAAATACGTTGCTTTTTATTATCACGAATTACGAGCAGGAATTGAACAGAAAACTTTTGACGCGGAAAGAAATTGAAAACGGACTACATTATAAATTCAACGAAAAAGTTTTGTTGAGAGCAAATCCAGAAACTCAAGCGGACATCATTCAAAAGCTAGTTCAAAATTCGGTGTACTCAATCAATGAAGCTCGCGCACTTTTGGACAAGCCGCCTTGTGAAAATGGGGATACAAGGATTGTGAATGGTTCATTTGTCAGCCTAAGCAACATCGGAATAGCTTACAAAGACAAGGAAAATTAAGATGAGTATTATTTAATTCTTTGATTTTAATCTTCGTCAGTAAGTTTACCATCAATCTTGTATTCAAAACATTTTTTACCATTATAGACAGTGTACATACTAATTGTATTATTGGGATAAATTTCAAATCCGTATTCGAGATTATGTTTTTCGGCGTATTCTACAGCGGATTTAAATTCTTCAGGGATAAAGTCTTCTTCGTCTTCAGTATTTTCAACGCTGTAAAAACCGTACTTGCGAATTTGCGGCAAAACTTCGTGAAATACCCAATCTTTCATTTCTTCAGCTTCAGGCTTGCGACTTAAGAAAATCAAACGATACAAACCAGGTTCATTGACAACATTAAGCATTTGTGCGCCGCCGCGTTTACCCGAATGACCCTTACTAGTAGTTAGGGTCATTTTTTCGTTATCTTTAAGCGCATAAAGAGCCTTTGTGACGTTAGACAAATCCAAAGCGCGGCAGACATCGGCGGCAACAAACCAAATTTCGCCGTCGATAATAACTGTACGGATTCTGCCGAATTTTTCGTGAGTGAAAACTTGAACGCCGTTAGTTTTGAGTTCCCATTCGGTAACAAGGCTTTTTAATTCTGCGCAAGCGTCAGCAAAAGAAATTTTGAAAAATTCGCCTTTGACACGGGCGGCGGCAAATTTGCAGTGGCAAGCTTTTTCAATCGTAAGTGCAATTTCTTTTTCAAACATTTTGGATTTATACAAGTTGAGGACGGCAAGACCGCTGGAACTTGTGATAGTTTTAATGCGGTTGTTCACATTTTTTGAAATGCCAATTTTAACGGTGTCGTTGCTCATTTCAAGAACGTAAACACATTTCAAATCTTTTGACATAATAAATCAATCCTTTCATTGACAGAAAAACGCGGGATTGATAAAATAAAAGCAGAAAATTTCCCGTGTTGTCTGGTGTAAGCAACTAGATTATAACAACGGGAAATTTTCACGTCAAGAATAAAAAATAAGCCCTTGCAAACGCAGGGGCTTTTCTAGTTAGGAAGTGATATAAATGCTAACAATCAAGAATAAAGCCGAAATTGCGGAAATATATTTAAGCGGAGAAATTGTTGACGACGATTTTGGCGGTGTCATTGATTTTTGGCGCGAAGGCAATTCTACCAGTTATGAGTTTCCTGCAAAACTTAAAGCACAGTTGGAAGGCGTCAAGGATAAAGAATTGGAGATTCATATAAACAGTTACGGCGGCTCGGTATTTGCGGGCGTAGCAATGGCTAACTTTGTTGCTAATCACAAGCCGAAAACTACTTGCATTATTGACGGAATAGCGGCTAGCATCGCAAGTCAAATATTTTTCTCGGCGGACGTTTGCAAAATTCCAACCAACGGCTATTTAATGTTGCACCGTCCTTTTACGATAACTGAAGGCAACGCAGAAGATTTACGCAAGGCGGCAGAAATTTTAGATACAATTCAAAACGGGCTTGAAACAACGTACCAAAAAAAGGCGTTGGACGGCGTAAAAGCTGAAGATATTAAAGAAATGATAAATGCTGAAACGTGGCTTACGGGCGCAGAGGCGGCGCAAAAGTTTAAGGTTGAAGTTATGCAGCCGGTAAAAGCGTTAAACTACGTCGGCGACAGAAATAAATTAAAAGCGGCAGGGATAAAAAAAATACCCGCGCCGCTTAATTTTTTGCAAGAAAATGACAGCTCGGCGAATATCCCAAATGTGCAAACGTTTGCACATTTGAAACCGAACATAAGCGACGAAGACAAAATAAAAATTGCATTGGCAAGAGCAAAGGCGGTATTGGTATGACAGAAGACAATTTAGAAAAAGCAGTTGACGCTGTTTTTGAACATATCAGAGACGTTACTTATTACACGTCAGTTACAGCGAAAGAAATTATTTTGCAGGCAAACAAACTTAAAATGACGTCTGAAGAATATTTGATGATTGTAAGCAGTTATATCAAGGATTTTGAAAAATCGAAAGAAGGTATCACGAATGAAAGTATCGGACGAAATTAAATTAGAAATTTCGGCGAAGAAAACCGAAATTGAAAATCTTCAAAACGAAGGAAAATTTCAAGACGCTTTAAAAGCGGCAGATGATCTTAATCATTTGTTAGACAAGTTGAAAATTGAAGAGGCGAAAGAAAAAGCCACGTTTGAAAACTTCCTCAAGGGTGGTAAAACCTGCGTAACTGCACCTGAAGCAGTTGACGCCGCAAAATTGCGCAGTCGTGCTTTTAATAAATTGGTGTTAAATCCCTTGCGTATGTTTCCCGAACCGTTGACCGATGAAGAAAAAAGCGCGTACTTCAATGTTAGCGGCAGTCCGGGACAACCTGCGCAGATTGAAAGCATTGATACAAAAGGCGGTTATCTTGTACCACAAGAACAAATGACGCAGTTGCAGGAGTTTAGGAAAGAATTTACCGCGCTGAAAGATTATGTAAACGTTGTAGGCACAAACACAACTTCGGGGCGTTGGGCGACTTATACACAACAAGATTTAGAATTTCAAAACTTTGCAGAAATGACCGACATTGCAGAAAGCGACGTAACATTTGGTGAAGCTACATATACAATCGAAGACCGAGGATTGATTCTGCCAATTTCCAATATGTTAATCGCAGACGCCAATATTGATATTATAAGCTTTATGGGGCGGCAACTTGCCGAAGGCGCAGTCAAGACTGAAAATAAAGCAATTCTTCAGCCGCTGGAAACTTTAATTACAGGCGACACGGCGGCGAGCATTGCAGAGGCAACTACAATCACTTCGTACAAAAGTTTGAATACGGCAATGTTTAAAACTTTGGACGGCGTTTATTATAATTCGACAAAAATATTTACCAATCAGAACGGCTTTTTGTGGCTTAGCAACTTAGACGACGCGCAAAACCGCCCGCTTTTTGTTCCTGATGTAACACAACCGAATAAATATTTTTATCGCGGTAAAGAAATTGTTGTAGTGCCAAATTCAACCTTGCCAAATAAAACAATCAATAATAAAGAATACGCGCCGTTTTTTGTTGGCGATTTGCGCAGTTACCTTACATTTTTTGAACGTCAAGGTATGGAACTTGCAACTTCAAAGGAACTGTATTTTAGGAAATACGGTATGGCACTTCGCGCCGTTATAAGATTTGGCGTCGTTGTTACTGATAAAAACGCCATGACAGCGTTAAAGGTCGAAGTGTAATATGGTTACGCTGGAAAAATTAAAAGCATACCTGCGAATTGACGCTGACTATGAAGACGATCTGCTGAATACTTTTTTATTTACTGCGCGAGCTTATTTAAACGGCGCGATATCTGATTTTACCGAGAAATATACAACTTACCCCGAATTTGCAAGCAAGGCAGATTTTTTGCAAATGGTGATAGCAACGGAGCTTTATCAAAACAGGAGCAATACAGACCACGTTTTGAGTTATACAATCCGTTCGCTCATGGCACAGTTACAATATTTTAGTGAGGAGGTGTAAGGTATGCAATATCGCATAAGAGACAACGAAGTTATTCAAACGACAGAAACTAGCGGTACTATCCAAAATATCAGCGACGCTGAAGCCGAAATATCTACAAGCGCAGATTTTACAGATAGTTTTGTCTTGAGAGGCTGGGATAGGATCACGTTTACCCGCCCCTTATACATAAGAGCGCGCGAAGAAAAAACCGCTTTAATTGTTTTGAACGT
>Ga0247611_10008109_pt1 | contig 13023 bp, 12 predicted proteins | sample 177DNAGHGhighgp2_FD_192422 | JGI IMG/M metagenome (GOLD analysis project Ga0247611, IMG submission 192422) | Sheep rumen microbial communities from Palmerston North, Manawatu-Wanganui, New Zealand - 1770 DNA GHGhigh gp2 | ecosystem: Host-associated > Mammals > Digestive system > Stomach > Rumen... | reverse complement strand
AAGGGAAATCAGGAGATTTTGTGCGAAAGCATCTTTTCGTTTTCCTTTGATTATGATAAAAATGAATTTGATGAGCTCGTATTCGGCAATTGTTGCAAGAAACCCGAAAAGGCCGAAACGAAGAAAAAAGTTGGTCAGTGTAAAAATTACGAGGAGCATGATTTCGAAGAGAATGTCGAAAACGGGGATTTTACACTTGCAGTAATGACATCTGCCGCGGTTAAAAAGATATGCAAAGATCGGAATCTGGTCGATTAAACGGATTTTATTCTTACAGTTGTCACAGTAGCAGTCCGGTGCATAGACGGGGACGGTGCTTCCTTTTAAAAGGCGCAGAATGTCCGTAGTGGCATATGCACTTAAAATATAAAAGGCAATTACAATTGTAATGATGACAACAAGCTCCAACATGTCTATAATTATAACATAGGTTTTTGGAAAATGTTCATATAAAGCATCTACATAAAACATTAATTACTTTGTGGCAGATCATACTTTCAAGACAAAACAGAGGAGAGAGAAGTTATGAAAATTGAAACCGTCGATACCGGAAAAACCAAGCGGATGATAATCAAGATTGCAATTATCGCGGCAGTGGTTGCACTGATCGGATTCATTGCATTCCGGATTATCAGCAAAAATGTGAAGCTGAATAACCAGATTGAAACCGGTGACCGTTTCATGATGGATCATGACTATGAGAATGCGTATATTTATTACACGGCTGCGCTTGAGATTAATCCCGCAAACGAAAAAGCGAATGTAGCTCTCGGAGAGCTATATCTGGCACTGGCAAAGGATTTCGAAAATAAGAGGGATTATAAAAGCGCTCTTGATTTCTTAAAAACAGGAAAGAGAAAAATGAAAGAGGCTCTTGATCGTAAGCAGTCCTCAAAGGTTGAAGAACTGCGTTCTACCATGATTGATGAGATTAACCGTATTAATGATATCCTCGGAATCAAGGAAGAAGTGAACGAAGATACTCCTGAGGAGGAAACTACGGAAGACCAGCTTGAAAAAGCAAAGCAGGAAGCGGAAGAACAGGCCAGATTAGAGGAAGAGAAGAAGAAAGAAGAAGAGGAAAAGAAGAAGGCCGAAGAAGAGAAAAAGAAGAAAGAAGAAGAGGAAAAGAAGAAGAAGGAAGAAGAAAAGAAGAAACAGGATAATAAGAAAGAAAATACGACCGAAAAGAAGTCCGAAAAGACTACGGAGAAGACTACCGAAAAGGCTTCGGAACAGAAGCAGACCGGCGGCCAGGGTCAGCAGCAGACCGGCGGCCAGGGTCAGCAGCAGACTGGTGGCCAGGGCCAGCAGGGCGGCCAGGAACAGCAGCAGGGCGGCCAGCAAGGCGGCGGTGAAGGTCAGCAAGGCGGAAGCGAAGGCCAGCAAGGCGGAAGCGAAGGTCAGCAAGGCGGAAGTGAAGGCGGCGAAACCGGTGGTGGAAGCGGCGAAGGCGGAAGCGAAGGTGGAGAAACCGGTGGTGGAGAAACCGGCGGTGGAGAAACCGGCGGTGGAGAATCCGGCGGCGGTGAACAAGGTGGCGGCGAATCCGGCGGTGGCGAAAGCGGCGGCGAATAAGGCGGCAATGGCGAAGGTTGAGAATAAACCTTAATCCAAACCTTTTATTTTGAAGAATAGTATAAGTATTTATAATTGAGCAGTGCCTGAAGTTTTCGGTTTCGGGCACGAAAAGGAGAATGGTCATGTCAGATCAGATTAAAACCATTGGTGTATTAACAAGCGGCGGAGATGCGCCGGGAATGAACGCGGCGATTCGTGCGATTGTACGGAAAGCATTAAGTAACGGTGTGGCCGTGAAGGGTATTAAGCGCGGTTATGCGGGACTTCTGGCGGAAGAGATTTTTGAGATGGGCAGAAAGGACGTTTCCGATACCATTCAGCGCGGCGGAACGATTCTCGGAACCGCAAGATGCCTGGAGTTTAAGGAAGAAGAGGTTCAGGCGGAAGCTGCGGAAATCTGCAGAAAGCACGGAATTGACGGAATCGTTGTAATCGGCGGAGACGGCTCTTACAGAGGTGCACAGGCACTTGCCCGTCACGGCATCAATACCATCGGTATTCCGGGAACCATTGATCTTGATATCGCATGTACCGATTACACCATCGGATTTGATACGGCGGTAAATACGGCCATGCAGGCAATCGATAAAGTCAGGGATACTTCATCTTCTCACGAAAGATGCTCCATCATCGAGGTTATGGGCAGAAATGCCGGATATATCGCACTCTGGTGCGGTATCGCAAACGGTGCGGAGGATATTCTCCTTCCCGAAACCTACGATTACAATGAGCAGAATATCATCAACAATATCGTTCAGAACCGTAAAAAGGGTAAAAAGCATCATATTATCATCAATGCGGAGGGTATCGGTCATTCAACATCTATGGCAAGAAGAATCGAGGCTGCGACCGGTATTGAAACCCGTGCCACAATTCTCGGATACATGCAGCGCGGCGGTTCCCCTACCTGTAAGGACAGATTTTATGCATCCATTATGGGCGCTTATGCAGCAGACATTCTCTGCGAAGGCAAGACCAACCGCGTTGTGGCTTACAAGCACGGCGAGTTTACGGATTTTGACATTGAAGAAGCACTGAATATGACGAAGCAGATTCCAGAGTATCAGTATCTGGTAAGCAAAACCATCTAAAATCGTATGATTACTTCTCTCAGTAATGAAAAAGTAAAATATGTCAGGGAACTGGCGACGAAGGCCAAGTTTCGCAGGAAGGAAGGATGTTATATCGCGGAGGGCATCAAGATGTTTTTGGAGGCCCCCGAGGAAGAAATCCGGAAGGTTTATATTTCCGAACATCTTTACAATGTTCTGCATTACGAGACCGGTCTTCCGAAGAATTACAGAAGCTGCCTCGAAAAACTGGAGCGGCTCACGTTTGAAATTGTTCTGGATCCGGTCTTTGAAAAAATGGCCGGAACTGTAACGCCGCAGGGGATTTTAAGCCTTGTAAAAATGAGGCGGCATACGCTGGAGGAGTTACTGGACAAGGACGGAAAGCGCCTGTTCGTTATTCTTGAAAATATTCAGGATCCCGGAAATCTGGGAACCATCTTAAGAACCGCGGAGGCGGCGGGGGTCACGGGTCTGGTCATCAGCACCGATTCCGTGAGTATGTATAATCCCAAGGTAATCCGTTCCACAATGGGAGCGATTTACAGAGTGCCTTTTGTGTATACGGATGATCTGCCCAATGTAATCGGGCTTTTCAAAAATATCGGAATCAATATTTATGCTGCGGTTCTTTCGGAAAAAGCGAAGGAATACGACAGCTACAATTACTGTTCGGAAACGGCATTTGTCATCGGAAACGAAGGTAACGGACTGACCGAGGAAACCGTTGCGGCGGCAACCGGACAGATTTATATCCCCATGGTGGGTGACGGAGAATCCTTAAACGCATCCATGGCAGCGGGAATTCTTATGTATGAAGCGAATCGCCAGAGGCGTAAGGAGGGAATTTAAAATGGCAACAGCAAAGAAGACATCAAAAACAACGAAGGCTGCGACCGGAAAGCAGAATATGAAGATCGGATTTATCGGCCTCGGAAATATGGCAAGAGCCATCATCGGCGGAATTATCGAAAAGGGGAATATTTCTCCGAAGGATATCATCGGATCCGATGTTTCCGAAGTTGCAGTGGAAAACGCGAAGAAGGACTTCGGCATCAATGCCTGCCTTGAAAATGCAATGGTAGCGGAAGCGGCGGACATACTGGTTCTTGCGGTAAAGCCCCAGTATCTGGACGGAGCTTTAGAGGATGTTACGCCGGTTCTGAAAAAGAATGTCATCATTATTTCCATCGTTGCGGGAAAGACCGTGGAATATCTTGAAAATCTGCTCGGTGCAAATCACAGCATCGTACGCTGCATGCCCAATACACCGGCACTGGTCGGAGAAGCCTGCACGGCGTTCACTCCCAATGCGAAGGTCAGTGATTCCCAGGCAATAATTGCAGAAGCGCTGATTCAGTGCTTCGGAAAAGCCATCCGTGTTCCGGAATCCATGATGGATGCGGTAGTCGGTGTCAGCGGAAGTGCTCCCGCATATGTGTTTATGTTTATCGAAGCCATGGCGGATGGTGCGGTAGCGGAAGGCATGCCCAGAAAGATGGCTTATGAATTTGCCGCACAGGCGGTATTCGGAAGCGCAAAGTTGATGATGGAAACCGGAAAGCATCCCGGTGAGTTAAAGGATATGGTCTGCTCGCCTGCGGGAACCACAATCGAGGCGGTACGCGTGCTGGAAGAGGGAAATTTCCGTGCAACCGTGATGGATGCGGTAATTGAGTGTGCTGAGAAGTCGAAACTGCTGTAATTTGAAGAAAAAACAGGCAAATATTTCGGAAAAAGCCCGAACGGACGAAAAATTGTCACAAGTTTCGAAGAAGATCGGTTGTATTTTTCGTCAAATGATACAAACCGGAAAAAATTGAATTAAGAGAAGATAAAATACTATGTAAATTTTAACTAAATTTTACATAGTATTTTTTTGTGGTGAGGTCAAAACACCGATTTTTAAAGGAAAATTTGACACTTGGGGTGTACTTTGGTATTATGCTCTTGTAACAATTTTGTAACAATTTACATAATTTCGTAATTATGTAACCCAAAGAAATGCAGGTAAAAATGAGAGCATTATTACAAAGACGCATAATTCCATATATGATTATTGCGGTGATGATTACCGTAAGTATCTTTGTCGGAACAACGTCCAGAGCAAAAGGTGATTCGGTATTTTCCCTGTATGCGGGTTCCGCAACCGAGAATTCGTCCGAGACCGCAATCGTGGATTATGCTTCCTTGAATTTGTCCGCAGGCTCCAGCGATGTAATTGAGGCATTTTATTTATACTCCGAAGACGATGTCGAAGAGGCGAAAGCCCAGATCGAAGAGGAGCTTCAGGCAGAACGCGAAGCCCGTTACACGCTTGCGATGGCAAAAACATCCGACTATGTAAATGTAAGAAACAATCCGGGGACGGATGGCGAGAAGGTCGGCGTGTTATACAAAAACTGCGGCGGAACCGTTTTGGAGCGTGGCGACGGCTGGACAAAAATCGAATCCGGCGAAGTGGTTGGCTGGGTTTCCAATGATTTTCTTTATCAGTATGAAGAGGCGGAAAGCTATGCGGAGGAAGTCTGCAAGAAATACGCAAATGTAGATACACAGGCACTGAGAATCCGTAAGGCGCCAGGTGAGGATACTGAAATTCTGGGACTCCTCGAGACCGGAACCGACCTTGAAATCATTCCCGAGAGCGAACCGACCGAAGGATGGCTGAAGGTAATTTACCAGGGCAAGGAAGGCTATGTCAGTGCGGATTACGTAACCGTTGAGCGTTATATCAACGAAGGCGAGACCATCGAGGAAATCGAGGAACGCGAACGTCTGGCCGCTATGGAGAAATCAAAACTCGTAACCAAGTACGGTTCGGTTGCGGCAAATGTGGACGATACCACGCTTCTTGCGGCAATCATTTACTGTGAGGCAGGAAACCAGGGCTATGAAGGACAGCTTGCAGTCGGCGCGGTAGTTTGCAACCGCGTCAGAAGCGGAAGCTATCCCAATAATATTCATGATGTGGTATATCAGAAGGGTCAGTTCGGACCCGCAACGAACGGTTCGTTAAGCAAGGCACTTTCCAACGGTGTCAACGAAAACTGTAGAAAGGCAGCGATAGACGCGTTAGCCGGATCAACGAACGTAGGCAATGCACTGCACTTCAGACGCGCAGGCGGAAGAGAAGGCGTAGTGATCGGAGATCACGTATTCTACTAAAAAAATCTGAATTCGAATTTTAAGAGAGTGTTACGCGGGTAGCACTCTCTTTTTTTGATATGAGCAGGGGGCGATAAATCTTCCCTGCTCGATTTTCTCAAGGGGGTTACATTAAATTCGCGATTGTGGTAAAATTAACTTTATCTTTTCAAAAAATTACTTGAGGAGGAGATCATTATGGCAATCAGTTTAAAGGGCAGGGATTTTCTGACATTGAAGGACTTCAGCAAGGAAGAAATTCTGTACATGCTGGACCTCGCGGCAGACTTAAAAGAGAAAAAGAAAAACGGCATACTTACCAAGGATGCGCTCCAGGGAAAGAACATTGTGCTGATTTTCGAGAAGACTTCCACCAGAACCCGCTGTTCCTTTGAAGTTGCGGGACATGACCTCGGTATGGAAGTGACCTATCTCGATCCCGCGGGCAGCCAGATCGGAAAGAAGGAGTCCATTGCGGACACCGCACGTGTTTTAAGCCGTATGTATGACGGTATTGAGTACCGCGGATACGGACAGAGCATCGTGGAAGAGCTTGCCAATTATTCCTCCGTACCCGTATGGAACGGTCTTACAAACGAATATCACCCCACACAGATGCTGGCGGACCTTTTAACCATCCGCGAGCAGTTAGGACGCTTAGAGGGCGTAAAACTGACCTATATGGGTGATGCAAGATATAATATGGGCAATTCCTTAATGATTGCCTGCGCAAAAATGGGCATGCATTTTACCGCATGCGCTCCGAGAGCTTATTTCCCGAACCAGGCGCTGATTGATGAGTGTCAGGAATTCGCAAAGGAAAGCGGCGCAACGCTGACCTTCGAAGAAGACGTTAAGAAGGGAACTTCCGGTGCGGACGTAATTTATACCGACATCTGGGTATCCATGGGTGAGCCCGACGAAGTATGGCAGAACCGTATCGATGCACTGCTTCCTTACCGTGTCACAATGGACGTAATGAAGAACGGCGCGGATGATGTGATTTTCTTACACTGCCTGCCTTCCTACCACGACCGTAACACCACGATCGGCCAGGCGGTCGGTGAAAAATTCGGGCTGATGGAACTCGAGGTAACCAACGAAGTATTCGAGTCCTCCTACTCCCGCGTTTTCGACGAGGCAGAGAACAGAATGCATACCATTAAGGCGATGATGGCAGCGACGCTCGGTGCATTCGAAAAGTAGGCGCAAAAGGATTTTAAAATGGAAAAGAAACACGAAAAAGTAGTTGTTTGCGGTGCAAACGCATACGAGAAAAAATATTATTTTAATAAGGATTTCGATAAAATCCCCGAGTCCGTGCAGGACGATCTGCACATTTTGTGCGTGCTCTTCACGGAGGAAGTCGGCGGAATCCTTACCATCGGTTTTGACGAAGAGGGCGAGCTTCTTCTGGAAACCAACGCGGAAGAGGATGATATCTACTATGATGAAATCGCCAGCGGCATGTTGATCAAAAAAATCCGCGACAGCCGTCAGGAACTCTTCGAAGCACTTTATCTGTATTACAGGGCAATCATTTTAAAGGAGCCGATTGATACCATTCTCGGCGATGAATAGGGATTTATCCGGAAAGAAAAGACAGGAGAATAATTCATGATTCTGGTAGTTGATGTAGGAAATACAAATATTAATTTCGGTGTTTATAACGGCGAGAAAATGGTCGTTATGTTCAAGCTTATGTCAAAGCTCAGCCGTACTTCGGACGAGTTCGGACTCTGCATCCGCGAGCTTTTAGACTTAAACAGTATCGATAAGGATGAAATCACGGGCGCCGTAGTGGCGAGTGTTGTGCCGAATCTGATGCATTCCCTGAACACGGCCATCGAGCGCTATGTGGGCTGCAAGCCCCTCATTGTGGGCCCCGGAATCAAGACAGGCATTAAAATCGCCACCGAAAATCCCAAGGAAATGGGAGCGGACCGGATTGCCGATGCGGTTGCGGCATATGAAAAATACGGCGGTCCCGTACTGATTCTGGACTTCGGAACGGCAACTACCTACGATCTGGTGCTTGAAGACGGTTCCTTCACGGCAGCGGTTACGGCTCCGGGAATCCGCATTTCCGCCAAGGCACTCTGGGAAGATACGGCAAAGCTTCCGGAAATCGAGATTAAGAAGCCGGCATCGATTCTGGCGCAGGAGACGGTTTCTTCCATGCAGGCAGGTCTGATTTACGGACAAATCGGACAGACCGAATATATCATCGACAAAATCCGCGAAGAAAGCGGACTCAAGGAAATGAAGGTTATTGCTACGGGCGGTCTCGGAAGCATTATCAGTGACGAAACACATAAGATTGATGTCTACGACAAGTTCTTAACACTGGACGGCTTAAGAATCATTTACGAGAAGAATCAGAAGTCTTCCAAAACGACATCGAAATCCAAGAAATAGATTTATGACGGAAACACAGGGAAATCGACAGGTTGCGATTGGGAACGTAGTACTTCCCAATCCCTATATTTTAGCTCCCATGGCAGGTGTGACAGACCTGCCTTTTCGTGTTTTATGCGCCGAACAGGGAGCGGGTATGGTCTGTACGGAAATGATTTCCGCAAAGGCTCTTTCGTTTCATAATAAAGCCACGTACGGTATGCTGAAAACGGCGCCGGAAGAGGGCATTGTTTCGCTTCAGATTTTCGGCTCCGAGCCCGAACTGATGGGTGAGGTGGCCAAGACACTGGAGGAATACCCCTTTTCCGTTCTGGACATCAATATGGGCTGTCCCGTGCCGAAGGTGGCCGGAAACGGTGAAGGAAGCGCACTCTTAAAAGACCCCGAACTGGCGGGAAAAATCATGAAGGAAGTTTCTTCTTCCACGAAGAAGCCCGTGACGGCCAAAATCCGTCTTGGCTATGACAAGGACCATATCAATGCCGTGGAAGTGGCAAGAATTCTGGAAGAAAACGGAGCAGCCGCGGTGGCCGTACACGGAAGAACCAGGGAGCAGTTTTATTCCGGAGAGGCAAATCTGGAAATGATTGCGAAAGTAAAAGAAGCACTGACCATTCCGGTAATCGGAAACGGAGACGTGAAGGATGCCGAAAGTGCGGCGAAGATGTTTGAAGTAACCGGTTGTGATGCAATTATGGTCGGAAGGGCAGCCAGAGGAAATCCGTGGATTTTCCGGTCGCTGGTTGGAAACGAGCCTGAAAAAGGGACGGAAAACGGAGCGGATGAGCAAGGAGCGGAAGAAACCCAAATCACTGCACGCGCGGACGGAAAACCCGCCTGGGAAGAGGTGCGGGAGATGATTATAAGGCATGCGAAAATGCTCTGTGAGGAAAAGGGCGAATATACCGCGATTCGCGAAATGCGCCAGCATGTGGCATGGTACAGCGCGGGATATCGCGGAGCGTCGATTTTACGGCGGGAAATCTGCAGCGCGGATACCCTTGAATCCTTTATTGACAGGCTTTGCGGGTATAGAGTATAATCATTAAGTTAATGTTGTAGTTACCCATATGGGATTTTGGGGAAGGAGATTAAAAAACATGGAAGACAACGGAAAGAATCTTATAACCAGAGAAGGTTACGAAGAGAAATTAAAGAGATTAAATTACTTAAAATATACGAAGCGTGACGAAATCGCTCAGATTTTAAAAGAAGCAAGAGCACAGGGTGACCTTTCCGAGAACGCGGAATATGATGCAGCTATGGATGAGCAGCGCGACATCGAAGCGGAAATCGCAAAGCTCGAAAACGAAATGAAGAATATCCAGATTGTGGAAGAGAGTCATTCCGACGATACCAAAATCGGATTTGGTTCCACGGTAGAAATCCAGAACAAGGAAACCAAGGCAAAGAGAACCGTTACCATTAAGGGTACTTCCGAGCACAAGCCTCTTGAGGGTATTATTTCCAACGTATCCCCTCTTGGACAGGCATTAATCGGAAGAAAGAAAGGCGACACGGTTGAGGTTGACTGCCCTGCAGGACTTATTAAGTACAAAATCGTCAGCTTCGAAAATCCCGGTTCCAAGAAGGATTAATGATTGAATTAATAAAGGTGTAAACACATGGCAGAGAATAATCAGAATCAGAATAACAATCAAAAAGGAAACGCTCCTGCGGAGCAGGACATCGGACAGCTTTTAAAGGTTCGTCGTGAGAAGCTTGCGGCTTTACAGGCAGCAGGCAAGGATCCTTTTGTGATTACCAAGTATGACCAGACCCATCATTCTACCGATGCAAAGGCAGAATATGAAGCGCTGGAAAGCAAGTTAATCGGCGACCGTCCGGCCGTGAATACGGAAGGAATGGAAGAGGCAGACGCAAGAGCGGCTGTGAAGGCGGATTATGAGGAAAAGCGTGCCATTATGGATGCCAACCCGATTCATGTTTCCATCGCCGGAAGACTTATGAGCAAGCGTGTTATGGGAAAGGCTTCCTTCGGAAATATTCAGGACAAGCCCGGCAATATTCAGATTTATGTTGCACGTGATGCAATCGGAGAAGAGTCCTACGCTGATTTTAAGAAATACGACGTGGGTGATATTCTCGGTGTGGAAGGATATGTTTTCCGTACCATGATGGGTGAAATTTCCATTCATGCGGAAAAGGTTACCCTGCTTACCAAATCTCTGCAGATTTTACCCGAAAAATATCACGGCCTCACCAATACGGATATGCGTTATCGTCAGAGATACGTGGATCTGATTATGAATGAGGATGCAAAAAATACCTTTATCAAGAGATCCAAAATCATCAGCACCATTCGTCGTTATCTTGACGATCAGGGCTTTATGGAGGTGGAAACTCCGATGCTGGTTGCTAATCCCGGCGGTGCGGCTGCACGTCCTTTTGAGACTCATTTCAATGCACTTGATGAGGACTTAAAGCTTCGTATTTCCCTCGAACTTTACTTAAAGAGATTAATTGTCGGCGGACTTGAAAGAGTATACGAAATCGGCCGTGTTTTCCGTAACGAAGGTGTGGATACCAGACACAATCCGGAATTTACGCTGATGGAGCTTTATCAGGCATATACGGATTATTACGGAATGATGGACTTAACCGAGAACATGTTCCGTTATGTGGCACAGGAAGTGCTCGGTACCACGAAGTTTATGTACGGTGATATTGAAATCGATTTCGGAAAACCGTTCGAGAGACTGACCATGACGGAAGCCGTAAAGAAATATGCGGGTATCGATTTTGACGATCCGAATCAGGTTCCCGATACGGAAGCAGCGAAAAAGCTTGCAAAAGAGCATCATATTGAATTCGAAGAGTTCCACAAGAAGGGCAATATTCTGAACCTCTTCTTTGAAGAATACTGTGAGAAGGAGCTGATTCAGCCCACCTTTATCATGGACCATCCGATTGAGATTTCTCCTCTGACCAAGAAGAAACCTTCCGATCCTTCCAAGGTAGAGCGTTTCGAGCTGTTCATCAACGGATGGGAATTCTGCAACGCGTATTCCGAGTTAAACGATCCCATTGATCAGAGAGAGCGTTTTGCGGCGCAGGATGCCAATGCGGCAGCAGGCGATGAGGAAGCGGAGCACACCGATGAGGACTTCTTAAATGCGCTTGAGGTTGGTATGGCACCGACCGGTGGTATCGGCTATGGTATCGACAGACTGACGATGCTTCTGACAAACAGCCCTGCGATTAGGGATGTGTTGCTGTTTCCGACTATGAAGACACAGAAGGAGTAAAGCCTGTAAAATCAAGGACTTCAGCGAAAAAATAGTATTCACTTACTCAAATGGTTACTCATTCGGTATTGAAATAGAGTAAATAATAACGTTTCACAACGATTAATCACAAGACACCATTCTTCATTTAAGGATGGTGTCTTTATTTTGTAGTTGATGGAGCAGTTTCCAAAATTTTTTTTCCCTTAATAATGGTAGTAGATGTGTTTTAAGCGAAAAAAGAGACCACCGGAGCGTACCTTAAACATATGGAACCGTCACGAATTTGCTATGGCAGGACTTGGTGAAAAGAGTAGGATAATTGCGATGATCAAGCATTTTGGGAGGTGCTTGAAATGGAGCAGACAGAGGGTTGCCCGAGGGTATGCTGATTGTGATGTATGGAGTATGTTTTCATATTTGCAGGAACTGATGCCTGACATGCTCCGGCATTTGAAGGATAATCGCCATGGTTCACCGGGTTACCTTGGGGAGAATTATACAAATGAAGATGGGATCCTTGTGAATGATACCTGTCATGCCGAATGGGATAAAATACTCGATCGGATGATTTTTCTTTGGAGAGAAACCGAAAAAGAAACCTGCTCTAAAAAGAATCCATATGAAGATGAGTATATGAAAGCATTGCCTGATCGTGAAAAACAAGGGAAATAATATAATATGGCGAATGGAAATCATATTCGCCGAAGTCACCGGATTCATCTACGAAAATACTTAGTTCTTTCATATGCACTAAAATCTCAAAAAAAATAGCGGGTGTCTTACCCGCTGTAAAGTGGACCCGGGTCTTTCGACCAGCCCAAGAGACATTATAATCTCTTTCTCTAAATAAATAGTAGCATTTTGGGTCAGATTATGCAAGTCATTTTAAATTTTGAAAATCCCGGAACAAATAATAATCTGAATTGTTTAATGTTCTATGAATTCTCCAAAAAGGGAAAAATGCCGTATAAATGGAGAAATGCATAGAATACCATAAAAAAATCTCCAAATATAAAGCAAATATTGACTGTAATTGGTGCGCGTGATATTCAAACCATATTACCTAGATGTTACTAAGAATATCAAATTGAATGTAGCAGCGGATCATGGCTTGAGATAGTAAGATCAGAATAATGATTGGAAACCAAAGGTTTGAAGGCTGACTCGTGTTTTTACAGGGTCAGCTTTTCCTTGAATAGAAATACTAGGTTGACACTAAGCAAATATTCTATTATCCTTACCTCAGAATCTACTATTAGGAGGAATCACCATGAGCACAGATAACCTATACCAGCGTGTCATTGAAGTCTTTAGGAAAACAGGCTCTGTAAAGAAAACTGCAGAAACAGTCGGAACTACTTTAGTTCGTGCTCAGAGGATTCTCATTACCGAAGGGCTTTGGAGCAGCCCGACTTCGGAGAGAATTTTGGATCTATACCGAATGGGTAAAACGGTTCCGGAGATTGCCGGAGAACTGTTCATTTCGGAGAAGACCGTGCAGGCATATCTGCCGTATACTCGGACGGATAAAGGATATGGTGGAGATGAGCGCTCCA
>Ga0247611_10008108_pt1 | contig 13023 bp, 9 predicted proteins | sample 177DNAGHGhighgp2_FD_192422 | JGI IMG/M metagenome (GOLD analysis project Ga0247611, IMG submission 192422) | Sheep rumen microbial communities from Palmerston North, Manawatu-Wanganui, New Zealand - 1770 DNA GHGhigh gp2 | ecosystem: Host-associated > Mammals > Digestive system > Stomach > Rumen ... | reverse complement strand
CGATTTTTGAAGTCTTCAGATACTCAAAAGTCCTGCGGTTATTGAAATCGATCCCGCAGTCAGAAACCATCTCAGAGAAGCTTAGGCCTACGCCGAAAGGTTTCATGAATTCTCGGTAAGACATGGTGGTGATGCCAGCCATCGGCCCCAGGAGAACGCGCTTTTTGATTTCGACGTCCCCAACCTTAAACATATTGGCCCTCCAAGACACAGGCGGAGCGCTTCCGCTGATTATCAAAGGCGAGGATTGGCGCCGGTCTATTCTTTAGGGTTTGCTTCCAACTCAAGCAAGTCCGTCTCCTTGTTTTTTGGTTAACGACGCGAAAAGAAAAACGGCCACAAGAAGCGAGTGAATTCCAATTACGTTTTTCGTCACTCAAAACTCTTGTGGCCATAGTTTGCCGTCAGTAAACGCCCTTACTCTTTAGAAGAGGTGTTCTCCTCCTTGGCGGACTCCTCAGGCTTCGGTTCTTCGGCCGGTTTTTCAGCCTTTGGTTCTTCCGCAGGCTTATCGGCGTCAGGAAGACGACCGTTCTTGCAGAGGTATTCAATCTCCTCGGCGGTGATGGTTTCCTTATCGAGGAGGCGTTCCGCGACGAGGATCACTTGATCCTTGTGCTCAAGGAGAAGCTTTTCGGCGTTCGCGTGAGCTTCTTCGATGATCTTGCGAACGGCTTTGTCGATCTCAAAGGCCACCTGGGTGGAGAAGTTCCTTTGGGTATTCGCATAGTCGCGGCCGAGGAAGACCGATCCGGTATCGCGCTCATATTGGATTGGGCCGAGCTCGCTCATACCGAATTCCGTAACCATCAAACGAGCGAGCCTGGTGGCTTCGGAAATGTCGTTAGAAGCGCCCGTCGAAACGTCCTGGAAGAAGATCTCTTCGGAGGTGCGGCCGCCCAAAAGGCCCGTGATTCTGGCGATCAATTCGTTCTTGGTCATCAAGAAACGGTCGTCTTCCGGGGTCATGAGCACGTGCCCACCGGTGTTGCCGCGCGGGACGATCGTGATCTTCTGCACCTTATCGCTATAAGGCAGATTGATGCCGATGACGGCGTGCCCCGCTTCGTGGTAAGCAACCTGCTTGCGCTCTTTCTCCGACATGCCTTTAGAAGATTTGGCAGGGCCAGAGATGCGGCGGTCGATAGCCTCATCAATATCCGCAAGGGTGATCGCGCTCTTGTTTCCGCGGACAGCCAGGATTGCAGCGTCGTTCAAAACGGAATCAATATCCGCGCCGGAGAAGCCGACGGTACGCTTGGCAAGCGCATCGAAGTCAACGCTCGGATCGATGCTCTTTCCTCTGGCGTGGACACGGAAAATCGCTTCACGCCCCGCCCGGTCTGGCAAAGAAACGGTGACGGTGCGGTCAAATCGACCAGCACGACGAAGCGCGGGGTCGAGGACATCGTCACGGTTGGTCGCGGCGATGACGAGGATGCCGGAATTGGCTTCGAAACCATCCATTTCGACGAGCAACTGGTTCAGGGTTTGCTCGCGTTCGTCGTTGCCGCCGCCCAAGCCGGCGCCACGCTGGCGACCGACGGCGTCGATTTCATCGATGAAGATCAAACACGGGGCCGTGGCCTTGGCCTGGTGGAACATATCGCGGACGCGGCCTGCGCCAACGCCGACATACATCTCGACAAAGTCGGAACCGGAAATGCTGTAGAAAGGAACGCCAGCTTCGCCAGCGACCGCTTTGGCCAACAGGGTTTTACCCGTGCCAGGCGGGCCGATCAAAAGGATGCCTTTAGGCAAACGGGCCCCCAATTTGGAGTATTTCTTCGGGTCTTTGAGATATTCGACGAGTTCGACCATCTCCTGCTTTTCTTCTTCACAACCCGCGACATCGGTGAATTTCACCTTCGTATTGTCCGCGCGGCGCGCAGGGGATTTGTTGAAGCTGGTGATGCCATCGCGTCCGCCGCCTACGGCGCGGCTAAGGCGCGAGAAGAGGAAGATCGCCACGATGACGGTGATGCCGGTCATGATGATCGTGGGTCCCCAAGTGTCCCACCAGCTGACCTGGAAGGCATCGGAAACAGTGTAATAGAAGAGTTTGGCTTCGGCGTTGTTTCCACTATCGATGGCCCTTTGGCGCCCTTGGTTGACACGGGAAGTAAACATCGAGGAATAAGAAAGGTGCTTGACGGTCGAAACCGTTCCGCCGTCATCGACGGAAATCACGAATTCGGAGTTCCACTTCTCGGCTTCGATGCGGACGGTGAAGGCGCCGGTTTTTCCGGTGTTCACATTGAAGTAGCGGCCGGTGACGCCGACAGATTTGTAGCTTTCGGAAACGGAATAGCTGCGAAGGATGTGGGTTTTGCTCGCGTCGTTGTTACGATAGTCTTCGTAAGAAAGCAGCTTCACTTCGGCTTCGCTTCCGGAGGTGTCGACATAGGTGCCAATATAGTCATCCAAAACGGATTCGGCCCACGTTTCGGTGGTGTTGAATAGGTTGCCAACGATCAGGTAAACGAATAGCCCGACCAAGGCGAGGCCCAAAATGTACGGGAGGATATACCCGATTATGCTTCTTTTTTGCTTTCCGTCATTCATGCTGCTTGCTTTCCTTTCGTCTCAACCCGCCTAAGCGGAGTATCTCCGCGCGGTTGCGTAAAAAATCTAAACGCGCGGAGAAAGATGTCAATCGTATTGCTTACTGCTCTTTGTCCTCAATGTGCATCTGAAGGATGGAGGAATGGTATTCCTGGAAGTGCTCGCGATAACGCGGGACATAGACGATCTTCCCATCCTTATTCACGAATACAGGCCAGACATACCTTAGTTTTACCGGCATTTTCCAAGAAGAATAGGCTTCGAGGACGTTCATCAGGTAGCCAGCGAAAACGAAGGTGTCCGCGGGCAAGGCGGTGCGGATGGTCAGGGGGTAGTCGCTTTCTTTGATGAAGCGGTCTTCCGCGCCCATGGAGAAGTCGAGGTCGAATTGCTCCGTGGAGAGTTTGCCCGGTTTTTCCAACGTGTAGCTATAGGGCAATTTGTCAAAGCGTTTTCCCAAAAAGACGACATCGTATTGTTTCACGAGATGGGTGTTGCCTTTGAGTTTATAAACGGCGCTGGCTTGGGGGGTCAGAAGGAATTGACGGATCTTTTGGATGTCTTCGTCGCCAAGGTGAACCTTCGCGTCCCCAGAGTTAACGAAACGGATGAGCGTCGCGGAGAAATCGTCCCTCGGCAAGGCGAAAAGCGCGCGGATTTCGAGTTCTTCGCTTCGCCCGGCCTTCTCTTGAAGCTCGGAGCTGAGACGGAGTTGGTTCTCGTTTTTCGCCTGCATTTCCTCTTCCAAACGGCCACGGTCGATCTCGTTGAGGTCGGCGATTTCCTGACGGATGGGATCTTGGACATGGAAGGCCTCGAAGGCGTCGCTGCGACGGGAATAAGGCACCTGATTCTCGCGGTTATATTCCACCAAGTCTTCGTGGGAATAGTGAATTAACGGGCGGACGACGACCATCCCGCGGACGGTGCGGATTTCAGAGAAGCTGGTCTCTTCGAATTTGTTGAGCCTCTTCTGGCGGAGGTAATCCGCGAGCAAATCATCCTGCTGATGGGCGAGATAAAGCGCCTTGGCGTCGTATTTCTTATAGATTTCCTTGAAGAAGTCGTAACGGGTCTTCCTCGCCCAAGCCTTGAAGTCTTGCCCTTCGTGGTATTGCTTCTCTTCGGGAAGTTTAGCCGCATCCAAAAGCTCAAAAGGAAGGCCTTTTTCTTTGCAGAAAGCCTCCAACCCGGCGAAATCGGCGGGGGAAGAATCGAATTTGTGATAGTCCAAAGAAACGACGACGGGTTTGGCGCCCTTCTTCAAAAGCATATCCAGCAAGGCCATGGAATCGGCACCATAGGTGCAAGCGACCAAATACGTCGCTTCGGGATCAAGGGTGAAGTTGAACATTTTCGTCTGTCCTTTCTTTGACTTCGTCGGAGAGGATCCGATAGAGCTCCCCGGCTTGGTCTTTATTCGCAAACGGCCTGGTTTCCAGCACTTCCGCGGTGACGGTGTGGCGTCCTAAGTAGAGGACCAGCTTGTCCCCGGCGACGACTTCGGAGGAGGGTTTGCCAACCTTGCCATTGATGAGGACATCCCCATCGTCGCAAAGCTCTTTGGCGACCTCTCTTCTTTTCACCAAACGGGAGACTTTTAGGAACTTATCCAGCCGCATGCTTAGTAAAGTTTATCACAATCCCTTAAGGTATTGTGCGGTGTTTCTCATAAGTTCGATGCGTCGCCTTCATCATCTTTTCTAAAGTGATAAGCCATTCGCCCTTCTTGAACAAAGAAAGCCTAAGTTTCTTGCCCGAGAAGGAAACCTTGAGGGTCTGCAAGAACGGGACCAACGCGTCGAATAGCTCGGTGGCGATTCCATCGACGCGGGTGAATAGCGGGCTCATGTCCACGTCAATCCGATCGGGCTGTTCGGTGATGGTTTCAAACTCCTCGTGCTCGCTTAAGAGGTCGATGCGTTTCTTGGAGATCAGCAGGTTGACCTCAGGCGGAACTTTGCCATAAATATCACGGATTTTTTTGGAAAACGCCGCGATTTCCCCATCGGATTTAGCGTCTTCAAGTTCTTGATAGAGTTCCAACTTGTCGCCTTTTGAGGCGTATTCGGCGGGAATATAGGCATCGATGGAAAACATCTTTTTCGCCTTGGGCGGCTCCGGTTCGACACCCGTCTTCCTGGCCTCGACGGCCTCGTTAAGCATCTTCAAGTAAAGGTCAAGGCCCACCGAATCGATGAAGCCCGCTTGCTCGGGGCCGAGGATGTCGCCCGCTCCGCGGATCATTAAGTCGCGTTGGGCGATTTTGTATCCCGAACCCAGCTCGGTGAACTCCTGAATGGCCGTCAATCGTTTCTGGGCCTCATCGTTCATCTCTTTCCGTTCACGATAAGTCAGATAGGCGTAGGCGATGCGGTTGCCGCGCCCCACCCTGCCTTTGATTTGATAAAGCTGCGCCAAACCAAAGTGGTCGGCGTCTTCGACGATCAACATGTTCGCGTTGGGGACGTCGATGCCGTTTTCGATGATGGAAGTGCAGACCAAAAGATTCACGGAGCCTTCATAGAATCGTTCCATGACGTCTTCCACTTCCTCTTTGTCCATCTTCCCGTGGACGACCCCGACTTCCGCGCCAGGGATCTTGGCCGCCAAGCGGTTGGCGACCGCGTAGATGCTTTCGACTTTGTTATGGACGTAATAAACCTGGCCGTGCCTCGCCAATTCCCGTTCGATCAATTCTCGTATGACATCCTCTTTGAAGGGGGTGACATAGGTTTGGATCGGCATGCGGAAAGCCGGCGCGGTGTTGATCTCCGACAAGGGCCGAATGCCCACTAAAGACATCTGCAAGGTCCTGGGGATCGGCGTAGCCGAAAGGGTCAAAACATCGACGTTCCGTTTGATTTCCTTGATCCTTTCTTTCTGTTCGACGCCGAAGCGCTGCTCTTCGTCGACGATCAATAGACCAAGGTCTTTGAAGGAGATTTCTTTGGATAGTAGGCGGTGCGTGCCGATGGCGAAGTCGATTTTCCCTTCCGCTAGAAGCGCGGCGGAGGCCTTTTGTTCTTTTTCGGGAACCAGGCGAGAGAACAACGCCAAATGGACCCCGTATTGCCCAAACCTTTCCGCGGCCACTTCATAATGCTGCCTCGCCAAAAGGGTGGTCGGGCAGAGCAATGCTACCTGCTTCCCCGCGGATATCGCCTTGAAGGCGGCGCGGAAGGCCACCTCGGTTTTGCCAAATCCGACATCCCCGCACAGGAGGCGATCCATGATCAAGGGCTTTTCCATGTCGGCCTTAATGTCATCCAAGGCTTTTTGCTGATCGGGGGTCAGAGTATAGGGGAATTCGTCTTCGAAGGGTTTTTGCAATTCGTCATCCGGCGGGAAGGCAAACCCGGCGGACTTGGCGCGGTCGCCATATAAGGAAACGAGGCGATCCGCCAATTCGTTGACGCGGTCTTTGATCTTGGCTTTCCGTTTTTCCCAATCGTGGGTGGAAAGACGGGAGAGCTTGGGTGCGACCCCTTCTCTTCCGGCGTATTTCCGGACCAAACGGAATTGTTCCAAAGGAACATAGAGGAATTCGTTGTTCGCGTAGGCCAGATGGAGGTAATCCCGGTGCACGCCTTCGCTTTCGATGGTTTTGATGTCGAGGAACTGGCCGATCCCGTTATATTCGTGGACCACGTAATCGCCCGGCTTCAACTCTTCATAGCTCCGCAGCACCGTGCCTTCTTTGAATCTGGAAACGAATCTGGAGGCGACGGATTTATGACGGAAAAGCTCCGCAGAGGAGATGAAGGCGATGCGCAAAGAAGGGATCTCAAACCCCTCGGAAATCGCGGTTTCTTGGATGCCGAGTTTCCCTTCCGGAAGCTGAAAACCCATTGTTTTCTCGTACGGAATCCCGTTTTCTTCCAATAAAGAAATAACCGCGGACCGCTGCTTGGCGTCAGGCAAAGAAAGCACAACCTTGTCGTTCATCGCCAAATAGCTTTGAACCGACGGCAGAACAGAGGCGATGGAAGTCCCCGTCAAAGAAATCTTGTGGGCTTGGAAACGATGGTCGTCGCCCGAAGTAGAGAAGGGCGTCGAATAGATGACTTTGGTCTTGGGCTTTAAGGCGTCCCCGATATCCATATAGGCGCGGCAGCCAGGGAGGAGCCTTCCTTCCAAATAGAGCTCGCGATAAAAGCCCTCGGCCTCATGGATCAGGCGGCTAGAGCCGTCATAGAACGCGTCTTTCGATGTAACATAGATGATTTCCGGGGAGAAATACTCCAAAACCGAATGCGGGCGGGCGCAGGCGAAACCATAGTATTTATATAGATCGCTGCGATAGGTCTTCCCGACGATGTCTTCCATCGCCAAAGAAACCGAGGCGCGGAACATATCCATCCATTTTTTGCCCGCCTGATCTTTTAGCTTGCCTTCTTCTTCAATGGCGTCGCTTGCCCTTTGGGCAAAGGAGGTGATCTCCTCGTCGCTTAGCAGCATGTCCGTGGCTGGCAGGATCAAACATTCTTTCAAATTGCCTTTGCTTTGTTGGGTTCTAACGTCGAAGAGACGGATCGATTCGATCTCGTCGTCGAAAAATTCGATACGGATGGGGTCGAGGGAAGAAACCGAATAAATATCCAATATGTCCCCGCGTGAAGCGTATTGGAGGGACCGTTCCACCTTGCCCACGGCCTGATAACCGATGTCCAGCAGATCCGCCTTCAACTGCCTAAAATCGAGATGATCCCCGATTTTTAGTTTCAGGGTCTTCTTTTTAAAGAGGGCGGGGTCAGGCAGATAACGAAGGAGGGCCCCAGGATGCGTAACAAGGATTTTTCCCTTTTTGTCCGCGGTGATTTGCCCCAAGGCATAAAGACGTTGGGAGAGCAGTTCGCGGGAGCTGGCAAGCGTCTCCGCGCGGAGCAATTCGTCCCCGGGGAAGAAGGCAACATCCTCCTCGGAAAGGAAGTTCAAAAGGAACTCATAAAGCCGTTGGGCGGAATATAGGTTTGCGGCGATTAATGCATAATTTCGCGGCTCTTTTTGATAAATCGAGGCAAAAAGGAGTCCGGTTCCGAGGGTTTCTTCCACGACGAAAGACCCCTTCTTCTCAAGGAGGGGGGAGGTAATGGGCAACGAATAAATCTGATCAAGCAGTTCTTTCAATGTGCCCCTCCTTTTGATTGTAGTGGTTCATCGCGTAGTCCCAACCGTTAAGCAAGTAGTCGCGAATCGCCTTCGCGGCCTCGCCTGCTGCGGATTCGACTTTTTCTTTTTCTTCGCCCTTGGGCTTGGTCAACACCCAGTCAACCCCGGAGAATGGAGGTTCTCCGATGCCGATGCGGATACGCTTAATGCGGTCCGTGCCCAGCAAATCGATGATGTTCTGCATGCCTTTATGCGCGCCGGAACTTCCAAAAGGACGCAGGCGGATGCGGCCCGGTTCAATGGCCATGTCATCATAGATGACGAGCACGTCTTCCGGGCTCAATTTATAAAAATCCATCGCGGCGCGAACGGATTCCCCGGATAAATTCATGAAGGTTTCGGGCTTCAAAAGCAGAATCGGCTCAGCAAACGAGGGGTTCTTCACCAAGGCATAGATTCCTTTGAATCCGGAGCGGTCAAAATCAGCGCGGCACATTTCCGCGAATTGGTCCAACGCCAAATAACCGGCATTGTGCCTCGTTCCTTCGTATTCCCGTCCGGGGTTTCCTAAACCGACGATGAGATTCATGTTGTCCGATTTATGCCTTAGGGGTCCCGTTTTCGATGCTTTGCATAACGCCGATGATACGGTTCACGCCGGCTTCGTCGCTATATTCAAAAGGGGTTTCTTTAATGGTCGTGAGGAAATCGACATCGGTCTTCCCGTCGGTTTCGCGTTTGGCTTGGGAAATGCCGATGTTGAACATGAGCTTTTGGATCGGGCCGAGCTTTTGATAATCAAATCCGCCGCGCAATTGATAAAAGCGGAGATGATACATATCCAAAAGGTTCGCGGAGATCAGGTTGTTCCGCGACTCCTTGGTAGCGAAGGACATCCCGACTGCGAAAACGATGACGTTTTTCTCAGACATCTCGTCCCACCGCCCAAGGAAATCATCGATCCCTTGGATTTGGCTGCCGAGGATCCAGCCACCGAAAACGATAGTGTCATAGTCTTCGAAGTTGATCTTTTTAAATTTTCCTTTTTTAAGCGGGACGGCCTCGGTCTGGAAAGCCTTGGCGATCTTTTCGGCGTATTCTTTCGTGCAGCCGGTGTTGGATTTATATAAAACTAGGGTTCGCATAGCGAAATAATCGTATCACATCGTCCTTCGCAATTGGATTGCAAACGCATATACTAATCCGCGAATGAAAGCGAAAGACTGGTTTTTGGAATTTGGTCGCGGCGCCGTATTGGGCACCGGAATCCTCCCGGGCGTCTCCGTCGGGACGGTTGGAATTATCGTCAATGTATATGATCGGCTCATTGAAGCTATCAGCTCTTTGAGGAAGGATTTCAAACGCTCGTTTTTGACCTTGCTCCCCATCGCTTTAGGCTGCATCGTTTCCGCGGTGGCGCTTCTCGTGTTTTGGAAGAAGCTGGCCTATGTCTATTTCCCCTTCATCGTCATTGGCGCTTTAGCTGGTTTTGTAGTGGGCGGGTTGCCTGTGATCACAAAAGAATTGCGTGGAGAAAAGTTGGGTTTTGCGGACTTTGGAAGGATTTTGATAGGGTTTTTGCTGGCTGCTTCGATTGGCGTTCTTTCCTTCCTTTCCGCCGCGGGGATTATAAAAATCAATTTGGATTTCCAGGCCGCATTTAATGCCCCATTCCAGTCTTGGTGGATCTTCTTCGTTGTGCTTTTCGTCGGTTTCTTAGCGGCGGTCGCCTGCTTGATTCCGGGTATTTCTGGCTCAATGGTTCTCTTTATTTTTGGTTTATATAACCCTGTCGTTAACCTATTTATGAACCAATATGATGTGGAAGGAAATATCGTCAACGAATCGATCTTCCACGATAAATCGAAAATGGGTGGCGGACTATTGATTATCCTTGTTTTGCTCATCGGGATCTTCGTGGGTTTGATCGCCGTTTCAAAAGCGATGAAATCCCTTCTCGAGAACCACAGAAGAGGGACTTTCGGGGTCGTCCTTGGCTTCGTCCTGGGTTCGCTCGTATCCATGTTCGTTAACAACGACATGCATGGCGTTTACGTTAACCCCCACACCAACCAATGGTGGCAGTTCGTCGCCGGCGTCGTTCTTTTCCTCGGCGTGGCCGCTTTGACATTTTTTGCTATCAAAAAGGCGGAAAAACGCGCTCTTATATCCGAAATGAAATAATGCGTTAGCACGCGCAAAAATAATTTCTCGGCGCTTTTCTATTGACGAAAAAAGGTCTAGAAGAAACAATAATGGTACACAAGAAATAGGAGTATTTTTATGCCTCGCACCCCTGCGCAAAACCAAGCGATCAAGGACCGCCGCCGCGGTAAGCTTTTGGAAGCCGCCATTAAGGTCTTTGCCCGCCTTGGCTATGACGAGGTCTCTGTCGACTCCATTACCAACCAAGCCCGGTGCTCCCATGGTCTTTTCTATCATTATTTTGATTCTAAAGAAGACGTGTTCCGCGCTTTGTATAACGAAATCATCCTTCCGCTGGACCTTTTCGCCCAAGACAAAGCGGCCGTCGCCGAGAATTTCCCCAAGGCTTTTGGCAAGATGATCAAAGACATTGAGACCGCCGATCAGCGCACGATGTTGATCATCCAAGTCGTCATCCGTGCCCGCGAAGCCCGCACCATCGACCGCGCAAATACGGATATCCGCGTCCGCTTCGATCCGATTCTCACCTATGAATCCGCGATCATCGAATCGCAGAAAAAGGGCGTGTTCGTCGATGGCGATCCCCATCAGTTGGCGCTGATCCTCGCCGCGGTCTTCTATTGCTCCGCCATGGCGGTCATCGAGAAAAACGGTCTCGTCATCGCGTCGGATTCGCTAGAACAACTGTTCACGAAGAAATAACGAACGGCCTGCGAAAAGCGGGCCTTTCTTTTGAAAACAGATGAATGGCCCCGCTCTTTTTGGGATAATAGGCGAGTCATTATATGAAAGTCCTTCTAGATCACGCCGCTTATTCTCCTGATTTCAAAACCCCGGGTTATGGGCAAACGCCCGCCCTCGCTTCTTTCGCGGGGAAAACGCTTTTGGAGGCCCAAATTTCTCTGCTTTTGTATGGTGGGGCAGACGAGATTGTCGTTTTGCTTCCAAAAGGGGCGGATAAGAGTTCGTTTCCCGAAGGAAAGCAAATCAGATACGTCTATCTCAAGAAGCCCCTAGGAGGTGGAGGCTCCCTCGCCAAAGTCGCCGCATCTTTGGGAGAGTTTTTGTTCGTCCCCGGCAACCTCCTGCCGTGCCTTGATCTTTCGCGTTTCTGCAAAGCCCATAACAAAGGCGATGGCTTCTTAACGCTTTTCGCGCAGCCAAAGCCTTATCCGGAAACGGAAGACATCGTGCTCTCCCCGGATGGGAAACACGTCTCCGCCATCATGCCCAGAGGCGCGGATGGGCGCGCGGACTTTAATTATCAAAATCTCGTGCCGCTTGATCTGTGCTTCGTGTCTTCTGACCTATCCGAAACCTTCGACCCTGAGGAAGAGGAGCCCTTCCCGTTCCATGACGGGGTGTTGCTCCCGACCGTCGAATCGGGCCTCGCCTGCTACTATTCTTCCCCGGAAATCGTCCATCGCTTGGATGACGAGGGCCTAATCCCCGCGGAAAAAGACTATCTTTCCGGCCGCATGGAGGCCCGCAACCTCAAGAACCATCAACGGGCCATCTTTTTGGATCGCGATGGGACCATCAACGTTTTCGGCGACTATGTCGTCCGCCCAGAGATGCTGACCCTGCTCCCCTTCGCCTCGGAAGCCATTAAGAAAATCAATGAATCCCCTTATCTTTGCATCTGCGCCACCAATCAACCCCTCGTTGCTCGCGGGGAAGCGAGTCTAGCCCAGGTCAACGATATTCATGCCTATATGGGTAAGTTGCTCGGGGCGGAAGGCGCGTATTTGGACGCTTTGTATGTCTGTCCGCATTTCCCGAAAGAACATTTCCACGGGAAGGGCGATGATGCTTATTTGATTTCCTGTTCCTGCCGAAAACCGAAGATCGGGATGCTAGAAAAGGCCAAAGCCGCCTTCAACATCGACCTAACGAAATCCTATTTCATCGGCGATACCCTCCAAGACGTGCAAACCGGAATCAACGCCGGGGCGCACCCCCTCCTCGTCACCTGCGGGGATCCTCGCCCGGCGAAAAAGTGCGCGGACGCCGTGCCTGAAGCCGCCTTCTCCACCACGCTAGAAGCCGTCGAATACATTCTTAAATAAGGCTCTTGCATTACCAATAATCTCTTTTCTCTTCTTTTTTCTCTTTCTTGTTCTAAGAACAAGGGTGGCTGTGTTATCATTATCGACGTCGGGGTAATGCCCCACATATGTCATTAGGAGGAAAAAATGGCAGATAAGAAGTACGTCTACTCCTTCAAGGAAGCCCACGAGCTCAAACTCGGCAAGGAAATCCTTGGCGGAAAGGGCTTCGGTCTGGCCGAGATGACCGCCGCCGGGGTTAACATCCCCGCCGGTTTCACCATCTCCACTGAAGCCTGCACGCTCTACTACGAATCCGGGAAAGCCATCCCCGATTTCGTTTGGGAGGACATCGTGGCCCACGTCCACGAAATCGAAAAACTGAATGGCAAGAAATTCGGCGGCGGCAGCGGCATGCCCTTGCTCGTCTCCGTCCGTTCCGGCGCCCGCACGTCCATGCCGGGCATGATGGACACCATCCTCAACCTCGGCACCAACGACAAGACCGTCTTGGAACTCGCCGAAGCTTCCGGCAACGAGAGGTTCGCTTGGGACTCCTATCGCCGTTTCTGCTTGATGTTCACGAACATCGCAAAGGGCCATCCGCGCACCGAGATGGACAGGATGCTCGACGAACTCAAGGAAAAGAAGGGCTACAAGCTTGACACCGAAGTCAAGACCGAAGAGCTCAAAGAGCTCGTCAAAGCCTACAAGGAATACTACAAGAAGGTCTTTGGCGAGGAATTCCCGCAGGATCCGTATGTTCAGCTCAAAGAGGCCGTCGCGGCCGTCTTCCGCAGCTGGGACAACCCCCGCGCCAACGTCTATCGTCAGATGAACGGCATCCCCTACGAATGGGGCACCGCCGTCAACGTCCAGTCGATGGTCTTCGGCAACATGGGCGAAGATTCCGGCACTGGCGTCGCCTTCTCCCGCTCGCCCTCGACCGGCGAAAAGAAGATCTACGCCGAATTCCTTCCCAACGCGCAGGGCGAAGATGTCGTCGCTGGCGTCCGCACCCCGCTGCACATCGATGAGCTCGCGCGCCGCATGCCCGAGGTCTACAAAGAGTTCATGGCCACCATCACCCGCATGGAAAACTATTTCCACGATATGCATGATATGGAATACA
>Ga0247611_10008107_pt1 | contig 13023 bp, 11 predicted proteins | sample 177DNAGHGhighgp2_FD_192422 | JGI IMG/M metagenome (GOLD analysis project Ga0247611, IMG submission 192422) | Sheep rumen microbial communities from Palmerston North, Manawatu-Wanganui, New Zealand - 1770 DNA GHGhigh gp2 | ecosystem: Host-associated > Mammals > Digestive system > Stomach > Rumen... | reverse complement strand
AAAGTCATCAGAGTTGAACGTGATGACGTCGAGTTAGCTGACGGTAAAAAATCCTTTAGAGAAGTAGCGAGACATCCCGGTGGAGTCGTAATACTTGCATTAAAAGATGAGAATACTGTACTTCTTGTAAAGCAATACAGATACCCGATAAAAAAAGCAGCTCTGGAATTACCCGCAGGGAAACTCGAACGTGGTGAAAATCCTGATTTGGCTGCAAAAAGAGAACTTGAAGAAGAAACAGGTTATTATGCAAATAAATGGAGTTCTTTAGGTTATATTAATACTACTCCGGGTTTTTGTGATGAAAAATTATATCTTTATAAAGCTGAAGATTTAAAATTTGTAGGTGCCCACCCTGATGATGGTGAAATTATAAAAGCAGTTGAAGTGCAAATTCCGGAATTAATACTTAAAATAAAAAGCGGCGAAATTAATGATGCAAAAACTTTGTGTGCCGTATTAAGAGGATTACACTAATGATTAAAATGGTTGCGACTGATATTGACGGAACAATTTTGGGAAACAATTTTGAGTTTAGTCCGGCTGTTATTAATTGTATAAAAGACTTGACAAATAAAGGAATAAAAGTTGTTTTGGTAACAGGCAGAATGCATCTTGCAGCACTAAAACTTGCAAAAAAATTAAACATAACAACACCTATTGTTTCATACCAGGGCGGACTCATAAAAGAACAAAACGGCAATATACTGTATGAAAAAACATTAAATCCTGAACGAGCTAAAGAAGTTATAAAATGGGCAAAAGAAAATAATATCCATATAAATCTTTATATGGATGATTATTTGTATGTTGAAAATGATAATATTGCAATAAAAAGATATACAGGTGAAAGATTTATTCCATATGAAGTTTGTAATTTTGATGATTTAGAAATAAAAAATGTAAACAAGATTCTTGCAATAGATTTTGAAAATCCTGATAAAGTTACAGGATGGGTAGAATATTTAAAAAAACAGATGCCTGAATTGTATATTGTGAAATCTACTCCGTATTTTTGTGAAGTATCAAGTCCGGAAGCAAAAAAATCCTGTGCCGTAGAATTTTTAAGCAAATATTATAATATTAAAAAAGAAGAAATCTTATCAATCGGAGATCAGGATAACGATATAGAATTATTAAAAGCAGGCGGAATTGCTGTTGCGATGGGTAATGCGAGTGAAAAGCTCAAGGCATGTGCTGATTATATTACCGATAGTATTGATAATGACGGTTTTGTAAAAGCAATAGGAAAGTACGTTTAAATACCGTAATAATATATTTTGTAAGTGTTAATTAATTGAGAATTATTAAAAATTCTCAATTAATTACTTACCTGCTTACTTTCCGACTTTATATAAAAATAAATATTAAGAAATCTTAACAAATTTTGTTGAATAATTAAAGTTTTATACTAAGTATTTCGTAAATATATACAGTTACGACAAGGATATGTAAAAACGTACAAAAAACTAAAGAAAGGACAGGACAAATCTTATGGGTATGTCTGCATCACAAGCAAGACTTCTTAGTCTTACAGCACGATTAAGCGATAACGAACATTCCGGACAAGGGATTTCTTATTCAAAGATACGTCTTGCTAATCAAACTGAGCAAGCTAATAAAGATTATCTTAATGCCCTAAAGGCAACAAAATTGACTGTCCTCACAGGATTTAACGGCTCTGATGAAATTTATACAGACATTTCATATGCGTTAATGACAGGTTATAATACTATTGCAAATAATACGCAATATGTTGTTACGGATAAAAAAGGAAAAGTTCTTGTTACTCAAAAATTAGCAAAAGCTTTTGAAACAGGTAACGGCAATTTGAATGTATTTTTGGCACAAATGGGATATTCTCAATCAAATATTGATATTAAAGAATCCGGTGCTTCAGGAACTGAGGCAGATCATGCTTTGGCATATAAAGCAGTCCACGAGGCATGGGACCAATATTTGACATCCGTCGGACTTCATATCGGCGAAGACGAAGAACATGGACTTGATTTCGGATTTACTTCCTTCAGCAATACTCCGTTCGACGGTTATCCGACATATACTCTTACAGACTTAAATACCGGAGCTCAGGAAACAAAAGCCCTGAATTATGAAGGTACTAATAAAGAACAAAGAGATTTTTATGATTATGCAACTGCATTAACAGAAGCTTACTATGGAAAATCAGCTTCTGCCGAAATTTTAAAAACAGCAGCAACACCTGAAAATATCGGTTATATAAACTATTTGAAAAACATTTTCCAAAAAATGGCATCTTCAGGTTATTATACAGAATTATCCGAAAATAAAACTCTTAAAGATAACGCATGGTTTGAAGAACAATTACGACAGGGTAATTTGCAGTTAGAAATGTTCTCTGCCGTAGAAAGAGGTTTTGTATCTACTTCTATTGATTCGGATCAATCAATACAGGAAGTAACCGATGAAAGAAAAATTGCTTTAGTTGAACAAGATTACAAAAATAAACTTGCAAGCTTAGAAGCTAAAGATAATAAATATGACCTTGAACTGAGAAAACTTGATACAGAACATAAAGCTTTGGAAACAGAATATAATGTATTGAAAGATATAATTAAAAACAACGTCGATAAGTCATTCAAGACTTTCAACGGATAATAGTTTTAAATGATTCCTTTTCCTTTCCTTTAATTTCCTTATTTAAAAAATTCGTAACTTTTCCCCTACCGCTTTAATTTAAAGCGGTTTTCTTTTTTCTAATCCTTTTTACTACATAAGCCTGTCTAAGACAGAAGTAGATACATATTTAACCTTACCTGTATAAGGATTTCTACCTACCATCATTCTGCTTTCATAAATATCTTCATAGTTCAAATCCAAAGGTCTGTCTTTTGGTTTTTCACTAACTTGAACTAATGCCTTCTTTGCGTTTGTTGAAACTTTTTTTGCGGTTTGTTCAAAAAATGCAACAGAATTTGAATTAACTTCCGGTGTAACAATATTAACTTTCAACATTATTACCTCCTATACTATAATTACAAGACCATACGCAAATTATAGCAATAAAAATTATTTATGCAACAGATTAAAATAATTAAGCTGCAAGCCTGTCAAGACGAGAATTAATCTCCTTCAGCAAAACTTCATCATTGGCTTCCTGAGCAAATTTCTGTGCTTTATTTAAAAGCCCTCTTGCCTTGTTACTGCTGTTAAATCCAAGCATGATATCAGCAGCATTCAAATAATTTTGAGCAGCCTTCACAGGAGATTCAGCCTCAGTATAATTTTTTACGGCTTCAGAATAAGATTTTAATGCTTCCTGAGGTTCTCCAAATCTTTCATATGCTCTTGCAAGACTTGAAGATACAAATCCTTTAACTTTATGATTATCAGTTTCATCCGCAAGTTCTTTTGCTGTAGTTAAAAATTCAAAGGCATCATCTTCATACATATCAGAGAAAATATTTCCCATTCTTGCCAGAGATGTGGACTGTGCAGCTTTATTATCGCTTTCACCACCATAAGCAGCTGACACATAATAGTGATCCAAAGCAGGCTCTATTTGATTTACATTATCATAAATCTGTGCCATAGAATAATGTGCTCTGGTTTTAATATTATTGTCAGACGTATTTTTTAAAGATTTATGATAACTTTTTAATGCCTGAGCAGGATAATCATAATCATCATATATCTTACCTATTTCGTAGAAAATTTTTGACTGAGTTTCGGTATCTCCAATTTCATTTGCTCTTGCAAGCGCTTTTTGGAAATTTTCTATTGCTTTTCTTGGTTCTTTTGCATAGGCCAATTTTTTAGCTTGAATAAATAAGGATTTTAATTCGGTATCCTGCGGAATATAAACTTTTGTCTGAGGTTTTTCTTCTGCATTAAACGGATTTGCACCGGATACTTTACCTTCATCAATATTTTCTTCTATCTCTTGAGTAACCCCTTCAGTCTGTATTTCGTCAGTCTGAGTTTTAGGTTCTTCTGCTTTTTCCGCTCTTTGAGGGAATTTTACCAAAAATTGCGGATTCACTTCATCTTCATCATATCTGAAATTGATATCCTGCATAAACAGTGCATCAACCCAATTTTCAACCACTTTAGAATCTTTATCAAGAGTTTTTGAAATATAATTATCCAAAATAGAAGATGCATTTTTTAAATTTGATTTGATAAGTTTAGTATTTGGATTTTCTTTTACGACCTGTCTTTCTATTAATTCAAGATATCCGTCAACTTCCTCTCTTAATTCATCGGGAGTACCTATTGCCGCTTCCGTATTTTTAAAATCCTTTAAAATTTGAGCAATATTAATAGAGTTATTAACCCTGGCCGGTCTTACTTCTTGAGGAGGTTCTGTTCTGTGCGAACGTTGAGCATTAAGATACAATTCTTTTTGCCATTCCTGAGCCTCAACAGGAGAAGCATTTCTGCTGTATTCATCTCTCTCGGTATACAAAAGACCTTTGCTTCTGCCGTTTTGTGAAGCTTGTTCTTCACGCTGAGTTTGTGGTGAAGATGCTTCTTCATCTCTCTTAGGTCTTACATAGCCCTGTCCGTTGTTGCGGATGTAAGGTCGTTGATATATGTTACTAAGATTCAACCCCATTTAGTCTGATACCTCTAATTTTTACTACTACTCTTACGATACAACTATATAATAATTTTGTTGTTTCGTACTCATACTTTTGTATGAAATCTACATGTTTAATTTAAGTATTTTTTTTATAAAGTCAAAATTTTAACTCTTGAAATTTGGGATTCATAATATTTATTAAGCTTTTAAATCAAATTTGTTACAACAAAACAAAAAACCAATAATATACCATTTTATTATAAATCTTAATTTAAACATCTTTAATCCATCTATAATAATAAGCTGAATTTCCTAATTTTTTATATAATCCAATATAAGATGGCTGTTCTGAAATATTATTACTAAAATCATCATCTATTGCCTGCATATTTAAAATAGCTTGGCGAGATTCGCAAACAATTAATTTCCATTCGACTTTCGGAGCAAAATGTATAATAAAATCAAATTCTTCACCGGTACTATCTATGAAAATTACTTCTTGATTTGTTAAATTCAGATGTTCACAAACAAGTTCTCTTATAAATTTGATTATGTGTTCATTTTTTAATTTTAATTCTTCAAATTCCATTTTTAAAGTGGAAATTTTAGAAGTATTACCATTAATATTTAGGATAAAATTGTTATCACTTAACTCAATAATTTCATTATTCTTAATTTCAATATAATTATTTTTGATGAGTTTAGATATTTGTGATGAATTTAATACAAAATTTTTCATTATATTACCAACTACTTTAATATTATACATAATGTTCTTAATTAAGAACAACTTGTTCTTATATTAAAACAATAATAATTATTATGCAAGATAGTAAATTAAAATTACAAAAAGCAGTTGCGAAAATTATAAAAAAGTATAGAGGATATAAATCAATATCACAACTTTCTAATGAAATTGATTTAAGCAAATCAGTGTGGTCCGAATTAGAAAAAGGTAATAAGGATATCCAATTATCTACATTATGGAGAATTGCGGAAGCACTGGAAATTAGTGTATCTACTATAGTTACTGAAATTGAAGATATGTTAGGAAATGATTTTTCTTTTATAGAATAATTTAATAGGCAGCTTTATCAAATCAACATTTAAAATTTATAACATAAATTATTCCGCTTTAAATATATTTATTTTTATCCTAAACTTAAACTATGTTTGAGAGTTATGAAAAAATTTTAGAAGATTTATCAAAAGCTTCCCATCTCCGTTCGATAAGAGATTTTGATCAAAAAGAAGGCAAGTATATTTTTATAAACGGTAAAAAATTATTGAATCTTTCCTCTAATAACTATCTGAATTTTGCGGATAATGAGAGTATTACGGCAGAATTTCTCAAGGATACAGGTGCAAAATACACGTTTGGCAGCGCCTCTGCGAGATTATTGACAGGGACTTTACCTGTTTATAACGAACTCGAAGAATTAATAAGCAATCTTTTTCAAACAGAAAAAACATTATTATTCAATAGCGGATACCACGCAAATGTCGGAATTAACAGTACAATCGCAGGCTCAGGGGATGTTATTTTCTCTGATAAACTTAACCACGCAAGCATAATAGACGGGATGCAATTATCTAAAGGAAAGTTTTTCAGATATAAACATAATGATATGGAAAACCTTGAAACTTTGCTTATACGTGAGCGTTCAAATTATAAAAATGCGGTAATAGTAAGCGAAAGTGTTTTTAGTATGGATGGAGACATTGCCGATTTAAGAAAACTTGTAGAACTAAAGAAAAAATATAACTGTATACTGATACTTGATGAAGCACATGCTTTTGGGGTTTTTGGTAAAAAAGGCTTGGGAGTTTGTGAAGAACTTAATATAATCTCGGATATAGACTTGATTGTCGGGACTTTCGGCAAAGCTATCGGCTCAATGGGTGCTTTTGCAACCGGGAAAAAATCTCTTATTAATTATCTGACAAATAAAGCTCGCTCGTTTATATTTTCAACTTCACTTCCGCCAATAAATATTGCGTTTTCAAAATGGATAATAGAAAAGAAATTGCCACATACTTATGAAAAACGGATGAAGATGCTGCAACTCGGAAAGCAAATGGGCAGCGAAAGTCATATCGTACCTTATATTGTGGGTGAAAATGATAAAACAGTACAACTGAGTGAAATTCTTTATCAAAACGGATATTTTACGTTACCGATAAGACCGCCTACGGTACCTGTCGGAACGTCACGTTTGCGATTATCTCTTACATCAGATATTACACAAGAGGATTTAATAAAACTGAAAAAAATTCTTTTTGTATAGAATTTGCAAATCTGATATAATAAGACTATGAATGAGCAGTTAAAACAAACCTTAAAACTATTACCGTCTTTGCCGGGATGTTATATTTATTACAATAAAGATAATGAAATAATTTATGTCGGCAAGGCAAAAATTCTTAAACGCAGGGTTATGAGTTACTTTAACAGGAAACATCACGATAGTGTTAAGGTTAATATTCTTGTTTCTCAAATTGAACGGATGGAATATATTATTACAAACACAGAAGTTGAAGCTCTCATTTTAGAAAACCATTTAATAAAAAAACATAAACCTAAATACAATATTCTATTAAAAGACGACAAAAAATATCCGTATTTTCTTATAACAGATGAAGATTTTCCACGAATTACGGTAGTAAGGAAGAAAAATCTTAATCCCGAAAAAGGCAGATACTATGGTCCGTATACTGATGTAAGAGCTATGTATGCAACATTAGATTTTCTAAAAAAAATATTTCCGCTAAAACAGTGTAAAACGCCAAAATTTAAAGACCGTCCTTGCCTTTATTATCAAATAGGCAGATGTATGGCACCATGCCAGAAAAAAATCACAAGCGAAGAATATAAAAATCTTGTACATCAGGCGGAATTATTTCTTTCCGGTAAACAATCCGAACTGATTAAGCAGTTGGAAGAAGAAATGGCAAAATATGCAGCTTCCGAACAATACGAAAAAGCGGCAAGAATGAGAGACAGCATTGTTGATTTAAAGAAAACACTTGAAAAGCAAAAAGTCGTTTACGAAAACACCAAGCTAAATGAAGATATCATCTCTATGCTTAATGAAGACGGTATTTTTGCAATAGTAATACTCATGATAAGGGAAGGTCGTCTTATTGACAAAAAAGATTACACATATGATGTAGAAGCAGAAGACAGGGCAGAATTTTTTGCGACCTTCTTCAAAGAATATTATAATACCTTAGCACTGGAATTTCCTGACAGGATTGTATCGAATGAACTCGAAGCCGTTGGGGAAAAAGCTTTGTATGAAGAATGGCTCAACATAATTTCCGGCAAAAAAGTCAAAATCAGTTACGGGAAATCTGCTCAGGGGAAAGAACTTCAAATGCTTGCAGATAAAAATGCAAGAATAGTTTTAGATAATGCCAAAATAAAGAAAATGGTAAAAATTAACGAAGATTTTAACGAAATCGGTTCATATTTAGCAGAAAAATTGAAACTCAAAAACTTCCCGCATCGTATGGAATGTTATGATATATCGCATATACAAGGCACAAACACCGTAGCATCAATGGTAACTTTTATAAACGGATTACCTAAAAAAACTGAATACAGGAAATTCAAAATTCGTTCAACTGAGGGTAAACCCGATGATTTTCAGTCCATGAAAGAAGTCTTAACCCGAAGATTTAATCATCTTGGGGATGAAAAGAAATGGGGGAAACCTGACCTGATAATAATTGATGGCGGCAAAGGACAACTCTCAAGCGTTATGCAGATAGTTGAAGAAATGAATATCACAGGGATTGATTTTATAAGTCTTGCAAAACGAGAAGAAGAAGTATTTTTACCAAAACAATCTAAATCAATACTTTTGCCAAGAGATTCCGGTGCGTTGTACGTAATCCAAAGAATACGTGATGAAGCCCACAGATTTGCAATAACTTATCACAGAAAATTGCGAGGCAAAAGTGCTTTACAGTAGATTGCACTGCCATTTCGGCAAAAATTTTAAATGTGCCACAGTAATGGTGACCTGCTAAATTTTGTCAAATAAATTTTTAAAGAATCTTGTAATAGGATTCGATTTTTTTATGACAGTTATCATTTCTAATGGTTTAATTCCAGTTGCAGCCTGCCTTTCAACATCTTCAAGAGTAAGTTCCTTTATAGCTTTTTCTAAATGCGTTTCAGGTATATTTTGACTATGACTTGATAAATTCCAATGATATATTTTATTCTCTGCAAGTTTTATTATCATAGACAATGTACTTATAGGTTCATCATTAACTAAATCTCTTGCATTATTTAATTTATAATATGTTACCTGAGCTTCTGGATATTTACTATCTATTTCTTTTAATAAGTTTGAACTTTCAAAAGTTTTTAATACCTTTAAATTCCAAGAACCCTTATTTGTATACCTAATGCCAAAATTAGGAGAATTGTTATATTTTTCTACGCGCATACTTACCTCTTTCGTTGTTATTATAATACTTCTAAATAAAATTTTTTGCTATTTTATTTGCTTAATAAAATCTTCCATTCGTATCTTGGTATTTAGGTAAGTCAGCATTGCTACACCGACAGTACAGTGGCATCATTATAACGCACCAAATTATAGTTGTTACGGTAGATTAAAGGGGAGTATTTATATTACTTTATTTATTATTTGAAATCATTTTAATACTTTTATATCCGCTTTTCATTACAATTGTTCGCAAAAATTCATTGTACATAAACGGATTTTTTAAAAGTTTTAATATTAATTTTAATTTTATCGGTAAAGTTGCCATATTATATTTTGAGCTTGAAACCGTTTTATTACTATTGAATAAATTACTTAAAATATATGCACTTTCAAAAGCGTAACTAATTCCTTCAAGAGAACTAGGACTGATAAAACCTGCAGCCTCACCTATTAAAAAAGTATTATCTTTACCGCAACAAAACTGAAAAGGATTCACCGGTCTTAATACTAAACAAGCTTCTGTTTTTATAGGGTTTTCCAAATGAAAATCAAAGACTTGAACTTTCTGTTTTAATAGTTCAAAATTCTGCTTACCGTTTTTCATAGGAAAAGCACCTCCAAATATAAATTTGCCATTTTTGGATAATCCCCAAGAATAACAATCGGTAAGATGAGAATCAAAAATACAGGAATAAAAAGGTTGTTCGTGTTTATCTTCAAACCATTGCTGAATCGAAATATATGATTTTATTTTTTTCTTTGGATATAAAATTTTTCTGACAAGCGAATTTGCACCATCCGCACCTACAATATATTTTGCTTTATAGTTTAATTCCTGATTATCTTTCAGAACAGTAATATAATATATTCCATTATTCTTTTCTATGTTGGTACAGATAACATCATTTTTAATATCTACATTTGAAAGTATAAGAGATTTTAACCATAAATCAAATTTATGTCTGTCCATATTTACGTAAAATCTTTGGTAGTATCTGATATTTTTTGTATTAACATCAATAGTTTTAACTGAAAAAATCTGCGGATCAACGAGTACCTCCAGCGGAAGTGTCAACCCGAATTTAGAAAAAAACTTTTGAGCATCCTCAGCCAATAGCCCGCCACAAGGCTTTTTAAAACTTGTTTCTTTATCTTCTGTTTTTTTATCAAAAGCAATAACCGAATATCTTTTATCCAACAATCTTGCAAAAGTTGAGCCTGCCGGACCGAGTCCTATTATTGCAATATCGTATACTTTATTATTTCCCATACAAATCCTTACATATATTATTTATATTTGCATTTTAATTATATTAAATATACAATAATAACCGTTAAAAATCAATAGATTTTTTCATAATATATCCAATTATTTTTATACTCTTTTAATAAAATCTTCCATTCGTATAGGTTTTACAATATTTGATTGGTTCATTGCAGATTGGTTATTTTTTACATTTACCCCTGCCTGAACATCTTTTTCAACATCTTTTTTAATCATCTTATTTATAGCTGTTGGTACAGCATACCCCATTGATACCATTAAGATAAGCATATTTGCCCAAAAGATGCCGGCTGATACTCGTTTATTTGTTTTAGATATTTTACCCTGTTCGACTTCTTCCATAACTTGTTTAATAGATTTTATTTTTGGAAAAATTTTGTTTATCGCAGATTTATTTGAACCATCATCTTTGCATAATTTTGTGCCAAATAGTCTGTCACTTAAATTAGCAAACAAACTAGATAACAGTAAATCACCACCATAAAAAATTGTAAGCGGAATCCCAAATCTGAGAGCTACATCTTTTCGCTCGGTGTTGTTTCTTGCAGCAAGAATCGAACCTATGCAAGTAACGGCACTACCTATAAACAAAGGTAATCTCGACATATAAATTCCTTTGTTATAGTCAAAAAGTTTTGAGCCATTGCGTAAATTTTGAACGAATTTTGAACCGTTTTTAGAATATAAAGATGCAAAAGCACCAAGAGACATAGCAAGAGTTGTTCCTGTTAAAATTCCCATGTAAGTTAGGAATTTCTTGCGTTTTGATTTTTCATAATTTTCTGCACGCTTCTCGACAATTTCTTTATCTGCCATACTCATTTCGGCACTAAAACCACTTTGCCCGCTATCTTTTTTGGTAATCTCATTATTAAAAAACGGGAAAGCACCAATTGTAGTAAATGTAAATACGCAATCCGAGAAGAATACTGCATTTTTAGAACGAATTAACTTTTTCCTTAATTCTTCTTCATCTCCACCTACTGATTTTAATAATTCATCAATATTCAGTTTTTGCACATATTTCTTTTTATTTTTAGGATTAAATTTTCCATAGATTGCTTCTAACGGATATTTATCAGTTTTATTTGCTATTCTTTGCAGTTCAGCCATCATTGATTTTGTATCTTTCAAAAACTCGTTTGAAATATGAATTGCTTTGTGATTATTTGACCAAAAACTTTTGGTAAGTTTACCGATATACTTCATTGCAAAGCGATTGGAAAATGGTAAAGTACAAAAAGGCGTAAGCCACGCAACCGCAAAACCTGAAAACAGTTTGCGTGATTTCTCTTTTCTCTCCGTATTATTGTTAGCCATAATAACCCAAGGAATATCACATCCACAAAGGTCAATTAATGCACGACTCAACATTACACTTGAATCAAGTTCTCGTGTAACATTATAAAATCCGTTTTTAAATGATGGATTTTGTTTATGGTTTATTCCTGCAACTTGCATAATATTCTATAAAACTGTGAAAGAAATTTTTTGCTAATAAAATTGCAATATATTAAGTTATGAGCCGATAATAAATAATTTTATTTAGTGTATAATATAGAATAACAAAGGGATAGATAAATGGATAAACAACCTTCAATAGCATTAAGAAATAGACATTTGAATTTGAAAAATCTCGATTTAACAAGTGCGGAATTCCCTCTTGAACATATTGATTTAAGTAAATATGAGGGAATACAAAAAGATATACCGTTATTTGAAAATAACTCGTTGCAGGACATAAAATTTATTTCGAAATGGTTTCAAGTTTTGAATTTAGCAAGAGGTTGCACTCAAAGATGTTCTTTTTGTATAAGATGTTCCGAATATCCTGTAAAAGAAACTGATAACAAAATAAGTACAATCCTTTGGGAAGATTTAATAAGATTTACTGACGGTTTTTCAACATTGGGTGAAAGACTTGGATTTAACCCATTGAAAGGCAACTCTCATTTAGTTTTATTTGAAGATGCAAATTTGCCTGATGCACGAATAAAAGATACAGAAGGTCAGATCCATAATGTTAGAGAATGTATAGAGCAAGTTTGGAATAAACTTCGTATGCCGTTTATTTTAGTAACATCAGGTTGGTTTTTAAATGACAATTTCGCTCAAAGTACGGCAGAAGAAATTTGTAATTTTATGGTAAAAAATCCGACAAGTATTAAAGAATTTGGAATTTCCGTAAATCCTTTTTATATGGGAAACAGAGATTATTACACAACAAAGGTGGCTAATGCCATTAAAACATTTTTGCCTATATTTAAAAATGGAAATGAACAGGGTGTAATTCTTATTAAATATAACAGACCTGACGGCATAAAAGCAGATACCACAGGGATAGAAGAAACAACAAAACTATATAATGAAATTTATTCCAAACTCCAAAAAATGACCGATTGTTCATTAGAAGATTTTGATATTATCAAACCTGAAAATGTAACTCGTCATAATGACGATAAATACATCTTGAATAGAGGAAATGCACAAAATTATTTTCAAAAAAAAGATGTTGAAAAATATCAAAAAACTATACTTGAAGAAAGCAAAAAATGGTCTGAAATGACTCAGGAAGAAAAATATTTACAAGCATACGAAAACACAACAAAGAATATAAACATTGACGGTAAAATTTATCTTGTAACGCCGTCAGAACAAGTTATTAATACAAGTTTATGTTTGAATTATATAAACAAAGATAAAATTGCGGC
>Ga0247611_10008106_pt1 | contig 13023 bp, 13 predicted proteins | sample 177DNAGHGhighgp2_FD_192422 | JGI IMG/M metagenome (GOLD analysis project Ga0247611, IMG submission 192422) | Sheep rumen microbial communities from Palmerston North, Manawatu-Wanganui, New Zealand - 1770 DNA GHGhigh gp2 | ecosystem: Host-associated > Mammals > Digestive system > Stomach > Rumen... | reverse complement strand
GATGGACTTAAGAGGTTATCAAACATGTGGAGGACCACGGGTGGGAGGCTCCTGGTCCTTGTTTTCTTGTGCCTGTGCCTGCTGATGGGTGCGGGCTGTGGCGGTGGTTTTACGGCTTCGGCGCAGCGGACAATGTCTGGCCAGGGTTCTTTGACCGTTTCAGGTGCTTTTACTGGTACGTCCGTGGGCGCCGGGGCTTTCTATGCGCAATACACCCTTGGAGGGTTTTGGGAGACGGGATTGACGGGGTGTGATTATGTCGGCCGGGTTTCCACCGGTCATCGGCTGCGTTATGATGACGTGGCGGTGGCCGGTGGTTACTTGTTCCGGCTGGCGGCGACGCGGAGCCGGTCGCTGAATGTGTATGCGGGTGGCGGAGCGTTTATGGGGGTGGAACTGGTGGACCCGATGAATGGGCTTCCTGCGTATCTGGACCTGGGAGTGAAGAAGGTGGGGGTTCTGTATGGGGTGTATGCATCGGCCCAGAGCGAGATTTTCGTGGGAAGGCGTCTGGCCCTTGTGGTGGGCGGGCGCCTGCCGGTGAACTTTTCGTCCAGGATTGCGCACTTCCACTGGCAGGTCGGACTGGGACTAAGGTTTTTGTTTTACTAATGGATAACGTTATGAGAAGTTTTATTTGTTGGGGCCATGGCCGGGAAAAGGATTTCGGGGTGCTGCTGCCCATGTTGCCGAAGGACATCGACACGCTGTTGGTGCCGTTCCTGGGGTCCGGGGACATTCTGCTGAATGCGGAGGCGAAAAGGTATGTTGCCTCGGAACGCTGCGATGAACTGGTGGACCTGTGGAGGTTTGTTTCGCGCCCGCAGCCTGTGCTACAGGACTTGCTGTCGGCCTTCCTTGATTTGTGGGAGGTGATGCCTAAGCTCAGCAGCGCGTTCAAGAGCAGGCTGTTTGAAGTGTATGACACTTTTGTGATGGGGGCGTTGAAGGATTATTCGTCGATGGCGGGGGCCGTGGGACGCATTGCCCGCGAGTTGACGCTGCCGGAAGTATTTACGCAGTGCGTGAAATGTTGGAAGGAAGATGAGTGGCAGATGGAGCTGACGCACCAGTGGATATTGGCGCTTGAGGCGGCAAAACCTCATAGGATGACGGACAGTGTAAGGTTTCAGGGGCGGATTGCCAATGCCGCTTTGGAGGCTATGTTTGAATACATGGTGTTTCTGTATAACAGACCCGAAGTGAAGCCTCAGGTAAAGGCGGCCTTTCTGCTATGGACGATGAGCTGCGCCAAGAATCATCTTTTCCTGAAGGATGAGATGGGAGAATATACGCCGGAGTTTTGCGTCGAGGAGGCGGACAGCGCCGATTTCCTGGTGAGGATGAAAACGTTGGAGATGCCCGATTTCTATACGCGGATGCAGCAGACGGCATTTTGCAAAAAGGAGGGGTTGGTGATGCTGAACTTTGAGAAGCCCGGTGAGCGGGATTTTATCTTTGCGGACCCGCCTTGCCTATATGGGCCGAGGAAAAAGAGGGGCCGATTGTTTTCGAACAAGATGCAGCAAGGCTTGGCCGATTATCTACTGAACAAAACCCGTTCTCGCTGGATGGTGATTCTTCCGCAGCGGGATCCGGTGACGGAACTTTACAGCGCTACAGGTGCCAACTGTCTGGCGATGAATGATGAACTGGTGTTTTGGAATTATTGACTTTTAAGACAAGGCCTCGGGCGTGAGCGCGTGAGACTCCGGAGGGATGAGAATGCCCGGGGCTGCGTCTTTTTAAACCGTGTGAACAGGAAGGCCGTTGGGAAACGCCCTTCCTTATAACTGAAAAACGATTAAAAGCAGAGGATATGAAAAAGTTAGTTGTAGTTTTCTTGTGCATAATGTTGGGCGCTTTTACTGCCATGGCCCAGAGGTGGGCCGTGGCGGTGAACGCCGCCGATGCCATTGACCTGGGCACCATCAGCGTGGAAGGTTCGGCTGCGGTTTCGCAGCATTGGAGCCTACATGCCGGAGCCAAGGTAAATCCCTGGACCTTCAACAAGCACAACACCTGGAACGGGCTGTTCAGTGAACCGGACCCGGACCAGAAGCAGAGCCGCAAGCAGGTGTATGCCATTGGCGCCAGATGGTGGCCGTGGAATGTATATTCCGGCTGGTGGGTTGGAGGCAAAGCGCAGTATCAGGAATATAACCGGGGTGGTGTCTTCACCAAGACGGCCGAGGAAGGAGACGCCTTGGGGGCGGCGCTTTCTGGAGGCTATTCCCTGATGCTGAAGGAGCACTGGAACCTGGACTTCGGCTTGGGCTTCTGGGGCGGATGGACCAAGTACCGGAAATACGAGTATCCGGAAAACGGGAAACTCATTGAGCAGGGGCAGAAATGGTTTTTCCTGCCCAATGAAGTGATACTCTCAGTCGTATACATCTTCTAAAACGTAAAATCATATGAGACAGTTATTTATAGCTGTGGCGATGGCCACGGCGGCGGTAGCCCTAAGCTCTTGTGACCCCAGGATACTGGAGGTAACGGACAATAGTGAGCTGAAAAGTATCTCGATCGAGATAAACAATGACAGCCCGAAATGGGAGTATGGTGAGGAGCGAATTTTTACGATTGTTCCCTCTCCCAAGACGGCGATTTGCGAGCGGTTTGAACTGCGGTTCTCCAATCCGGAGATGGTGATGCTGAAAGCCGGTGAGTTGCCGAACCAGTTCAAGGTGACGGCAAACGGTGAAGGGAAACTGGTGGTGACGGCGGTTGCCTTTGGGCATGGGGAGATTGCCGGACAGGTCGGGAGTGACTGGCCTGTGGAAAAGACGGTGGCGGAAGAGTTTCAGCTGGTGGATTCGCGGGTGAAGCCGCAGCGGCCTGTTGTAACGGTGCAGATGGCCCCTTCTACGGACATTGCCACTAAGAAGGAACTGGCCGAGGATACGCCCAGCGTGATTGCGGACTCAGAGGAATTGCTGCTGACTGCATCCAGTGACAGTGAAAGGGCCACTTATTCCATGAAGAGCCTGGACAATGAGGTTTTCTCTGTGGAGAGAACCGGCGCGCAGAGCTGGATGCTGAAAACGAAGAAGCCTGGAAGGGACTTCCTGAAGCTGACGGTGACGGATGCGCTTGGCAATGCCTTTGACTACTACTTTCTACTCTACTCATACGGCCACGTGACCATGACAGCGGAGTACGACCCGCTGATGGCGGAGGCTGGAATATCCATTTCCGAACACTCATATTCTAAACTCACCGGTCAGGTGTATATGGCCGGGACGCTTACCGGATGGCCTTGGAATGATGTGAATAACAAGGCTGTCAAGGAGATTCCCGTGTTTAACGGAAGTGTTGATTTTACGTTTGAAGATGAGCAGAAGCCCATTGTGCTGGCCGATACGGAGGCCATCCAGAAGGAAATCTACGCAATGACCGCAGGCAGCGGGAACGACAAGGCCTGGTTCAATATTCATGAGGCGAGACTCAATTACATCATTACGCTGAGCGACCCTTACATTGTGATCGATGAACTGCTGGATGACAATAGCCGGGAGGAACCGCTGTGGTGGAACTTCTGGATTTATGGGGAGCTGCAGCAGGAAGGCGTAGAGTCGGTGATGATGCTCAGTCATGAGTCCATCGGCTTTAATGCCACTATGGACGGCTGGGAGAATGGAAATGAATACACAATACCCCTATAGCCATGAGAGAAATCAATTACAAAGAGTTGTACCATTTTGTGGAGAAATATGGCAAGCCACTGGACGAAAAAGATAAGGCCAGCCGGGTGATGGACTTTGTCCGTCCCATTCCCGGACACCAGGAAATCCGGGGCATGAGGCTTCTGAACGTGGACGGGAAGAAGGCCTTGCTGGTGTTGAAGCATGACGGCGAGGGCGTCAATGCCAAGGACATTAAGGATGTTCGCCTTGCCCAGGAGCTTATTATTGCCGCCAAGGAGCGCGCTGCCATGCGGGAGGACCTTTTCAAGATCAGGAACCCCGGGATTGAGAATCTTCAAAAGGAACACGTGGTGACGGAGGTGAAGGAGGCCTGCCCCGGCTTCTACAGCGTACGCTACGATGACGGGAGCATGTCGCTGGTGAATTCCATCGGCGGGGTGATGCATTCACCCATGCACGGGTATGATGTGATTCAGGACTTCAAGTACCTGGGAAAACTGCAAGGCGTGGAGCACTTTGCCTACAAGGCGCAGGACTGGGCCACGCGTAACCGTGAAAGCACACTGGGCATGTTCGATATTCAGGGCCATGAGAAATGGTTCCGGGACCCCAGGTTGCATCCCGACTCTATGGACGGCATCCAGAGGGAGTTTGACAAGTTGGTGAAGGCGTCGCTGGATCCAACGAACGCCCGCCGGAATGACCCGATGCTGGCTGACTTGGGCCTTGGCCATGATGTAAAAATCCACATATAAGATGAAACGGGACGAATACACAAAAGAAGAAAAGATGGCCATTCTGCTGGGCTGCGGGATGATGATGCATATCCTGGAGTGGATACTGATTATCATTCTTCTGGTGAGCTGCTCCGGGCCGAGTAAGATTCAGAAGGTGCAGGCGCAGCAGATGGCTGCGGAGATTGGGCTGGTGGAGCAGTATGAAATGCTGGACCAGAGCCGGGAAGGTGACGTGGTGCGGCCAGACACGCTGGTGGTTCAGGATGCTCGGGGGAATGAGATGATTCTGATGAAGGCCATCAAGGATGAGAACGGCGACATGGTGGCGACGGATGTCATCAGCGCCGCTGTGGTGGAAGCCCGTTTCAGGAATGTGGCCGAGCGACACGGAAAGGTGGATATCGCTTTCCAGATTCGAGTGCCGAAGGAGATGCAGGATGAAGAGTGGCAGCTGCGGTTCTATCCGGAGATGCACATCATGGAAGATACCCTGCACATGGACCGGGTTATCATCACCGGGGCCAAATATCGCAAGGCGCAGCTGCGCGGTTACCAGCAGTATGAGAAGTTTCTGGCCAGCATTGTCACTGATAGTACCCGTTTTATCAATATGCGCCTGCTGGAGCTGTTCATACAGCGCAATATACCAGACCTGTATGCTTTTAAGGTCGATTCCACCGAAGTGGCCGATGAGCATTTCAATGCCATCCTGGATACCCAGGTTGCAAGCAGCTTTGCTTCTGAATTCGGCGTTACCGGGCGTGAAGCCATCGAACACTACACCAACACGATATCCAAGCACCGCAATGCCCGTCGGTGGGGACGAAGAAACGAGATGTTCGAAAAGTATGTCCGCGTTCCCATCGTTCATGAGGGTTTGCGGCTGGATACTGTGATTACGGCTGAGAACGGAGACTTTGTCTATAACTATGTGCAGACTATTGCCACTCGGCCAAAGCTTAGGAAGGTGGACGTGGTGCTTTCCGGTGACATCTACAAGCAGGATAAACGCCTGTACGAGATTCCCGCTACGGAACCTTTGACTTACTACATAAGCAGTCTGTCTGCGTTTGTGGACGGGACACCTCGATACAAAAAGCAGATTATCAGCCGCCGGGTGCAGGCTAACACGGCTTGCTACATTGACTTTGAGCAGGGGTCTGCGGAGATTATGGAGGAACTAAGCCACAATGCTTCGGAGATGGGGCGGATTAAGGAGAATCTGGCCAGCTTGATTGAGAACCGGGAGTTTGATTTGGATTCCATTGTGGTGACAGCAAGCTGCTCTCCGGAAGGAACGATGCCGTTCAATACACGGCTGTCGCAACGCAGAAGTGAATCTGTGAGCCAATACTTTGACGCTTTTATCCGGGAGTACCGGGAGGAAATGAGGAAGGAAGCGGAAACGGCTTATTACTTCGATAGTCTTGACGATGAGATTCTTTGCTCCGCTCAGAATGACAGCCCGGAGGTACGGTTTATCTCCAGGAGCAATCCGGAGAACTGGCGGATGCTGGATGTGCTGGTGGCGGAGGATACCTTGTTGACCGCATTCCAGAAGCAGGAGTACAAGGATTTGAGTGCCATTGAAGACGTGGACCAGCGGGAATGGGCGCTGGCTCATGCCGGGTACTACAGACATTTGCGCGAAGACCTGTATCCAAGGCTGCGTACGGTGAAGTTCGACTTCCACCTGCACCGGAAAGGAATGGTGAAGGATACCATCCAGACCACCGTGCTGGATGAGACCTATATGGCGGGTGTCCAGGCCATCCGTGACCGGGATTATGAAACGGCCATCACCCTTCTGAGGCCTTATCAGGATTACAATACGGCGGTGGCTTTCTGCGCCATGGATTACAATGCATCGGCGCTGGCTATTCTTGAGGCATTGGATGCCCGGTCGGAGCCGGGCATGACGAAGGGAGAGCCGGGAATGAAGGCCCAGATTGACTATATGCTGGCCGTCATCTATAGCCGTCAAGGCAAGAACAAGGAGGCCGTAGAACGGTACCTGAAAGCCTGCAAACTTACGCCATCCTATTGGCACCGAGGCAATCTGGACCCGGAAATCAGCGAACTAATCAAAAAGTATGGACTTAATCAAGAACGGTGAAATGACGCGCGTAATCCATTCTCTCGTGAAGAATACGGGCAATCAGTGCGCGGCCATTAGGCTGGACTGTAAAGAACAGCATGTGACGGCGGACATGGTAGGCGCGAAGTCCGGGAAGAATCTTGTCGTAGGGTTTGCCGATGGTTGCCGGAGCCGAAGCGACTTCTTCCATGCCAGAGGTAAGAAGGGCATAGTACGTGTCAGCCTGTTCCTCGGGCCAGGTATCTACAGTGTAGGCCCAGATGCGATAGAGGTCTTCTGCGGCCTCTTTGGTGATGTCATACTTTGCCATGCTTCCGTGCTTTCATGTCTTGAAGATAAGACGCCGCATCGAAATCTTCGACTACTCCACTGTTCAAGCCTTCTTGCACGGCTGAGCGAAGCACAGCTATTTGCTGCTCCTGCTGCTCCAGGAGGCGAAGGCCGGAACGCAGCACTTCACTGGCGTTGTTGTAGCGGCCAGACTGGATGCTGGCCTGGATAAAGTCCTCGAAATGTGGACCGAGTGCAACGGATGTAGTTTTCATGGTCAACTCACTTTTTATGCAAAGTTACCAATATTTCATAACAATGCAAATTGTTATCAACATTAATCACAAATTTTTAAACCAAAAAAAGTATGAAAAGAATTGCTTTTCTCGCGGCCGTGGCCGCAACGCTTTGCACCGTGGCGTGCAACAAGAACATCGAAGCTCCCATCAATCCTGAGATCGCCGGTCAGGCCGGCAATGACGGGCAGTTGTGCGAACTGCGCGTGGGCATCAAGGGCGCATGGGAGACGAAGTCCACAACCATCACGGCGGCCGATGAGGTGAAGGTGAACAACCTGCAGGTGCTGGTGTTCCGCGGCGACGCCCTGGACGCCTATGGTAGCGTGGACGATGCATCTGAAATCACCCTGAGCTGCACCGCTGGTGAACGTGAAGTGTACGCCGTGGTGAATGCGCCCAGCCTGGCTGAAATCAGCACCAGGACCGCCCTGCTGGCAACTACTTCGCTGCTCTCCCAGAACAGTGGAGATTCGTTCCAGATGATTGGCAACAAGGCGGTAACCCTTCCGCAGGCCAATACTATTACGGTAGATGTAACCCGTATGGCAGCCCGCATTGTGATTAAGAAAATCACCCGCGCTTTCACGGTGTCTTCACTGGCCGCCAAGACATTTACCGTGGATGAAATCTTCATCACCAATGTGGCCGGTGACATCAACTTCGGCAAAACGGCAAGCCCCAGTGTGTGGTTTAACAAGCAGGCTTACGCCAGTGAGCAGGCGGCCTTTACCCATGACGCTCCGGCGGTCACCATTACCAACAATGCCAATTATGACACGGCTCACAGTTTCTATGCCTACCCCAATGCTGCTGACGATAGCTCAGCCGCTGTATGGAGCCCTCGCCGTACGCGTCTGGTCCTGAAGACCACCCTGGGCACGGACACTTACTATTATCCTATTACCCTTCCTGTGCTGGAGTCCAACAAGAGTTACGAGATTGAGAATCTGACGCTCACCCGTCCCGGTTCCAACGACCCTGACCAGCCCGTTTCCTTCAAGGACGCCACCTTCGAGGTAAACGTTCTGACCTGGAATGTGGTCCCTGTTACCGAAGGTGTTAACATCTAAACTTACAGCCATGAGAAAGATTTTGCATGTAATTTCTTCTCTTGTTATTCTGGCCGCCGGTGTCTCCTGCAACAAGGAGATGCCCGGCGTGTCCGGAAACAGCGGAACCGAACTGGAGGGCAGGACCTGTACAGTCACGTTTCGCCTGAATCCGCAACAGACCAAAGCCCTGACCTATGGGGGTGGTGGAGACTATTCAGCCATCAACCGCATCGATGTTTTCCGCTATCGCAACGGATGCAACACTGTGCCGGATCATTTCCGTTTTACAGCCGAGGAGCTTTCTTCGATGACTCTCCATGAACAGATGGACTTGAGCAACGACAGCTTTACCTATCTGTTCTACGCCAACCTGACTGACGATATCGTCAATCATGCAAAAAAACTGACTGGAGAGAACATGAGGGGTGTCTACTACCAATTGAGCAGTTTTCTTTCCGAAAATAATATTCCCATGGCCGGTGGTGCCACGGCGTCTTTCACTATGGACAGGACTATTGATGTTGACCTATACCGATATGTGTACCGTCTCGATTTTGGGAAAATACAAGTGAACTTTGACGATGAGAGCTGGATGAATAAGGATGTTTTTGTGAAGACCATTGCACTTATCAATATCCCCAATGTCATTTCTTTGAACCGCTCCTGGTATAGTGGGCGCGGCTTCGAGGTTCCGGCCTCTTTTCTGGGTTTCAGGGGAAGCCTTTTTGAAGGATTCGGAGGGCTGACACAGGGTTATCAAGGAGAATCCTTCAGCAGCAATAAGCAGTATACGCTGATGGATACCGAAAACACCGAAATAGGGTCGTACTACGTAATGTACAACTGGAACGTCCTGAAGGAAAAAGGCGTTCTTACCCTGGACGGAGAGAATGCCGCGATGCAAAATTTCTCGACGCAGCGTTACGACATTGCCAGTGGGGAGGGCCGCGTATGCTCGTCTACAAATCCCAACCAGTCGCATGAACTCATAGTGAACAAGAGTTTCCTGGCCCTTGCCGGTGGTACTTTGGGAGGATCTATGAATATGCTTTGTGACTACTACTCGCAGAACACCAATCCCAAATTGGTCATTGAGCTATCTGTGGATGGGACATCCTACTTTTATCCCATGCTGATGAGCTGTACCCAGCCCAATACGGTGTATAAGTTGGATAAGGTGACTATCAAGAGCCAAGGCTCCCCTTACTCCAATTTCTTCGTCAAGTACTACAGCATGGATGCAAGCCTGTCTGTTCAAGACTGGGATGAAGTGACCATTTCCAATATTGACACCGGCTATACCGACGATACCGGTACCGCAATCTATTGACCTATGAGAAGAACGACCATCCGATTACTGATTCCGGCAATGCTGCTGGCACTGGCCGGATGTGACAAAGAAAAAATACCGGAAGCCGATGCCTTCGTGGAGTTTGGAATGGGTGTACAAGGGTATGATCAGGCAGACACTAAAAGCCTGGCGGCAGACAACGTGGATGACGAAGTTGACCGCATCGATGTGTACGCCTATGATGACTCAAACTCACTGCTTTTCCACAAGGTCATCGAGGACGGAGGGAACGCGATGAATCTGAGCAGTATTTCATTCAGGGACTATGGAGCCAACGGTGAAAAAAGATATTACCTTTTTCTGGCCAACCTGGATGAAGACAGCGCCGATTATATCGCTACACTCAGCGGAGCGGAGGTAAACGGTTACCCCAAGGGATATATCCCATGGAGCGCAGGAAACTGCCGTCCCAATAGGCCCATCATGGCAGGAACGGCTAGAGCGACCTTTAACAGTTACGGCACTCAGGGCGCTACCGTGAGTTTATGGCGCTATGCTGCCAAGTTCGAGATTGGCAGCATTGACGCGCAGTTTTGGGGTGATCCCGACAAATTCCGGAACATCTACCTAAGCCACATTGTGTTTAGCAACAGCTGGGACATTGTCCGGATCTGCCAGTCCAATGCGGCGAACTTTGAAGGGGAACCGTCTGATATCTTCGGCCCCAAAGGCTGGAGTAGCGGACAGACTCTCGGGAGTCTGTCGAGCCTATACTACAACGCCAACCAGTTCTTGGGGCAGGATGAATGGAGCCAGTACGGGCTCACATTTGCCGAGCTGGACAACACCTACGTCCCCGGCGACTGGGGAGCTGGTGGCAAGTTGGACGATGCCTTTGACTACTTGTACAACAATAATTACATGCAGCCGAAGAACACCATTTGCCTGGATGCTCCGGTATCGCTTGTGACCGTGTCGCAGCAAAGCTGGGACAACAATGCCTACCTTCCCAAGAACAGCGGCAAGCTGTGTGATGAGTACGAAGGCAGTCTGGGACCTTTTGCCGTGAACAAAGTGTTCTATACGCTTCCGACTTGCCTGTTTGCCTACTTTTCACAGCCAGCCTTCGACCCGGAAAGTGGTCAGGACCGCTTCCATAAACTGGTGATTGCCGTAAAAATCAACGGAAAGAACTACTATTATCCTTTCTACCTGCATCATTTGCAGCCCAATATGTGCTACAAGATTAACACGATTACCTTGAAAGGCGAGCCCAGTGAGTATGCGAATGTATGGCCTAGGGGCGGAGTCGTGAGCCGGGCGGCAGTGAATGAAATATCAGAAAACCAATGGAGGGTTCACGGGAATGTGGCAGAGATTGACAACCTGGTTTTGGAGGGATGCCTATGAGACATGTTGCCATTATAGGGATACTGGGGCTGATGGCCCTGTGTTCCTGCTCGGTGAAAGAGGACCGGAGCGACTGCCCGTGCTGGCTGACGGTGGATCTTTCGGAGACGAATGGGGCTTACGTCCAACTCAAGGCCTGGTGTCCGGCACCGGTTTTCTCGGAGAGCATTCCACGGAGTCAACGGGACGACTTTCACGAATACCGGGTCCCCCGGGGGCAGGTGCGGCTATCGGCCTATAGAGAGACGCCAGGGCTGTTTTTGGAAGGGGATGTGCTTTCCATTACGGAAGGCTCTCAGATGGACAGCCTGTTCGCCAGCACTACGCTGGTGAATACGGTTGCCGAATTCGCCCATGAAACCATTCGGCTGCATAAGAACTTCGCGACTGTGTCCGTCATCTTCAAGGACGAAGAGAACGGAAGGCCGGCCGATTGCCGGTTGGATGTCAGCGGGACGGTTGCCGGGATAAACGTGCAGACATTGGCCCCTGTTCCCGGGCGGTTTTCCTGCATGGCTGAATTGTCCCCGGAGGGAGGGTTTGCCTTTCGCGTTCCCCGACAGATGGACGCCGATCTCAATGCAGCGCTATATAGCCATGACGGAATCCTGATGGAATCCTATCCCGTGGGGTGGTTGATTCAGCAGGCCGGTTTTGATTGGAGCAAGACAGACCTGAGTGACGTTGAGATTCTGGTGGACACGCCTACGGCATCCTTTACCATTACGGTGAAAGAATGGGACGGCCCGGTAAGTTTCAGCGTGACGATTTAAAAATGATACCTTTTGGAGCGGACGCCTGTGACAGGTCTCCGCTTCTGTTTTATAGTGGGGTGAGAAAGGAGAGCAGCGGCGCCCGGAAGGGGCCGTTCCTCTCTTTTTTGATGTACATACTCCCCATCTGATGGGAAGCGATTCAAGCTCAGCCTAGCACTCTGGCAGGTACTCCTCAGGCAGACTGACTTTTGCCGCATTCAGGAACGCCTGAATCTCCGTAGTGGAGCCGTCATCAGTAGTGATGGCAGCTACATCTACGATGAGCATGCAAATCCGTCCCTCCAGGTCGAGCCCTGACGCCAGCTCAGCAGGCAAGCTCCCGATTTGTTTCCGCGCAGCCTCCAGCTGCCGGATGATAGCCATTCCGTCGCGGTGGATTTGACTATCCATAGATAGGTGTATACTCATGGCGCGGGCAAGTTACTACTGAAATGTGCCAATATCTGACATGTTTTATTGGCCCATGCAAAAAAAACAGCTTTTGATGCCGATTATTACCGGATTTCCGGAATAATTTCTAAATTTGCATTCAGACAATTACAGTCAAGACATATACAAGCGTTGCTTGCAAGGACCGGAACGTAAATCCTAGCACAATTTTCTGAATCCCGGGTCCGGAGCGAGGAACCTGCCAAAAAGGGCGGGTGCCTCCTCTTTGGGATTCCTTGTGCTAGGTAGTTCCGGGAGGCGGTTTACCCGCCCCCTTTTTGTATTCAGGCAACAATCAGAATAACGGATTGCTTTTTTACTTCGCGGTGGATTTGGGCAATCCGTACAGGCGGGCTCCCGGGGGCTCGCCTTTTGCTTCTTTGAGAAGCCGGATGATGGTAGCCTTGGTCTTCCCCAGTTCTGTTTCCACGGAATTACTGATACTTCTGGAAGTTGTACTTCTCACGGAGGGCAGCCTTTGTTTCTTCGTCCTGATGGGTAAAGAAAGCTTTCCAGCCGGGGCACCAGTTAATGTGCCAGCGCCAGAAGCGGCCCTTGGCCGATTTCGGGTTCTTGTCATAGGAAGCGCGGAACTTGCAGTTCTCGCAGGGGTAAGATTGTTGTGCCATAGTGTTGTAAGTTCGTTTATTACATCTGTTGTCTTTGAACGGCCTCCAGATAGAAGGCTTTCCGCTGCTCTTGTGTCACAGGATACCGTGTGAGCCGGGAGCTTTCCTTAAGGCCATCGTCCAGATTGCAGACAAAGAGGTCGTCCACATCGGCCAGGTAAAGCCGATTGTAGCGGATGTCCAGATACTTTTGGAGGGATATGGTATAATCCATGGCCTTGACGGCCTCGGATTCACGAAGATTCTCACGGGAAAACACGAAAAGGCCCATTTTGTCATAATGGCCATAGAATCCGTTGCCCACTTTGGATATTTTGCTTTCGAGAATCCGCCGCAGCGGAAGGGCCATGGACCAGTAGGACAGTTCCTTTACGCCGATATA
>Ga0247611_10008105_pt1 | contig 13025 bp, 7 predicted proteins | sample 177DNAGHGhighgp2_FD_192422 | JGI IMG/M metagenome (GOLD analysis project Ga0247611, IMG submission 192422) | Sheep rumen microbial communities from Palmerston North, Manawatu-Wanganui, New Zealand - 1770 DNA GHGhigh gp2 | ecosystem: Host-associated > Mammals > Digestive system > Stomach > Rumen ... | reverse complement strand
GGTTTTCTCACCCACCTGCACAGTAGTAGGTGTGCGCGTCACGGTGCAGGTCATCGTCTTGTCCTCTGCATAAGGAGTGATGCTGATATTACGGATATAAAAGCCAGCCTTGTCGGTATTCAGGCAAAGCGTGTGCCGACCAGCAGTAAGCTCTTTTCTGAACACGCCGTGCAACTGCTGGAAATTGTCGGTAGCACCCGTGGCAGGAACTTCAATAATACTAGTGTAGAAGGTGAGGTCGTCGAGTCCATATTCAGAGATATGGAAGGCGCCACCCGTTTTGACAGCAGCCACCTCGGCATCAAACTGATAGATGCCTGTCTCCTTCACGTCAACGGTATATTCCATCCAGCCATCGGTCTTTGCGGCTGAGTTTGAGGCACGTGTGCTATAATTGAACGGCGCATTACTATAGGTGACGCCAGAAGCACCCTTGTCGAACTCAGCAGCATTGATGACACCAGGCAGGGAGACAGCTTCACCATGATAAGGCTCACGCTTGATGGTAGAAGACTGTACGCTGATACGTGAGGTGCGCTCATACGTCTTTTTATCATTCGTATAGACCACTGCCTTCAGTGTGCGCGTACCTGCTGTCTTGCCAGTATATTCAGCGATATAAGGTTCCTCGGTCATTTTAGCGATAAGCGTAGTGCCGTCGTAGAGTTTCACAGAGTCGATGGCGATATCTGCCTTCTCGGCCTTGGCATCGTCGGTGATGATGGTGCGCACTTTGATAGACTGTGTATCACCCTTAGCCATCTTGAAGTCCTTGGCCTTGATATACACGCCCACACGCTTCTTCATACCAGGGAAAGGACTCTTGGCATTCTTGGCTTTGTCGCTGGCCATATATTCCTTCAGCCAGGTCATGGCAGGACGCTCTACACCATTTTTGTAGAGACCAGAGTTACCATCTTTTGTCCAGGTGGCACCATAGACATAACCCCACAGGGTGATTCCGGCACAATAAGGCTTCTCCCACATATAAGGAATCTGCTCCTTATAGCGCTGCAGCTGGAGGTTATCGTCTGTAGTACCAATATCATACTCCGTGCTATACATCGGCATCTTCAGAGCATTCTGAATCTTGGTCTCAGAAGACTTGAAATTTTCTATTTTACAGTCGGTCAGATCATGACTCTGACAACCATAGGCATCGATAGGTGCACCACCATCACGTATGGCCTGTACCAGTGTGATATACTGGTCGGTGTTCCATTGGAAAGTATTGAAGTCGTTGTAAATCAGAATAGAGTTAGGGAAACGTTCTCCCGCCATCTCGAAAGCCTTGATCAGCCAATCGTAGCCTGTCTTACCGCCGCCACCCAGCGACTCCTTCATCAGGGGGTTGCCTGCCTGGTGGCCATCGATAGCCTCGTTGACCACATCTATCATGGGCAGATGGTTGTACTTCTTCTTAACCTGATTAAACCAGTTTTCAATAGCAATGAAACGTTCGGTGACAGACAAGTTGCTGTTAAACCAACGGTCGGGATACTGTGCTCCCCATAGGAGGGCATGAAACTTGTAAGTGAAGTTATGACTCTTGGCATAATTGAACGCATTGTCGCACCCCCAGTTGTAGGAGTTGCGTGTACCCTCCACAGAGCCCCACTTAGATTCATTCTCAGGGGTCACCTGATTCCAGAGTTTATAATAAACAGGAACCCCGCCTCCGGCATCCATCTGATAGCGGGTGGTAATATTACCTAAGAATTTGTCAGGATTAGAGGACAGCTGTGCTTTCAGCGCCAGGGGCGAAAGACTGAGTGCCGTCAGTGTCAGACAAGAAATGGTTTGGTTTAATTTAAGCATTACAATAGTTTTTTATAGTTTTAATATCGATTTTGCGTGCAAAGGTAGGACTTTTTTTCAAATAATGTTTTTGTTTATGTTTCAAAAGCCTTGTAATATTTTAGTTTTTTACATATTTGTTTCTCCATGTGAGATAAATTGATTAAATTTGCATCGTCTTCAAAATCCATACGTATGAAAAAAAATCTTTTTGCATTAGCACTCATTATGACGATTGTTGGCGTGGCCTATGCACAGGCACCTGCCAATACGGGCTATTACTACTATCAAGCCAACGGAAAGAAAGGTGCTGAACTGAAGACGGCTCTCCACCAGATTTTGAAGAATCCGGATGTGGTACACTACGACTCCCTGTGGAACGCATATAAGATTTCCGATGCACGACCCATGGGCGACAGCCTCATCATCTGGGATATGTATTCTGATATCTCGCGCTATAGGATTGACTTCCCCACACATAAAAACTCCATCGAGGGCGTCAGTGGATTCCAGCGCGAGCACTCCATGCCCAAGAGCTGGTTTAACCCCACGGAGAGAAACAGTAGCGGACTGACCTATGCGGACGTGAAACCGATGTATTCGGATATCGTGCACGTAATACCTACAGACGGAACGGTGAACAATAAGCGTTCGAATAATGCCTATGGCGAGATTACAGACTCGGCAAAGGTGGACTGGCAGTCGGCTAATGGCTTTAGTAAGCAAAGCAAGAAAGGTGGATGCGGCACTCCTGGATGGAAAGAATACATGGGTGCAAACGCCTCGAAGACACGAGTGTTTGAGCCCAACAATGAGTATAAGGGCGACCTGGCACGTATCTATTTCTATATGGTCACCTGCTATGAGCCAGTGGCTGGCACTTGGACCAGTGACATGTTTGACGCTGAGAGCGAAGACGGCTACCAACCCTTTGCGCAGTGGGCTTTTGACATGCTGATGCGATGGGCTAAGGAAGACCCCGTGAGCCAGAAAGAGATAGACCGCAACGAAGCCATCTATCAGTTGCAGGGCAACCGCAACCCCTTTGTGGACTATCCCGGACTAGAGGATTATATCTGGGGCAGCAAGAAAGAAGTGGCATTCAACTACGGTGGCGATACGCCCAACGAAGGAGAACCGGCTACCAACTGTGAGATTATCCTGAATGAGAAAACTTTCGGCGTGGATTGGACCGGCAATAAGAACATGCGCAATTACTATACCCGCACACCGCTGGTTGCCAGTCAGAACGGCATAGATATCATCCTCTCTTATGGCATCGAGGGCAGCAAGTTGTATAGCGACTCCACACATATCCGTCTGTACAACAAGAACGTGCTGACCTTTAGGGCCCACAAAAACGAGATAACCAGTATTGAGTTCACGATTCCTGCCAAGGCCGACGACAAAGAACTGATTCCACTGACAGGACAGATGGAGGGTAACACTTGGCGAGGACAAGCCAGCGAGGTGATGTTCACATCGACCTATACCAGCAGTTGGCCGGAGGCGAATGCCAACAAGCACATTCAGATAGCCAAGGTGAAGATTACCGTTGCCTCGCCAACAGGTATCCAATCCATCAACAACCATGACACACAGCACAAAGGCACCTATACCATTTCAGGCAGACGCATTAACGACAACAACCTGACAAAGGGCGTCTATATCAAGAACGGGAAAAGATTGATTTTGTAACCATATTATGAAAAAAACAACATTTTCACTAACTCTTCTGCTGATACTATGCGTTGCCAGCATCTGGGCACAAGGGCCCAACAACTCAGGTACTTACTATCAGGCAGCCAATGGCAAAAAAGGCGAAGCCCTGAAAACAGCACTTTTTAATATTATCAAGAACCCCGATGTGGTGAGCTACAACGGACTGATTGATGCCTACCATAAGACCGACACACGTACTGACGGGAAAATACGTGACTGGTATTCGAATGCGACGAATTATACATGGAACGACCGCAACGGCAACGCCAGTGAAGGGGCCGGGTGGAACCGCGAACACTCCGTTCCACAGAGTTGGTTCAGCGAAGCAAGTCCAATGAAATCGGACATCGTGCATGTGCTCCCTACAGACTGTTACGTCAACAATCGCCGTAGCAGCTTTCCTTTCGGCGAGGTGGGCAACGTCACCTACGCTTCAAATAACAGCTACTCAAAACTGGGCTCTTGTAAGACACCTGGTTACTCTGGCACGGTGTTTGAGCCCAACGACGAGATCAAAGGCGACATCGCCCGTATCTATTTCTATATGGTGACCTGCTACGAGGACCGTTTCACCAACTGGACAAAAGGCAGTGCCACGCAGGTCTTCTCATCAGACAAGTATCAGGGGCTAGATGCCTGGTGCATGGATATGATGATGCGCTGGTCCACAAACGACCCTGTAGATGCTGTTGAGACAGCTCGCAACAATGCCGTACAGGAAGTGCAGGGCAACCGCAATCCGTTTGTAGATTATCCCGGTCTGGAGGATTACGTATGGGGCAGTAAGAAAGAGGTGGCGTTCAGCTATGACAACTATAACGGCACTGGCGGTACCATCATACCGCCTGATCCAGACCGTGTAGAGGATCCTGTGGATGGCGAGATTGCGCTGAACAACACCTTCTTTGGTGTCAGCTGGAATGGTTCTAAGCCCAGCAATAGTGAGTCATCGATGACTGGTACAGAAAACGGTATCACCATCACCTACTCTGCTGGTTCCAGCGCTAATATGTACTGCAACAGCGAGCAAATTCGCATGTATGGCGGCAATGAACTTAGAGTGGAGTCTGGCAGTAAAGAGATGGTGAAACTGGAGTTTATCACCAAGGATAGCACCAAGGAACTGTTGCTTTTGCAAGGCGGTGGTGCCGTCAATGGCTACACGTGGACAGGACAGGCCAACAGCGTGACATTCGGCGCTGCTGCCAATCACATCAAGATACTCTCGGTGAAGGTAACGCTGGCCAACAGCAATCCAACTGGCATCCAGGATATTAACCTGTCAACAGAGAACAAGATTTTCGACTTACAGGGTCGCCATGTACAGTACCCCAAAAAGGGTCTTTACATCATCAACGGCCGTAAAGTGATTTTAAAGTAAATGAACGATAAAACCCGTAATTTCATCGAGCAAAACCTCGATGCCGATATCCATCAGCTGGCACTCAAAGGGTGTCGCGACAAGGATATAGATCTTGATGCAGCGATTCGGCAGATTGCGGGCAGACAGACAGCCCGTCGGAAGTTGCCCTCATGGGCAGCTCTCGACGGCATTCTTTATCCACCTCACCTGAATATGGAGCAATGCTCCAGTGAACAGACGGCAAGATATAAAGCAGACATATGCACCCGTCTGTCATCTCCCACCTCACTTGTGGATTTGACAGGGGGATTCGGAGTGGATTTTGCTTTCATGAGTCAGGCATTTGACAAGGCGACATACGTAGAGAGAAACAGTGAGCTGTTTGCTGTCTCATCGGCCAACATGAGGATTCTGGCACCTAAAGCTAGGTGTCTTAACGAGGACGGATTAGAGGTGCTTCATCACCTTGAACATACCTCTATGATTTTCATGGATCCGGCACGCAGAGACAATCATGGCGCTCGCACCTACGGCATCAGCGACTGCACGCCCAATGTTTTGGAAATCAAGGACAAACTACTACAGAAGGCTGACATCGTGATGCTGAAGTTATCGCCTATGCTCGACTGGCATAAAGCTATCTGTGATTTAGGAGAACAGTATATCAAGGAGGTACATATCGTCTCTGTACAGAACGAGTGCAAGGAACTGCTTATCATCATGCAACAACAACCTGCAAAGCCCTTCACCGTCTATTGCGTCAACGACGATGCCGTATTCTCATACCACCCCTCATCCCTCATCCCTCATCCTTCATCCTTCATCCCTCATCCCTCCTCCTTCCTCTACGAACCCAACGCCTCTATCATGAAGGCAGGCTGTTTTGCTGAGATAGAACAGACCTTCGCAGTTAGTCAGTTGGCCCCCAACAGTCACCTGTTTGCCTCGGACCAGGCCATCACAGATTTCCCTGGAAGGAAATTCCGCATCAGCGCTGTCACCTCGATGAACAAACAAGAGCTGAAGCAGGCGCTGAGAGATATCCGTCAGGCCAATATCGCCGTACGCAATTTCCCCTTATCCGTTGCCGACCTCCGCAAACGCTTGAAAATCAGCGAGGGTGGCAACGACTATATCTTCGCTACCACCCTCACAGAAGGGAAAAAGGTGCTGATCATCTGTCAGCACCTCTAATTCCTTTTTTATATTATAGTGTCAGGAAAAAGATTTTTAGAAAAAAGTTACAAAAATAGTAAAGAAATAAAAAAATATTTGTAACTTTGCACGCAGAGTACTATTAATCAATTAAACAATAACAATGAAAAAAGCAAAACTACTAATCGCAGCAACCTTTTCCATGCTGGCGATAAGTGCTGTACAAGCACAAGAAGATTCTCGTGAAGCATTATCATCGTTCTCGTATTTTGAGGCACAGGGCGGTGTACAGATGACCTCTACCAATGCTCCTATGGATAAGCTCATCACTCCTACTGCTGCATTGTCATTTGGTCACTATTTCACTCCCGTGGTTGGTGCACGTCTGCATGTTAATGCTTGGCAAGCAAAAAGCGGTTTCAAGGCTACAGAACAGTATTACAAATGGAAATACGTAACTCCTAGTTTGGACCTGATGCTGAATTTGAGCAATATTTTCAGTAAGAAATCAAGTCATGCGCTGAATGTTATCCTGTTAGGCGGTATTGGTTTGAACTACGCTTGGGATAATGATGAGCTGAAAGCTTTGAATATGCCTGCCGACGCTATACCACTCGCATGGAAAGACAATCGTTTGAGCCACAACCTGCGGGCAGGTCTTCGTTTGGAGACCAACCAGGCTAAACCTGTTGGCTTGTCACTGGAAATTAATGCGAACTCATTGGATGATCGTTTCAATTCAAAGACCAATGACGCTGACGACTGGATGTTTACCGCTATGCTCGGTTTAAATTTCCGTTTCAGCCACAGATACAAGAAGCCTGCTCCTACATACACTCAGGTTGTTCAGGAAATTGTTGAAGACCAAAAAGCAGAAGTTGCACCTGCACCCGTTGTTGTAGAAGAGGAAAAAGTACCTGAGAAGAAGGCTGTTTTGAAGCAGGAGAACGTCAAGTTGCATAAGGTTGTATTCTATAACATCCGTGTCAGCGAGAACGAGACTCCTAGTGCCATCATGGAGCAGGTTGCCAACTTTATGAAGGAAAACAAGAAAGCTAAGATTACTATTGTCGGCTACGCAGATAAAGGAACTGGCAACTCACGTGTCAACATGACCTATTCTCAGAAACGTGCAGAGCAGTTTAAGCAAGACTTGGTTAGTCGCTATGGTGTTGACGGTAACAGCATTAGCGTTGACTATAAGGGCGACAGCGTTCAACCATTTGAAGATAATGACAAGAACCGTTGCGTTATCATCGATGGTGAAGCTATCAAGGAATACACCGTCTACGAGTAATTCCAATAAAATACATATCTCAAAAAAAGATTGCCGGGCGCCCTTGCCCGGCAATCTTTTTGTATCAGCATTAGCATTCGAGTTATTTCCCATCCAGTAATATAAACGATGCCCAATAATAAGGAGACTTTAAACCCCTCTCTCGAACAGTCTTCTGTGCTTTTTTAAATGCGTCATAACGATCATTGCTTTTGACAAGATTCCTATAAAAAGCTGTCATCATGATTTCTGTGGCCCTGTCGTCAACCTTCCACAAACTCATCAGCAGAGAATGTGCACCAGCTTTCTTAAAACCACGTTGAATACCAAAAACGCCATCCTCACGTATCTCACCCAACGCAGTCTGGCAAGCAGAAAGGACAACCAATCCAACCTTTCCCAGGTCTACTTGTGATATTTCACGTGCCGTCAGGATACCATCCTCTATATCTTCAGGTAATTTACGTCCTTTCAGCACATAGTTAGCACCCGACATAAGCAATCCTGAATAATTAAGCATGTTATCCAGATTGTCGTTCTGTTCGTTAATGAATACCAGTTTATCTCCTTTTTCCTTGATTTCCTGTTCAGAGAAAGAAAAACCATGAGTAGCAATATGAATAATGGATCGGCTCGTACCATTCAACTGCTTGAATGTTTCTTCGATACCTTCATCACCCATCAAGACATACGTTGTATCAACATTATTCTGAAGAAGTTGTTCATTAATATTCAACGCCTCATATTTTGTACCTTCTAGGAAATTAACAGAGCCTCGTATTGAAAGAGAGTCAAGTGTACGCTGCATGCCATAAACATATCCTGGTGATCGCGTATCAGTATAAGCCAAAAGAGGAGCATGACTCTCGTTATCCAAGCATTTATCGTGCTGGCTTCGCAGGGCCGTAAGACTCATGTCATAATTCAGACCACCATAAATAGTCGCAGTACTTATCTTCTCCACCTTTGTTGGATGTATCAACGACTTTGTTGACGACAACCGATATACAGCATACAAATCATTGATACGCTGATTCGCATCACACGGCAAATATTCTATTCCCATTTGGTAGAACATACCCGTAGGGGAGAAATAGATTTTCTTAACGCCTTGCAACTGGCTTGTGATAGGCTTCCAAAGACGATTACCAAAAACAGAATCGTTATAAAGAAGTCCAACACCCTTTTCATCTTTCATAGCCTCCTTAAAAGTCTTTGTACCATATTTTAGGTCTTTAAGATCTTCTTCAGAGAAAAGTCGAATAAGTTTTGGCGTCTTATCTCCCTTCCGAAGTAAAAAGGCAAGATAAGTAGTACCAATACCTTTAAGATATATATCAGCAAACTCTATCGCAGCCTCATCGTCATTTAAAGACTGACTTATCTTCTCTGCAGTGATAGCCAAGTTTTCAGTAAAATTTCCATATTCTTTACATCCACGCACCAAAGAACGCTCAAGCTGGTATATCTCCTCTTGTATCTTTTTTATATCAAATGTGACACGCTGATTCGCATTCAATTTATAGTAATCCCTTTCATTTTGCCTAAGTTGTTCCAGTTTTTCATATTTATCCAATAACAGCTTATCGCCAGTACGTTTTAGAAGATTCTTGAAATCAATGTCAGAATTAAGAAGAATACCTTTGGTAAACAGAATTGCATTATAGGCATCGGAGATGGCAGTCTCACTACCTTCAATATGGTTTTTATTTAGTTGATATGCCAAAAGTGGTGCAAATCCAAACACATATTTCTTTTGATTCCAGAAACTTTCCCTCTCTTGTGACGTCAGATGAAGGAAATTGGTACGAACCTGTTCGGCCTGAATCTTTAGGGCTTGTTGGTAATTCTTCTGAGCCTCCTGCCACATGTCACTTTGCATTTGATAGACTGCCAAGTTATAAAGCAGGGGAACATTGTCTGGATGAGACTCGCCCAACAGGCTTCTGTGTAGCGAGACAGCCTTCTGCGCCATCTCTATCGTATTACGACTATCGTTGCTGACAAAATGGAAAAGGGCATTGTTTGACAAAATACGTGCATAGATAGCACTAATTGTATCTCCTATCTGCTTATACATATCAAGCGACTGTTGGCCATACAAGGATGCCTGCTGATAGTTTCCTGCATTATAATATAATATTGCACTATTATTCAAGGCCTGCGCATAATTCGGTGATTGCAGGCCACGATTGCGGTAAATATCAAGAGCTTGCTCCATCGTAGCAAGTGCCTTTTCCTTATTGCCATTAGCGAACAAATAGTTTGCAAGTTCACCGATAGCGAAAGCCATACTAAGACTGTCCTTTCTGTTACGATATATCTCTATCACCTTCCGTTCGTGTTCAATGGCACGTTGATAGTTTCCATTTGACGCAAAGGTTGCAGCTTGCTTTGACAATGACTTTGCATATTTTACATTGTCCTGACTACCAAGTTTCTTACTTATCTGATCCGATTCGTGAGCTAGTTCATCTGCCTTCTCCAAGTTGCCAAGCTCTTTATAGACAGACGACAAGTCACTAACGCAACGAATATAATCAGAACTCTCTTTTCCTACAAGTCTTTCTAAAACAGGAAGAGCCTGCTCCAAGACTACGACAGCGTCCTGATACCTATGCAGGTGATGATAATAAGTACCTAAGTTAGTCAGGATTTTACTATAACTTAGCGTCTGTGTACTTCCAGCTTCATCATAAAAACCCTTTGCAGTCAGCATATAATCCAAGGCCTGCTCGTAGTTGCCAATAGCAGCCAATCGGATGGCATTATTATTAAGCACTATCGCACCATTGATTGGATCTTTTTTCTGCAGTTTCTTGGCTTCTTTCAGAGCTTTCTTAGTTAATTTATTCGCCTGTATGAGATTGCCAGTTTGAGAATAGAAAAAGACCAGTGAATTAAGAGCACTTGCATATGCAGGTGTACCCGTTTTCATTTTCTCAAGCGCCTTTTCACATAGTTCAACAGCTTTCTGACTGTCCCCAGCTAATCCCCTGGCCGAATAATAGTTTGCCAGACTGGCTAAGGCTATGCAACAATAATGATGTCCCTCACCATATTTCTTACGCAGCATCTCAAGCCCCTGTTCTCCAATCTCTATCGCTTTGTTATAGTTGCCTTTTCGAGCATACAAAGATGCCAGGTCACATGTTGATGCTGCCCATTGAGCATACGTGCAATCTAAAGCCGTTTTACGCACTTCTATGACCTCTTCTTGCATCTTGATGGCCTCATCTACCTGACCTCTTAGTGCCAATCGCTGAGCTAAATTCGAAAGGAGTTCTGAATATTCAAAGTTTTTCGTAAGACCATTTGCTTTAAACGCTACAATGTATTCCCGATAAATACTATCAGCTCTATTGTGCTGACCCTTCTTCTCGGCTTTCTTTGCCTCATCAATCATCTGCTCCATACGTTTGGTCTGACCAAACGAAGGGATACATACAAAGCCAATAAAAAATAATAGTAGTAATAATCGTTTTCTCATATACAAGTTAGGTTTTATAGCGTCAGGTAAGTAAGTCTCTATCTATAAAAATCGACCAACGCCTTTTCAAAGAAATAACGTCTGTATGGAGGGGTAGAGATTCTCTCTATTCTTGGAAGAATCCTGACCAAATAGGGTAGACAAGACATGTTAAGAACTGGAAAATAATTGGATGCATCACGAATATAGTCTTCATCATAAAATAGGGTATCTTCACCAGAAGTAAAAAGAGAGTCGGTATCATCTCTGTATGTCGTCGTTGTCCTGCCAGAAGAGAAACCCTCATCAAAGCCATTACCAATCAGACTCTTCATGACAAAAGCGAAATATTTCCCTGTCATAGACTGACGCGCTCCTGATTGTGAACTTATAAGACTCATGATACTTCCACTGCATTGGTTACGCAAAACGGCCATTGTACTATCAGAAACATTTACCAGTTTTAGTTCGCTATCTTGCGCCATCGCAATAACATCACTTCCTTTCAGTATGTCTTTAGCATGTACCGCATTCCTTACCGTTTGTTTTCCTTTGCGCATTGTTTTATACACCTCACCTTTCACAATATAGACATGATAACTTGATACGCCTTGCGCAGAAAGCATCAGTGAAAGGCTTAACAGAATACATGTTAAACAGATTTTATTCATAATGGTAGCGTTTTTTTAATTATCTTCAATAGGTTCTTCAGCAGATTGCTTAATCTCTTTATAATAAATTGAGTGCTGACTGGCTTTTGTGAGGCCTTTCTTATATAAGAAGACAAGCCAGGCTTTATATATTAGTCGTCCTTCTTCAATAAATGCAATGGTACCTAAAGCTAACCACGTGTTGATATAAATATACTGTTTTGCATAAAGCCAGTATGCAAAACCCGTAAAGAACACCATGAAAATAAAAGCTACTATTTTGTCATAGATCTCACTCTCGGTAAAGAATTTCAAGAAAAGCGGAATATCCTTACCACGGGATTTCGGCACCTTTACGATAAGCCAAGACATCAAAAATTCAAACGCATTCATAAAATATCCGGCTAAGACAGCCATAAGGATTATCCAGAAGAGACCGCCTTGCCAAATGTGCTTGTTTTGCTGCATGGAATGGATGGTATATGCCAGTACCTTAATACCAGGAAGTTCACCTAATGGCGTTAAGTGTTTGTCTCGCTCTTCATAAAATGCACCAAGAAGCACTTTTCGTCCTGTTATTAATTGCTTGTTCTCCTGCAATTCACGATAATTAATCACGGGGAAGTCAACACTTTCATAATTAATTGTGTGTTCGCAATCACGATCAGGAACGACCTTTTCCCCAGAAAGGATTTCAACTATTTTTGCTGGTAAAGAATAGACGGTGTCCGTTTCTGTCATCAAATAAACAGGATAATGCTTAAGATTAGTAGTTGGTTTCTCAATAACATTAACCCCACCTTCTTCCAAAAGACCATCAACAAAAAAGGAATGAGTCACCATGCCAAAAGTTCGCGTTTCGGAATTAGGCAACGCAAGTTTCTCTGCCATTACTATAGGTATATCGTCAGGAGTAGAAAGAAATGCATTTGCAAGCTTATCATCAGCTTCTGTGTCAGATAATGGTCTCTCAAATATTACATCGACACCCAATATAGACGGTTTCAACTCAATAATCTGATTAACAACGATAGCAATAGAGTCACGCTGACGTTCGCTCAAATCTGTAATATCTACAATTGAGATTTCCTGGCTCATCTCCTTCTCACCAGAATTGTTAATATGAAAATAAACCTCCATCATTGACAATTCCTCCACAACCTTTTCTACAGGATCTAAAAACTCTAATCGTTTAATGATAGTCAGTAGTCCGCAGAGAAGTGCTGTGGTAATGATGGATATTATCAGGTTGTCAATATTAAATAGAATTCTTAGGCACTTTTTTAGCATGGTAATCTCCTTTCAATTGTTATACGTAAGTGCAAATTTACGCTTAATATTTTAAAAAAACAAATAATTTTTCTTTTTTTTCTATGAAAAAACGTAACTTTGTACGATATTTTTGGATATACTAAGAATTTATGGGACAAATAGAGATTAAGCGTGTGACCGACAAGCGCGGTCTAGACACCTTTATTCAGTTGCATTATGATCTGTATCGTGGAAATAAGTTTGATGCACCCAATCTGTACAGAGATGAAGTGAATACGCTGAGTCGTGACAAAAACTCAGCCTTCGATTTCTGTGAGGCAG